>JADMIO011631483.1_pt1 | contig 122088 bp, 99 predicted proteins | sample 8958161 | NCBI WGS metagenome assembly JADMIO01 (sample SAMN16585339, study PRJNA669376) | soil metagenome | isolation source: Crop rotation soil | place: USA: Cullars Rotation, Alabama | collected 2011 | reverse complement strand
GCCGCGACTTCAAGTCACGTGAATTCCAAGCTTCGGATCCCACTGTGCTGGAAAGAGAATCATACAACGGATCAATATCAGTTGAGGCGTCAGCTCTCATTGCATTAGTTTCCTGACCGCCAACACCTTTATTATATATCCTTACACCGTATTCTGAAAATGGAGTTGTTTGCTGTAATTGTTCGGGATAAGAAATTCCAAACGGCTGTCCGAGTGTAATGCTGTTACCATCACAAACAATTACTGCATTTCTAAGTGTCGAATCATTGATTGGAGGTTCATCCGGAACATTCACGATCTCGATGCCTTTTTTACATGAAAAAAGTAGTGAAAAAAAAAGAATAAATAGAAACGTTCTCATGCTCTGATGGTAGGGATGCCGAAAGTACATAAATTATTTAAATCGGCAGTTCCCGGCTGTATTTTGAGGGGTTCGAAAAATATTAGCAGAAAGCTCGACCTATTCCTCTTTGAAATTTTAAAATCGAAGCCATTAAAAATTTAAAAAATGCACCGTCAAATTGTGCTTAATAAAGAGGTTTAACTTTAACGACTATTTTGTAGTGTCATTGCCCTTCCTTTGATGAGATAGGTTGAAGCATTATACGGTGACGTTTTCCATTAAATTTCGAATAAAGCGATAAGGAAGGTGTACGAGCGGTATTAATTTCAGCCTTTACCACTATACCCTGACGTAAATTTTCTTTTTGTTTAATACGTAAGCAACAAGCCAATAAAATGATACCATGCAAATTGCATAAAACAGAGATCCGTTTTTTAAGTTGTCGCTTAAAGGTTTGGCAACGTGTTGGTAAAACCAGGGAAAGGCAGAAATAAAAACGGGCTTTCCATATTCATCTAAATGGTCCTGCCAACGCAATAGTGCCAGTACTCTTGGTAGGAAACCGCTCAAAACAAATATAAACAAAGGGTTTTTCCCGAAAACATCGAAGAACCTGCTCCAGGCCCCTTTGAACTGCCTGAATTCTAACAGGTATATCAAAACAGCCAGCATCATTAAGGCAAGACCGGTTGTATACAAAACATAACTGCTCGTCCATATCTTCTTATTTATTGGAAAACTCATGTCCCAAAAAAAAGCCAGGAAGATTAATAGAGAACCTGCAATAAAAAGATGCGACAGCATTTCCCATGTTTTTCCTTTTTCTCTAATGTACTTACCCGCCAAATAGCCGAACACAACGTTCACAATCGCGGGAATGGTACTTGCTATTCCTTCGGGATCAAAGGCCAATCCTTCTCCTTTGTACATGTGACCTTCTCCCAGCACCGCCTTATCGACCGCCGTTCCGAAAAAGCCCGCCAGGCTGTAAACGTCACCTTTGTCTCCCAACAGCATACATAGTAACCAATAACCTAATAATAAAAGTGAGCTGATTATCAAAGCCCCTTTTATCCTAAAGAAGTAGACAATGAGTGAGGCAAAAAGATAACAAAGTGCGATGCGTTGCAATACGCCAAGTATCCTTATGTTGTCCCAAACCTTAAAGATGAGATGATCAGCTTTCCATTGAACAAAAGGACTCCAGTTTAAAAACAAGCCAATTGCAAATATTAGTACAGTTCTCTTTAACACTTTTCGTAAAAAGAAAGTGCTTCCCTTTTCGTGAAAACGAGGCATTACAAAAGCCATTGCATTACCAACAGCAAACAAAAAGAAAGGAAAAACAAGGTCAGTTGGCGTACAGCCATGCCATGTAGCGTGTTCAAAAGGAGTATAAATATTGGCCCAACTTCCTGGATTATTTACCAGTATCATCAGTGCAACGGTAGCTCCCCTAAATATGTCAAGTGAGTAATAGCGCTGGTTCATTTGGAGATTTAGAAATGTTAATACTGCTCGCCTGATAAGTTTGTGCATTGCCGCATAATGAACAAAGCGTACAAGAGTGCGACGCAACGATGAAAAATAGTAGCACAAAAGCTTTGGCTCATAAAAAACTATTGCACATTTTTATGCTGCGAGAAGTATAATACAAAAAAGGAAAGTAATGAATTTTGCGGTTGTAACTCGTTTTTTATTTATCCAAATCCTGGAACAGAAGTGTAGAGTATTTATTCTGAAGATCTACATTAATGGTTATCAAACTGTGGATGATAGCATCATCATGTTCGCTGTAATTTATGTGTTTTTGTTTCGGGTGTTTATTCTTTATCTACGTTGTAATGGATTTTTATAATTAAATTAAAAAGAAACTATAACAATTTTGAAAATGATAACTGCAGTCTATTGTCATATATTTGCGCACTCAAAATTAACTACACTTGTAAGAAATTTTTAATAAGTTGTTTTGGGGGTGGGTGATAAATTAGGTTGGCCGTTTTATTGCAGCTAAGTGGAGCAATAAGAAATCATTCTTGTTGCTTTTTGATTTTATAAGTCATGGGAGTGAGTAGGCGAAGCTTTGTATAAAACCTCAGTTTATAGACACCCTGTAATAGAAGCTGCATACTAAACGCAATTGCAGGCATCCAAATTTTATTTGGTGTATTTTTATTTCCCTCTTATAACGGGACATTAGATTTCGAGGTGTTTTACTATATGTAGGAAGGTCATTTTGTAGAAACACTTGTATTTAACCAGGTTAATCAGGTATAGCTTGTTTAGGTCTCTGACTTAAAATGTTAGAGCCGAGGCATTGAAATATAATTTATGAATAATTTTTGTTTTAAAGTTTTCTCTTTTCTCTTTTTTCTTTTACTGGCGCAGAAAACATATTCTCAGGATTTATTAAACAATAAAAACCTAAACCAGCTAAAAGTTGACCAGTTAACTGAAGCAGAAATATTAAAGTATCAGCAACAATTAAAAAGTTCTGGAATCACAGAACAGGAAGCTGAACAAATTGCGCTTTCAAGAGGTTTACCTCCAGCAGAGGTGACTAAGCTTAGGACCCGGTTATCCTCTTTGAATAAAGGAGCGCAACAACCTAACAGAACTGAAACCGATGATAATTCTGCCACCCGGGAAACTGCAGAAAAAAAGCCAAATACTGACGATAAGCAGGATCAAAAGAATTCTAATAATCCTTTTCAACTTGACCCCAAAATTTTTGGCGCCGAATTATTTACCGGTTCTTCACTTTCTTTTCAACCCGATTTACGAATAGCAACTCCTGTCAACTATGTTTTAGGCCCCGATGACGCCTTAGCTATCAGTGTTTATGGTTTGCAGGAGGCCTCATTTAATCTTACTATCTCACCTGAAGGCACCATTTATATTCCTAACGTTGGTCAAATAAGTGTTTCCGGTATGACCGTAGAAGCCGCTACTGCACGTATAAGAGATAAGATGTCTCCTATCTACAGTAGTTTGCGAAGTGGTGCTTCAAAACTTTCCGTCAGTCTGGGGAAAATAAGAAGTATAAGAATTACAATTCTTGGAGCCGCTAAATCAGGCACTTATACTATTTCGTCTCTTTCCACATTGTTCAATGCACTGTTTCTTGCCGGCGGCCCGGCGCAGAACCGCAGTTTTAGAAAAATTGAGCTCATAAGAAGTAACCGGGTATTAAAAGTAGTAGACCTTTACCAGTTCCTTCTAACAGCAAATCAATCAGATAATGTGAGATTGCAGGACAATGATGTAATTCGTTTACCGGTATACGAAACTCGGGTTGAGGTTAAAGGCGAGGTAAAAAGACCAGGAATCTATGAAATGTTGAAAAGTGAGAACGCCTCTGATCTCCTAACCTTTGCGAGTGGTTTTACTGACAGCGCTTACAAAGCTACTGTAAAAGTGTACCAGGTTACGGAAACAGAAAGAAGAATTAAAGATCTGCCGTTCACTGATTTCGTAAAATATGTGCCAAACTCCGGTGATTTATTCGAGGTGTCAAAAATTTCAAACAGGTTTCAAAATAGGGTTACGATCGAGGGAGCAGTGTACAGGCCGGGCGATTTTGAACTGACACCAGGATTAACTGCCGGACAGCTTATCAGGAAGGCTGACGGACTAAGGGAGGGTGCTTATACCGGGCGGGCGCAAGTGTTCAGAACTAAAGAAGATATTTCGAAAGAAATTATTTCGTTTAATGTTAGAGATGCTATTAATGGTATTTCTGATGTTCTTTTACAAAAAGACGATAGCGTCTCAATTTTTTCTATAACCCAGCTAACCGATATTTTTGATGTTAGTGTACAGGGCGAAGTAAGAAGACCCGGAACATTCACTTATCGCGATAGCCTGACTTTAAAAGATCTAATTCTGCAGGCGGGAGGATTTTCGGATGCAGCCTTTCCTCAGAAAATTGAAGTAGCACGTGTTATCAGGCGAGATACATTAACAGCAAAGGATATTCGTCTTAGCCAGGTTTTCAACGTAAGAGACATCGACGATCTTTCGTTTAACAATAATAACATAATTCTTCAACCTTTAGATGTTGTTACTGTAAGAAGATTGCCGGGATATATTCAACCGCAATCAGTCAAAGCAAGTGGGCAGGTGCAATTTCCCGGGCCTTACGTTTTATCAACCCGGCAGGAAAGAGTAAGCGACCTTTTGAAAAGGGCTGGAGGTCTAACTCCCGAAGCATTTGCAGATGCAGCTTTTTTAAGGCGCAAAAGTGAAAGGGACGTTGCCAGTGAAATTGAAGCTGAAACAGTCGATAAAATTCAAAGACAATTAAAAGATACTACGGGGCAGGTTACAGCTACAATTCGTCGCTTGTATGATCAGATTCCGCTCAATCTAAAACTAATCCTTACGACTCCGGGTAGTGAAGCCGATATCGTTTTAAAACCTAACGACGAGTTGTTTATTCCTAAAAACGATGAAGAAATAAGGATAACAGGTGAAGTCTTATTCCCGACACTTTCTCCATTTAATTCGCGAAAAGATCTGAAAGATTACATAAGAGATGCAGGAGGATTTACGGACAATGCACGTCGTAAACGTGCTTATGTTCTGTATCCCAACGGGAAGGCTTCATCAGCTAGTAATTTCCTGTTTTTTCGTAATTATCCGGAAATTAAGCCGGGGTCAGAAATTGTGGTACCTAGAGTTGCACCGCGAGAAAGGCCGCGCAGAACCGCAGGTGAAGCAGTTGCACTCGCAAGTGCTCTTGCATCCTTAGCTTATATTGTTATTGCTATTATAAGATTGTAGCTACTTTTTAAAATTTTAGCCGCGACCATTTCAATTTTTATAGCCTGCTTTTTGTATTTCAGCCATACTAATCTTAATTATAAAGTATTGTGACAGATAGTAACGAAGAAATTTCAATAACCTCGGTAATAATTCTCTTAAAAAAAGCAACTAAATATATAACCCGGAAATGGGGTATTATTTTATTAGCGGCAGTTATAGGTGGCCTATTAGCGTTTTTTTATGCGAGTTCTAAAAGACCCACCTACACGGCGTCATTAACGTTCGTGCTTTCTTCCGACAGTAGGGTAAGTGGCTTTTCAAGTTTAGCAAGTCAGTTAGGGTTCGGCTCCGGAAATAGTGGAGGGAGCGATTTATTTTCAGGTGACAATATTTTTACGCTTTTTCAGTCCCGGAATATGATTCAAAAAGCTTTGTTTAAAACACCTCCACGGCAAAAAGATAATTTGATAAATATTTTTGTCAAAGAGTTAAATCTGAATGAGGATTGGTTGGAGGAGCAAAGGACCCGACATGCATTTCCTTTTCCCAAAGATACCTCGAAACTTACCGGGGTTCAGGACAGTTTGGTTAGGGAGATTTACGCATTAGTTGTGAGTAGTTATATACAAGTAGGACGTCCTAATAAAGGTCTCAGTTATTATAGTTTATCCACAACCTCCACTAATGAAGTCTTCTCCTTCTATCTCACACATTACCTAATGGATGAGACAGCAGCTTTTTTCATAGAAACCAAAACAAGACTTGCTAAGCAAAACTTGCAAATGGTGCAAAAAGAAGCAGACAGCCTGCGAAGTTTATTAGGTCATACCATTAATTCCGCGGCAGCATCGGTTGATAGAACTTACAATTTAAATCCGGCTATGCAAATTCAGCGGGCGCCAATCCAAAGAAGCCAGGTGAATACCGCGTTTTTAACCGCCGTCTATAATGAAGTGGCTCAAAATGTGATCGTGGCTAAACTTAATCTCCAGAAAGAAGTGCCGCTCTATCAAATTATCGACCCCCCAACATTACCGCTAAAAGCGAGTTACTCAAACCCTTACAAGTATCTTTTGGCTGGTTTTGTTTTACTCGCCTCTATAACCATTGCAATCTTACTTTTAGTATTTTTCCTAAGAAAAAATCCGGGAGGGGGTTGATCACAGAAAAGATCACCATTTCAACGAGAATGTTTCCGGTTAGTTCACTCAACAATCTTATAGTAAGATCATGTGGCATCTCGCCCAATCTTTGGTTATTTTTTTCAACCTGTAGTCTTAATGAAATTAGTACTATGACGTTTTTGTGCCGATCAAGTCGTCATACTTAATCATAATTACTATTACCTAAATTTTATTGAATATTATCAAACTCTCTGTAAATTATGCAAGAAAAGAATTATGATTATTTGATAGTAGGTTCTGGTTTATTTGGTGCCGTCTTTGCACACGAAGCAAAAAAGAAAGGAAAAAGATGTTTTGTAATTGATAAGCGTTCACATGCAGGAGGAAATGTATATTGTGAAAATATTGAAGACATCAATGTCCATAAGTATGGCGCTCATATATTTCATACTAATGATAAGGAAATCTGGGATTATGTGAACTCTTTTGTTGAGTTCAACCGGTATACAAACTCTCCTATTGCCATTTATAAAGATGAGCTGTATAACCTGCCATTCAACATGAACACTTTCTATCAGTTATGGAAAGTCACGACTCCTGAAGAAGCGCAGGAAAAAATTAAATCCCAGATCGAAGAGCTTTCAACCAAAGAACCGGCAAACCTTGAAGAGCAGGCTATTGCACTTGTGGGAACGGACATTTATCACAAATTAATAAAAGGTTATACAGAAAAGCAATGGGGAAGAGACGCGAAGGATCTTCCTGCATTTATTATTAAACGTTTACCTGTAAGGTTTACATACGATAACAACTACTTTAACGATAAGTACCAGGGTATTCCTATTGGAGGTTATAATAAGCTTGTCGAAGGACTTTTAGATGGAATTGAAGTTAAACTCGAAGTGGATTATTTTGAAAATAAAGAAGAACTTGATTCTCTTGCTCATAACATCGTTTTTACTGGCAAGATTGACCAGTTCTATAATTACCGTTTCGGTAAATTGGAATACCGCAGTCTTAAGTTCGAAAACGAAGTTCACGACATGAAAAACTTCCAGGGAAATGCGGTTGTTAATTATACTGAAAGAGAGGTGCCTTATACAAGAATCATTGAACACAAACATTTTGAATTTGGTAACCAGGAAAAGACGGTAGTCACAAAAGAATATCCGCAGGAATGGACGGAAGAAAAGGAACCATACTATCCTATCAATGATGCAAAAAATACCGCAATGTTTAAGAACTACCAGGAGTTAGCGGCATTGGAAGAAAACGTCATATTTGGCGGGCGTTTGGCAGAATACCGGTACTATGATATGCACCAGATAATCGGTTCTGCCTTAAAGAAGGTTCGCGATCATTTTAGCGCAAGGGGTGAATAACAGTCAATGTAATCATGCAAGCGTGAATTATTTGTGACCATCAAAAAAACGCTGTTCAACATCGTTGTGTCACTCACTTTTACTTCTGGTATTTTATTCAACTTTTTTTCAAACGAACTTGTATGAGGTACTTGAATCTGAAGTAGATTTACTTGTTACCTCATTTAAAAACCAGTTATTTTTTCTTCATACTTCACCGGGCTGGTAGCACGAATAATCTTTTCTTTTTTAATGCTTAAATACCACTTTAATGTAAAAATTAATAGAGTAGACAATAATGCCGGTAGCAAGGCAACTCAAGACTGTAAAACAATCCTGTTAGATAATGGGTTTAACGACCTTGAAATTTCTTTTATTAAAGTCTGGTACTTAATGCCCTTTAACCTGGTAAAGCTCATTTTACTACTATGTTACTATCTACTCAATATTCGTTCGAAATCGCTCTTATTGGTTCAATACCCTTTACAGGGCATTAACCCCTATTTCAAGTACTTCATCAAACTCCTGAAACTAAAAGGATGTGTAGTCTCGTGTATTATTCACGATCTTGATTCTTTAAGGGCAGATTTCAATCAAACAAACCTTGACAAAGAAATCGATGCTTTACTGGCTTACGATGCTATTATTTCGCATAATACTGCGATGACGGAATGGCTTAGGGAAAACGGTTATAAAGGCTTCGTAACCGAAGTTCTTCTTTTTGATTATCTGGTGGAAAAACCGGTAAAGAAAGATGTTACAAAAAATAACGAAGAGGCGCGGCGCATTGCCTATGCCGGCAATTTAGCAAGAGGTAATTTTTTAAAAAATCTGAGCAAGGTAAACGGCAAATTTAGAATAAACCTGTACGGATCCGGTTTGGATAAAAAAGTTCTGGATAATAATAAAAATATTGATATTAAGTGGTACGGAAGCTTTTCACCGACAGAAATTGTAAATGAAATAAACGGTGATTTTGGCCTCGTGTGGGATGGGGATAGCGTTGAGGATATAAAGGGATTAATGGGTGGCTATCTAAAATACAATACGCCGCATAAAACATCTTTATATTTAACTGCAGGTTTACCGGTAATTGTATCAAAAAAGGCAGCCATAGCAGAATTTATAAAGGCTAACAACATTGGAATTTGTATTAATGGGATAACGGAGATTTCTGATAGAATCGATAACCTAGAACGCGAGATGTATATGGAGATGAAAGAAAATGTTCGTTTGTTCAGTGAAAAACTTGAAAGCGGATATTTTATGACTCAGGCGGTACATAGAATTGAGAATTTTTTCGCTCAAAAAAATTCTGCTTTATGAGGAACATTACGAACCCAAATTTTATTTACATAATAACCTTTATAGTTCCATTTTTAGTTTATTCGTTAGAGTGGTCCACTATTTATCCGGCTTTAACTGTCCAGCTTTTTACTTTTTATTTTGCGACTTTCCTTGTTGCTTTGGCTATTGGTATCGTAGTCAGCAAGTTGTTTAAGTTTAAATATAAGCCCATTCCTGTCTTTCCTTATAATGTTCCAGTCATAATATTGCTTTATATTTTCTATGCGCTCGATTGTGCTTACATGGGTTTTGTACCACTATTTGCATTTTCGTCAGGAGAAGCTTCTTATGAAGCAGCAAGCTTTGGAATTCCTACCTTTCATGTGCTCTTGATAACTTTTACCCTATTTTATGCCTTATTTCTTTTTCATCAATTCATTTCGACCCAAAAATGGTCCATATTCCTTTTATATATTTCTACCATACTTCTCTTCCTTTTTCTATTGCAGCGATCAAACATTATGTACATAATTATAGGATCGGTATTCATATATATTATTTCACTAAACAGAATAAGTTTTAAAAAGGTCTTGGCGTTACTGGCTTTTACACTTTCTGCCATTTATTTTTTTGGCTACCTCGGTAACCTAAGGTCAGCAAATGGAGATTCTACTTTTATTCCCCGAAACTCTGGCGTAACAGAGGAATTTTTAGAAAGCTGGGTACCTAACGAATTTTATTGGGGGTATTTGTACATCGGCTCACCTGTTGCTAACCTGCAGAACAATATTAACATGGAGACGAATGTTAATCCTAATCTAGGGGAATTCATAATATTTGAGATGACGCCCGACTTCCTTTCAAAAAAAGTCGTAAATGCGCTTTCTTTAACCCGAAGAGAGTTTTACCGGATTAACCCTTTTTTAAATGTCGGAACTATATATGCACGTGCGTTTAGCTATTTGTCGTGGTTCGGTATGGTGATGATGTTCGGCTATTTAATCGTCTTAATGAACCTGTATTATATAATAATCCGGAAATCTTATATGTTTGGTGCTACGGGACTTGCAATGATGTTTACAATGATCTCCTTTGCCAACTTCGATAATTCGATTTGGTTTTCTGCTTTTAGTTTTCCATTATTTTATCCTTTTCTTTTTTCGATAGTAAGGGGCCTGAAGATTAAATATAAGGCAGAATTGCAGCAAAAAACTTCGCTAAGCCCCATAAACACTAATCTTGCAACTTAATGTTCGTAGGCTTTAACAATTTGCCTGCCATTTAAACCGCTGTTACATCATTTATGGATATTTTGTTTGATAATGTTATTTTTTCAAAGGAGAAACAAGGCGGAATTTCCAATTACTGGTACGAGTTGATAAAACAGTACGCGAATAGCAAAAACACTTTTTTTTTTGAAGAAAAAGGAGCGGGGGAAAATATTTTTCGCTGTAAATTAAACCTACAAAATATAGTCTCGCATTACCAGTTGCCTCTCACATTAGCAAGGTTATTACCGATCGGTTATCAAAGTAAAGCGGACAACCTTCTATATCACTCAAGTTTTTATCGCAAATTAATTACAACAGCAAAGGTTTGTGAAGTTACAACCATACACGACTTCCTCCATCATAAGCATTCTGCTCCATTAAATAGGATATTGCATAATACCTTAAAGTTCGCATCAATTAAAAGGTCACGTGGTATAATTTGTGTCTCAAATAATACTTTACTCGATCTTAAAAAGTTTTGTAAACTTAAAAAGCATCAGAAGATAACTGTGATTTATAATGGAGTTAGTAAAGATTATAAGCCCATAGTCAAAGATGACAAGGAATTTCACCTTCGTTTCAGCAACCTGAACATCGATGAGAAGTTCTTATTATTCGTAGGTGCACGTAGTAACTATAAGAATTTTGCTTTTGTATTAAGATTATTAGAGGAGTTGAAGGAGTATAAATTAGTAGTAGTTGGAAATGTACTGACAGATGCTGAAAAGTCGACCATCAATAGGCGCTTGCTAGACAGAATAGTGGTAGCGAACAGTATTTCGAATAACGATCTTAATCTTTTATATAATTATGCACACGCTTTATTATACCCATCAAGTTATGAAGGATTTGGTATACCGGTAATTGAGGCAATGAAGGCTGGCTGCCCGGTTTTTGCGCTAAACAGTACTGCAATACCTGAAGTGGCTGGAAATGCTGCAATGCTGTATAATGATTTGAATACTGCGGATTTCGTAAAGGGAATAAAACGATTGGAGGATACTGATCAGAGAACAGAATTAGTAAGGGCAGGGTTTGAGAATTCAAAAAGGTTTGATTGGGCAAAGTGTATTAAAGAAACTACGGAATTTTATGAAGAGGTATACGACAGCTATCTTTAGTTGTCGTATTTTAAAATATAAGTTTGAAAATTCAAGTACTAAGTCAATCTTTTTACCCTGATCACAGTGGTATATCGTTGTACTCAAGCGAATTTGCGTTTTATGCGGCTGAAAAAGGTCACGAGGTAGAGGTAATTACAGGATACGGATTCTATCCGCAATGGAAAAAAAGAAAGGAGGACCAAAGAAAACTATTTTCTACAGAATACCAGCGAAAAGTAAAAATACTGAGAGGTTACATTTACGTTCCTGAAAAGCCAACAACATTTAAAAGAGTAATTCATGAAATTTCGTTGTTAGCTTCTACATCTTTTAATTTTTTTCGTGCAAAGAAACCAGAGGTTATCGTTGTCTTCACTACTCCTATTTTGCTGGGATTTATTGCAGTAATATTTAAAAAGCTATTTAAATGTAAGCTTATAATAAATGTGCAGGATTTTCAGCTGGAGGCAGCCAGTTCTTTGAACATGATTAAAGAAGGCTTGTTTTTTAAGATTTTATCTCACCTTGAAAAGTTTAGTTACAGTAATGCGGATCTCGTTACCTCTATATCGCATAGTATGTTTGACATTTTAAAGTATAATAAAAAAATTAGAGATAAAAGAATATATCTATGGCCGAATTGGATAGAGAGAAAGGATTACATTTTAGATCCTGTAAACAAAGGACTTTTCAGGAAACAGCACAATATAAAGGTGAATGAAATTATTGTAGGCTACGCAGGAAATGTAGGATTAAAACAGGGCCTTGAGATTTTAGTTGATTTAGCGGAAGTATTTAAACGTGATACCTGTATTAAGTTTTTTATAATCGGTGAAGGCGCTGGTCTACCTAACATAGTAAAGTATGCAGACGAAAAGAAGGCAAAAAACCTTTTTTTCCTCCCACTACTATCTCCCGACGAATACAAAGGATTTTTACATGATTTAGATATTTTTTTTCTGCCTCAAAAGAAGACAGCTTTTGATGTATACTTCCCCTCAAAACTACTGGGATTAATTGCCGCAAAGAAAACCATTTTAATTTCCGCCGATGAGGAATCGGAGCTGTTTAAAACAATCAAAGCAAATAAAATAGGATTTGTTACTAAATACGGCGATATGGATGCGCTTATACTCTTAGTGAACGAAATTTTGGGTAAACCAGAAAAAAGTAAAGAGGTAAGCAGGAATGCAGATATTTATGTTTCACAATTTGAAAGAAACGTTGTGTTAGACAGGGTGTTAGAAAAAATAAATAAATTATGAAGCAAAAAATGAATTAGTAGCTCGCCGTATCTTGTCACGTGTTCGATAAAAAGAAGACCTATCGCTGATTATATAAAAACGGGTCTTATTGGAGTTAGTTCCCGATGTGGATGCGTGTAATTCGATTACTCTCCATTTTTTGTTGGTTTGATCTTTCAACACATACATTAAAGCCTTCTTTCGTAATATTTCTTACTGTGTTTTTTGCGCTTGCTAAAGAGTAGTACCGGCATTTAGCAGAAGCGGTTCTATTGGTATATTAATCTTCTTCGTACCCGCTAACGTATTACTATAATAGCGGTAGTTCTGGCAGGCTTTTTTCTAAAGCCTTTATACACTTCACGTCTTCATACAAGTTTTCCCACCCAACACATGTCAGTATTGAAGTAACAAAATTTGCGGTGGCGACATATTGCGGCTTCCCCTCTTATAGATTTATTACAACCAGTATTGCTATCCAAAGGCAAGAAAATTTTACACATCAAATTTGACTTACTAAGCAGTAACCCGTGCCTATGACTAACTTGGGAAATGCGCTTTCGGAGATTAAGGTGGATAGCACTTCAAATAAAAATAAAGAAAATAAAATAAGATTTATTGATTGTTTAAGAGGTTTAGCGATTCTATTGGTCGTTATACTTCATTGCGCAAATGAAGTATTATTCAGAAGTCAGTTGCCGGCTGCTTCAATTTCTTTCCTGCACAAAATCTTTGACCAGGGCAACAAAGGGGTTCAACTGTTTTTTCTCATTAGTGCCTTTACTTTATTTTATTCACACAACAAACGCAAACATGACGAAGGCGCCAAATATAACTTCTTTATCAGGAGGTTTTTTAGAATAGCCCCCATGTATTATTTCGGAATTGTTTTATATCTGTTGATAGGAGGAATGCAAGGGAATAAGTGGTCCGACTATCAACCTTTAAGCGTTTATACAATTTTATCTAACGTTTTTTTTGTTCACGGATTCAACATTCACTGGTTCAACAGCTTGGTACCTGGCGGTTGGTCGATTGCTGACGAAATGATGTTTTATTGTCTGATTCCAATCCTTGTAAAAGTTCTGAGGTCTGTTAATGCCGCTCTGCTGTACACGGTTTTCTGCCTGCTTCTGAAGATCATTTTTGAAATTTACTTCCGGGCGCACATGGTAATAAGAACAGAAGATTTATGGAATGATTATTTATTTTGGTATTTGCCTAGCCAGCTTCCGGTGTTTGGATTTGGCATAGCTGCATATTATCTTTTCAAAAATGAGTTCAATAAAATAGAATTGTTTTATTGGTTCATTATGCTGGCAGCACTGCTAATAACTCAAAAGATTACCGGCATTTCGTTTATATATATTTACTACTGTTTTGCTTTTGTAGCATTGTTTTTATTTCTAAAAGTGTATAACAACGTGATTTTTGTAAACCCAATAACGCAGTTCTTTGGAAAGATCAGCTTTAGTTTATATATCCTACATTTTGCCATTATTTACGCGATAAAAAATGTATTTTTTCAACTGATGCCTGTCAAAAACGACCTGCCTTATACCTTTATTCAAATTTCGGTTTTTTACGTCGTGGTTTTAATAATTGCAGGAGGTTGCTCTTATGTAACCTACAGATCAATTGAACTGCAGTTTCAAAAGTTGACTGAAAGTATAATAGCACGCACCGCGAAAGGCAAGAAAAAGGGTTAAAATTTTACGACAGATACAACTGCTTATTCCTCCCAGCTGGCTATCCAATTATATGATTCTTCTTTGCGCCTGGTAAAACGTGCAGTGAGTTTTTTTTTGAACCCGGCTGGACTGCTACTATTTAACATCGTTGCGTCGCACCCTTGTACAATTTGTTCAACGCTCAGCAATGCACAAAACTTATTCTGCAAGAATTATAATTAGAGTTATTCGCAAAGCCCGCCTTTATTATTGCAGAACAAAGTACCAACTGTAAAAGTGTGCGACGCAACGGTGCCTTATAGCACTAAGAAAGCTGAGCATCCAAAAACAGCACATTTTCCTCGCATTCATCAAACTATAACTGTAAACTTACCTATTTGTAATCAGCATCTTCTGCGAGCTCATTTTGCTTCCATTGGTTACCCGAAAATTATACACTCCTGCAGCTACGTTATTTAATTGCAACGTTACATTTAAAGATCCCCCTGAGTGACTTACCTGTGTCTTATATACTACCTGCCCCAAACTGTTAACTAATTGAATATTATTTATTCCTGTAGCCTCGTTAAACATGTGCATATTAATAGTCTTTCCGTTTGAGGGGTTAGGATAAAAGTAAACTCCATTTTTTCCTCTTTCGACAAAAACTTTCGCGATCAAGCTATATTTAGTTACGCCGGATTGCATAATGGCCTTAATGCGATAAAAGTTATCGTCTAAGCTTGGGCTCACATCAAGGTAGTTATAAGCTTCAACAGAAGTTGCGGCGGCTCTTACACCCGACTTAGCCGGTAACACAGCTATTTGGGTGAAAGTGCGTCCATTTAATGATTTTTCGACCTCGTATTGAATTATATTATTTTCAGGTGACACTTCCCAGTTCACCAGGATGCCGCCGGTTTTTTCCGATGCGCCAATATTTGTAAACCTTAGGGGTGCTACTCCATTGGTGGTTACTTTAATCACCTCCGAGTTTACGGAAGTGAAACTTCCCTGTATAGAGCGAACGCGAAAAAAGAAATCAGTACCAGGAGGCAGCCCGGTAAGCCTTTTTGACGTGTCTTTTACTAGAAGATTGTTATACCCCGGTAAAAAGTTTCCCGGATTACCAGTGATAATGATATCATCAATATCGCTTTGACCAGAGTTTTGAATAGTAACATCGGTGAGATTTGTAGAGGTTACCAATAGCCATCGTAAGTAAACGGAATGTTGATTTTCGCACTCTTCAGGAAGGGTAATATTGTTTAATACTCCTGCTGTATAATTATCTAGATTAGAAACAAGACCTTCAGGAATATCAGCATACGTTCCGTTCTCACCGATCTTGTATTGCAGTTTAAAATGTCTGGGACCGGCAACACTCGATCTCTGTTTCGAGGAGACCTTCAGGTTATAATAGTTGGCAGTGGTAATATTAATTTCCCAATATTTTTCGGGAGTGCTAAAGTCCCAGCCTGTTGCCTGTGCAGTTTTTCCCCCGTTTCCTGTTGCATCAAAGACCGCTATGTCGGTGCCTATCGCAACGATCGGTTTACCAAGGTTAGCAGGAAGCCCGGTATTTGCGCCATTGGTTCCAGATTGAAAATTCCACCCCGCAATTGTGCGATAAGCGGCGTTTGTAAAGGTGGTAAATACATCGAGTCGGTATGCCGAATCGTTGACGCCAGAAGTCCACTTTGCAGTAAAGCCAGTGTCGGTAATATCAGTCGGTGCCAAAACTGTTGGAGCGCTTAATCGACTAATGGTCCATTGTTGAGTCGTAGAACCATTATAGTCGAACAAGCTTATCGGAGTGCCCGGAGAAGCAGCTCCCTGGTATTGTATAACTTTTGAAGCAGTATAATTAGCTAAAGAAGTAAAAACATACCTGCCGTTTGCCAACAGCTCAATTTTAAACTTCTGGCAATTATTGTTTAACCAGGTAACTGCCTGGAGATTGACTCCATTTGAAGCGTTGCAAAAAGGTACGTCGATGGCATAGTTCTGCGCCTGGTTACTGATTTTATAGTAACCGTTCCCAATAGGAGTAATATCCCACTCCTGGCATGTTGAATTATTATCGGTATTAAGAATTAATTGCTGGCTTTGACTTCCTCCGCATCCCGGTGCTTCCATTACGAGTTTGCTTTCAGGATCAGTAATTTTGTATCTACCGGCAGCAAGATAATTTCGGTTGATTATGGGCCAGCCGTCATCAGTAAACTCAAGGTTGGCAATATCGAGTTTTGAATTGCCATTATCGTTAGCATCGTAGTAATGCATTGAAACGATGTTTCTGCCGTTATCGCGCAAAAGTCCAAAATGTCCCGGCCCTACATATTTGCCGGAAGTTACCATTACGGGAGTGCCCCCGCCTTTAGCTGTGTTCCCTCTTAAATTAATACCGTTTTTGTCGAAGAAAGGACCGGTAGGGCTAGTGGACCGGCCGGCGACAATGTAATACGTACTCACAGCACCATTACAGCAATGAGCCCGGTTGGCAAACAGATAATAATAATCCCCTTCCTTTATCAAAGACCCGGCTTCCCATGCCGCATATTCTCCACCTGCTACACGATAAAGATTAGCACCTGTTTTTACTTTCCCTGTCGCCGCATCCAGTTCGATCACTCCAATGCCATCCGAATATGATCCGTAAGTTAAATAGAGCTTACCGTTTGCATCTTTAAACACGGAAGGATCTATCGCATTTATATCGAAGTTATTTGAAGAAGTGACCACCATTCCCAGGTCGGTCCAGTTATATGCGGGAGAACTGGGGTCTAAGGTAGGAGTTGTTGCCACCCCTATGGCAGACGTGGGTGAACCTAAGGAAGAACACGAATAGTACAGGTAATAATTACCATTCATAAACACCACATCAGGAGCCCAGAACACTCCCCCAAATTTTGGAGCATACTTTTTGATCCACGCTGGCCACGACCCTTTATTGAATACAAGTTTACTACTATGTTTCCAGTTCAATAAATCAGTTGAATAAAATGCATTAATGCCGTCTCCCGTTGTAAATACCCAATATTTGTTTCCGTCTTTAATTATAGAAGATGGGTCATGAGCCCAGATGTCTCCCGATAAACTCTTTCCCTGCTTAGGTAAACAACAATAAAATAATGTAAAAGCGAGAAATAAATGACAAGATTTTTTTTTCATGTTTGGGAATAAACTTTGCAGGAATTTTTAACTGATTAATTAAAATGTAAAATAAGAGTTTTTAAAACACAAACGATAAAGAGCTGCAACAATCAGAAAGTAAATCAGTTGTGGAGCATGCGGCAGTTATAAATCGCTCCTGTTTTCCCAGCCCTTTTTACTTTTTTATATTACAGAAAATAAAATTTTGAATTTAATATCCGGCATAAATGGAACGAAAGCAGGGGGAGGCCAGGTAAAATCTTCTGCTGTTTTAAGTTTAAGGATTTTAGAAACTTGGAGTTGAAATAATATAAGTTTTTATTCAATACGAGGTATTAAAATTGTGATAAATATGCCTTTATTCCTTTTTAACATCCTCAGGTTTGCTCTTATTCGCCTACATTTGCCAATTTTTAAAGGAGGGCTGACGACACATCCCTGCCCAATAAAATCTCCGTTTATCGGACGATTTTTCAGTTATTAGATGTGACTGAGAAAGCGGAGCTATTTTAATAATTCGAGCATTGATCCACTACTTATTAAAATCACTTGTAATGATTTTTGGTTGTTGAGTTCGTCAAGGGCGACAGTTTATAAATCTTTTTATTATTCAATTCTTTTTGAAATTTCATGAAAGTAGTTTTATTAGCTGGCGGATTAGGAACAAGGCTCGCAGAAGAAACTTCAATAAGACCAAAGCCAATGGTTGAAATTGGTGGGATGCCAATTCTATGGCACATTATGAAGACATATTCTCATTATGGTTTTAACGATTTCATTATCTGTCTTGGATATAAAGGGTATATTATTAAAGAGTATTTCGCTAATTATTTTCTTCATAAATCCGACGTTACTTTAAACCTAAAGGATAATTCAATGAAGGTTCATGATTCGCAGGCTGAGCCATGGACAATCACATTGATAGACACGGGTGTAAATTCAATGACCGGTGGCAGGATCAAAAGAATTGAGCAACATGTTGGAAATGAACCATTCTTATTGACTTATGGAGATGGTGTAGGCGACATTGATATAGCGAAGTCAGTAGAGTTTCATAAGCAGCAAAATCGGTACTGTACAGTTACGGCTGTCCAGCCTGGTGGACGTTTCGGTGCTTTAAATATCGACGCCAGTCTAAACGTTACTTCGTTTATGGAAAAGCCCAAAGGAGATGGCTCGTGGATAAACGGGGGGTATTTTGTTTGCCAGCCGGAGGTTTTCAGCTATATAAAAGATGAGGCAACTTTATGGGAAAAGGAACCAATGGAAAAACTGGCTCTCGAAAACCAATTGTGTGCCTACAAGCATGAAGGTTTTTGGAAGCCAATGGATACATTACGCGATAAGACAGATTTAGAAAACGAATGGAACTCTGGAAATGCCAGATGGAAAGTTTGGTGACCTAATTAGTGAGGGAATAAAATATATTAAAGACGATAAGAAACAATGTGGCATCAAACACCACAGCGCTGGAATATTAAATCTACCACTTCACTTTTCGACTTAAAGTTTAAAGATGTAGGGGGGTACGCCACCTGCTAATGTTGTTGGTACACCGGGATTTTATATCTTTTTACAAACAGACCATACTGGCCCCACTTTGGGTTTTTATACAGCCTCTGTTGCGGATGCGGCTTATCTATAAAGAAAGGAACCTGCAACAAATTGTGAGGCATTATAGGATAATGAAACGAGGAAGGACCTTATTTTTAGAGGTTGTAACCAGTTGAAAAAATTCAGTTGGGATAAATGTCGCAATGAAACAATTGAAGTTTATAAAAGCATCTAGATTCCATTTGACAAGAGTAGCTATTACCGCAAATTTAAAATACTTTATAAACTGAAGTGGCCCATTAATCTTATAATTCACTAATGAAAAAAGCTTTAATCATAGGAATATCTGGACAGGATGGAGGATTTTTAGCTAATCACCTTTTAAAGATGGGATATGAAGTGATTGGAACTTCACGCGACGCGGCGATTAGCTCGTTTAGCAATCTTAAGCTGCTAAATATTCTTAATGAAGTGAGGTTTACATCGTTGGCTTTGAATGATTTCAGGAGTGTTTTGCAGGCTATCAAAACTTATGAGCCCGATGAAATTTATAATCTTGGAGGACAAACTTCTGTCGCACTCTCGTTTCAGCAGCCGGTTGAAACACTTGAAAGTATCGCTACAGGTACGCTTAATATTCTGGAAGCAATACGGTTTATGACTGCCCCAACAAAGCTTTATAATGCCTGTTCAAGTGAGTCATTTGGCGATGTACAAGAAGGCATGAAGGCAAATGAAAGTACGCCGTTCAAGCCGAGAAGCCCCTATGCATTAGCAAAAGCTACTGCTTTCTGGGAAGTGGCAAATTATCGGGAAGCTTATGGAATATTTGCATGTTCTGGAATTTTGTTTAACCACGAATCCGTGATACGGCCAAAACGGTTTGTTACAAAAAAGGTTATTTCAGCAGCCAGTGAAATTTCGAGGGGTAGTAAGGAAAAGTTGAAAATGGGTAATATACATATTAAGAGGGATTGGGGCTGGGCACCAGAATACGTTGAAGCAATGCACCTTATGCTTCAGCAGGAAAATCCGGATGATTATGTTATTGCAACAGGGGTATGTAATTCGCTGGAAGATTTTGTGAGGATGGTTTTCGAGAAGTATGATCTTGACTGGAAGCGACATGTTGTACTTGATGCGGAATTTATAAGACCCACTGATATTTTAAGAAGCGTTGGCAATCCTGCTAAAGCAAAAGAAATTTTAGGATGGGAATCGAAAACGAAATTGAAGGATATTGTTGAATTGATGGTTGAGCACCATGAAAAGGAAATTAACTTAGCTGGGGGAATAAGTATAGAATAATAAGCTTTTTAATGTTTCCTAATCATCCTGAAACTTCGATCGTTACGCCCAGTTTCGATCAAGGTAGATTTATAGAAGAAACAATTTTATCTGTAATAGGACAAGGTTATCCCAAACCTGGAGTATATTATTATTGATGGTGGAAGTACTGATGATACAGCCGATATCATCAGGAAATATGAACAACACATTGCTTCGTGGGTAACTGTGCCAGATAAAACAGATTTAGAGAACGAATGGAACAGTGGGAAGGCGAGATGGAAGGTTTGGTAAAGTAAATAAATGCACGAATTAGTAGATTAAGATAAACGATAACAACACACTTAATGACCGACCACACACACCACACCTGGCGAATTAAATCTGAAACATCGCTGCTTGATTTGAAGCTTCGAGATGTATGGGAATACAGGGACTTATTATTGCTGTTGGTTCGGCGCGATTTTGTTTCAATTTATAAGCAGACTATTCTCGGACCATTATGGTTCTTTATTCAGCCCCTTTTAACGACCATAATGTTTTCCTTCATATTCGGAAGGCTTGCCGGACTTTCAACAGATGGTCTTCCGCCTGTGCTTTTTTACATGGCCGGGATTACTGCCTGGAATTACTTTGCAGACTGCGTTGTTAAAACTTCTGGTGTTTTTAGGGACAATGTGCACATCTTTGGCAAGGTATATTTCCCCAGGCTTATTATGCCTCTCAGTATTGTAGTAAGCAGCCTAATACGATTCGGTGTACAACTAATTTTATTTTTAACAGTCATGATATTTTATGCATTAAAAGGAAATCTGTTCTATCCTAACTGGGCAATATCGCTGTTCCCGCTAATGGTGGTTATTATGGCTGTTCTGGGATTGAGCGCCGGAATGATTATATCGGCGCTGACCACAAAATACAGGGACCTTGCTTTCCTGATCGGCTTCGGAATTCAATTGCTAATGTATGCAACAACTGTTATTTTTCCTTTATCAGCTGCTCCCGAGAAATACAAATGGATTATTAAACTTAACCCGATGACTTCGATTATTGAAACATTCAGGTTCGGATTTTTAGGCAAGGGAAGTTTTTCCTGGGCTTCAATTTGTTACTCTGCTACTGTTGCAATAGTCTTATTAATAAGTGGGATAATTATATTTAATAGAGTAGAAAAGGATTTTGTGGATACAGTCTAACAGGTTTAAATGTGTAAATTTTAAACCTGCAATTAAAAGATTAAGGAGTGTTATTATCAGGATTTAGAGTATGAATGTAAATAAAAAATGATGAGTACAAACTATGCCGGCAGCTATTAAAGTAGAAAATTTATCGAAGGCTTACCGTTTAGGGGAAATCGGGACAGGTAGTTTATCCTCTGATCTACAGCGTTGGTGGGCTATAAAAATCGGGAAGGAAGATCCTTTTCTAAAAATAGGTGAAGCAAACGATCGCACGAGCAAGGGCAAGAGTGATATCGTGTGGAGTTTGAAGGATATCAATTTCGAGATTAAGGAAGGCGAAGCGGTTGGTATTATTGGCCGTAATGGCGCCGGAAAAAGTACTTTACTAAAAATCTTAAGCCGGGTTACCTCTCCAACAACCGGCGAAATCTCTGGCAAAGGCCGTATTGCAAGTTTACTGGAAGTAGGTACCGGTTTTCACCCAGACCTTACAGGACGTGAAAATATTTTCCTAAACGGCGCCATCCTCGGCATGCGGAAGAAGGAAATTATTCGCAAATTTGATGAGATTGTAGACTTCTCAGGAGTTGAGAGATATATTGACACACCGGTTAAAAGATATAGTAGCGGTATGTATGTTCGGTTGGCCTTTGCCGTGGCTGCTCACTTAGAGTCTGAGATATTGATTGTGGACGAAGTGCTTGCTGTGGGAGATATGGAATTCCAAAAAAAGTGTTTAGGGAAAATGGGAGATGTAAGTCAAAGAGAAGGCCGAACAGTATTATATGTAAGCCACCAAATGGGAACAGTTGCACAGTTATGTACAAAAGCAATAATGCTTGATAAAGGAAAAATAAGTTTAGAAGGAAAAACCAACATTGTAATTGAAAAATATAATAATCAATATAAAACTAAAACAACGGAATATAAGAATGATTTTTTAGGTGATAAAGATATGTTCATTGAAAATGCGACAATCTTAGATTGTAAAAATCAAGTTCGGGGTGTATTTGGGCATAATGAAACCGTTGATGTAAAAATTGATTGTAAAGTTAAGAGTTTGACCCGTGGATCTGAGGTAAGGATTATTATTAGAGATAGTAGAGATATTAATGTCTTCACTGCAGATGTCGAACTTAATACCTTACCCCCTAACACAAAAAGGTTTACAACGTTATTCCAAATACCGGGCAATTTATTAAGACCTAAAGCATATTCTGTTACCATTGCTTTATTTGTCCCTCACCAATATCATATAGAACTATTAGAGAATCTTTTATATTTCAATATAACTGATGCAGGAACTAAATATGCACAGAGTGAAGAAACAGATTATGGACATATATTTTCACCTTGCAAAACAGAAATAATTAATATTATAACATAAATATGTATTCAGAAATAAGCAAATGCCGTATCAGTGGTAGTACTAATTTAGTAACTGTATTGTCACTGGGAGAGCAATATCTTACCGGCGTGTTTCCTAAATCTCCTTCTGAGAAAATAACTAAAGGTCCACTCGATTTGGTATGGTGTCCGGATAGCGGTTTGCTGCAAATGAAACAATCGTATAGCCTTGATGAAATGTATGGTGACAATTATGGGTATCGTTCAGGGCTCAATTCTTCTATGGTGAGGCATTTGGAACAAAAGGTAAAAACTTTAGAACAATTAGTAAAGCCAGCAGAGAATGACTTGGTTATTGATGTCGGCAGCAACGACGCTACTTTATTGAAGGCATACAAAGGAAAGTTCAGTAAAGTAGGAATAGATCCTACCGGAAATAAATTTAAAGAGTACTATACCGATGCGATTACTTTAATTCCAGACTTTTTTTCTGCCGGTGCGTTTAGTTCACTATTCCCCAATGAGAAAGCAAAAATTATTACGTCGATTGCTATGTTTTATGATTTAGAAAGTCCAATGGATTTTGTAAGAGATATAGAACAATGTTTAGCCGGTGACGGTGTTTGGCATTTTGAGCAAAGCTACATGCCAAGTATGCTTCGTACCAACAGCTACGATACCATTTGCCACGAACATTTAGAGTTTTACTCTTTTAGGGTAGTAAAAAATATGCTGGAAGCTTGCGGATTAAGAGTGGTGGATGTGCAAATGAATGCCGTTAATGGTGGTAGTTTTGCAGTAACCGCTTGCAAGCAAAATGCTTCCTATCCATCTAATAGTGCTATTATTAACTGGATGCTTAAACAAGAAGATGACATGGGATTAGATACCCCAAAACCTTACCGCGATTTCGAAGATAGAGTATTCACGCATCGTAAAAACCTTACTGAACTTATCGAAGCGTTGGTTGCCGACGGTAAAAAAATAATTGGCTATGGAGCAAGTACAAAGGGTAATGTATTGCTGCAATTTTGCGGATTGACTTCGAAGCATATACCCTATATAGCTGAAGTAAACAAAGAAAAATTTGGTTCCTTCACCCCTGGCACTAATATTCCTATCATATCAGAGTCAGAAGCAAAAGCAATGAAACCGGATTATTTCTTTGTACTGCCCTGGCATTTCAAGCATAATATTTTGGATCGCGAAAGAGAATATGCAGCACAAGGCGGAAAATTTATTTTCCCTTTGCCGGAAATTGAAATAGTATAACAAGTATTTATTGTAAAAAGTGATAGTAAAAAAAATCAAACAATTAGGTAAGGAAGCTTTATCCATTTTTGGTGAAAAAAATTTTTATAAAGAGTATTTGAGCTTTGCACAGGCAGGGGAAGATAAAGTTGTAGAGTTTTTATTTTTATCTATGGGTAAACAGGGTATATCTTATTTAGAAATTGGAACAAACCATCCTGTTCATTTTAATAATACTTATTTATTTTATCATAAGGGAAGCAGGGGTGTATGTGTAGAGCCAAATCCAACTTTAATTCCAGCTATAAAAAAATTCAGGCCGGAAGATGTATGTTTAAATGTTGGTGTAACAGGGGAAAAAAGTGAGGGGCTAACTTTTTATATTTTTGATGATGCTGACGAGGCAAAAGGACTTAGTACTTTCTCAAAAAGAGAAGTAGATCATATCGAGTCAACAACTTCAATAAGAGTAGCAACAACTCAAAAGATTGCAGTAATTACGATAAATGAAATCTTAAATAATCACTTTAGCTCAAAAGCTCCGGATTTTATATCTATAGATGTAGAAGGTCTTGATTTAGAAATTCTTCAGTCCATTGATTTTAACACCTGCAGACCAATAGCAATATGCGTGGAGACAGTAAACTTTACAATGAATCATAAAAAGCTTAAACAAACAGATATTATAGACTTTATGAGATCAAATAACTATTTCGTTTATGCCGATACCGGAATAAACTCAATATTCGTAGATAATGCTCATTTTTAAATTCGGACACGGGTTATTTAAGGCCTTGAATTATTATCGATAGATGATACAGAGTTTGCTGTTTATGAACGTCGCTGAGGACTGTATGAAAATATATTTATGGAGCGGCCTTTTCTAACTTCAAAGTAAAATAGATGCCAACTAAAATAATATTAGATGCCGCGTTGCTTCTAGAATGTGAAATGATGGGTTCGAATAGTAGCGGGATGTTGCGGTTGGCCGAGGAAATTTCGTCTAATCTTTTAAAAAAAGAGGACCTCGACATTTCTTTTGCCAATACGGTTTACACACAACAGCATCATCAACATCTAAAAAAGTTGGTTTTGAATAAATATCCTTCCCATGCAGGTAAGATATTATCAAAAAAGCCCTTTTTTGTTTCTGATAAACCTCTATTAAAAAATTGGACTAAACGTTTTTCCGACAGATTCTCGCCAAAAGTAAAAATATCACAGTTAGAAAGCAATGATGTATTTCATTCTTTCTATTACCCATTTCCCACCAATATTGAAAAAAGTAAAATAAAAAAATCCATTACATATTTAGATATTATTCCTTTGCGCATCAGCGGATATCAACCACAACTTATAGACAGAACCAGAAAAATAGTAGAAAGTATTGTCCCCAATTTTGCTATTTCAATATCTGAGTTTTCAAAACAGGATCTTTTAGATTATGACAAGCGAATAGATCCCGACAGAGTTTTTGTAGCGCCACTCGCAGCGTCTAAGGAATTGTTTTTCCAGAACAGGAATGTTGATGAATGGAAGGCAGTAAAGAAAAAATATAAGTTGCCGGAGAACTACTTTCTATCCCTTTCTGCCAGTGACAAGAGAAGGAATATTCCTCATTTGATAAAAAGCTTCAGCAAGTTTATCTTACAACAAAAACCCAAAGATTTGTTTTTGGTGCTAACGGGTAATTCTACTCATAGCCACACATTGTTAGATGAATTAGAACTGGAGAAGTGTGTAAGAGATAGAATTTTTCTTACCGAAAGGCATATAGAAAATAAGGACCTGTCTGCAATTTATAGTAATGCCTTATGTTTCTTTTTTATGTCGCTTTATGAGGGATTTGGATTACCGGTTTTAGAGGCAATGCAATGTGGTGCCCCCGTAGTTTGCGCAAATGCCACGTCCTTACCCGAAATTGTTGGTGATGCCGGAGTATTGTTACCAACAGAAGATGAAGATGCTCTATGTGAAGTGATGAATCAAATGTATTCAAGTATGGAGCTTAGGAATAAATATTCGCATTTAGGATTAGAAAGATCGAAACAGTTTTCATGGCAACGTTGTGCTGAAGAATATACTGCTATTTTTAAGAAAATTACTAACAACAACTAATGCTCATTTGTAAGACAACGTTGTTTGTACCATTATGAATATTAATAAATACTAATGAAGGCTCTTGTTTTTGGCATTAATGGTCAGGATGGTTATTACTTAAATTTACTGCTTGAGAAAAATGGCATTGAAGTAATAGGAGTTTCAAGAAGTAACGAAAGATGGATTTTAGGAGATGTGTCAAACAGGAAATTTGTAGAAGAGGTAATTGTACAACACAATCCAGCATATATATTTCACCTTGCTGCCAATTCAACAACCAGGCATGAAGCCTTATTTGAGAATCACGAAACAATATCTACCGGTACTTTAAATATTTTAGAAGCCGCATTTAAGTATTCGCCGAAATCGAAAGTATTTATTTCAGGTAGTGCTTTGCAATTTAAAAATACCGGGAAACCAATTTCAGAAAATGATCCATTTGAAGCGGGTAGTCCTTATAGTGTAGCCCGAATTCATTCTGTTTATGCTGCCCGTTATTTTCGTTCATTAGGCTTAAAGACATATGTAGGCTATTTTTTTCATCATGATAGTCCACGGAGAAGTGAGCAACACTTGAACATGAAAATTATTAATTCAGTAAAGCGTATAAAGCATGGAAGTGAAGAAGTAATAGAAATAGGAAATATTGAAGTAGTGAAAGAATTTAATTACGCTGGTGATGTAACATGTGCAATATGGTTACTCATACAGCAAGATGCAGTTTTTGAAGCTGTTATAGGATCTGGTAGAGGCTATGCTATAAAAGAATGGTTGAGGATTTGCTTTGGATATATTGGAAAAGATTGGAAATATTACATAAAAGCAAGCAATAGTTATCAGCCTGGGTTTATGAGTCTAATATCAGATCCCGCGACCATTTTTTCACTTGGTTGGAGACCACAAGTTGATATCGAAAAATTAGCCGAAATAATGATGGACGAGTCTGTATGAAAAAAGTATTAATTATTTTTTCTGATATCCATTTACCTTATTCTCCCACTGTGCTGAATCTGTTTTATGAACTGAAGAAGCACTGTGAAGTAACTCTTTTTTGTCCGGAGCCAGAAGATTGGTTTTCTGTACAAAAAGTTGAAGATCCTGGAATAGTTTATTTCAAACCAGAAGTTTCCTTAGCTCCTAATCCAGGGTTATTTGCGAGAGTAATAAATAAAATCACGAACAGGTTTAGTCCTCCACCTACCAGCGAATCATTACTGCTTCAAAGCTTATCTACACCTAAAACTGAAAAATTAATTGAGGTAATAGAAGAGTTTGATGGAGAAATAATAGCAGTAGATTTTCTTTCTTTATGGTGTACACAGCAAGCCGGCAAAAAGGCTCATTTTCTTTCTTTGGAAATCAACGAAAATGATAGATACAGGGACGCGTGCGACCTCTCTTTAATAAAAAGTGTTTTAATTCAATCAATTGAAAGGTTTAAAAAGTTATTTAAAGATTTAGAACCGAATTATTTCATTGTTCAGAATGCTCCGCATTACATTAATTTTTTACCAAACTATAAGATTCGTAAGCAGACTGATCTTATCTTCTGTGGTAGTGCTACCCTTGAATTTGGCATTGTAACATGCCTTGAGTTTTTGAAAGATTACCCCGAGTATCGTCTAACGATAAATGGAGCTATGCCTAAAGCTTCTTTAACTGTTATTAATAGTTTTTTCAAAGATTTAATCTATGAAAAGCGTTTAATCATAAATGATAAGTATTTAGACCCAACTTCTCTCACCCATTATGTTTCACAATTCAGAATCGGGTTGGCATTCTATGATTTCTATCGCTTTGAGCATATTCGATCATTTAATTACTTTACAGCTCCCTCTGGTAAGGTGTTTCAATACCTTAATAGTGGCGTGCCCGTTATCGGTAACAATCTTCCGGGGTTTCATTTTATCCATCAAAAAAAAACAGGTGCTTTGATCTCTCATTTAAGTTCTCTCGCGATAAAGTCAGCAATTGATACAATAGAATCTGAGTACGATGAAATAGCTAAAAATGCTAAAGATGCTTCATTCGATTTTGACTTCTCTAAGAACGTTTCACAATTTATTGATTTCTTAATTTGCAATGAATAAAAAATGGTAGTTAAAAAATGTGGTAAGCTAAGCATCCTTTTTCTCCTTCTACTTTACGTCTTATGAAGAAGTTGAGATTAATATGTAAGCGAGCTTTTATAAAAAGATTACTCACACTATCTGCACACATTAAACCCAATCATGGCAATAACAATTAATGATATTATAAAAAAGGTGAAAGAAGAGTTACGCATAAATCAAACAGGTGAAGATAAATTACTTCGTGTATTTAAAAATAAGAGTGGCATAGAGATCGGCGGACCCAGCCCTATATTCTCAGCAGAGTTGCCAATATATACTGTTATTAAAAGTTTAGACGGGTGCAACTTTAGCAGTAATACGGTATGGGAAGGTTCAATTGAAAAGGGTTTTAATTATAATTACTATCAAAATAAAAAAGGCTATCAGTATATAAGTGAGGCAAGTGATTTAAACGAAGTTTCTTCTGGTAAGTACGATTTTTTATTAGCATCTCATTGTTTGGAGCATTGTGCGAATCCACTTAAAACAGTTAAAGAATGGTTGCGGGTTATAAAACCTGGAGGTTATATTTTATTGATACTGCCCGACAAGCATTATACTTTTGATCACAAGCGGCCAGTTACTACTTTTAAACATTTATCAGATGACTTTGATAAAGATATTGATGAAAGTGACTTAACACATCTGGAAGAAATTTTATCACTTCACGATCTTACACGTGATGCGCCTGCCGGAGACTTTGAAAATTTTAAAGAACGTTCTTTAAAAAACCTAGAAAACAGATGCCTTCATCATCATATATTTGATATTCCTTTACTTTCCCAGATCTTTAAGCATTTTAATATTCGAATTAAGCTTACTAAGTCTCTTAATCTGAATCAGATAATTATTGGCAGAAAAAGATGATTTTATTATTCTGGATCTTATAAAAGTTTGGGGCTAAGAAATAAATGCATCAATGATATCTATTGTAATTTCTACTTATCGTTCTAATTATCTTGAGAACTTAAAAAAAAATATTACAGCAACTATAGGAACCGATTTTGAGATCATTGCCATTGATAATAATGCAAAAAAGGGATTATGCGAAGTGTATAACAGTGGAACGAGACAAGCTAAATATCCTATTATTTGTTATTTACATGAAGATGTCAGTATTAAAACACTGGATTGGGGTAAGATAGTCGTTCAGTTATTTAATACAAATGAAAATTTGGGTTTGGTGGGTATAGCTGGCAGCACTTATAAGCCTGCAGTTCCTTCTGGCTGGTCGTTTCCATGGGCATCGCACCATTTAACTACCTGCATAAATATACTGCAGTTTGATAAGCAGACTAATCAGGTAAATCATGTATACAGCAATCCCAAAAAACAATCCATTACCAAAGTTGCTTCTGTTGATGGGGTCTGGTTTTGTTCAAGAAAAGAAACTGCATTAAAAATACCTTTTGATGAAAAAACATTTACCGGATTTCATTGTTATGATGTTGATTTTTCGTTAAGTGTACTACAGAAATATGAAGTGGCAGTAACGTATGAAGTACTGATAGAACATTTTTCAAAGGGTAGTTTTAATAAAGAATGGGTGGATGAAACATTGAAGCTGCATCGGAAATGGCAATGTAAATTACCCGTTAATTTACAACGTTTAACCAGCGAACAGCAAAGCCGGGAAGAGGAATTTGCTTTCAAATATCTGTTAAGTTTAATATCTACTTATAATGGAATTGATAGCAGCATTTTTAAAATTTTATGGACTAAAGCTTTGCGTTCTAAGGTAGACAATAAAACTTTTCTGAAGATGAATGCTCATGCAGCAAAACAAATTTGGAAGCAATACTTAGTAAAGAAAAAGATATAGTAAAATAAAGTCTTTTCATTATATTTTTAAATGCAGAGTAGTCAAAACAATTGCTGTATTGTAATTCCGGTTTATAAGCCTGATCTTACTGCAAACGAAAGCGCGTCCTTAAAGCAGCTTTTATCTGTAGTTCCTACACATAAAATAATTTTTATGTGTTCAAAAAGTTTTGATCTTAAAAATTATATCTCCATAATAAAGCTTTTTGATCACATTCAAATTGGGATTGAAAGATTTTCAGGCTATTATTTTTCTTCTGTTTCTAGTTATAATAAACTTCTTCTTTCAGCTAACTTTTATAAACGGTTTACTTCTTATAAATTTATTTTATTATACCAGCTCGATGCATGGATATTCAAAGATGAATTGGACTACTGGTGCGAACAGGATTATGATTACATAGGTGCTCCGTGGTTTGAAGGGTTTAAAAACGATGAAGAGAAACAGTTTATTGGTGCTGGAAATGGAGGATTTTCATTGAGAAAAGTAAAATCGCATATTAAGGTTCTCACCACATTTTCGTACTTAGTATCACCTAAAAATGTCATCAAGACAAGATTGAAGGAAGTACATGGTATTGTGTCTTTTATTCAAGAAGCTGCAGCCTTTTTAGTCGATCTAAGTATAAAAAATAATACATATTATCTTTTTAATAATTACAAACTGAATGAGGATTTCTTTTGGGGAGATTTGGTGCCTTCTAAGTTTACCTGGTTTAAGGTTGCAGATGTAAGAAGTGCCATAAAATTTAGTTTTGAATGTAATCCTCGTAAGCTTTATAAATTGAACAATTTTCAAATGCCTTTCGGATGCCATGCATGGGAAAAGTACGAGCCTGATTTCTGGAAAGACTTCATAAAAGTCAATACTATCTAATTAACACTTGAAAGTTTCAATAATAACTATCAACTATAATAATGCAACCGGTTTAAAAAGAACCATTGAAAGTGTATTATATCAGACTTACAAAAACATCGAGTATATAGTGATTGACGGAGGCTCAACTGATGCAAGCGTTGAAATCATAAAGCAAAATGCCTCTAACATTAATTATTGGGTTAGTGAACCGGATAACGGTGTTTATCATGCTCAAAATAAGGGTATTGAAAAGTCTATGGGTGACTATTTGCTTTTTTTAAATAGTGGGGACTATTTTATTGATAATACAGTTTTGTCAAAATCAATAGATTACAATCTTGATAAAGATATTGTTTATGGAGATTTATATTTAAAATATCCTGAGATTGGATTAGTGTTAAAGAATTACCCCGAGAAGGTGTCGTTAGATTTTTTTATTAATAATGAATCTCTGCCGCATCCAGCGACATTTATAAACAAAAATCTATTTAGAAAAGTGGGTTTTTATAATGAAGAACTGAGAATCGTATCTGACTGGGAATTTTGGTTAAAGTCAATTTTTATACACAGAGCTACCTATAAAAAAGTTCCGGTAACCATAGCGGCGTTCAATACAGAAGGTATAAGTTCAAGGAGTGAAAACCAGGAGCTTGTTGAATTGGAAAAGGAGGCCATCTATCAAAAATATTTCGCCGGGATTATAGAAGATTATAGAAAGTTCTACGCTGAAAGATCTAATATTAACTCTAATATATTTATAAGGATTCTTCGAAAGCTGAACCTGCTTCCTCGTCGATTTTAGCCCTTTTTTCACAGCTTGCTAGTTTTATGCAGTAAGGAGTGAGACTACTGAGAAAGGCAATATGACTTATGTACGAGTGTCATATCAATCGTCCCATGTAGGAAGATTTTTAAGGTTATCTGTATGCTTGATCAGAGATAGACTTAAATGAATGCTTACATTTTAAAAGCGTTTGCATAATAACCGGTTTAAAATAGTATTTTTTATACTTTTTTAGAATATTTTTATAAAGATGGGTTTAAGGAAAATATGCCGCTTGCGTAAGGAATGAAGCAGGCAGCATTTGGATACAAAAAATGTAATTAGAATCACGTTATTTTTATTGTATGCCAATAAGTTCATTGTTAACAATTGTGTCTCAGTTTGATAGATCCCGGTAATCTCATAGATCAACCGCTTGTTTCGGTAATTATTCCGTGCTATAATTACGGCCATTTCTTAGGAGAAACTTTAGAAAGTGTTATCGGTCAAAGCTATCAACACTGGGAATGTATTATTGTGGATGATGGTTCGACCGATAATACCGGATCGATAGCAGCAGAGTATAAAAATAAAGATAGCCGGTTTAAGTATTTCTATCAACCAAATAAAGGAACATCTCCGGCCAAAAACTATGGTTTGTTACAGGCAACAGGATCGTTTATTCAATTTTTAGATGCTGATGATTTTATTGCACCTCGAAAATTGGAATTGCAGGTATCGTTTTTATTAAGTAATCCTTCTATAGATTTAGTCTATGGCAATGCGAGATATTTTGACACGAATGATCCATCTAAATATGGCACATCTTTCGATTTAAGTGATACTCCCTGGATGCCGTGCGTTTCAGGCAACGGGGAAACTATTTTAAAACCTTTAATGATTTTTAATATTATGGTGATTAGTTCACCATTAGTAAGAAAAAGGTTAATTGATCAAGTAAGATTTTTCAATGTTGAATTGAAAGGATATGAGGATTGGGAATTCTGGATCAGGTGCGCTTTAACAGGCAGTTACTTTCAATATGACGGTCGTGATGAAGTTTTAACATTTATCCGAATACACCGTACAAGTAGTCAACATAACGAATTGACAATGCTTGAGGGGAGAGTTAAAATTCATGAGATATTACATAAAAACAATAATTTGCCCACGAGTCTTAAAAAAAGTAATTATTCTGTATACATAGACATGAAGGAACGTATCGGGTACAGATTAATAGAAATGGGGTATTTCGGAAAAGGGTTCAGGCAAACAACTGAATTAATGTTAATGGATAGGAGACGGTGGTGGAGTTATTTAATTAATTCGCTTCATTTCGTGAAGGTGTATTTTAAGAGCAAGTTTTCAGAGTGAACAACGAGATAATTGCTTCAATAAATTGAATATTAAAGATTCATTTGTACTGATAGAACCATGTTTAGTAATATTAACCTTCATTCCGATAACAAACTACATATCGCTTTAGGCTTTGACGAAAATTATCTTGTTCCTATTTATGCTTTATTTACTTCCATTTTTTTGAACAACCGAACCAATTCTATTATTTTCCACGTGATTGTAACTGGAATAAATGAAACAGAAAAAGAAAAAATAAAAGAATATCTACGAGAGAATAACGCTGAAATATATTTTTACACCATAGATGAAGAGGAAGTAAGAGAAAGGGTTTACATACCTGAAAATACTCATTTTACTATTGCTACATATTACCGCCTATTTTTCCCTTCATTAATTCCAGCAGACACAACGAAGCTATTATATATTGATAGTGATGCCATTGTCATAGGCAACCTTAGGGAGCTATTCAATACCAATATTGGAAGTGCTCCAATTGGCGCGGCAACTGATTCGGGCCCTAGTCCCGGTCAACATTTAGGCATATCGGAAAAAGAAAAATACTTTAATGCGGGTGTGCTTTTAATAGATGTAAAAAACTGGAAAGAACAAAAGGTTACAGAAAATGCACTCCAGTTTCTCGCAGATTATCCGGAGAAGATAAAGTATGTTGACCAGGACGCCTTGAATGCAACGTTGATTGGTAAATGGTTTGAACTAGACAATAAGTATAATTTCACATGGTTTGATGTTTCTCTTCAGATTCCCAAAAAGGAATTGATTACCGATAAAGTTATTATTCATTATACTACACCTAACAAACCGTGGCATTGTCTGTCAAGAAACAAATTACGGTCGCTGTATCACCATTACTTGAAATTGTCACCCAAAAAAAGTGAAAAAAAGTATACGGATTTTAAGTTTGGGTTTAAAAATATTTATGTTTTTGCAAGAATAAGAATTAAGGAATTTTATTTTGATTATAAAATAAATAATATTATAACTATTAAAAAATGGATGGAACGATCTGAGGTTTATTAAAAATTGAAAGCCTTGAATCATTTCTTTCCACAGCCTTAAAATATATCATGTTTTCCTCACCGTTGGTTTCTATCATTATTCCATGCTACAATTACGGAAAATTTCTCGGAGAAGCACTTGAAAGTATTTTAGAACAGTCATACCAGGAATGGGAATGCATCATCGTAAATGACGGGTCAACTGATGAGACAGAAGAAGTAGCACTTCGTTACGTTAATAAGGATAAGAGGTTTAAATACTTCTACCACGAAAATGAGGGACATTCAGCGTCAAGAAACAGGGCAGTAGAAATTTCAAACGGAGCGTACATTCAATTTTTAGATGCTGATGACATGCTTGAACGTGATAAAATACGCCTGCAGGTTTTGGTACTTGAAGAGAACCCCACTATCGGATTGGTTTACAGCGATGTGTTAAGCTTTGAAAATGAGGAGGTAAACCATAGAGAATACACTCGGTTTAATCCCGATGCTCAATTTCCTCCTTCCCGTAAAGGTGAAGACTTGATAAATGCTATTATGGTAGATAACCTTTATTTGCCTGGCTGTGTTATTATGCGAAAGCAAATGTATTACGATGCAGGAGGAAATTGGAGAAAATTCTATGGTTTTGAGGACTGGGAATTCTGGTTCCGTACAGCTTATACAAAATGGGAATTTTACCATGACGCACGGGAAGGAACGAGGTTATTGAGAAGACACCATAACAATAACACTTCCGCTAATATCTCGAAGATGTGGGCAACTAAGCTGGAAGTCAGGAAGGAGATCTTAAATATTTTTATAAGTCAGTACAAACAAAATAAGCTAAGGTTTAGTGAAGATTTTATTGCTAAGACCATTCACGAACATAAAAGGTGGCTTGGGATTGAAAGTGTAATTTATCATTTTGTTTATGGGAATATCATAAATGGTTTTAGTGGAGTGATAAAACACGCTTATTATTCTGGAAGGCCTTTTTTTGCGGTCTATGATGCTGTTCATTTTTTAAAGGAAAGGTTTAAAAGAAAAAGAGGTCTCCCTTACCAGTTTTCCCGATGATACATATCTCTAAGATAGAAGGTTGGATCTTCATAAAACCATACAGCACAAGTGAGTGACACAACCGGAGAATCACATTGTTCTTATGCTGGTTCAATAATTTACCAAGCCTCTCTACAGAAACAAAGAATCCTCTTTTACCACAGTACAAATAACGGGTTGTTGAATGATAGAGTTACTTAATCAATTTTCCGGCAAACGAGTCTTCATTACCGGGCACACTGGTTTTAAAGGTTCGTGGCTATCTTACTGGCTTTACAATTTGGGAGCTGAGATTAAAGGATATGCCTTAGCTCCCGATGCAACACCTAATCTTTTTGAAGGTTTACAGGTAGCTAGTATAGTAGAGTCGGTCATTGGCAACATCAACGACTATCCTTCGCTTCAAAAAGAAATTGTAGAATTTAAGCCCGATTATATATTTCATCTTGCTGCTCAGCCGCTTGTACGCAGATCTTACAATGATCCGCTTGAAACTTTTCAAACAAATGTAACCGGCACCGCTCATGTTCTGCAGGCGCTTCGGTTTGTTGAGAACCCTTGTGTTTGCGTTTGTATCACCACCGACAAAGTTTATCACAATAATGAATGGGTATTTCCGTACAGGGAGAATGACCGGCTGGGCGGATACGATCCCTACAGTGCAAGTAAGGCCTGTGCCGAACTGGTAATATCCTCTTTTACCAACTCCTTTTTTAATATCGAACATTTTGCTAAACATCAAAAGGCTATCGCAAGTGCAAGAGCTGGCAATGTAATTGGCGGAGGCGATTGGTCAGCCGACAGGTTGTTGCCTGATATAGCAAAGGCGCTGAGCAAAAACGAAGAGATTGTAATGCGTAATCCCAGCGCCGTCAGGCCATGGCAGCATGTAATGGAACCTTTGTTCGGTTATATGCTTTTAGCGTTGCGATTATCAAACGATGTAACGAAGTACTCCGGTTCATGGAATTTTGGTCCACAGCCCACTGATAATTTTTCTGTGGCTGAACTTGCAAACATGGCAGTAGACATTTGGGGAGCAGGAAAGCTTTCAGTTCGCCCTGATGAACATGCACCACATGAAGCACGGTTATTGCGCTTAGACATAAGCAAGGTAATTGAAGGACTTAAGTGGACCCCAAAGATGAATGCTAAACAAGCTATTGAAAGAACAATAAGCTGGTATAAAAAATTTTACGCCGGGGGCAATTCGCGTGAGTTGGTAAATGAGGATTTAAACTTTTACAAAACATTCTTTAACTGAAATGGTAAAACTCATTAATAATAAGGTAAAGGGCATCCAATTTAAAAATATTACTGAGGATGGCTTGCGGGAAAGCCTGGTAAGTTCCTTTTCAAAAAACATTCATAAGAAGATAATTCCTGGTGAAAACTATATACCGGTAACAGGTAAGATAATAGATGAAGATGACGTGCTTTTCGGAATTGAAGCGATGATGGATGCATGGCTTACTGCCGGCCGTTTCAGCGAGGAATTTGAAAAGCAATTACCCCGGTATTTTGGCAGCCGTTTCTCTTTTTTAGTCAATTCAGGTTCTTCGGCCAACCTGCTTGCATTTTATACACTTACATCTCCCAAGTTAGGCGACAGGGCAATTAAGCCAGGCGATGAGGTGATAACAGTTGCCGCAGGTTTTCCTACTACTATCAACCCAATGATTCAGTTCGGCTGTATCCCGGTTTTCCTCGATGTAGATATTCCCACTTATAATATTAAGGCCGACGATATTGAGAGGGCAATTTCTCCTAAAACCAAAGCCATCATGATCGCTCATGCTTTGGGAAACCCATTTAATTTAAAGGTGGTAATGGAGGTAGCAAAAAAGCACCATTTGTGGGTAATTGAAGACGATTGCGATTCTTTAGGAGCTACGTATAATAATAAAAAGACCGGAACCTTTGGTGATCTTGCAACGCTTTCTTTTTATCCGGCCCATCATATAACCATGGGAGAGGGAGGAGCAGTATTGGTAAACAATGCGTCGCTTAAAAAAATTGCGGAAAGCTTTAGAGATTGGGGAAGGGATTGCTGGTGTGCCCCTGGCTGCGACAATACCTGCGGAAAAAGATTTGAGTGGCAATTGGGGGAACTACCCGAAGGTTACGATCATAAGTATACGTACTCCCACATCGGTTTCAACCTGAAGGTCTCTGATATGCAGGCTGCTGTTGGTTTAAGCCAGTTATCTAAAGCAGATTCTTTTGTTGAGAAACGGCGCGAAAATCACGCACTGCTAAAAGCGAAACTTCTGAATTTGGAAGAACATTTTATCCTGCCCGAAGCTACGCCTAACTCTAATCCCAGCTGGTTTGGTTTCATGTTAACCGTAAGGGAAAATAGCCCGGTAAACAGGAATCAGTTGGTTAAGTATCTTGAACAAAATAAAATAGGCACCCGTTTATTTTTTGGGGGAAACCTGCTGCGTCAGCCCGCTTATGCTAATGTTGCTCACCGAAAAATTGATGATCTTCAAAACTCTGATATTATTATGAACCGGTCCTTCTGGCTTGGTGTATGGCCGGGGCTGCATGAAGAGCATTATAATTACATTGTAGGTCACCTCTACCAGTTTATAAAAAACTTATAAGAACTTTTTTGGAGCCGGGCGAAAAAATTCTATATAACATTCTTGCGTCGCACACTTGTACGGCAACAACTACAGCATCAACTTTATTCGAAATATAGTAATTGGCTACTCCTTCAACTCATAAAGTAACACGACTTCCCGAAGCCGACCTTAAACACATACTTCAACATACAGAAAGTTTGTGGGAAGGTGTTCGTAATAAGTCACTGTTTATAACCGGTGGTACTGGTTTTTTTGGTAAGTGGTTGTTGGAGAGTTTTGTTTACATCAATGAGCAGTTAAAGTTAAATGCCACCATCACGGTACTTACCAGGAACCCTGCAAATTTTCTTGAACGCTTTCCTTTTTATAACGATATTTCTTCTGTAAAATTCGTAAAAGGAGATGTTTTAGACTTTGAATTTCCTAGGGAAGATTACCAGTATATCATTCATGCTGCTACCGAAGCTGATGCCGCATTAAACAGTTCGCAGCCTTTGTTAATGCTTGATACTATTACTGCAGGTACCAGGAGAGTACTCGAATTTGCAAGACAAAAGTCAGTACAAGCTTTTCTTTTTACAAGTTCAGGGGCGGTGTATGGTAAGCAACCTTCCGAAGTTACCCATATAAAAGAAAACGATAGTTTCCCGGTAGATATTCTAAACCCAAGTTCTGCCTATGCTGAGGGAAAGCGCCTGGCAGAGTTGTATTGTTCAATTTACGGTAAACATTATGACCTTCCTGTAAAAATAGCAAGGTGCTTTGCTTTCGTAGGCCCCTATTTGCCCCTTGATAAGCATTTCGCCATTGGTAATTTTATTTTAAATGCTATTAACCACGAAGGTATCCTCATCAAAGGAGATGGAACGCCCTATCGGTCATACCTATACTCTTCTGACCTTTCTATTTGGTTGTGGACAATCCTCCTTAAAGGGAAGATTAACACACCATATAATGTGGGTTCTGACGAAGATGTAAGTTTACGTGAATTAGCTCATGTAGTTAAGGAGATGCAACCTGGGACTGAGGTACAAATTTTAACCCCTGCGGAAAAGAACAAACCTGCAGAGCGTTACGTTCCAAATGTTGAATGGGCTAAACGGTCTTTGGGGCTTGAAGTAAAGATTAATTTAAAGGAAGCAATAGCAAAAACTCTTAGTTTTTATGGAAATTGATAAACCGTATCGCAAATGCCCGATATGTAATAGCAAAGAAGCAAGATTTGTACATAAGGTTGAGTTTGTCTTGTTTGATAATCATCCAATGGCAGGAGGCTACAACGTTGTACAATGTGCGAAATGTCTTTTTATTTATGCGGATACCCGTGTAAAACAGCAGGAGTTAGACATTTATTATAAGGAGTTGTCGAAATACGAGGACAAAAATATTGGTACCGGTGGCGGATATAGCAAAAATGATAAGGATAGATTATTGAAAACTGCCGAATTTATTTCTTCCTATCTTCCTGATAAAAATGCACGTATAATTGATTTGGGTTGTGCAAATGGTGGGCTCTTAAAAGAACTGAAAGCACTTCAGTTTAATAATGTGGTAGGATTAGATCCGTCGTCACAGTGTGTGGAAATTACAAAAAACGAAGTTGGATGCGAAGCGCACCAGATGTCTTTATTTAATATTGACGAAAGTTTGGGAACGTTTGATTTAGTTATACTTTCCCATGTATTGGAGCATCTTCTTGACCTTCCTTCTACAATTGAGAAACTCAATTACTTGTTGAAAGAGGGAAGTTTGGTTTATGTAGAATGCCCTAATGCTTCAAATTATAATAAAGTCATTCATGCACCTCTCCAGGAATTTAATACAGAGCACATTAATCATTTTACCGAGTTATCTTTTGAAAATCTATTCGGCTTGTATGGCTTTCAAAAGATTTTTACCGGTGATAAGGTAATGAAGATAGGTGCCGACCAGGACTACCATGCAGTGTACGGGCTGTTTAAAAAAACAGGAGGGTTATTCAATTATACGCTGAAGCCTGAGAAGGAAATTATTGACCGTATTTCTGACTATATATTTCAGTCCGAAAAAATCTTTAATGCAGTCCTGGATAAATTTTCTGATCTTAATCCTTCCGAATCTATTGCGTTATATGGCATCGGGCAGTTTGCTTTTAAACTTTTAAGCAAGCTTGGACTCAAAAAATATAACCAGGTTAAGTTATTTGATAATAACAACTTGAATGTAGGTAAGAAAATACAGGGAATAGAAATTTTAGCGGGGAAGACAATAAAGACAGAATATGAAAAAGCATCCTTTACAATAGTTATTACATCGCTTATTTCCGAAGAAGCAATAAGAAAACAAATTGTAGAAGAATTTAAAAGTTCTTCTGTCAATCTTCCACCGATAATAGGTTTTAAAGATTGCCTGACAGGTGATACGTCTATTCAAAAATTATTCGATAGAAAGGAACACTATCAATTAAAGGAACTTGCAAGGTTTTTAAAAGAAGACAAGCCTATAGTTATTTTTGGAGCGGGTAACTTAGGTAAGAAGGTAGCAGCCTTCCTGGTAAAGGAAAGTAAAAATGTAATTGCTTTCGCAGATAATAATCAGAAAGTACAGGGTCAAAAGGTTTTAGATTTTAAAATTCGCCATCCTGAGGACTTTACTGCGGCGGAATTGAAAAACGCTATATGGATTGTTTCTATTTGGTCGCCAGGTAATTCTTTTGCAGCCGCAAAAAAACAATTGCATTCTCTCGGAGTTAATAATATTTTTCATGCTGCTGCTTTAATGCAGTTGTTTCCCGATCAGCTTCTTCCTCATTATCATTTTCAAACTCCTGATTACTTTATAAGACACCAGCGTGAGATAAATGAGGTTTATGAGAACCTGGCTGATGAAGAAAGTAAAAGACAGTTTGTAGCCCATTTAGATTGTAGAATAAACTTGAACTTCGAAGGGCTACCAGAAGCCGATACCGAAAATCAATACTTCCCTTCTGATGTTGTTTCTCTAACCGAAAACGAAGTATTTTTAGATGGTGGTGCTTATGATGGCGACACTTTAAAAGAATTTTCCACTCGTACTAACAACAGGTTTATAAAATATATTGCCCTCGAGCCTGACCCCGTTAATTATAAAAAATTACAGCGTGTTGCTGCGTCTTACGAAGACGGTAGAGTAGAAGTATTTCCTTACGCTGTAGGTCGCGAAAACACTATTCTTAAATTTGATGCGACGGGTGGAGCCGGGGCCGGTATTAGTGAATCTGGTACTATTGAAGTTAACTGTAAAAGAGTAGATGATTCTTTTTTCGATTATAAACCTACCTACATAAAGTTTGATATTGAAGGTGCAGAATTAGATGGTTTGAAAGGAGCTGAGAAAACTATAGAAACATACAGGCCAAAGCTAGCTGTTTGTATTTACCATTTGCCGGATGATCTTTGGCGCATCTTTCTTTATTTACACAAAAAATTTCCATTTTATAATTTCTTTACAAGAACCCATCAATACGACGGACTTGATTTTGTTTTATACGCAATTCCTAAATAAATGAAATTATCAAATTATATATTCGAGACTTTAAAAGCTAAGGGTATTGATACAGTTTTTTTAGTAACAGGTGGAGGTGCCATGCATTTAAATGATGCTATAGGCCGCGTTGAAGGAATTAAGTTTGTGTGTAACCACCATGAACAAGCTTCAGCCATGGCTGCCGAAGGTTATGCACGGGTAACCAATAAGCCTGCAATTTTAAATGTAACTACAGGACCAGGCGCGATCAATGCATTAAACGGAGTGTTTGGTGCATTTACTGATTCAATTCCAATGTTGATTATTTCGGGGCAGGTAAAAAGGGAAACCATGCTTTCTTCTTATAACATTCCGGGGCTGCGGCAGTTGGGCGATCAGGAAGTGGAAATTGTTCCGATGGTGAAGGGAATTACAAAGTACGCGGTTACGGTTACTAACCCGGCCACTATAAAATATCATCTTGAAAAGGCGCTGTATCTCACAACCCATGGAAGGCCGGGACCTTGCTGGTTAGATATTCCTGTAGATGTACAATCGGCCATGATCAACGAAAATGAGATCGGAGGATTTGATAGTAAAGAGGTTGAACAAATCGACAATTCGCAGTTAGAGAGAGACGTGTTACAGGTGATTGAAAAAATCAGTTCGGCAGAAAGACCTGTAATTATAGGCAGTACAGGAATTCGGCTGGCAAATGCTATTGAAGAATTTCAACAATTTATAGAACTTTCGGGATTGCCTGCAGTAACCGCCTGGTCGCATGATGTCATTCATTCGGATCATCCTCAATACATTGGTAAGCAAGGTTCTATTGGAGACAGGGCGGGAAATTTTGCTGCGCAAAATGCCGATGTTTTATTAATGGTGGGTACGCGAATGCCCATCAGGCAGGTAAGTTATAACTGGGAAAATTTTGCTCCCAATGCCTATAAAATTCATGTTGATATAGACAAGGCTGAGCTGGTGAAACCAACCATGAAAACCGATTTGCCTTTACAATACGATGCAAAAGAGTTTTTAAAGGCCTTGATTAAAGCGCTGCAAAATGACAGCGAGTATAGTAAGAGCAAATTTGAAAGTTGGGTAAGCTGGTGCGTAGAAAGAAAGAAGAAGTATCCTACTGTTTTACCGCATCATAAAAATCCGGAGCGACCGATTAACGCTTATTATTTTATTTCGGAGTTGCAAAAGCGGTTAACCGGCAACGACATCATAGCCTGCGGTGATGCTACCGCTTGTATTGTAACTTTTCAAACCTCGCAGATAAAGAAAGGGCAGCAATTGTTCAGTAATTCAGGATCTGCCTCAATGGGTTTTGATCTTCCCTCTGCCATAGGAGCAGCCACGGCAGCGCCGGACAAAAGGGTTATTTGCCTGGCAGGAGATGGAAGTATACAAATGAACTTACAGGAACTTCAAACAGTTGCGCAGCACAAATGGAACATGAAAATTTTTGTGCTGGATAATAATGGTTACCTGTCAATAAAATCTACTCAAAATAATTTCTTTGGTTTATCCGTAGGAAGCAGCCCTGAAAGTGGCGTGACATTTCCCGACATGGAGAAAATTGGAACCGCGTATGGAATTCCATCTTTCACTATCAAAGACTTTGATTTTGCGAAACAGTTAGATGAAGTTTTAGCCATGGAAGGCCCGGTATTGTGCAATGTAAAACTCGACGAGGAACAGGTATTTGAACCGAAATTAAGTTCAAGACAATTACCGGATGGAAAAATGGTTTCAGCATCATTAGAAGATATGTTCCCTTTCCTCAGTAAAGAAGAACTTGCTTCAAATATGATTTCAACAGGTGATAAGAAATGAGTGAAAGGCGTTTTTGCTGAATAGAAACAAAACGCACAAGAGTGCGACGCAACGGAAGCTAAATAGCAATATTGCGCCGGGTTCAAAACCAGGAACCACTACCCTTTGCAGGTAACAATAAAATGTAGTGGTATTAAAGATAATGAAGGTTCACACAGTGCTTTTTGATCTGGACGGAACGGTGATTGATTCTTATGCGGGAATACAGGCAGCGTTTGATTATGCGTATTTCAAAATTTATGGCGTAGAGAATACAGCCTCGATAAAAAGCATAATCGGCCCTCCAATTGGCGAAATCCTGGTGAAACTGAACAAGGAGCAGGATATCGACAGGGTCAAGAGCTTTGTAGATTATTTTAAGCAGCAATATGATACGAACGAGTACAAGAGATCGACGCTCTACGAAGGGATGAGAGATGTTCTTCAGCAATTGTCGGACGCAGGTATTAAGCTTTTTATCGCAACAAATAAAAGGTCTTCTGCTGTCCTGTTAATAATGGAGTACCTCTCCATTGATAAGTATTTTGGCGGTATTTATTGCAACGATAGCAGAAACCCGGTTTATTCATGTAAGGAAGAAATGGTAGCAGAGATTATAAGAAACGAAAATTTAGATATAGGTAGTACCATTTTGGTAGGTGATACCTACCAGGACCAGGCAGCGGCAAAGGATAACGAGGTGAAGTTCGTCTTCGCAAACTACGGGTATGGTAGTCTGCAAAACGTTGAATCGCAGGTAAGCAAACCATTGGAAGTATTAAATTTTATCAAATAATAAATGATGAACGAAAGTAGAAACCAGATTTTTGATGAGCTGTTCGTATTAGAAATAGCTAATAATCACTGGGGAAATGTTGAAAGGGGACTAAAAATAATTGAACAATTTTCACAGGTGGTGAGATTTAATAATGTGAAAGCCGCATTAAAATTGCAGTTTCGGGATGTAGATAATTTTATACATAAAGATTTCAAAGACAGGTCCGACATCAGGTATATTAAAAAGACCCTGGACACAAAAATGTCGAAGTCCCAATACAAGACGCTGATTACAGCTATTAAGGAAAGCGGTTGTATCCCTATGGCCACTCCTTTCGATGAAGCATCTGTAGACCTTTGCGATGAGTTGGATCTTCCGATTATTAAAATAGCCAGTTCCGATTTGAATGATTGGCCCTTAATAGAAAGGATCGCAAAGACCAAGAAGCCGGTAATTGTATCAACTGGGGGAGCGTCGATAAAAGATATGGACGATTTTGTTACTTTCTTCAGGAACAGGAATATTCCGATCTCTATAAATCATTGCGTTTCAATTTATCCGTCGGAAGACAGGGAACTTGAACTGAATCAAATCGATTTTTTAAAAAATCGTTACCCCGACCTGGTGATAGGTTTTTCTACGCACGAATATCATGACTGGCACAATTCTATAATGATAGCTTATGCGAAAGGTGCCCGCACTTTTGAACGGCACATCGATATTGAAGCAGATGGAATAGCGGTATCTCCGTATTGCTCTACACCCGAAAATGTAGACATCTGGTTCAAGGCTTTTAACAAAGCGAAAGAAATGTGCGGGGCACCTGGTTCAGCAAAAAGAAATCCGCCTGAAAAAGAAATCAGGTATTTAGATGCACTGGTTAGAGGTGTTTATACCCGTCATGATTTGCCTAAAGGTTATGTGATGGATCACAATACCTTTGATAATGATTTTTATATGGCGATCCCATTGCAAAAGGGTCAGCTATCTTGCCGGGAAGTAAAAAACGGTGAAAGACTTGAAAGAGATGTTGCAGCAGACAAGCCTGTTATGATCGATGATATAGACTCTCCGTATGCTAAAGTGGAGTCGTTGAAAAAGATTATCTATAGCAGGGGATTATAGAAAGACAGTTAATTTTTCACTTTAAAATTCTATTTATGCCTCAGTAACGATTTGTATAGCCAGTGTTCCTGACAGTATTTTCTTAACCATTTAAAATACTATTATGAGACTCAACTGGAAATCGCTGGCTGGCAAATTCGGAATTGATTGGGCAATAGCTTACACACTGTTCGCAAGGCTTATACAGGCCGGGGGAGGTGTAGGTACCGTTGTATTTATTGCCAAAAACCTGTCAAAAGACGAGCAGGGATATTATTACACCTTTGGCAGTATCCTCGCAATTCAGGTATTTTTTGAGCTAGGACTTTGTTCCATTATCACTCAGTATGTGGCACATGAAATGGCGAATTTAAAACTGAGAAAAGATGGTACTATAGAGGGAGATGAGACTAGTAAATCAAGACTGGCATCTCTGTTACACTTTTGTTTTAATTGGTTCTGCAAGATCAGTTTCCTTCTTTTTATTGTACTTAATGTTGCAGGTTACTGTTTCTTTTCGAGGTACAATGGGAATCTAAATATCGACTGGCAGATTCCATGGATGCTACTGTCATTAACTACCAGTTGTTTCCTGATACTTGATCCACTAATGGCTTTTATTGACGGGTTAGGGAAAGTGAAAGAAGCGGCCCGAATGAGATTGGTGCAACAAACAGCTTATGTCGTTTGCGTGATTATATTTTTACTGTCGGGGTTTAAATTATATTCATGCGCTGTTGCAGCATTTATCTCTTTTGTAAGCATAGCCACCATATTTATCTCTTCTAAGAACGCAAGGGTACTTGTTAACATATGGCCGTTATTAAGTAAATGGAAAGTCAGTTACCGCAACGAAATTTTTCCATACCAATGGAAAATAGCACTTAGCTGGGTTAGTGGCTATTTTATTTTCCAGCTTTTTAATCCCGTGCTTTTTGCTACAGAGGGACCAGTGGTAGCAGGACAGATGGGAATGACACTGGCCGCTCTGAATGGTGTTTTGGCTCTCTCCATGAGTTGGATCAATACTAAGATCCCGTTGTTCTCGGGTTTGATTGCAAAGAAAGATTATAACAGCCTCGACGATAATTTCTTCAAAAGTCTTCGTCAATCGTTGTTTATTACTTCCCTGGGTTTGATCGTTCTCTTTTTATTTGTTAATGTACTTCACTGGAAGGAAATACCGTTGGGAAAGAGATTTTTACCCCCGGTGCCACTGGCCTTCTTATGCTTTTCTTATTTAATGAATAATATTGCCTTTTCTCTCGCTACTTATTTAAGATGCCACAAGCAGGAACCCATGCTAACGCAAACAGTTGTGTTTGCTATTCTTTCTGCTTTCTCTACACTTACACTCGGGAACCTTTATGGTGTTTTTGGAATTACCTGTGGATATTTTGTGTTAGGGTTGATAGTAGGTATGCCTTGGGTTTTGAATATTTTTTTCACTAAACGAAGACTATGGCATCAAGCTTTTTAAAAAATTATGATATTAACAATAGCAATACCTACATATAATAGACCCGATAAAATTAAAAATACAGTTGTTCGACTTCTTCCCCAGTTAACACCCGATGTACAAATATTAATACTCGATAATTGCTCTCCTGTTGTTGTTAAAGATTACCTCGCAAACAAAATGGGTAAAGACGTATTGGATAAGGTTAAAATAGTAAGACACCGGGTAAACGTTGGCGGAGACGTAAATTTTCAGAGATGTTTTGAACTGTCAGAAACACCTTTTACATGGATGCTGGGTGATGATGATGAAATTGAGGAAAATGCAGTAGAACTGATTTTGGGAGAATTGGAGAGGTATAAAGATCACGATTTGATTGGGATAAATTTTAATTCTAACTGTAATACTACTTCACGAACCCAACCGGTCATTATTAGCAGCATAGCTGAACTTTCAAAGAAATTAGACCACTTTGGCAACTGGCTGTTCATATCAACCTCTGTATATAAAACAGAAGAATACCTGAAACACATCAGGTACCAGTCATGGGGAGCCTATAGTATGGCTTCCCAGCTGGTACCACCTATGATTGCTATTAGTAAGAATAAAACCTTCGTATTATCCGAAAAGTACATTGTAACCAACCACCGGCCGGAAGGAAACGACAAGTGGTCCGATTTTCAACTGGCCTTAAGCTTGTCTACGCTACTCGAAGCTCCGGTCGGTTTTAAAAAGGATGAATTTATTGATTTTGGAAAAAAAATGGCAACATGGATTGGCTTATATCCAGGGGATGCTTTTTACATGTTACTGAAGTCTGTCAATTATGATATTGACGTAATTGATGACTATCATATTTATATCTTCAAGCAATTGTATAAGCGTACTTCGGTTTTCAGGTCCGACAGTATGGCTCACCTTATACAATATCACCAAAGCTTGTTCTTGTTGAAGAATAAGTGGCTTTTAAAATTAATGCTTCGGTTAGTTCCAGGTATCAAGGCAAGATCAGAGGGGAAAGCGAGTTTTCACCTGTTTATGCGATAGTTATATTTCTAAATAAATGAAAGTTTCTGTTTGGCCGCCATTTGTTTAAAGTGCTGCGATTGGTAAAACAAGCAATAAAAGTATCATTAGTACAAAATGAAAGCATCCTTTGTTATCGTTAATTATAACAGGAAGAATGAACTTCTTATTACTCTTTCAAAAACAAAAGAGCTAATAGAAACTAACCCGTTGGAATATGAAATCGTTGTAGTCGACAATGCTTCAGTCGACGGGAGTGCAGAGGCCGTAAAAAGCAATTTCCCCGAGGTCGTACTAATAGAAAATCCGGTAAACACGGGGGCTCCCGCCTGGAACCTGGGATTTGCAAAAGCAAAGGGTGACTACTTTATAATAATTGATGATGACAGCCATATTGAATCAGGACTGGAAGAAGCAATTGAATACCTTGACAAAAACAGCGATGTAGGTATTTTGGCACTCAATGTAGTGAGCGGGCCATACACAAGCGATATGTGGGAGTGGAAGGATGCCCAGGACCTTGTGGGCTTTATCGGTTGTGGGGCGATTTTACGGAAGGAAACGTATAAAAAAATCGGCGGTTATGCCGAGTGGATGTTTCTTTATGTAAATGAATGGGAATTAAGTCTTAGATGTATTAATGCGGGGTATAAGGTACGGTATTTTGAAAAAAGCCGGGTTGTACACCGTGCAAGTAAAATTAACAGAACAAGTAAGCGGCTAAGAGTGTTTGTAACCAAGCATGAATTAGCGATTGTATACAAGCATTTCTCGGTAAACAGGTCAGCCTATTTATGGAGGGTAGCTATTAATAACCTGAAAATTATTAAGCATGGTGAGTTTAAAAATGCGTGGTACAACATGATTGGCATATTTAAGTTTTTGCAAATGAGAAAGTCGTTGAAGTATACTCCCGTGTCTGCTGAAGCCCAGAAGACTTTTGCTGATATCTTTGAAACAACCAGGAAATCTGCTTTTGGTTTCATAGGGGAGAGATTGGCTGGTTTTTTTAAAAAGGCTGAAACGGCTTAATAAATGTGAAAAAGATAGCCAGCCAAGAATAGCAGTAGCAGTTTTAAAAGAAAAAATTAGTAATAAGCATGAGAGGATCGTTTGTGATCGTTAACTATAATAGAAAAGACGAGCTTCTGTTAACTATATCAAAAACAAAGGACGTAATTATAAATGATCCGACAGCATATGAAATTATCATTGTAGATAATGCTTCAACAGACGGAAGTGCGGCGGCAGTAAAAGCACAACATCCCGACGTTATACTTATAGAAAACGAAGTTAATATTGGCGCTCCCGCCTGGAACGCAGGATTTGCAAAAGCAAAAGGAGACTATTTTATTATTCTTGACGATGACAGCCATTTAGAATCTGGTCTTGATGAAGCACTTCAATATTTAGATAGAAACAGCAATGTGGGTGTCCTTGCGCTTAATATAAAAGGCGGTGCATATAACACTTTTGACTGGAAAGACATGGCGGAAACTGTCGGATTCATTGGTTGTGGTTTTATCTTAAGAAGAGAACTTTATGAAAAAATAGGAGGTTATGCCCCCTGGATATTTTTATACACCAACGAATGGGAATATGGAATAAGGTGCCTTGATGCCGGGTACAAGATCATATATTATGAGAAATGCCACGTTATCCATCGTACCAGCAGTATTAACAGAACCACGAAAAGGCTGATTGTTTTTTCTGTGCGAAATGAAATGGCGATCGTGTATAAATATTTTAGTAAAAATAGAAATCTCTATCTGACCAGGGTTTTTCTTAATAATTTAAAGGGAATTTGTAAATATGGAATAGCTTCTGTATCCTGGTATTATTCCGCCTTCAATGAGTTTTTGAAGCTAAAAAAAACGTTGAAACAAACTCCCGTAAAAAAAGAAGTGCAGGATAAGTATAGCAAAGCATACTGGTCAACCCAGGCATTCTTAAATATTATTTAATCGTAAAACATTCACTTTCATTTATTTTATTCCCGCGAACGCAAATAATCATTTTTGTAAATCCGGCTTCTTCATTTAAAGATTTTATCCCCGCGCACTGTTCAACATTTGAATTTGCTGATTTTTCGCAGGTTCGTTTTTCCCGATCCATCTGTTCTCACATCTTCCGTATCAAAAGTTTTACCTGTAAATCCTGTGTTTAGAGGTGCGAATAAATTGTTTATTGGAAAATCCATCTTGTTCGCGGTGTTTTTTTTGTTACCCGCAGTGCCTCACGCATGTTACATCGTTGCCACGCTCGGTTCAACTTTTTGTTTTCTATAGCAACGGGTATTCGTATTACCATAAACTAACACTATATATTTGTTGTTGCAGGTATTTATAATGATGTCTTGTTGCAAAACGTAGCATAAGCACAAAAGGAATTTCCTGTTAATCCCATTTTCTATTGCCCTGAAAAGGGTTAAAATTGCCAATTATTATAAGAATTGTATGTTTAGAACGAAGCTGTTGTTTCTGCTGGTATTAATATTTTTCTCCTCATCAATGTACGCCCAGTTACCCGGTCTGCCATCCAACTTAGTAAATGTAAAATCTACTGACATTACTGAAGAACAATTATCACAGGTTGCGGCATTCATTAGGCAAAATAATCTAACTAACCAACAGGCTTATGAGCAATTGGTTTTAAGAGGGATGAACGCTTCCGAGGCTATTGCCTTAAGATCACGATTGGAAAAAGTTCAGGAGAAGAATGCCACAGACAATAGGAATAACAGGAAAACGGATACTAATAATGGTAGTGATCCCGACGTGATCACGGAAAGAAACAACACAACGGAAGGCGAAAGACGGGTGTCAGATACGTCAAACAAAACAGTACAAGTCTTAAACCCTAAAAAGATCTTCGGCCTTGAAATATTTAATAATGGCGTACTCTCATTCGAACCAAATATTAGTATTGCTACACCGGTTGGTTATGTCATTGGTCCCAACGATGAGATTAATATAAATATTTTCGGCTACCAGGAAGCAAAATACAATTTAAAAGTGAGTCCCGAGGGCGACATTAATATTCCTTATGTGGGGGTTATGTACGTTGCAGGATTAACAATTGAGCAGGCAACCGAAAGAATAAAAAGCAGGCTAAGTTCATCTGGCTATTCAAACATTAAAACAGGTCTTACAAAAGTTAGTGTAACAGTAGGGAGAATAAGAAGTATCAAAGTAACGGTTTTGGGTGAAGTAAAAAGTCCAGGCACTTATACACTTCCTTCGCTTGCTACCGCTTTTAACGCACTATACCTTTCAGGAGGTCCGAATGATATTGGAAGCATGAGAAATATCGAGATTATCAGGAATGGAAAGATTATTGACCATTTGGATATATATGAATTTCTCGTTAAGGCGGATCAAAAAGGAAATATAAACCTGCACGACCAGGATGTTATCAGGATACCGGCATACAAGGTTAGAGTTTCTTTAGACGGACAGGTAAAAAGAACAGGGTTGTTTGAAATAAAGCCGGGTGAAACAATTCAGGACCTTTTACAGTTTGCAGGTGGATTTACTGATAGTGCCTATACCGCAGGTATTACAGCTTACCAGATTACCGACGTTGAACAGAAAATAATAGACATAGATCAAAACGCCTTTTCTACCTATAAACCCAGTCGTGCAGAGTCTTTCGTTGTTAAAAAAATAATTACCAGGTTTATAAACAGGGTGTCAATTACAGGCGCAGTGTACCTTGAAGGAGACTACGAATTAACTGCAGGGATGACGATAAAAGACCTGATAGTGAAGGCCAGGGGCTTAAAGGAAGACGCATACAATGCCAGGGGTTTGATCTTAAGGAACAAAGAAGACCTCACTCCGGAATATGTTCCGTTTAGCCCGGTAGAAGTAATGAGAACAGGTAAGGATAATATATTATTAAGGCCAAATGATAGGGTGACAATTGCATCTGTAACAGATCTGAAAGAAAAAGCGACAGTTTCCGTTTTTGGAGAGGTGAGATTTACAGGGCCTTACCCATATGTCGAAAACATGTCATTAAAGGACGTCATCCTATTAGCCGGAGGTTTTACCGACGCCGCTATTCCCCAACGAATAGAAGTAGCAAGGCGCATTCGAAGTAATTCATTCAATATAACCGACACAGCTGTTTCACAAGTATTCGATATTAATTCTGTAAGTGATCTCGACATTGGTGGTACTGATATTAAGCTGCAACCCTATGATGCAATAATTGTAAGGAAAAATCCGGGCTACCAGACACAGGTGAATGTGCGGGTTGAAGGAGAGGTTATTTTTCCTGGTCCTTACGTTTTGAAGAATAAAAATGAAAGAGTAAGCGATGTTATAAAAAGAGCTGGCGGACTTACCATGCAGGCGTTTGACCAGGGAGGATATGTAACAAGAATTAATAATAAAACAGTTCTCAATCAACTGAATACCCAGAAGGTTAATAAGATACAGGAAACATTAAAAGATACAACAGGGAAAGTAGAGAAAGATGTTGAAAGAACGATTGATCAGATAGCTATCGACTTAAGTACAATAATGGCTAATCCCGGTAGTCGAAACGATATTATTCTTGAAGAAGGGGATGTGATTACCATACCAAAAGAAAAAATGGATGTGAGGATAAGTGGACAGGTTTTATTTCCTACCCGTGTGGTTTACGAAGACAAGATGGACCTGGAAGATTATTTAGGCCGTGCAGGAGGTGTTACAGACAATGCAAGAAAAGGGAAGATCTACGTTTTATATCCCAACGGGAACGCTGCAAGGACCAAACACTTTTTATTTTTCAGAAGCTTTCCGGAGGTGTCACCCGGTTCAGAAATAATTATTCCAAAGAAGCATGAACTCGAAAGAAGAAGATTAACTACAGGTGAGATAATCGGCATTAGTACCGCTATCACTTCCTTTGCAGGAGTATTGTTAAGCATACTCATCAACCTGAAATAATTAAATAGGCTCAAACACTTTATATGACTTTTTATATTTTTCCGCAAGGAATAGAAAAGGTTTCAAAGGCGATACAACCCGGTGAACAAGGAAAATGAAATGAATAACCAGAACGACGTAACACTACAGGATGTAAAATTAATATTAAAAAGCTGGGTTTATTACCTGCTTTCGAAATGGCTTGTATTTGTTGTAGTCGGGATATGTTGTGGTGCGCTGGGGGTTCTGTACGCGGCATTTGACAAGGCTGTATACACTGCTGAATTAACTTTTACATCAGAGAATGAAGCCTCGGGTAATTTCAGCGCTTATGCCGGTATTGCTGCTCAATTTGGTTTAGATATCGGCGGTAGTTCGAATAGCGCGTTTGAAGGTGAAAACTTAATGTATTTAATGAGGAGCCGCAAAATGATTGAGAAAACACTATTTTCTACGGTTGACATCAATAGTGAGAATATTTTATTGATCAACTATTACATAAGAGTTCACGATTTCAAGCTGGGCGGTAATAAATCGGAGCCGATGAGAACGATAACATTCACTAAAGATGAAAAGCCAAACAACAGGGACCGCGATAGCATTTTGCAAGTAATTTCTAAAAACATAACGAAGGCTTTAGACATTCAAAAAGCAGATAAAAAAACCGACATTATCGTAGTTAGATTAAAGGATACGCACGAATTATTCGCCAAATTATTTGTCGAGGAGTTGGTAAATAATGTGATACAGTATTATACCGATTATAAAGTAAAAAAAATAAAGCAAAATGTAGGAATTCTACAACGCCAAACAGATTCTGTTAGAAATTTAATCAGTGGAAATATTGTAGATATCGCTGTTTCAAGTGATTTAAATGTAAATCCAACCAGGCAAGTTGTTCGCACAGGAGTTCAAAAAAAGCAGGTGGATGCACAGGTAAATAGCGCTTTGTATACTGAACTAGTAAAAAATCTTGAGTTATCTAAATTGGCTTTACGTAAAGAAACTCCGCTCATCCAAATCATTGATACACCTATGTTTCCTTTAGAGAAAAAGAAAATGGGATGGTTAAAAGGGTTTGTCTTGTTCGGTTTTGTAGGTGTGCTTTTTTCATTTGCTTTTTTCGTAGTTAAAAAAATATTCCAGGCTTAAGAATTTTGATTGGACCCAATTTTCAGATCTTTAAAAGATTTGACGTTGAAGTGAGTGACACAACGGTGTTGCCATTATTAAACAAAAGTTGGTACCATAAAAAGCCCGCCAACAATAAAAAGCCGGGAATAATACAATCGCATCCGGTCGATGACCATTACACATTAACCCTCAAACCCTTCTTTTTAAACGATGTATTTTTAATGTCAACAATCAGAAGTTTAATTAGAAAAAAAATTTCTGTTGGGGAAACCTCTTCGATATTAAAAAACATTTCATGGCTGGCGTTTGATCGAATTCTACGGTTGGGGATAGGTTTACTACTTGGCGTTTTAATAGCCCGCTATTTAGGACCAGAAAAATTTGGCAAGTGGAACTACGCTTTAGCTCTTACATCTCTTTTAAGTGCTTTTGCAACTTTGGGCCTGGACAACATTATCGTAAAAGACCTGTTGCAAAGTCCGGAAAAGCGAAATGAAATTTTAGGAACCACGTTTTTAATGCGTTTTTTGGGCGGTATTGTTACTATTCTTACCAGTACCTTAATTGTACTTTTTACTGATAGTGATGACACGGAATTGGTGCTGTGTGTTGCAATTATATCTGCCGGATTTATTTTCCAGCCATTTGATGTAATTGATAGTTTTTTCCAATCGAAGGTTAGGTCGAAATACGTTGTCATTACTAAAAATGGCGCTTTTGTATTTTGTGCTATTCTTAAATCAATTGCATTATGGCGCAAGGCTGATTTTTTAGTTTTTATTACTATCGGAACAATTGAAATTTTTATAGGTGCTACGGGCCTTGTTTATTTTTACTATTCTCAAACACTCTCCTCTATTAAAGAATGGTATAGTAACCGCCTATACTTAAAGGAAAAATTGAAGGAGTGCTGGCCACTGCTGCTTTCAGGCTTAGTTATTATGATCTATATGAGAATAGATCAAATTATGCTAAAACAGATCCTTGGAGAGAAATCGGTGGGGGTTTATTCGGCAGCTGTAAGAATTTCTGAAGTATGGTACTTTGTGTACACCATTCTTTCAGCCTCGGTATACCCTGCTTTAATAAAAGCGCGGGATAATAAGAACGAATACCTGTTAAAGGTTCAAAGATTATTCGATTACACCGTAATCATTGCATTAGCGATCGGTTTGGTTTTTACAATAAGTTCCAGGTGGGTTATTGATATTTTATATGGTGCCGGCTTTCAGGAAGCTGCCCAGGCATTGAAGGTCAATATTTGGTGTGGAGTGTTTGTAGCATTGGGCGTAGCAAGCAGCCAATACTTGATTTTAGAAGGTCTCGCTAAACTTTCGTTTTATAGAAGCCTGGCCGGAGCTGTAGTCAATTTACTTTTAAACTTTGTTTTAATTCCGGTTTATGGAGTTACAGGAGCTGCGTTATCAACTCTTGTGGCCCAGTTTACAGCTGCTTATTTGTTCGATTTGTTTAATAAAGAAACGAGGGGGTTGTTTTTAATGAAAACTAAATCGATATTTCTAATTTCCCTGCTGTTTAAAGCATGAAAAAAACAATACTGTTTTTCTTTACCAATAATTATAGAAAGTGGTTTGGTGGCACGAAGTTCTTTTCCTTTAACAGGTTTTTATATACTTTAAGTTTACATGGTTTGGGCATGTTAAATTATGAAAATGGAAAAGTAAGTGGCGAAGATGAATTTGTACGTTGGTTTATAAGAAATAAACACGACGTTAACGGAGTAATATTTGATGTTGGAGCAAATAGAGGTGATTACGCTAAATTTATCAGGAGCCATAAAAGCCAGGCTGAACTATTTTGTTTTGAACCGCATCCATTAAATTTTACAATATTAGAAGAGCTAGCAGTTCAATTGAACTTCACGCCGGTGATGCAGGGAATGGGTGATAAGGCAGGCAGAAGCGTTATTTATGACTACGCTTCTGCAAACGGATCACAACACGCCAGTATTTATAAAGATGTAATTGAAGAGATACATAAAAGTAAATCGTATAGCACAGAAATAGAAATTACCACTATAGATGAATTTGTAGCGAAGAATAATATCTCGAAAATCTCTCTCTTAAAAATTGATACTGAAGGAAATGAATTGAACGTTTTGAAAGGTGCACAAACCTGTATTCTTAATAATTTAATTAATATTATTCATTTTGAATTCAATGAAATGAATGTTGTGAGCAGAACTTTTTTCCGTGACATCTTGAATGTATTGCACGGATTTGAGATCTACCGGTTACTTCCCGATGGAATGGTAAAGCTGGGCGAATACAATCCTCTTTTTTTTGAAATCTTTGCATTTCAGAATATCGTCGCAATTAACAAGAATTCAGTTGTTGCATAAGCTATTACGTTATTTATTCGCCTTTTCCCCTTTGTAGCAACTGTCAAAAATAAAAGATCTGGACACAGCAAAAGTCTTTAGTTGAACGACTGTTTGTTTGTTACTCACCCACATGCCACAACTAGCCACTCCCGTTTTATTTATTATATTTAATCGTCCCGAGACTACTGTAAGGGTTTTTAATAAAATTAAAGAAGTGCAACCTGCAAAACTATATGTGGCAGCAGATGGGCCGCGTAAAACCAGGGTAGGCGAACAGGAATTATGTGAAGCAACCAGAAATGCCGTTCTCAATAACATTACGTGGAACTGCGAGGTAAGGTCGCTGCTACGAAATGAAAATGTAGGGTGTAAAATAGGCGTCAGTTCGGCAATAACCTGGTTTTTCGAGAACGAGGAACACGGAATAATATTAGAGGATGATTGTTTACCTGACAACAGCTTTTTCAATTTTTGCGAACTGTTGTTGAAGAAGTACAAAGACGAGAGCAGTATTCTGCAGATTAGCGGCTGCAACCTTTTGGGCGACAATATTAAGGTTAACGAGTCCTATTACTTTTCCAGGATGAGCCATATTTGGGGCTGGGCCACATGGAGAAGAGCCTGGAACTTATACGACATAAAAATGATCAGGCTACATGAGCTGGTTGACAATTTTGAAGAAATTTCGAATGATAAGCGAATAAAGAAATATTGGATTAAAGCTTTCAATAGAGTCAAAAAAAATAAAGTTGATACCTGGGATTATCAGTGGGTTTATTCAATTTGGGTTAATAAAGGGCTGGTTATTTCACCAGCGGTCAATATGATCAGTAATATAGGTTTCGGCCCCGATGCAACCCACACCAATACAGGTGATCATACCTTTGCTAACCTGAAAGCCAGTGCGATAGAAAAAATTAAACATCCGTCAACCATTCAGCAAAACATTGCTATTGATAACTATGATATGGAAAAGACCGTCAGAAGGGTCAGTATTATTGAAAACTTCAGGATAAGAATAGCAGGTATTTGTAAACGTCTTAAGCTGTGGAGATAATTGCGGCTTACTTATTGTGAAAAAATGGTTACTCGGGCAATTGTAGTAAATGAAGTGTAAAATTTGTGATCACGACACTAACCTCTCGTTTTCCGCGGAGGTATTAAAAAAATACCGGGTAAATTACTTCCGATGTAGTAACTGCAACTTTATGCAAACCGAAGAACCTTACTGGTTAGAAGAAGCATATTCTTCTGCTATTACGGGGCTAGATATTGGTTTACTACACCGCAATGTTAATTTGACGCCGGTCACCATTTCATTAATATCCAATGCATTTAATAAGAGAGGCAAGTTTATAGACTACGGAGGCGGTTATGGAGTTTTTACGAGGATGATGCGTGATAAAGGCTTTAATTTTTACCGGCAGGATGTGTACTGTGAGAATTTATTTGCCAAACATTTTGATGTCTCCGATACAAACAATCACGGCAAATTTGAGTTATTGACTGCATTTGAAGTGTTCGAACACCTTTCGGACCCAAACGCAGAGCTAAAAAAAATGCTGGAGTATAGTGATTCTATATTCTTTTCTACCGAGATCTGTCCTGCAGTAATAAACGATGTTAATCAATGGTGGTATTTTATTCCAACAACGGGCCAGCATATTTCCTTTTATTCTTTGGCCGCTTTACATATACTGGCAAAAAGAAATAACCTTAACTATTATACAAACGGAAGAAACCTTCACCTTTTTACTACCAAAAAACTTAAATCCGGGTTGTTCAGGCTTCTGGTGTCTTACAGGTTTTCAAAATACTTCAGTTTTTTTAAGAAGCTCGATTCTTATCTGGAAGACGATTATGAATTAATAAAAAGGAAGGATTCTGAAAAGAGGTAAGGAATTGTGTTTAAAGCATGGGAGTGAATTTTTGTAACAGGCATTACCAGGAGTGCAGCCTTCGTTGCGACGCTCCGTTCAACTTTATTTCCTTGTTCAGCTTTTTTCGCAATCAAAATCTTTTTCATCTTTTCGGCCATACAAAAATTAAGGCAGTTTTATGAAGGTTCTTTATGACCACCAAACTTTTTCTCTTCAGAGATTTGGAGGTATTTCACGCACAGTAGCTGAAATGATTAAATCGTCTCGGTTAGATAAAAGTGTAGAAATTGTTTTGCCGATACTGTTTTCCAATAACATATATTTAAAACAACTGTGTAATCTAAACTATCCCAAATTTTTTCCTTGGAATAACTCGCACTATACTATCTCGGCGATGTTCAGGTTAAATTCCCTTTATACAATCCCTTACCTTAAAAAGTCCGATTTTGATGTTTTTCATCCTTCTTACTATAATCCTTATTTTCTAAAACATCTTAAAGGGAAACCATTTGTTGTCACATTCATGGATTTAATTCATGAAAAATATGGCAGTCAGTTCAAAGAACTGGCAGCCGACAAATATATCCTTGAAAGAAAGAGGACGATGCTAAAAAATGCTTCAAAGATTATAGCCATTTCGGAATGTACCAAAAGCGACATCGTTAATTTTTTTGGCACCACGCCTGAAAAAATTGAAGTGATCCATTTGGGAAGTTCTTTGAAGGTAGCCGGTAATTTAAGCCCTGAAAGCACACCTTCCCGGCAGTATATCCTTTATGTGGGAAATAGAAGTTTATATAAAAACTTTTCATTTTGCCTCCAGGCAATCGCCCCTTTGTTACGTACTAAAGACGTACAATTTATCTGTGCAGGAGGAGGTAGTTTTAACAGAGAGGAAAATGAACTGATGTTGAAATTGAAGGTCAGTGAAAGGGTAGAGTTTGTGCCTGTAGAAAGTGATGACACGCTGGTTGGTTTATATTCAAATGCGCTTTGTTTTATATTTCCCAGTCTATACGAAGGTTTCGGAATTCCTGTTCTTGAAGCGTTTTCATGTGGATGCCCGGTTGTATTAAGTGATAGAGGATCGTTACCGGAAGTGGGAGGGGATGCAGCCATTTACTGCAATCCGGAGGATGCAGAGTCTATACTTGCTGCAGTTGGCTCATACATTAACAGCAGTTCTCTAAGAGATGAAAACAAGCGCAAAGGTTATGAAAGACTCAAAAACTTTTCATGGGCTAAAACCAGCCAGGAAACTTTCAATTTGTATAACTCTTTGGTTTAAACAACAGATGGTATAATTCCCAGAAATATTGGCTTGCTGAAGCTCGTACTAACTCGATGCATGAAAAGATATAGTACAAGTGAGTGACACAACAGGAGAAACACAGAATTACCAAAGCCGGCAACATAAATATAAAGTCGTCATCAAGCAGTAAATGAAAGCAAAGCTAATAGCCAACCCATACATAATTTATTGTGCAGCTTTTCTGTTTGTTATGTTGTTCTACACTATGCATTGGTCCGACCTTTACCCCGAATTAACAATGGGGCTGGTGTGCTTTTTATCTGTCACTATTTTTATTAATTTTTTTGCCGGGTTAATCATTCATAAAACCAATTACTTGTCATATACCGGGATTAAATATGATAAGAGAAATATCTGGTTATTTACGGGGCTGATCATTGTAAGTTATGTAACCGAATGCGTGTATATGGGCGTAATTCCGATCTACGACATTTCCACAGGCGGAGATTATGATTATACCTCTTTTGGTATCCCAACGTTTCATGTTGTTGTGGTTACTTTTAACTCGTTTTGGGCCGTATTCATATTTCACAATATGATATCGCAAAAAAATAAAACATTAATCATCCCGTATATTTTATGCCTGGTTCCTTCAATAGTGATCTTTAACCGTGCAATGTTTTTGCTGATCTTAGCAAGTAGTCTTTTTGTTTTAGTGATGTCGGCTAAAAATATTTTAAACATCGTATTTAAAATATCCATTTTTCTAATCCTCGTTTTATTTTTATTCGGTATAGCGGGAAATGTAAGGCTGACACGGGGAGATAGTGCAAATGATGTAATTCTTGCCGTCGGTCATGCTACTGATAAATTTGAAAAATCACCTGTTCCGGATGAGTTTTTCTGGGCATACTTGTATACAACCTCTTCGCTAGGCAACTTGCAGGAAACAGTGAACAGCCACCATATTTCAGCACCGTCGTTAGAGAAAGTAGCACTGTTTATCAATAGCGAAATATTTCCTGATTTTATCTCGAAAAGGAATGAGTATCTATTTAAGCGCCTTGAACAAATTGACCAGATATCGGCTTCCTTTACCGTAGGTACGGTTTACGCGAGAAGCTATGCATATTTTGGTTGGTGGGGAATGGCGGCAATATACATTTACATGTTCCTGTTTAATTTGGTTGTTATTTTCAGCTTAACCAAAACTTCGAAATTTTTTGTCACTGGTGTTGCAATTCTTAACTGTATGACCCTTTTTACCATATTCGACAACATGTTTACGTTTTCAGGACTGGTTTTACAATTAGCCTACCCCATATTATTCGGAGTTGTTTCCCGTATACGTCTTATTCATAAACCAAAAGAAAATAATCTTTCCCTTGATATTTCCGACCCTGCAATTCAGTGTTAACAGTTCTTCGGATGATAAAAGCGACTAAAGGAGAATATAAAATTAAGCTATGATTATCGTGGGTTTAATTGATTAGCAAAAGCAGGTTACATAAGATTTAGGTGGACGAATAATTATATGATAACAGTTCAGGAGGCTCCTTTGGTTACCGTAATTACTGTTGTTTTTAACGGTGGTGCCGCTTTAGAAAGTACGATCAAAAGTGTAATAGGAATTAAGTGTCCAAATCTGAAGTTATTCATAATCGATGGAGGTTCCACTGACGGAACCTTATCCATCATTAAGAAATATAGTGAGGCAATCAGTTATTGGATCAGTGAACCTGATAAAGGAATTTACGATGCGATGAATAAAGCATGGCAGCAAGCTCCATTAGAAAGTTATATATTGTTTTTGGGATCGGGTGATACCATTATTTCCTTTCCTGCAATTAAGAATAGTAACTATAATGAAATTTTTTTCGGCGACGTTTATAAAGGTGATCAATTATATAGATCGGTGCACAATTTCAAATTAAAGCTAGGTAATACCGTACATCACCAGGCACTGCTTATTCCAAAACAGTTACATCCGCAACCTCCATTTGATGTGCGGTATAAAGTGTATGCAGATTTTGATTTTAATCAAAGATTGGATAAACGAGGAATAAGGTTTATTAAGTGTCATGATTTTAAGGTGTATGCTTTGCCAGATGGTATTAGCGCTGTAAAAAGAGAAGATGAAATGCTGAGTATCGTGCATAAAAATTATGGACTGGGAATGAAATATCTTGCAATGCTGTATTATAAACTGCAACAACTTAAATCGCTGATAGGAAAGAAAAAATAATGTATTCAGTTGCAGATATTTTAGCTGTTGTTGTAGTTTATAAAATGCAAATTGCAGAGTGCGCCACGCTTATTTCGCTTAATAAGAGTGCTTCATCGATCAATGAAAAGATGGACGTTATAGTGTATAATAATAGTCCCGAATTAACTCAGACAATATTAAATTCACCCGATAATTTAAACTGTTCTTTTGTTGAAGATGGCAGCAATCCGGGCGTTAGTAAAGCTTACAATTATGCCGGGAAGGAAGGTTTTAAAAGAGGTAAGAAATTTCTATTGCTCCTGGATCAGGATACAGATTTACCTTCTAACGCAATTTCTATATACCTTGAAGCAATTAATCGAGATTGTACACAAATGCTTTTTTGCCCCATTTTGCAAACGATCAAGGGAATTTATTCTCCCCTTAAATACTACTTCAGAAGAGGTTCAAATTGGAATGATGTTAAACCAGGGATCTATTCTTTAAAAAACATTTCGGTATTAAACAGCGGCATGTTAGTAAACGAGAAAGCTTTTAGATTGGTCGGGGGCTATAATGAACGTATTCAGCTTTACTTTAGTGATTTTGATTTTATAAACAGGTTTAGGAAAAAGTATAAATATGTGGTAGTTGTTGACATGTATTGCCGTCATTCGTTATCTGATCTTGATATACAGGACTACCAATCGGCAATAAAGAGGTTCAATTATTATGTCGATGGATCGTATAATAGTATTTTATCGTTTAAGGATTATATATACTTGTTCGTCACAATTTTTTTGAGATCAGTTAAGTTAAGTTATAGGTATAAGAGAATTACGTTTGTCAATACTTTTTTAAAGAAATACCTGTAGCAGGATTATTAAAGAAACCACTCCTGTTGCTTTTAAACTTTACTCGCCCTCTCATTTCGCAATTAGTCCTTCTGCCACTAATGGGCCCTTCTTACTGATAATATTGAAAATGGAAATTATGCAACTCGTTTCGACTTAAATTTTTCACTATGTCAGTATCGGTTTGTATGGCAACTTATAACGGTGAGCTTTTCATAAGAGAACAAATAAGCTCTATTTTAAGTCAACTTGGTTCCAGGGATGAATTAATTATCAGCGATGATTTGTCGAATGATAGCACTACTAATATTATTAAGAGTTTCAGAGACGATAGGATTCTATTACTGGAGAATTTAAACCATTTGGGAGTAGTAAAGAATTTTGAAAGGGCTTTAATGACGGCAAAAGGTGATTACATTTTTTTGTCAGACCAGGACGATATATGGTTGCCAGGGAAGGTTGAAACTTTCATGAAGTACTTACAACAAAGTGCTGTCGTGCAGTCTGATGCTTATATCGTTAATTCAACGCTGGAAAGATCGGGCTCAAGTTATTTCGAAGTTGCGAATGCAAAAACCGGCCTTATTCGAAACCTGTTCAAAAACCAATATATGGGATGTAACATGGCGTTAGATAGAAAAGTCTTAAAAATTGCGTTGCCATTTCCCGATAAGATACCGATGCACGATTTGTGGTTAGGCTTTGTATCCGAGCTCTTTTTTAATACTCGTTTTATCAACGAAAAGTTGCTTCTATATAGGCGGCACTCTTCAAATTTTTCTCAAACTGCTACAGTATCTCTTTTTAGCCTATTTCAAAAATTTGCATTTCGCTTCAATGTTATCAGGTATTTACCCTTACTTATTAAAAGAAGGTACTTTTAAACGTCACAGATCGTCAAATGTAAGGTATTTCCAAACCACACTTTTCCGATATTGTTGTTGCGAAAGGCAAATTTACCAGATGGATTTAAAAATTTCCGCTTCTATAGTCTTATATAAAAATGATGGGTCAGTCAGAACTACTATCGCTGATTTTCTGCGTGCTTCTTTGCCGGTTAAGTTATTCCTCGTCGATAATTCACCCACCGATCAGTTAAAGAACGAGCTGGCAGACATAATACAAGATAATAGGGTGGAGTACGTGTTTAATAATAATAATATTGGTTTTGGCGCCGCTCACAACATTGCTTTGCGAAAGACCATTAACGTGTTTCCATATCACCTGGTGCTAAACCCCGACGTTTCCTTCGATCAAACCGTGTTGCCAGCTCTTACAGAATATATGGAAGGTAACAAAAAGGTAGGCCTCGTTATGCCCAAAGTTTTGTACCCGGAAGGAGATATTCAACATGCCTGCAAACTACTCCCCACACCCTCCGATCTTATCTTCCGCCGTTTTCTCCCCGCTGCAATAACAAAAAGAAGAACAGAATACTTCGAGATGCGAAGAATGGGCTACAACAGGGAAGTTGAGGTTCCTTACCTTTCCGGATGTTTTATGTTCCTGCGCACCGAAGCACTAAAAAAAGTGGGCTTATTTGATGAGCGTTTTTTTATGTATCCGGAAGATATAGACCTTACCAGGAGAATTAATAAAGAATACAAAACCATGTTTTATCCCAAAGTTTCTATCATTCATGAGCATGGGAAAGGGTCGTATAAGAACTTTCGGTTGTTAATTATTCACATGGTAAACATGATGAAATATTTTAACAAATGGGGATGGATTTTTGATAGCGAAAGAAAAAGGATAAACAAGCGGATTATTTCGCAGTTTTAATGAATTAATTCGTTCTAATATTAATTCCCTTTAAAGTGATTTGGAAGTTGTCTTATTTAAACAGTAAAGGGGTCCGTTTCAGGGAAATATGTCTAGCAGAAACTTAGTTCGCTTTTACTATATTTCCTTACATTTAACTTAAAGAGGTACAGGAAAAATGAACATTTGTATTATCGGCGGGTCGGGGTTTATTGGAGGTTACTTAATCGATATTCTTAAGCACGACCATCGCGTTTTGAATATTGATAAGGTCAGGAATTCACAACATTCGGATATAGCATTTAAAGAATGTGATATTCGCAATTACAAAAAATTAAGGCAGTCTATACCTTCCAATACCGATTTTATTGTTTTGCTTGCGGCTGAACATAGAGATGACGTCTCGCCCGTATCCTTATACCACGAGGTCAATGTTGAGGGCACCCACAATGTGCTGAAAATTATGAATGAAAAGCACATTCATAATATACTCTTTACGAGCTCTGTATCGGTATATGGATTAAATAAAAATAAGCCCGATGAGTTCTCTCCCGCAGATCCCTTTAATCATTACGGAAAAAGTAAACTGGAGGCAGAAGAGGTATTAAGAAGATGGTTTGATAACGACCAGAACGGGAAAACATTAATCATACTAAGACCTACGGTGATTTTTGGCCCCGGCAATCGTGGTAATGTTTATAACCTGCTTGCTCAGATTTCGTTGGGCAAATTCATGATGGTAGGTAATGGCAACAACAAGAAGTCAATGGCGTACGTTGAGAACGTGGCCGGGTTTATCAGTCATTGCATCAATTCCCGCTATAAAAAATACCATCTTTATAACTACATCGACAAACCTGACCTTTCAACGAGGGAGTTGGTAGAGCAGGCAGAACTGGCAATCGGGAAAAAAATCTTACCTGTAAAAATTCCATATTGGATAGGGTTTACTACAGCAAAAATCTTAGATCTTGTTTTAGGGGTATTCAAAAAGAAAAATCCTATTAGCGCCGTCAGGATAAAAAAGTTTTGCGCTACTACTCAATTCGATTCTGCAACTATTCAAACTACCGGTTACGTTGCTCCATTTACTTTGGAAAAGGGACTGGAGATAACTATTAAGAGTATTATAGAAGACGAAAAAGTTACATTTCCTGAAAGGCTCACTTCAGTTATTTCTGCAGAAATTTAAAGCAACCAATCAAAAAACCTCGTGGCAATTTCAATTACTTTACCACGAATTTTCAAATTTCTTTTGAGAACACCTTACCTTAACTTTAGGGTAGCAGCAATCCAATAATAGTGCAACCAGCAGGACAAACCGTAACTGAAAAGCCGCGTCTTCTTATCATTTTAAACCGTTTTGTTATTGGTGGCCAGGCGGTTGATACCATTCCTTTAGCCTGGCATTTAAAGGATTTTTTTGACATACTTATTCTGTACGGCGAAAAAGAGAAAGACGAAATTGAACCGTCATTTCTCCTCGAAAAATATAAAGGCCTTCAATTAAAAAAAATAAAGTATTTAAAACGGAGCATCAACCCTTTGATTGATGTGGTGGCTTTTTTTTATGTTTTATATGCCATTCTTAAATTTAAGGCACATATAGTTCATACCCACGGGGCAAAATCGGGTTTTGTAGGAAGGGTCGCCGCCTGGATGGCAGGGGTACCGGTAACAATACACACTTTTCACGGGCATTTTTTTCATTCTTATTTTTCAAAAAGGGTTTCAGGTCTTATTGCCAAAGTTGAAAGGATTATAGGTAGAATTACGACTTCTGCTATTGCTTTAAGTACCGATCAAAAAACAGAGCTGGTTGATGTGTATAGAATTTTACCGGCACAAAAAATTAAGATTATACAGCTTGGTTTTGCTTTCGATGAAAATAATAACGATTTCGCTCTTTCCAGGAATGCCTTCAGAACCGGGTACGGATTGCAGCAAAACGATGTGGCGATTGGCATTGTTGGCAGAATTGTTCCCATTAAAAACCATTCGTTTTTTGTCGATGCTATTCACCAGTTATTATCTGAAAATATGATAAATAAGCCTGCTTTTTTCATTGTCGGCGATGGAGATGTACGTCAGCAGGTAGAAAGTGAACTAGGCCAAAAGAATATAAGCTTTAATAATAGTGAAATAACGGCCACTAACAGGGTGGTATTTACTTCGTGGTTAACCGATATGTACGAGGTGATGAAAGGGCTCGATATTGTTGCACTTACTTCATTAAACGAGGGCACCCCCTTATCGATAATAGAAGCGCAGTTTTTTAAAAGGCCGGTTGTTTCAACAGATGCAGGCGGTGTTAAAAATACGATGCGAGACGGGGTTACTGGTTTCATAGTAGAAAAAAATGACCTGTCAGCTTTTTGTAAAAAGCTGAGTTTACTTATCGATAACAAGGAGCTGCGTGCTGCGATGGGAGAGGAGGGATATAAATTTGCCAGGGAAAAATTCTCTAAGCAAAAGGAGGTTACAGAAACAAAGGATCTTTATTTTTCTTTATTGAAACAAAAAGGCTATTCCATTGCGTGAGATCTTGCAACAACATCTTCACTTTATTCAACCTTGCCGTTTACCAACAACCGGCGGTATTACCGACCTTAAATTAATGCAACTAAAAAAATACCCGGTTTCAAAATGTACCGGCACATTCACGAAGAAGTGCCAAGATTAGGATAAGGGAGTAAAGACAACAATTATGTTAAGAACCGGCAAATGCCGGTTTTTTTATTGATACAAGAGTTGCAGTATGACCCGGGAATTTTTTGTAGCCGTCTTTAGAAACTCTATAAAACTCCGGTTGCGTCGCACTCTTGTACCGAACGTGATTCTATTCAACTGAATAGCCCGGTTACCGCGAGCAACGAAGCAGTCTCCTTCATGTGGCTATGTGTACTGTTGGTTCATGACCATTGTATTGGCGGTAATTCTATAATGCAAATTAGCCGCAAAAATCGCGGGCGAAGAGAGGTTTTGAGAGGCATCTGTGGCTCTCCAAAACTCTATGGTTCTCCGTCGCTAATTCATTATTTTGCCTACGTGTATGGCTAATCCATGTTAATTGTACGGCTTGTTTAAAGCACATCCTTTTCATAATTCTATTAACGTAATACATACAGTTAAGTCGCTACAAAAAAGATGAAAAAAACACAACAGTACAAGTGAGTGACACAACGATGACGCCATAAAAAACAGTGGCTGGTACCAAAATAAATATTTACAACCACTATACGCATCCTCCTTTTATCAAGTAGATTAGTATTCGGTTAAACGCCGATAGGAAATTTGCGACCACGATTTATCCTCTTGTTTTCACTAAACAATTATAGACATGCCCGAGGGAAGCTTTGGCAATAATGAAATTTTTTATTTATAATTGTTCCTTATATCCCTTATTTACGGAAGTGTTCAATCTTATAAATATTTGAAGATAATATAGGATCAACTCAACTTTTATTCAATCTTATTGTATTTGTTGCATGAATGCATTTACCATAAAAGATATTGAAAACCTGTCTGGTGTAAAAGCCCACACAATACGTATTTGGGAGCAGCGGTATAATTTCATTAAGCCGCGACGAACGGACACTAACATCCGTTATTATTCAAATGAAGAATTAAAAATTATTTTAAATATTGCCCTCCTCAATAAGTACGGCTATAAGATCTCTCACATTGACAAGTTAGACGTTGCGGAAATAAGTCAAAAACTGCTTTCGCTCTCCCACTACCAGGCAAAGCAGGAACGGGTGGTTAATTCGCTGATAAGTTGCATGATCGACCTTGATCTTGATACGTTTGAGGAACTATTAGACACGCAGATACAAGCCGCCGGAATTGAAAAATTGATTACGGAAATCCTGTTTCCTTTCCTCGAAAAGATCGGACTCTTGTGGGTTACCAATAATATTAACCCGGCGCAGGAGCACCTGGTAACAAACCTGATCAGGCAAAAGTTACTGGTTGGCATCGAATATTCAGTTAGCCAGATTAAGTCGAATAAGACCGCATTACTCTTTTTACCCGAAGGTGAGTACCATGAATTAGGTTTGCTTTATGTATACTTTCTTTTAAAGAACCAGGGAGTGAAGGTTTTTTATTTAGGCGCCGATGTGCCGTTAGCAGACCTTGATTTTATTGTAAAAGCTAAAAAACCCGACTACGTATACACTCATCTGACTGCTCTTGCGCACAATTTTAATGTTGAAAGGTTTCTCCAAAATCTCCATTCAAAAATACATGACGTGCCCGTTCTAATTTCCGGTCCGCTCACTGTTAATTATAAAAAGCCTATTCCATCCAATTTCGAATTCAAAAAGTCGCTGGCGGAAGTAAAAGATTTTATCTCCTGAAGCCCGGCTGCTTTTTCTACGCAAAATTTTCCTTTTAATAAATCCATTTTCATTTTTATTCGTAGATACTTTTACATGATATAATCATAAGGGATAGGTGTGCTCAAAAACGTTTGATTTTCATATAGCAGAAGATCAGTTCTTTATTCAACAATACCGCACCGAACCTCTCGTCATATTTTGTGGCGATTGCTTTATCCTTTTAGTAAATAACAATAAGTTATTTTTGTTTATGGATTAGATTTGAAAGATTAAACAAAAAAAATTTTTATTTTAATATTTTTTGTTTAATTTTATGTCATGAAAGATTAAACATATATTGGAATGTCTACAATTGAATTTAACCAACTTCTTCTTGCAAATGCAGAATTTCTACGACCTTTTGCAATTACACTTACACGTGATAATGAGACTGCAAAAGATTTATTCCAGGAAACTCTTTTCAGAGCTTTAGCTAACAGAGAGAAGTACAATGTAGGTACAAATGTTAAGGCGTGGTTGTATACTATTATGCGGAATGTTTTTATTAATAATTATCGCAGAAAGGCGCGGCAGAATACCGTGTTGGATAGTACACCAAATGAATTTTTGCTTGATTATAATCAAACCACTGCAACCAATAATGCTGAAGCAAATTTACAATTGAAAGAAATTCAGTCTTCCATTCACCAGCTTCCGGAGATCTTTAAAAATCCTTTTTTGCTTTATTTCGACGGGTTTAAATACCATGAAATTGCAGGGATGCTAAAAGAACCTTTAGGAACAATTAAAAGCCGTATCCATTTTGCGCGAAAGCTTTTAAAAGCGCAGATCCAGCGATATTAATTTTCCTCTTTTAATGCCAGCAAAAAAAGTCGTAGTTATTGGTAGTGGTTTTTCGGGGCTGTCTGCAGCTTGCTTTATGGCAAAAGCAGGTTGGGCCGTGAGCGTGATAGAAAAACATGATATACCTGGGGGGAGGGCAAGAAAGCTGGAAGCACACGGTTTCACTTTCGATATGGGCCCCAGCTGGTACTGGATGCCCGACGTGTTTGAGCGTTTTTTTTCCCAATTTAATAAATCCGTATCCGACTATTATTCTTTGAAAAGATTGAACCCGTCGTACCGGGTTTATTGGAAAACAGGTGGAGTAGATATTCCGGCAGACTATAAAGATTTTCGACAATTATTTGAAAGTTTTGAGCCGGGCAGTGCAACACAACTCGATCGCTTTCTTGAAGAAGCCGCGTACAAGTATAAAGCGGGAATGCAAAAGCTCGTTTTAAAGCCCGGCTTATCATTAGCCGAATTTCTGGATTGGGATGTGGTGAAGGGCGTTTTCAAACTTGATCTTTTTAGCTCAATCAGGAAACACGTGGCCGCTTATTTTAAAGATCCCCGGTTAAAGGAACTGATGGAATTCCCCGTTTTGTTTTTAGGCGCTTTGCCTGAAAATACGCCTGCTTTATACAGCCTAATGAATTACGCAGATATAGTAGGTGGCACCTGGTTTCCCAAAGGTGGCATGTACAGCATTGTGCAAGGAATGTATGACCTGGCAACTGAGTTGGGTGTTTCTTTTTTCTTTAATCGGGAAGTAACCGCGCTGGAGGTTACAAATGGAACAATTAATGAAGCGAAGACAACTGCAGGAGATTTTGCGGCTGATGTTATTATTGGAAGTGCAGATTATCATCATATAGAAACACAGTTACTTCCGGCGGAATGTAGAAGCTATTCTGCTGCATATTGGGAAGACAGGATAATGGCTCCTTCCTGTTTAATCTATTACGTTGGTTTAAATAAAAAGCTCCAGGACGTAAAACATCACATGTTGTTTTTTGATGCACCTTTTCAAGAGCATGCCGAAAGAATATATAAAACAAAATCGTGGCCGGGCAACCCATTGTTTTATGTGAGCGTTACAAGCGTAACAGATAAATCGCTGGCGCCTGAAGATTGTGAAAACTTGTTCTTTCTTGTTCCTGTCGCTCCCGGTTTGCAAAATGATAATGAAGAATTACGTGAACATTATTTTCGAATGATTGTAGAAAGAATGGAGAAGCAGATAGGGGAGAACATTACTAATCACATTGTTTATAAGAAAACCTATGCCCATAGCGACTTCGTAAATGATTATAATTCTTTTAAGGGAAATGCTTATGGCCTCGCAAATACATTAGGTCAAACAGCAGTTTTAAAGCCCTCTATAAAAAGTAAAAAAATAAAAAATTTGTACTACACAGGACAATTAACAGTTCCGGGTCCGGGAGTTCCACCAAGTTTAATTAGCGGTGAGGTAGTAGCTAAGCAGGTTTTAAAAGACTATCCAAATTGAAAGACATAAAGTAGTAAAACATGAAACGCCGGAGTGAAAAGACCGATCTTTTTCACGCTTCACTTGGTGTTCCATTTTTACTAAAACGACATTATTTACAACGGAAACAAACAGGCTATGATGCATTTATTCCACGACGTTAGCCGGCAATGCAGTAAGATGACTACCGAGAAATACAGCACCTCTTTTGCTTCTGCAATAAAGTTGTTGCATAAAGACCTGCGATCTCCCATTTATAATGTGTATGGCTTTGTTCGGTTCGCTGACGAAATTGTAGATACGTTTCATGGCCATGACCAGGCAGTTTTATTGCACCAGTTCAAAATGGAAACATATGATGCTATAGAAAGAGGAATAAGCCTCAACCCCATATTGCACAGTTTTCAAATGACTGTTAACGAGTATGGAATAGCGATGCCCCTGATCAATGCTTTTTTTACCAGCATGGAGCAGGATTTAAACAAGCTGGAGTACGACCAGCATGCCTACAATGAATACATTTATGGCAGTGCTGAAGTGGTGGGATTAATGTGCCTTACTATATTTTGTGACGGCGAAATGGAAAAATACGATGCTCTAAAACCGTATGCGCAAAGCCTGGGTGCCGCATTTCAGAAGGTCAACTTCTTGCGCGATTTAAAAGCAGATACCCAGACGCTCGAAAGAATGTATTTTCCGGGCTGTAATTTTTTAAATTTTTCAGAAACGGAAAAGCAACAAATCGAGGCCGATATTTTGAAAGATTTTGAGCATGCATACGAAGGCATTGTGCGATTGCCCGTTAAAGCGCGGTTCGGCGTTTATGTGGCCTACAAGTATTATATGTCGCTTTTTAATAAAATAAGGAAAGTAAAGGCAAAACGGATAATGGAAGAACGCATAAGAATTCCGAACTACTATAAAGCAATGATACTGGCAAAGGCAGGCGTAAGAAGCCAGTTTAATATGCTATAGCTTTCCCTTATTTTTACGGCATGGAAGAAGTGATTTTAGTAAATGAGCAAGACGTTCAGGTAGGAAGTATGGAGAAAATGGAGGCGCATCAAAAAGGTGTATTGCACCGCGCTTTCAGTGTTTTTGTTTTTAACGATCGCAACGAAATGTTGTTGCAGCAAAGAGCGCTTTCAAAATATCATAGTGGCGGCCTTTGGACAAATGCGTGTTGCAGTCACCCACGTCCTGGTGAAGAAACCGAAGCGGCAGCTGCAAGACGGTTATACGAAGAACTGGGTTTTACTACTCCCATTAAAAAAATTTTTGATTTTCAATATCACGCAGCTTTTAACAATGGCCTTACCGAACACGAATTCGATCATGTGTATGTAGGCACATATACAGGTAAAATAAATCCAAATTTCGCGGAAGTGCAGGACTATTGCTATAAAAATATGGATGAAATTTCCAACACTATTCAAACGAATCCTGATAAGTATACCGCCTGGTTTTGTATTGCTTTTCCAAAGGTGAGGGAGTGGTTAGAAAATCAATAGTCAAAGTTAGTTCAACACTTGATTCTGCATTGTAGAACCTAAAAAAGGGAATGCAAGGAATTTTATGAGCTTAGCATTTGTGCTACTGTCTTCATTGTTGTGTCACTCACTTGTACGGTTAATACCTGATGCTGCAACTCTGTATGGCCGTTTAAATCAGGGGGAATCCTATACATTCCTGTCGTGTAATTTGCCCTTACTTATAACCTTCTGACCCTGATATTTTTAAACCATACTTTTTGGCCATGATGTTGTAGCATGATAAGACCATCAGGAGATTTGCCGTAGTTCGGGTTCTTGCTGAACTTACTATTAGCGAGTAATTTGGTCATTTCGGGAGAATTCATTTCATATTCCACCACCTTATCACCATTCAGCCAATGCTCAACATGATTTCCTTTCACGATTAACCTTGCCTTGTTGTATTCGCCTATCGGTTTCAGGTGTTTGTTTTTTGGAATGATCAAATCATACAAAGAGCCGGCAGAACGCACGGCTGCAGTATCATTAAAATTTATATCGTCGAGAAGTTGCATTTCGTAATTATCAAGCCAGTTCGGACTATTGCCATTTCCGGATTCTTGTGCTAATGTTTCCTGCATATGAAAAAATACACCACTATTGCCCGCTTTCGACACTTTCCAGTCAAACTCAAGTTCAAAGTCTTTATAAGGTTCTTTGGTAACAATATCAATATTAGGAACGCCTGTTTGTGTCGCCAAAGCTCCATCCTCCACCTTCCATGCCTGGTCGGGAAACGTTTTCATATTATAACCTCTGAACTTGTCCGTTGAACTACCATCAAATAAAATAGTCCATTTACTCTTTTGCGCTTTGCTGCCGGTAGTCAAAAAAAGGAGTGAAACAATGAGGTATACGATTTTAGTTTTCATAAAGGGCAATTGAATATTTTGAAATATAGTTTAGAATGTTATTAGAAATTACAGCTGTCTTTCTTTGCTGCGGTGGTTACAAAAGTACAAGTGAGTGACACAACAAAAGTCAAATCCTGGTACTACTGCTAAGTGCCAACCTGTTTTTAATTCTTCCCTTCAACAGAAGCATAAAAATGGAAAGTTCTTGTAAGATAAGACGAATCTTCTTTAGTGAAAAAAGGCGCCCTCGAATTTGTCGCTCTTCTCTTCCATCTTTCTTTATTCCCGGAAAGGGTTATTAAGTAACCCTTATTTTGGTACAAAAACAACAAAACAATTGGTTGCAGTAATATGTATAGTATAAGTAACATTTCAAAATAACCATGAGCGGAAAAAACAAGGCTTTGGTAATATTAAATACCGCAACACTGGTACTAATGTTGTTATTCAACTACGCGTTTGGCACAGGTATTTTTAATGGTGCAACTGTAGGAGAAGTGAGCTATAAATACGATACCCTGTTTGCACCGGCCGGCTACGCCTTTTCCATTTGGAGCCTGGTATTTTTATTCTGCATTGGTTTTGTTGCTCATCAATGGTTGCTATTGAAAAATAACGATCCGGGATCGTATATTAAGCGAACGGGCATTTGGTTTACCATCAGCAATATTGCCAATTCATTATGGTTATATTGCTGGACCAGCGAAATGATTGGTTGGTCGGTAATTCTTATTCTCATATTGTTGGTTAGTCTTTGTGTCTTAACCGTGCGCTTACGACTCGAGTTGGATGATGTACCTGTTCGCACCATATTTTTTACCTGGTGGCCTATTGTTTTTTACCTGGGATGGATCATGGTGGCAACGATAGCTTGTATTGCATCCTGGCTTGTTTGTAATAATTGGAGAGGAGGGCCGATTGCGGAAGATGTATGGACTATAATCATGATTGTTATTGCGACCATTCTATATCTCTTGCTGGTAAGAAAACGCAATATGCGTGAAGCGGCAACAGTGGGCATTTGGGCTTTCATTGCTATTGCTGTTCGTCAATGGCACACACATAATAACATTGCAGTGACTGCCACTATCGCCTCTGCAATTTTATCGGTAGTAATAGTGTATCATGGTTATAAAGGGAGGTATTACCTTCCTCATGTTAAATTGAAAAGAGGAGAGTGGAAGTGAATTGCTGTATACACTAACTATCGCATTAACCGAATTTAATCTTGCATTGTTTAAAGCCTTTCCAGCTTTAATCTTCTTTCTCAAATTTTTTAATATCATTCAAAAAGTTAAGCGCCCGGGCCATATTTTTATCAGGCGATAGTTTTATGATCCATATTATCACCGGAACAATAGCAAGCCCTATAAAAAACTGTAACCCCAGGAATTTTGGATAGCTATACAAGTCGATGCCGGGAATAGCTTTGCAAAACATAATTAAAAAGCAGGTTTGTGCAAGAGGATAAAGAACGTATAACAACCTTTGCTGCCTGAATGAATTGCGGTAGTTGAAATTCAATAGCTTCTTTTGAGTATGAATTATTGGCGACTTATAATCAATAGTTGCCAGCAGCACCAGACTGTAAATATTCCAGGCAAGGGTGAACAAGATCATAGAAGCCAGTAACAATCCTGGGATAAGAAACTTTGCATCAAAACTGTAGCTTATAATAAAGCGAATAATCGGAGGAATAAAAATTGCGTTGACGATAATTTCTACAATAGCACCGAATTGTAAAGGCCATAATAAGGATTTTGCTTTTTCAATGCTTAACTTTTTTAAACTATCAAAATTGATCCTGTATTGTTGTTCTACCTCCCGATCGCTTTGATTCCAAATATCTTTTAACTCCTGCAGTTCCATGGTTATCATTTTAATGCGTTATTAAATTGCTGTTTCAGCTTTTGTTTAATGCGGCTAATTTTTGTAGCCACGTTTGTTTCGGTAATACCCAGTATTTCACTTATTTCTTTATAGCTGTTGTTGTCGAGGTATAAGATCATCAGGGCCTTGTTTAATTCATCCAGTTCATTAATGAACTTATCCAAAAGTTTCAGGTTATCTTCCTGTTCCCTTTTGTGCAGTGTATCATCCATTATTTCTACCACTATTTCCAAGCCCGCAAAAACTTCCTTGTTTCTTTTTTTACTTCGATAAAACGACATCGCAACATTAAGGGCTATAGCATATACCCATGTAGAAAGTTGGTATTGCTCATTGTATTTATGAAGCGACTTCCAGAGTTGAATGATTATTTCCTGCGCCAGGTCTTTCCGATCCTCAATGCTCCGGCAATACGAATTGCAGATCTTGTAAATGATCTTCTTTTTTTCCTGTAAGATCTGGATAAACCTTTCTTCGTTAGTTTGCCGGTTCATTTTTTTGCTCTATAGTTTATTATTATCGTAAAAGATAAAAAAATCACAACGGGCAAAAGAATATTTCAGGCTTGTTAATAATTTCTCGTAATATTTTTATGGGGCCGGCAATATTCCTACTATTAAGCATCCTTGCGTCGCACTCTTCCTCTTAAGGTGACGTAATTCAGCAAAAGAGATTCGTCATCGCGAGACGCAGATTATCCCGTAAGCAACAAAGCGATCCCCTTGATGTGGTTGTATATACTGCTGGTTCATGTGTGATTGTTCGGTTTGTTCCGCTTCAACAGGTTGTGTGAAGAATGGAGGTATGGTATCAGGCTTTCCTCTTTCAAAGACATATTCAATAGCTGATAAACTTTTGGACGTTAAGGCACTATACTTTAAAAATTGAAAAGAAAATTTTAGTTTGTATTTTAATGAACTGGTAAGTTTACTTTTTCTCACCTGCTCAATTTAGCCAATGGCACTTAATCCTGATACCATTCAATTTCTTATCAAGCAACTTTCGAAAGCTGAGTTGGAAAGCTTTTCCGGCATCGTCGCTCAAATTTTTTCGTACCTCGACCAGGAAGTAAAGGATAATCCCATCTTTGATAAATACGAAGCGGAGCGAAAATTGTGGGAAGAATGGCCGGGACAAGATACCTATCGTCCCGTTTGGACTCTTCCTAAAACCTGGGAACTTTCAAAGTCGTTAGCGTATGATATTTACAGGAGGATTGGCGAACAAGGGTACGAGTTTGGACTCGATTTCAGCGCTACGCTTTTTGGAGAAGATAACGTAGCTGTAAACTTTGATAAACTGAACAATACTTTCCTCGAATACTTTACACAGGCTTTACAAGACATCATCAATGCCAATCCCGAAGTGGATAAGGAAAAGCCCAGGAGCATTAAAGGCAACACCGCCTTCATTGTTCACGGGCACGATCACGACCTTAAAAACGAAGTTTTATTGCTGTTTAAACGAGCCGGTGTAAACGCGTGGGTTTTACATGAGCAGGCCGACAGGGGAAGAACCATCATTGATAAACTTATTGAGGAGACAAGCCCGGCCGGTTATGCAATTGCCTTGCTTACACCCGATGATCTGACCCTTGATGGTAATAACCGGGCACGACAAAATGTAATTTTAGAAATAGGCTACTTTATTGGAAAGTTGGGAAAGGAACGACTAAGAATGATCGTAAAAGGAAATGTTGAAATACCGAGCGATTTATGGGGAGTGTTGTATGAAAAATACGATGAGGGTGGCGCATGGAAGATCAAGTTATTGAAAGAAATGCAAGCTGTAGGAATATATGTGGATCTGCAGGCAGCCATCAGCTCTTTTTAGTTTTAGCCAATAGTTTAGCTGCTTCCTGCAATCATTCAACACCCTTGAAGCCGTAGCTTCCCCTGCTATTCAAAGTGTACGATCAATGATAAAAGCGCTCCTGCAATTGCAATGCTTTACGATCTTATACACCGTCCGGAAGATGTGCATGAGTTCCGTGACGGGGTTGTAAAATGAGAATGCGTGCAATTTCTATAACCGTCTGACTGATGAGCTGACATTACCACATAAGCCCTGCTGCCATGAAAAGATGCGGTAAAAGTGAGTGACACAACCGGCGTTGCACGCTTAAATAATGCTGGTAGAATAAAAATAAGTATAAACAAAAAAAACAGGTAAGGCGAGAGAACTTCCTAATACTCTCTCCATTGCAACTGTGGTTAATAAAAGCTATTGAACTTCATTGTGTCACTCACCTGTACCGGCGATAGTAGTTCGGCAAAAGAGCTTTAACGATTTTTATGGCTCTTCTTTTGTTGAAAAAGAAAATAGTTCTGAAACTTTGAGAATATAATCAACAATTGAATGGATCATTTAAGAGTACTATTGCTTGTCGTAGTTGCTGCATTTCTTTCAGTTTGTCCAGTGCATGCGCAGGACAAAACTTTGATAAACGGAACGATCATTATTACGTTGGTAAGCGAGGATACAATATGGATGGGAGCCGACAGCAGAACATCGGCGCTCACCGATAACGGCTATACAATCAACAAAGATGGCATGTGTAAAATTCATAGTACAAACGATATCGTTTATGCCATGGCCGGCCATGTTCGCTATGTTGACAATAGTTTCAATTTTTTAGAGATTATGGAAGCTTGTATCAATGAACAAAACGACTTCGAAAAATCGATGGATTTGTTTCAGCAGCGAACCAAAACCGAAATCGCATCTATTCTTAAAAAGTTTTCGAGGAAAAGCATCAATACGCTTATTCAAACTAATAACGGCTCCTTTCTTAGTGTGGTGGCAATCTCCTTCATTAACGGTGAAAAGAAAATGAAAGAGATGAAATTTTCAATAGAAGCTACCGGCAATAATAACTGGAATGTTCTTTATAAGGAGGTAGAAGGAAATGGCGTGGGTTCGCTTAGGTTTTTCGGACATGCGGCAAACGCTTCTGCTTATGTAAGAGAGAATAAACTGTTCTTTGGTAACGGCAGAAATATTCCCGCCAAGATCAACGATCTTATCAGTTTAGAATCAACTAAAAGCACCATAACGGTTGGCTTGCCCGCAGATGTCGTTAGTATTTATAATGGTGGTTATAAAAGGGTGATTACCAGCGGGCTTTGTCCTTAGTTTAGCCTGTAAGAGCTTTAGCACTTGTCAAACGTTCGTGGTAATGTTTGGACGAGCAGGCTTGAAAGAATGAAAGTCGGGAACAAAAGCGATTTAGAAATGTGAGATGGTATATTGAAGTGAGGTTTGTTTGTTTTTTTATGGCCCGGGCGATATTGCTACTATTTTTCATCGTTGCGTCGCACACTTCCACTGGAGGTAATTATATTCAGCAAAAAACAGTCGTCATTGCGAGTGGTTAATTTCCGGTTCTGGAAAAGTTCATTGAAAATGACAGTATATAAGTTTTAATTTTAAAGCTCTTATTTAGTCAGGGTGCTTGGCAAAGTTTCCATTTTTTAAAACCTTTCCTAATGCAGTTTTGTTACTTTCTTTTCCTTGATGAAAAGAAAGTAACAAAAGAAAAATCAAGAAAGGAATGAAACAGCCCATTCCTTTCGTTGTTCCTTGATTAAGCTGTTGTGCTACTGTGGCTTCTGCATTTGTTTTCATGCGTATTTTGCCTGGCATTCTTATGTACGATTAGAACGGCAAAATCTTAACAACCTTTTCCTGAAAAAGAGCAGATCTCTTAGCCGTACTGCTCCCTGTAAGGACGATGCTGCTATCTATTGGTTCTTAACAATCAATATTCATTTTAAAACTTTTACTCATGCCAAGTCATTTATAATCAATCATTTTTTAAAATCTGTCATTCGCAGTTATGAAGCAATCTCCTTCATGTGCCAGCGTGTACTGCATTCATGAATGATTGTAGTTATTACTTCACTTCAACAGGTTTGACGGCAGCTCCGGAAAGATCAATTCTTAGCGTAGCTTTTTTTAGCTTTAGTGTCTAAAGCCAAAAGAACTTAAGGTGTGAAATACAAGGAGTGAATTTATCTTTCTGCAGCATGGTAACCGATTTTATCGAAAGGGATTTGTTTGAATGCAGGCATCTTTTTCCAGACTTCTGAATTTTCTGATAACCGAAAGTCTTCCTTTTCGTACGAAATAAAACCAGGATCGGTATTCATTACAAGGTTATCGGCGCTAAACGAAAGGAGTGCAGGCTTGCCTTCAACCAGTTCTTTAATATTGACCAGTAAGTTTGTTGAAAAGATATTTCGCTTTGGTAAGGCAGGATCATCATTAAAATACTCTTTCAACAAAGGATATTGAACAGCATATGGAGGTTGTTGAAAGTTAACGGCGTTTAGTCTTTTCTTAAATAAGCCGTTCGTATCGAGCATTGCCTTTGCCCAGTTATTTAGCCTGTCGTCGATGTGGGCTGCATACCTGGTATCGATAAAAATGTTATTGGTATACTCATTATCCCTGCCTCCGCCAATAAAGCCGGCAACAGTGCCTGCCTTATAAAAAACGTTGTTATACACCTTCATGCCGCACGCGCCATCGTCGTGGTACACAGCCATTGTTTTATGTGTGCCTCCAATGTGGTGAAAATAATTATTCCGAATAACGGAGCCTTGTTCTGAAGGATCACGCCCATAATAGATCGCCGACATATCGTCTACTTCCAATGCCACGTGGTGAATGTTATTGTATTCGATTAGGTGATCGTTCCCATGCAGCAGGATAGCAAGCGATGGAGCATTAAAGATTTCACAATTGGAGATTCTGTTCCCAACCCCTGAGATCCAGATAGCGGGGCGATGTGTTCTTTCAAGACGATTGAAATCTGTTATCCGGCAGTTTTCAACAAAGCTGTTTCCCTGCTGTAAGGTTAACCGGTTACCACCACTTAAAAGAATGCCACCAGCCCCGGTTTGAAAGATCTCGCAGTTGATGATTCCGTTGTCGCCTCCCGCCTCCCGGTCGTAGGTACTGTTTTCATAAACATGCTGTACCAAACTTCCCACCACCCTCGATGCGGGTGTTCCGCTGCCGCTATGCGTTTGTCCTGCAAAAGGCAGTAAACCTTTACCCATGCAAATCGCCATCATGCCGAGGTTAGAAAATGTACACCCATTAATTCTTACTCCGGTTGTACGCTCCAAGTAAATACCCATGCCCCTGCTGCAGGTAATCGTTATGTTTTTTACCCATACATTTTTTACACCTTCAAGGGCAATAACCGGTGTTTCCAAAACAGAAACGTCTATATTTTTTAAAGTAGCAGGAGGAAGAAAGTAAAGTATTTTCTTATCGTTATCTACATAGTATTCTCCTGTGGTATCTATTTCTTCGGGCAGGTTATAGGCGTACCAGGAACGCCAGGGCTTACCGGTACCAAAACCGTACATCGACGGCGAGGCAGTAGTAATGGTTTGAGTTATCGTATCGATGCTTTTTAAAGGAACAGCTTCGTCGGCGTAGCCCCACATGAAAAAACCGTACAGCCAGGCCTTTTCAGGCTCTTTCCAATTCGAAGGTCTGTGTGTGCCTGCATAAGTGAACTTGCCACCTCTTTGCGTTGTATCGCCATAGCGTGGTATAGATCCTGAATCGATCAGTTTATCAATCAAGACATAACCGTTATTGGGCCATCTTGCAATTCTCCCGGGCTTGCCGTTTAAAAATAATTCGGGCGGCGCCGCACCATACGGCTGGGAGAAACCCGTTGATCTTAGCTTCTTGGGATAATTAATACCCGCCTTTCCAAGATTTACCTGCCGGATCTTTGCCGCCATTTCAGTTGAAACCCTTTTAAGAAAAGTGGTGTCTGTAACCTTATTAACTGCGCCCGATGTAAATACCTTACCTCCGTGCAGAACTACCTTTTCGTTATTGAATGGGCTGATACTTAACGGCACTTTTGAAGTCCAGGTTTTGCCTTCGACTAGTTCAACAGTTCGGCTAACATGATAAATACCCTTACGAAGATAAATTTGTACCGAGTCTATATCTGCGTTGGTGCTTTCGACCAGGCTTTTGGCCTTTCTAATTGCAACGGTTAAGTTGTTTACAGGTCTTTCAAAACTTCCGGGTGCAGTTTCTTTTCCGGCAGGAGCCACATAAAGACGGGCAATATTTTTTTGAGCATGAGCATTTATCACCTGGAGGCTCACCAGTAAAACAAGTAACGGTCTTTTAATCATAAACAGTGGGGTTAAAAGAACAGGAGCCGAAAGTTTTGAAGCAGCAGAGCGATCGCTGAAAGCCAGTAAAACCGGTTTTAATCAACTCCGCCTTTTCTGTTCGCTTTTGTTGGTGTCGGCCACTTAATTCTTTCACCGGTTCTTGAATTCAGTGGTAATTCCGCTTTTTCCCTTGACGTGGTTTCAGGATCCTCGCATGCCATGTATGCAAGAATAGCTGTAAGAATAACGTTGTTTTTTACATCATCCCAAATGATCTTATCGTACGTATCCCTGTTGGTATGCCATGTATAGCTGCCGTACGACCAGCTTAAAGAACTGAGAGAAAAAGCAGGCGCGCCGGCAGCCACAAAAGAGGCAAAATCGGAACCACCGCCGCCGGGAGTTCCGGGAAAAGAGGTATTGATGCGAAGCCTGATACTGTCGGGAGCAGCGGCGAGCCAACGCGGAATAAACTCTCCCGAATGTTGAAACCCTTGTCCCGCCAGGCTTACCACCCTGCCTGTTCCATTATCCTGGTTGAACAGGGCCTGTATGTGCTGCACTATTTCGGGGTGATCTTCCACAAAAGCGCGTGACCCGTTTAGCCCCTGCTCTTCGCTTGACCAATGCCCAACTAAAATGGTTCTTTTAGGGTTAGGATAAACCTTTTTCAAAATGCGCATCGCTTCCATCATCGTAAGTGTTCCTGTACCATTATCGGTTGCCCCAGATGAGGCATCCCAACTATCGAAATGAGCGGAGAGCATAACATATTCATTTGGTTTCTCTGTTCCCCGTATTTCTGCAATGGTATTAAACGTTGGAACCAAGCCCAATTCTTTAGACTCGGCTCTCACACTGATCTTCGGCTTTTCTCCGCCTTCGGTTAGCCGGTACAAAAGGCCATAATCTTCAAGAGAAAGATCGACCGTGGGAATTTTTTTAGTAGCTGCGCCAAAGACCTTGTTGACGCCCCAGCCCTGTGACCAGTTAGATTGTACAATTCCAACTGCGCCTGCATTTTCGAGCGCACCAACTAACGCCCCCCGGGCACTCAATCCCGCTTTACTGATCCGTGCAGTCCATGCTGTAGCCTGCTCTGCCCGGTCTGTCTTTATTTTGTCTACCGTTTCCTTTAAACCAAATTCCGCCAGGTTTTCGTCGGGGCGGCCAGTAGGTTGTGCCATAGAGATCAATACAAATTTTCCTTTTACAGCCGGAAGCCACCGTTGAAAAGCAACAGAATCGGGCAAATCGGCAATAATGATCGTTTCCGCAATCACCGCTTTACCTGCTGTTGAAGGGCTCCAGGCAAGTTGCGTTCCCTCTAATGATCGAACCCGTGGGTAAACAAGGTCAATATGAGAGACGCCTCTTTCCCAACCGCGCCATTGTCCCCATTGTTCATTCCGGGCACTAATTCCCCATGTCTTGTAGGTAGAAACAGCCCAGTCATTTGCCTGTTTCATTTGTGGAGTGCCGATCAACCTGGGTCCTATAACATCTAATAATTGGTGACCAAGTTTTTCCAGCTGCGAATTCTCATTCGCTTCTTTCATGAACTGCTGTACGATGACTGAATCCTTGTTTTGGGCAATTGCATTACTCAACAATATGCTACCCAATAAAAGTACGCTGAAGGCTATTTTTAGAGGGGGGGAGGGTGCAGATATAGATGTTTTCATTTTTCTAATGTAGCACATATGAGCCGATTGAATCGGAGAAATTTGTATCGTCGTGGTAAAAGGGAAGGCTTCATCGCCCTTAAGAACATGACTGGAGATGTTTAAAAAACCCGAGTGAAGCAGTTTAAAGGCATGGTTTTTTCGGGTTAAGAACGATACTTATTCAATAATTTAATCCCTTAATTATGGAAAACAGCAATCAAAAAGGAACAGAGTTTACTAATGTTATAGAAACATGGGAGCAGAACGAAAAAAAAAGGAGATCTGCAGGAAATACTTCCGGAATAGAAAAAAATACAGTTGATGAAGCGCCGGCAGGAAATGAATTAGAGCAGTTAATTAAACAGGAAGCCACGGAATATGATACTGAAAATAAGGAAAACAGGATCTTAAGCGGAGACAGGGCAACGATCAATGATGATGCAAACGAAAGTACTTTGGACGAATAGAAAGCTGGCGCTGTATCCTCAGGCGCGGAATAAGTTATTTGCAGTGGCAACTTGCGCTGAAGGAAAAGTAAAGAGCCGGTAGAATATTCATTCTACCGGCTCTTTTCTTTCTATAGACAGCTGCTTCAGGGAAAAAAAGTACAAGAGTGCGACGCAAGAAAAGCTATATAGTAGCAATTCGGACCGGCCCATAAAAACTACATTTTTTATGAATCCGGTTCATGCTCCTTTAATACTAATATCCCGGGTTCTGATCGCCAGGTGCGATCTGGTCGTTGTTATCGATCTCTGCCTGTGGGATTGGAAACAATAAAAATTTGTCAGGAACGTCGATCCCTTTCGCTTCCTTAATAACCTGCTTGTATGTTTTAGTACGCACAAGATCGAACCAGCGTTTGTGCTCACAAAGAAATTCATACGCTCTTTCCTTTAAGACAAGATTCCTGAAAGCCTGCGCTGTGGGAGCTGTTGCCATAGTAAAATCAACCGGGGAAGGAGCAGTGGCCGGGTAGCCGTACGCTCTTCTATGTACCATATTCAGCCTTTCCAGTGCAGAAGTGGTGGGACCGCTAGCGACCTGGTTATCAGCTTCGGCATAAATCAACAACGCATCAGGATACCTGTAAATCGGGAAATCGTTTCCATGGCTCGGTGCGAAGCCCGCATCTTTAAACTTACCGAACATAAGTGGCCGATCAGGACTGGTTGGAACAATAGCACCACTGGGTTTCGACGGATACGAAGTATAGATATCAAACTGGTATCTAAGGTCATTTTTATCCCAATCCCTTAAAAGCGGGAAAGTAGGCAGGCCATAGAAAGAACTATAACCGTTTTCAGAATAAACGCTATTGGGCATTGCGTACTGCTGCGCAATCTGGGAACCACCATTTGCCCTGGAATATTTAAAAGAGAAAACATCCTCGCTGTGTGTTTGAACTGTAGGTCCGAAAATAGTTTCAAAATCAGACGGTTTGGTTACCGGAACCAGCGAATAAACGTTTGCCTTAATTACCTCATCGGCCTTGTCACGGGCCTCCGTCCATTTTTCGTTGTATAGGTAAAAATCTGCTAAAAATACTTTTGCAGACCATTTTGTAGGACGGCCGATCAAACTTTGAGTAGCAGGAAGATTTGTCTCAGCAAATTTCAGATCTTCTATAATTAGTGCATTTACATCTGCGACCGGTGATCTTTTTGCATGAACCTGTTCAACAGTTTCAGTGGGGTCGGTTCTTAATGGAACAGCACCCCAACTGCGAACAAGATTGCGATATGCCAGTGCACGTAAAAAATGCGCTTCACCTAATATTGCATTTCTTTCTGCATCCGTCATTGGAATAGGCGGAACATACTTTAAAACGAGATTTGCGTTACGGATAGCGCGGTAGAAATTACGCCACGACGCATCTGTTCTTCCAATATCGGACGACGTCAATACGTACTGGCCAATGGCAGCATAAATGCCGGTACCATACGAATAATCTTCTGCGGCGGTAAACTGGCCTCCCCATTCTGTTCCGCCGTATTCATTACGAAGGGGATTATAAATAGCGTCAACTGCTGCAACAGCATCTGCTTTGGTTTTGTAAAAGTTGGTGGTCGATAAGACGCTTTGAGGGTTCTCCTGTAGCTGTTTGTTGCAGGAAGATAATAGCAGGAACAGGCAAACAGTACCTGGTAATATTTTATAAAGTTTCATTGCGTAATTTATTAAATGCTTTATAGGATTAAAGAGTCATTCTGGCGCCAACTGTATAAGTTTTTGCATTAGGGTAACCTGCGTTATCAATTCCGTTTGAAAACGAATTGCTTCCCCCACGAGTGTTTATTTCAGGATCGTACCATGAATATTTAGTAGCAGTCCACAGGTTTTGGCCGCTTACGTATAACTGGAAGCTTTTGATCCATTTTACCCCAAATTTCGAAGGTTGAATGTTATATCCCAACTGCACATTTTTCAACCTTAAGAAAGAACCATCTTCAACAAAACGGTTTGAAGCGGAGAATACAGTCTTAGAGCTGATTTTTGGATATTTCGCGGTTGGATCGGGCTTTGAAGCAGTCCAATGATTATCGTAAACATCCTTCAACTGGTTTTCTCCGAAATAAAAGCTGTTAGCGACGGCTGTTTTGTTCACGTTGAAAATGTCGTTGCCCTCAACTCCCTGGAACGAAAAATTTAATTCGAAATTTTTGAAGCTGGTCCGCGAATTTAAATTGTAAATAAAGTCAGGATTTGGGTCACCGATAACGGTTCTGTCCGAATTTGTAATGGCGCCATCCCCGGTGAGATCTTTATATTTAATAGCGCCATTTGCATCGAGACCATCTTCAAGAAAGCCGTAGAAAACACCTACGGGAAGACCTTCCCTGACAAGGTTTACTGAAACAGAAAGTGGTTGAGGTATTGCAACACCAAAAACATCGCTGCCACCAGCCAGCTTAATTGCTTTACTCTTATTTTTAGTGAGGTTTACTCCCATTGACCATTTTACTGCCCGGGTGTCTACTATCATTCCGTTCAGACCCAGTTCAAAACCGGAATTTCTTATTTTCCCCACGTTGCTTAAGGTGTTAGAGTAACCAGCCGACGTTGGCAATTGTATGCTCGCAAGCAGGTCGCGGGTGTCTTTGTTGTAATAATCGAAACTAAGGCTAAGGCGGTCTTTTAACACCCCAACATCAAGCCCGAGATCCGTCTGGATGGTTGTTTCCCATTTCAGTGCCGGGTTGGCAAGGCTGTTATTGTTTGGAGCATAACCAACGTAACGGGTGTCGCCGAAAACAGCGTTGTAAGTAGTGAGCGTATTGAGTGTCTGGTATGGATCAATTGCAGTGTTTCCGGTAACTCCCCACGATGCTCTGAACTTAAGGTCGGACAGGAAGTTTTGATTTTTCATAAAACCTTCGTTGATAGCTCTCCACGCGAAAGCTGCAGAAGGGAAATAGCCCCATTTGTTACCTTCTCCAAAACGTGATGAACCATCGGCCCGAATACTTGCAGTTAACAGGTAAGTATTTCTAAAGGAGTAATTAACACGTCCAAGGTAAGAGATCAAACTCCAGCGGGAAGAATTACTGGAAGGCGTTCCGAAAACGGTACCTGCAGAAAGATTATTTGTTTCGAACTGGTCGGTTAAAAAACCTGATATTGAACCTGTACCTGCAGTTTTGATCCTGTTGTCCTGGTAGGTAAACCCAGCAAGGGCATTTATATTATTGTCTGAATTTAATCGCTTGTTGAATGTTAAGGTGTTCTCGTTCAAAATATTCATCAGGTTCGTAAATCCGATAGAAGCACTCCCGGTGGGCGTATTATCAAGTACCCTGGTAGAATAAATGTCTTCACGGATATTACTTGATTCAATACCAATTGAAGATCGGAACATCAGGTCTTTAACCAGTTCATAGTTTACAGCAGTTCCTGCAAGAATGTATCTTGTATTTGCTTTTTGCCTGCGTTGAGTAGAGATTGCTAACGGGTTCCTCAACTCGTTTGGACTGAAGACATACGCTCTTACATTACTGTAATTTCCATTTGCATCGTAAGGAGCAATGGTTGGCGGTGCAACCAAAACAGCAGACAAAGTAGTTCCCCCTTTCTGACCATTTATGTCAATTTGAGAAAGATCAGTATTGGTCATTACAGCGTTATAACTTAACCTTACTTTTTCACTCAATTTTTGAGATAGGTTAGCCCTTAACGAACCTCTTTGTAAAGCCGATCCTCTAATAATACCATCCTGCTTTAAAAAGCTTCCCGAAACCGAGTATTGGGTATTTTCATTTCCACCCGCTACATTAACAGAGTGGTTCTGCATGGGTGCTGTACGGAACAATTCCTTTTGCCAGTTTGTACCCTCACCAAAAGAGCTCACCTGGTCCGGTGTAAAATAGGCAGGATTACCATCGTTAGCAGCACGCTCATTTGCTAATTCAGCAAACTGCTTTGCATTCATCAAGTCTATTGTCTTAGTTACCTTTTGAACTGCGTAATAGCTGTCGAAGGTTACTTCACTTCTGCCAACTCTCCCGGTTTTTGTAGTAATAAGCACTACTCCGTTTGCACCGCGTGAGCCATAAATGGCGGTTGCAGAAGCGTCTTTCAGGATCTCTATAGACTGAATGTCGTTGGGGTTGATCGCATTTGGATCACTTGTGAGAGGGAAGCCGTCAACAACGTACAAAGGCTCATTATTTCCAAGTAATGAATTAGCACCCCTGATGCGCACTGTGATTGGCGCTCCTGGTGCTCCAGAGTTTTGAAGTACTTGCACACCGGTTGTTTTGCCCTGTAGCGACAGTAATGCGCCAGGCGCTGGGTACGAGGTGATATCTCTTGAAGAAACCGAAGATACCGAACCCGTAAGATCGCGTTTTCTTACCCGGCCATACCCAACAACTACAACGTCATCTAAGCCTGCTACTGATTTAACAAGTGCTACGGTTATGTTAGCACCGTTGCCAACTTCGATTGTTTTTGTCTGAAATCCCACATTTGAGATTTCAAGACGAACATTCCTGTCCGGAACATTGATTACAAATTCGCCGGCACTATTTGTCGTAGTGCCCCTGGTTGTACCGGCAATGAAAACCGATGCCCCGGGAACAGGGTCACCTTTTTCATCTGTCACTTTTCCGGTAATGTCGACTGGAGGTGGTGAATAATTCTTTGCATTTGCATTAAGGCAAAAGCCCAATAGTAAAACAGTGACAAAATTTAGAAGTAAAAGTTTTTTAATAAACACCTTCTGAAACTGCCACGCTTCCTGGCGTACAAATCGTCTCATACATCGTTTTTTTGATTGAATAAATAAAGCATAAACTCGAAAAAATTACTAATTCAGTTATCTGGATTGCCGGTAAAATGTTACTGGCAGGGAGCCTGCAGTCACAACCTTTCTTTTGTTGCGGTGTATCTACATTTAAAGGAAAGGCTCTTTTTGGTTACCTCATATTACAACCTCTTTAATCACGTTCAAGTCCGGTAACTAATTTTACTGAAAGTAACGCTTGAACTAAAGTATCAAAGACCTCACTTATCACTACTAGTTAAATCTAATCGTCGTTCAACAGTAGCAATAAATAAAACATATCGATAGAAATCGCTTGTTATTTTGTTCACATTTCGGCAAGGGCAGTCACTACTCTTTATGAGACATGGAAGTATAAAAATGCTGCATCAACACCCGATATTCGAGCCGCAGGAACAGTATTTTTTTGAGCCGAACAGAATTACTCCTATTAAGCAGCCGTTGCGTCGCACTCGTGTACTTTTTCTTTGGCCTTGAACCAAATCGAACTACTGTTAAACCTGCTGCCAATATTTGCAATATCGCCAATCAAAAATCGGCATAAACCTTATTAATGCTTATCACATAAACATGTGAAATAACGGCTAAAGAATAACGGCAGGCAGGTAATGCGAGGTGCGATCGAGTTTCAAACACTCCGACCTTTTAGAAGTAGTTCATTAACTCAGTCCGTCAAATACTGGTCATTCTATTATCCAGATCATCGCCAGCAACTCACTTAAAATAAAAAACCCTTCATTCTCTGAAGGGTGTAAACGAAGACTTTGTCTTGTAGAGCGGTACGAACAGCCTGTAGCTTTAAACCATTTTTTTATCGCCTGAAATATGCTGCTGCTATACTGTCTGCTCTTGACAAATGCATTTCGATGTGAGGGCGATAAGTGTCTGCATAGTTCTTTACATCGCTGTGCTGCCCGGCGGTTTGTTCCAGTTGAAAGTTCGCGGATGTCTCATTATGATCCAGGATCTGGGTATGAATATAGGCTGAATCAAACTGACGACCTGAAAGCGTATTCAGCTGAGTGGCAATAGCAATATGTGCCGGGTCGAGGGTGTCTTTAACAGCAAAGCCAATTCTTGTTCCCAGGTTTTTCAAATCTGTTTGTGCCATTCCATGCTCTGTAATCATGTGATATGCAAAGGCTTTTACGGCCGCATTCGTTGCTTTATTTATAGCTATTGTTGCCGTACCAACTTCTGCTGTATTGCTAATACTCGCCTTGATTATAAAACTTCTGTCATTATCGTTTAATTCATTATTATCATCCTTCGAACAGGAAGACAACCCGACCGCACACAGCAAACATGCTGAATAGATTAAATAACTGCTTTTCATAAATTAATTTTTTCGTTAGTCAATCCTCTTCATTTACAAAAATCAGGACATGGAAAATGTTGAATTATATGAACAGTTTTTCGTATGCGTTATATGGGTATGAGAATAATGTGAAATATGTTCAACAGAACCATTTGAAAATAAGATGGAAGAACGTTATTAGGGTCTCCGCGAAATAATCAAACTGACTAATATAAACCAGGAATTCGTCTTACCACGCAGATGTATACGAAAGATTTTTGTCGTGTAATTAAAGAAGCTTTAAAAAAGAATACATCATCATATGTTTCGGTTTTAGCCGTTGGAAAAGTGAGCGTGTTGGTCGAAGGTTATGAGGCAGTTTTAAACTGCCTCTTTTTTATGCCAATTCTGCTTCTTTATTTTTCTGTTTGATACTTAAAACACTTGCCACTACCTCTGAATAAAAGATAGCATCAACGTGACTTAAAGTAATTAGTCTTTCATCCTGATCATCTTTAGGGGTAATAAACCATTTGGCTTTATCTTTCTTCCGATCGATAAAATATAATCTTCCCAGTTTAGGTTCACTATCGTAGCCGTAGCCTCCTACAAATACACCTTCAACTTCCAGAATTGCTTCCGTGTTGTTGGTCGTGTTTTGGAAGCGAAAGTGGTCGATGTATCCACCATCACCGGTATCTCCTTTTCGCCACCCGTGTTTTTCTAATGTACTTTTTATAGAGCCTGTCTCTGTTTCAACGCCTTCAAATTGAGCGGTTATTTTTTTGAATTTGTCTGCATCAGGTACTAACCCAATTCTTCTATCCAGTTGCGGGAAGATGGGTTGGATTGATAAATCGAAGAACTTCTGTTTCCAGTTCTGCAGCGTTTCTTTATCCAGTTGGGTTGGATGAACAATCCCAATGACTAAATCGTCATCTAACTCAATCTCATCGTCTTGAAGGTTAATTAATGAAGTATCTTCTACACACATAAAACAATCTAACAGGTTTCCTTCTTTATCATATTTGCCCCATAACAGTTTGGTGGCGTAGATAAACATAACAGGATTGGTGAGATAAAATCTTTTCCATTCTTCCGCGTTCCATCTTCGTTGGATAATCAAATAATACTCTAACCTTAATGATTGTGACTTTACTACTTCCCGTACCTCTTTCGCTATGTTTTTAAACTCCTCTTTTAATTCTTTACTTGCTGCTGTTGGAAGCGCTTTTAGTTTCTTATTGTCTTCATCGAAGAAAGCAAGTTTAAAGTTACTATCTATAAATGCACGGTACTCTTCACCGTTAACATTGAAGTGTTTGAAAAGATCTTCAAATCCAAAGTCAGGTACAATTCTGTCTCCTAACTCGTGAGTTGAGATGTTTAGTTCTTCAGCCGCATCTTCTAATGCCTGCAAAGCAGCTTTACCAACACTTGCTGTTTTGTTTTTGTACTTGCGGCTATAGAATTCTACCAACCGTAATGCTTTATTACTACCTTGTAGAGCCAACGCTCCGATTCCATACTCGGCCATTTTCGTCCTGTTCTCTTCAATCCAGCCGTTAGTAACTGAACTAATCCTATCAACTATTTCATCGCTCCCTAATAGTGCTGCTAATGCCACCAGGTATTTATATTCAGGTTTTGCTCCTTTATCTATAAACAGCTTAGTTATGTTTTTTGCAAAAGGTGCAGCACGTTCTTTATCCAATAAGTCAATTATATATTTTGCTTCAATATCAGAACGCATTGCTTTTGTACGGCTCATCCTGTATAATAAGAAACGAACTTCGAGTTGCTCCACTTGTTGGCCATTTTTATAATACAAAGGTGGTAGTTCATCCTCCTTTAACCATGCTTCTATCGGCTTGTTTAATTTACTCCTGCTTGCTGCTGCTTGTATCATTTCATTGATAAATTCTTTACCCGGTGTTGCAGGGAATGAGGCTGATGCTATCTGCAACAGTATATCTCTTGCATTATCATTTGTCTCAACATTCAAAATTGCCTTGACTGCGTTCAACGCATTTTCTGTATTAAAGAAGCTTAATATTAAAGCAGCAGTTTGTCTTGCTTCAGCGTTTTTGCTTTGTAATAAGTTGATAGCTTTTTGCTCTGCTTCATTGTCTTTTTCAGCTAGTAGTTTTGCTAAATGTTCCCTTAGTGGTTTTGATTTTGAAGAGGTTAATTCCCACAAAATTTCAATATAGTCTCCCGGTTTGAACTCTGTTATTAACAGGTCTATAATCCTTTTGTAGTAATCTATTCCACCTGCCGAGGCATCTGCTTTTAATCCTAGTTTTAAATATGGAAGCGCTTCATGTTTTATGTGTTTAAACAAAACCTTTAGCACGTCGAAAGAAACTATTGCCTTGTTTTTAAAAAAGGTACCAACCAATTCTTTTGCAACAGGTTCATCTTCTACTAATAAAAAATGAAAAGCTATGGCGCTATAAGGAATGTATGAATTTGGTTCGCCTTCCAATAACTTTATTTGCACATTTCGCTCCCATCTATCTTTTGAATGGTGCAACTGGAACAAGTGAAGATATTTTTTTGAAATGTCAACAGCGAACTTCTGAAACTGCTTGTTATCCTTTTCATATAAACGAATAGCAGTAATAAACTTACCCTCCAGATTTGTGTCATTTTCGTGAGGTTCTTTCAGCCAGTTAAGAACTGTATTTATATACTTCCCTTCCTTGTAATTTATGATAAATTCCGCCACACCCTCCTGAACGCCTGCTAAGCCTCGAAGTATGTATTCATCTACCAGTTCCGGACGTCCTTCTTCCAGTAAAATGAGATATAAAGCATTCCAGCCATTCCCCCAATTCGAAGTCCAACTGGATGCCCAGCGCATTCCGGGATTTGGATTGCCATAGCTTAACTGCTTAGGTATTGTGCTAATCAAATATTTCCTCACTTCCGAACCGGGCGACAATATTGACTCATAATTATCCTGGGTAAATTGCAAATAATGGATAAACAGCAAGAATATTTCATCATCGCTTAACCCCTGCTTTTTGAATATAGCTGTTGCAGCGGCAAGAGCTGAAGGAGTGTTTTTGTGTTCTGCATTCCAAATTAAATGCTGTGCAAACGCATGTTGTAGATACGGATAAATGTTAGGTTCTGAAATAACATCGAGCAATAGTTTGTCATTTACAGACGGCTGTTCTATATCTTCCAAAAAAGAAATAAGTCCGACGAGAGACCAATTCTCATGAGTTGGAGTAAGGCCTTGTAGTGATTGGCTTTTGCCGGTTAGATAGTCAACAACAATACTATAATTCGGATGTTGTTTGAATGATGCATTGTAAGGATAGGTGTTCTCCTGGAACTGGTCAAAGAACTCATTTAGTTTCTCAATAGTGAAAGCCATGATATTGAACTTTAATTATTAGTAAAGGGTTGAAAAAAGGTGAATAGAATATCTGCAAGCACAAGGGAGTGACACAACGATGTTTAATAGAATTGCGAATGCCGGTAACATTATCTTACTTTTTCAATACCAAATCTTCTTTTGCTGCCCATAGACCGATGTCTTGCTTACTTAACGCCGCGGCCATTAAGTCGGGGAACTTATCGGGAGTGCAGGCGAAGACCGGGATGCCTAAGTTGGATAAGAACTGCGCATTGCCGTGGTCGTATGAAGGGGCGCCTTCATCGTTGAGGGCAAGCAATACAATTACCTGCACACCGGCAGTGACCAACTCAACTGCACGTTTGCGCATCTCGGCCTCATTACCGCCTTCGTACAAATCGGTGATGAGAACAAGGACGGTATCGAGCGGCTTCGTAATAATTTGTTTGCAATAAGTGAGGGCAGCATTGATGTCGGTGCCGCCACCAAGCTGAACGCCGAACAATAACTCAACAGGGTCGGTAAGCTCTTCGGTGAGGTCGGCAACAGCAGTATCGAACACAACCATTTTTGTTTTGATAGCAGGGATAGACGCCATAACCGAACCAAAAATGCCGGAGTAAACAACCGACGAACCCATCGAACCGCTTTGGTCGAGACACAAGACAACATCCTTTAAAGAGTTGCGCTTTCTGCCATAACCAATCCTTGTCTCAGGGATGATGGTTTTATAATCGGGCTGGTAATGCTTCAGGTTTTTGAGGATGGTTGCATGCCAATTGATTTCGTTATGACGCGGTCTGCGGTTGCGAACACTTCTGTTTAAGCTTCCAACGATTGCCTGTTGTGTTGGAGTTGCAAGCTTTCGCAATAGCTCGTCTACAACCTTGCGTACCACCTGCCTTGCAGTGTCTTTTGTTTTATCGGGTATTACATGGCTGAGTGTCATTAGCGTTGCTACAAGGTTAACATCAGGCTCAACATTCTCGAGCATTTCTTTTTCGAAAAGCATTTGCGTTAAGTTCAAACGTTTCAATGCATCTTGTTGCATTACCTGCACAACTGTTGATGGAAAGAACGTTCGTATATCCCCTAACCATCGTGCAACGTTAGGGGACGAAGGACCTAAGCTGCCTTTGCGGTCGTTATCGTATAACGCTTCAAGCGTGGCATCTAATTGAGTATCCATTCCACTTAAACCGAAGCCGGTGCCATCATTTTGATTGCTGCCTAATATCAATCGCCACTTGCGTAATAATGTCTCGTTACTCATTATGCCTGTTGTTTTTGCAAGCCCAATAATTGTAACACTATCGGTATGCCTTGCTTTGCTCTTTCGTAGTCAAAATTGTTATCTTTCTTTATTGTTGTTGCTGTGCTCTTGCCTGACTTCACCTTTTCCCCTAACTTCCTTCTTTCCGGTTGTGAGAAGTTCGAGAACGTTCTTCTTAATAAAGGCAACACTTGCGTGAATACATCTTCGTCTAACACTGCTACCCAGTTGTTCACAACATCCCATAGGTCATTATCTATTAAGAGGATGGTTCCACTTCCTTTCAGAAATCCTTCAAGCCATGCTGCACTTATATCAGGAGGATTGGTACGTGACATTCTGAAGTTGAAGACTTTCACCAGTTCATCTCCTTCAAGCAACTTATAATCCATCAGCAACCTAACCGAGTAACCTGCAATAACAGGTGAAGTGTTTTGATTGTCAGATATAATTCTTAATGCCTGTTGCCATTGACCAGTAATATCTTGCTGCTGCAATACGTTTACTGCATCGTTCAGCTTATAGAACAGGTCTAACAGATTTTGTGCAGCCTCCTCATCAATTGCGGTAACTGCGTTTGGTATGCTAACACAAATCCTTGTAATCATTCCTGCAAGAATGTTCATAACAAGGTCTGCATCAGTCTTGCGAACATTACCATAACGGCTTACGGTTACTAAGGGTGGTACCGCTTCCATCAACTGAACAACATCTCCGCTTGCTGCTGCCAGGTTGTTTATCTGTTCTATCAATACTTCAACTGCTTTGTGCAATTCAGCAGGAAGCGTTTCTTGCAACATTTCTGAAACAGCTAGTAAAGATGTTGCCTTCTTTGCCTGGTCGCTTACATACTTAGATGCAGCCTCTTCAACTGTGTTACCCCATCCGCCTTTTTCGATAATATCAATTGAAAATGCAGGATCCCATTGCAGCCGCCACTGCTCTTTAAACGTGCCTTTGCCCGATGCATTAGATTGCTGTCCCCACTTTATATCGAGTAATCTTAAGCGATGTAATAAGATGCTTCTTTCAAGGTCGGTATCCTTTCGAAGGTCAAGCGTATAATCTTTGAAGTCAGCAGTAGCTGGAAGCCGAAGTTTCTTTTGCAACTTTTCAATATCCACCTGCAAAGGCGGCTTTGGTATAGTTGAAGGAACTTCGCCGAGTTTATTGCTTACGATCAGTTCATCATGAATAAGTTTTAGTAATACATCTTCACCATTACATAAAACACTTAATGTAGCTTCATTCAATTCCTCTAAACCTGCCTTAGAATAATTACGCAACGAAGCCAACGATTCAGCTAAACGAACTGCTTCTATCACATGCGCTACCGATGTATCCATTCCATTCTTACGAAACAAGTGAGCAACCTTCGTCATCCATCTTGTTCCATCATCTTTAGGATAAGTCCACACATGCTCATACCAACCAGGCGAATTAATACCTGCACCATAACCACTTCTATAACTTAACCTGTTGTATGTCCAAGGTATCCATGTACAATCAATCTTAACCTTTGGTAAAGCCTTCAACAACTCATTATCCTCTTTCTGCTTCGGCATATTAATCAAAGCCGGAACATGCCATGCACCACATATCACTGCAATGTTTTGAAACATTTCTTTTTCAGCCTGCCGTATCATTTTGCGCATGTGCGCCTCACGCAATTGCTCCTGTTTATCTTCACGCAAAGGCAAATCTTCACGCAAGCTTTGCATCGCTTCCTTCACTGCATCAAACACCTGCTCACAGTTCTGCCGATGCTCAAACATTTGCTCCCACCACTTCTCGCCTTCGTCATAACCCGCCGCTTCTGCGAGATAAGAAATAGGGTCAAGCTTTATCCGCACTGCCTCTTTCTCCTCAATTTCATCGGTTGCATTATTTAAATGAACAGGGTCGCTCAAATCTTCTTCCTTCTTACACGCCTCCTTCTCAATTGCCAACTGGTTCGATATCGGTAAGTCAAAAAACCTAACATGTATCTTATGTTGACGTGCATATAATATCGCCTGCCATTCAGGAGAAAATTCTGCAAACGGATAAAACACCGAGCGTTGCGGGTCATCCGGCTGGTAACACAATATGGCAACAGGCGGCTTTAACGTTGCATCATCCGTCCATTGCAAAATCGCATCCGCTTCCGGCGGACCTTCAATCAAAATAATATCCGGCTTCAGTTCATCCAAAAATGCCTTTACATTTTTAGCCGAACCAGGACCATGATGTCGTATGCCTAAAACATGTGTTGGCATGTATGCTTATCTTCTTTTATGATTAATTTTTTATGTAGCCATCTTCATTGCTACTACGATGCTTCCGTTGCGTCGCACACTTGTACTTGTATATGTTTATTCGACGAAGGTTGAACCACGAAGACACCAAGCGCACGAAGTAGCACAAAGAACTTTGTGACCCTTTGTGTCCTTCGTGCCTTCGTGGTTCAAAAACTTCTAACCCAAATCACGGCACGCCCTATACACATCCTTCCAATCCTCCCTCGGCTTCAACACCGTTTCCAAATACTCCTGCCATACAACTTTATCCTGAACAGGGTCTTTAACTACAGCACCGATAATACCTGCTGCCAGGTCTGCTGCTTTCAGTTCACCATCACCAAAGTATGCAGCCATAGCCAACCCATTATTTACAACTGATATAGCTTCAGCGGTACTCAATGTTCCTGATGGTACTTTTATTTTTGATTTACCATCTAATGTTACCCCGCTTCGTAATTCCCTGAAGATGGTTACAATGCGACGTATCTCCTGCAATGCCGGTGGTTCTGCAGGTAATTCCATAACCTTTTCAAAGCTTTCAACCCTACGTTTTACAATATCAATCTCTTCTTCAATCGTTTCGGGCACCGGAAGTATCACAGTATTAAAACGACGCTTCATCGCACTTGATAATTCATTCACCCCTTTATCCCTGTTGTTAGCTGTAGCGATTATGTTGAACCCTCTTATTGCCTGCACTTCTGTATTCAGTTCAGGAATAGGTAACGACTTTTCTGATAATATTGTAATCAATGTATCCTGTACATCAGCGCCTATTCTTGTAAGCTCTTCAATCCTAACAATCTTACCATCTTTCATAGCTCGCATTACAGGTGTTTCAACAACCGCCTTTGCAGTCGGGCCTTCAGCTAACAACCTTGCATAGTTCCATCCATATCTTATAGCTTCTTCACTTGTGCCGGCAGTACCCTGAACAATCATAGTTGAATCTCCACTGATTGCGGCAGCAAGATGCTCGCTCACCCAACTCTTTGCAGTACCCGGCAATCCATAAAGCAACAGTGCTCTGTCTGTTGTTAATGTAGCAACGGCTATTTCCATTAAACGCTTGTTGCCTATATATTTTGGAGAAACTTCAAATCCATTTTTTAGTTTACCGCCTAACAAATAGGTTACAACTGCCTGCGGCGTTAACTTCCAGTTGGTTGGTCGTTTGCCTGTTTCCTGTTTTGATATCTCTTCAAGCTCCTCTGCAAATAGTTGTTCCGCATGCTCCCGTAATAGTGTTGACATGGTTAATATTTTATGATTGAAATGCTTTTAGGGTTTGTGTTCTTAATGTTAGTAGGTGAGTAATGTATTCGCTTGTCTTCGCCCACATATCTTTTGCATAAGCTTCTTCGGGTGTACATTTCTCCAGTTGAGATATGATCTCGATAGGAACGGACATAATGTTTTCTTTATAGAACGAACGGTTATACCGGTAATGATTCTTAGCTGTGTGCTTGAAGATTTCCTTAGTTAGTTGTAAGCTCCATTGCTTTTTGTAATAAAGTAGGACGTAATGAATAACACTGTCTGCTGATTGCTCATTTCCAAAAAACTGAAGTGCATATTTTTCTTTTTCATTGTCAGGTAGCAATTGCAATGCTTCCGGATAGAGCTGATTTTCGCTGGCACCAATGACAGTCTTTAACCATTCAACATCCTTAAAGTTAACTGCAGCTGATCCAAATGCAGGGATTAATTGCCTATTCTCTTTTGCTTTATTGAAAAGCTCTATTATTTCCTTTTTAGATAATTGATAATGCTCTTCGAATAACGAAGGTGGTACGGCAGCTATTAATTGATAAGTAATAAAATCATTTTCAGACACGCCTTTCTCACTGCTTATCTTTTCGATGCCCGATTTAAAAATGCGCTCATCTAATTTGTCGGTCACCTTAATTTCTACAACAGTTTTTGCTCCAATACCTAACAATCCTTTTTCTTTTCTTATTGTAATTGATTGTTTCAGTATTTCCCAATACTGTTGAACAATGTTAGAACCAGGAGTGAGCTTTAACAACTTTAAGGCTTCATCTTTAACCTTCTGGCTTTTTTCATTTAATAGCTGTTCTAGCCATTCAACATCTTCATTACTTATCCCAACTGATAGTTGCTTTAGTAATTCAGCTTTTGTATTTGCATTTTCCTGTGGCCAGGCTTGCTGTAATAATTCTCTTGCTTTTGCTGGTTCCGTTTCTCTTAGATCTTTTAAAAAGTTTCTCCTTTGTTCTAATGTTCCTGTTTGCCACAAGTCTTCACTAACTGCTGCTGGTTCAAATTTCCATGCTTCATTAAATGGCAGTAGCCATTCTCCTCTCTTGCCAGTTACAGCAATTATCTCTTGTTGTAACTGCTTATACCTGATACCTAAATCAAATAATAAAGGGACGTTTTCAGGGAGTACGATTTGATTCTTATTGTTGCATTTCTGCAACCACAACTCAAACAAAGCCGCACTTTCCATCGAAAGGATATCCTTCAAAAGTTGTTGAGCTTGAGCACTACAGTACACCTTTACTTACTCTTCAGCGCTTGTTCGAACAAGATTTTTGTTAATGGGCTGAACACCACACTTCCTGTAGTTGAAAGCAACAGCAGCAATGTTCAGGTATTGCTCTTCTTTGTCTCCGCTTTGATTTATTATTTCATACGCTTCAGCAAGGTCTTCAGAAAAGTCTTCTTTTTTAAGTTGTCTTTTGTCAGTACCAAGCAACGCTGTATGAACTATGTTATCCCAAAACTCCATTTACAAACTTTTATATGTTTCGTTGTCCCAAATTCCTATTGGCTCGTATAAGTTTTCTTTGCCAACAACGGCAGTAGTAACACGCTTTCCACCACTTATTGCCAACAGCTTCCAGATATTCTTAAAGTTTTCATTCAGCCGTATCAGATCATTATTTTCATCTGCCAGCCACCAACTTTGTTCATACAAGACAGGAGTAACTTGCTTAACAACGTAAGGTTTTACTGAAGTGAAAGGAAGAACTGCATTTACATTTGTTTCCGTTTCAGCAATTTCCTTCCAACCTGCAAATACGTTCTTAGGGACGGCTCCATCTGTAGCAAGTTGCCTTTTTATCAAAGCTCTTAAAGGCACAATTGAAGGATAGAAGACAAGTTCTGCCTGGATATACATTCCCGGTGTAAGTGACAATTGTCCCCCTTGTCCTCTTATGATAAATTGTAGTATTAATGCCGATTGGCCTGTAGCTGTTCCATGCAACCAATACCTTTCAACGGTTAAGTTGTCATCTTCGGAAACCTGTTTCCCTAATACCAGCCAGGTATCTACGACCCCTTGTTGTTCTTTCAGTTCTTCCTGGCTTTGGGTGAAGCCAATCCAGCTTCTAACGTCATTTAAAATATCTGCAGGAAGGATGTCTTTATTTTTATAAGCACTGATAATAAGATAGATGTTTAATAACTGATCAAGAAACTCACTTTGCCATCCATCTTTAAAAAAGTTTACCTGTCCTAATTCCTTCACCATTCCAGCAACTCCTGGTGCTTGTGCATCCACCATTCGCTTTGGCGTTTGGTCCCAGAAACTGTAAGGCTTTTCAGGAATGTTGATGATACCATTTCTAACAATATCTTTTATCCAAAGCAGCAGTTCTTCAATACCGTCGCCTACTTTCTTCTCACGGCTTTCCTGTCGTTTGGCTTGAGCAACAACATCTACGGGTTTTTCTTCCTTCTCTGTTTTCTTTTCTTCCTTTTGGGACCGTTTGCTTATCCACTCATTTACCCATGCAGGCATTTCAGTATTGGTAAAAGTGTTCGGCTGTCGGGTATGTAAAAGAAATAATCCAAGGCCATGTTTACATGGAAACTTACGGCTTGGGCAAGAACATTTGAAAGCAATATTGGTAAGGTCAATCTGAGTTTGATAAGGCTTACTACCACTTCCCTGGCATTCGCCCCACATAACAATTTCATTTACTCCTTTGCTTACCCATTTATTTGGATTGGCTAAATCTTTCCCTGATTTTTTAGATGATTCATCAGGAGCAAGCGCTAGTATCTGGTCTTCTGTGAAGTTCAAGGTGTTTTAGGTTGTGTTGAAGAAGCCAATTTAAGTGAAATTTGAGAATTACGAGCTAAATATTACAACCACTCCTTACTACACTATTTTTAGTCGCAGGAATTGTAAAAACTTCTCAGAGTTAGATTACCGTGCGCAGTAAATGAAATGGTGAATGCTGAAAGGACAAGGTCAGGTGTAAAAAAAGAGAAAAAAACTTGCCAAATTTTGTTCGCAGAAATTATGCGTCATTTGATTTTGCTTAGCCCGGGAGAGTAGTCCCAATGCGGCGGGTGAACCCTTCATGCCCCTTACAGTATAAGCTCTTTCTACGCTGCATGGGGGCTTCTTCAACCGCTCGGGCAAGTGTAAGATGTTTAATTACTTTTGTTCCGGTTTTTAATCAGGTCTTCAATTTACATTCTACTCTTCTTATTCTTTATTTGCTCCTCCTTTTCAAAGCATCCGTCCTCGTATAATAAAGCTCGAAGTACGTAAGACGCCACGGTATTTTTGGTGCGGTATATTTGCTCATTCCGTCAAAGTGTTCGACATTCTTCTGTCCAGATCATCATATTTGCCTGTATAAAAAGAAAAATCCTTCAAACTCTGAAGGACGTAGACAAAGAATTTTTCTTCTAACATATCGGCGGAGAGTGAGGGATTCGAACCCTCGATACCCTTACGAGTATACACACTTTCCAGGCGTGCTCCTTCAACCACTCGGACAACTCTCCTCTTAAAGGGCTGCAAAAATAAGTAACGAAAATTAGTGGCCGAATATTTTTTCTGCATTGGCGGAGGTTATTGCTGCAACTTCCTCAATACTAATGTTTTTTACTTCTGCTAATTTTTGGGCGATGTGGATCAAATAGCTGCTTTCGTTACGTTTGCCCCTGAAAGGAACCGGCGAGAGATAAGGTGCATCCGTTTCCAAAACGATGCGATCAAGTGGAATGTCTTTTATTGAATCGCCGACATTTGCTTTTTTATAAGTCAATACCCCACCGATGCCTAAATAAAATCCCATGTCTGTAATTTGCTTTGCTGTTTCATAATTGTCGCCAAAACAATGAAAGATGCCGCCAAGCCCTTTGGCTGCAAATGGCTTAACGGTTTCTATTGTTTCTTTCATGGCATTACGGGTATGAATTACAATCGGCAACCGGTACTGTAGTGCCAGTTCCATTTGCTTCGTAAATGCGTCGAACTGTTGGTCCTTAAAAGTGGTGTCCCAATAAAAGTCAAGGCCTATCTCTCCAACCGCAACAAATCTTCTTTTCGATAAGTATTCTTCAACAATTTTTATCTCTCCCAAAAAATTTTCTTTTACCGAGCAGGGATGCAGTCCCATCATCGGAAAACATTCTAACGGATAGAGCGTTTCCAGCCTCAACATCTCCTCTATTACTTCACTATCTATCCCGGGCATGTAAAACCTTGCTACGCCTGCATTTCGGGCCCTTTGCAATACCTCTTCAAAATCTTTCCCAAATTCCTTCGAGTATAAATGGGTATGACTATCTATTAATTTCATGCGGCAAAGTTTGTCTTTTTTCCTATTTATTAAAAAAAATCATCAGAGAGAATGCCCTTCATGCTGCCCCTTAACTTATCTAATTTTTTTTTATTCATACCATTGAAAAATAAAAGTTAAACGAAGTGCGTTTATATTTTTACCTGTTCAATTATACACCCTGACAAAAAAGAATGGCTATAGTAACCAGGCGAAAAAAGTAAATCAAAACTAAGTTTTCATAGGGTACGGATTAAAAAGAGGGCCGGGGTTTCTACCCCAGCCCCATTTTTTTTTGCCCCCTAACCCCCTAAAGGGGGAACGCCTTTTCTTCGTCATCGCTCAATGTTCTGTCATCTGTCATCCGTTAACTTGGCCTCAACTGTCAACCGCCAACTCCAACAACGGTCATCTGTCATTCAACAACGTGTTTTCAATTCCTTTCATCACAAAGCCCTTTTCTGTAAAAAATTTTAACGTCTTCGGCAACGCATATTCAAGTCTGGGAAACGCTTTTTCGCTATCATGAAACACAACGATTGAGCCGGCAGTTGTGTTGGATGTCACATTATGTAAACATTTAGCAGGCGAAAGAGAAGTGTCAAAATCGCCGCTTAAAACATCCCACATGATAATGTGGAATGCCTGCAGAAGCTGCTGTACCTGTAAGCGAGTTATTCGTCCGTAAGGGGGACGAAAAAGTGAGGCTTTAATAAGCTTGTTTGCATATAACACGTTCTTCAGGTACAACGCATCGTTTGTCTTCCAGCCATTCAAATGATTTTGTGTATGGTTCCCCACCGCATGTCCTTCATTAAGGATTCGTTTGTAAACATCGGGGAACTGCTTCACATTTTTGCCGATGCAAAAAAAAGTAGCTTTTGCATTGTATTGATGTAAGCAATCAAGGACAAAAGGAGTGATTGTCGGGTGAGGGCCATCATCAAAGGTGAGGAATACTTCATTCTCTTTTGCTGGTATGTTCCAGGTAAGACCGGGAGAATAAAGCTTTCGTAACCACCACGGCGTTGTAACTAAATACATATTGCAAAACAACGACAAAGAGGGGAATGGGCAAAGTTGTGAGATGGTGAAAGTGATAAAGGATAAGGTGGAAAGTGAAAAATCGAAACTGAGAAGTGAAACGCGGAAAGTGAAACGAGTTGCAATCATAACCGATTTGCTTCAGCGGCGGATATTTGTGATTCCTGTAGCTGGCGCATAAAGATTTGCAGTACAAGAGAGTGACACAACGATGTTGAATAGAATTCAGACTGTTGGCTACCAAAGAAAACTCTCTTATTAATGTTTCACTACAGCCTGTTTCCACTCACCACTTACATTCGCCGCTCGCCCCAAACGCTCATCACTCTATTTGACCTCCTATACCTTCATGCGGTTTTTCTCGCCGTTCATATGTATTGCACTTAACAGCAGGTTTTCTGCATAATAGCTTTGTCGTCAAATAATACCAAATCATGAAAACAGTTATACTATTCATCAGCGCTTCATTAATCAGCCTTGCAGGCTTTGCACAAGCCCCTTCGTCGGTAAAAGGAACTGTTACCGATAATGCATCAAAGCCTTTGCCGGCAGCTACCGTTAGCTTGCTTGTATCGAAAGACAGTTCCTTATATAAAGCAGCAGTAAGCGACAACGCAGGAGCTTACCAGTTTGAAAAAGTAAAAGCAGGCTCCTATATGGTTAAGATCAGCAGCGTAAACTTTGGAAGCTGGTACTCTACAAATTTTGAATTAAAAGAAGGAACTTCTTACGCTGTCCCGGCAGCTTCAATGGCAGCAGCTAACAAGGAATTGAAAGAGGTTGTAGTTACAACCACCAAAAAACCAATGATCGAAGTAAAGGCGGACCGTACCGTGTTTAACGTTGAAAACAGCATTAATGCAACCGGCAGCAATGCGCTTGAATTATTGCAAAAAAGCCCTGGAGTTACTGTGGATAAAGACGACAACATTAGCATGAAAGGGAAAAACGGTGTTCGCATTTATATTGATGGAAGGCCGACACCAATGTCGGGTAGCGACCTTGCAGCATATTTAAAATCTGTACAAAGCACCGATATCGAATCGATCGAGATGATTGAAAATCCGTCTGCAAAATATGATGCAAGCGGTAACGCAGGGATCATTAATATCAAGTTCAAAAAGAATAAAAAGTTTGGAACGAACGGAACAGTAGCGGTAGGTCATAACCAGGGTATCTATGGAAAACAGTATGGCAATGCAAGCTTAAACTATCGCGATAAAAAAGTAAATCTTTTCAGCAACGTTAGCATTAACAAAGACCGGGGCGAGAACTGGCTTAAATTTCACCGGCTGCAAAGCGATAGCATTTATGAGCAAAGCACTCTAAATTTCAACAGTTCAAAAGGTGGAAATATTAAGTTAGGAGCTGATTATTTTATCAACGATAAAAACACGATCGGTATCCTGTATAATGGCAACTATAACAGCAGCGAATGGATCTCGGACGGACAAACATTTATATCTCCGCAAAACTCAAAACTTCCTGCTCAAATACTAAAGTCGGGAAACAGTGTTCCTTCAAACAGGAGTAATACCAATTTCAATATCAACTATCGTTATGCTGATACTTCGGGCAGGGAGTTGAATATAGATGCTGACCGCGGTTTTTTCAGGTCGAGAGGAAATAGCCTTCAGCCAAACATTTATGTGGATGCTGCAACAGGCGCTGTGCTTCGTGAAAGAATATTTGCAAACAGCACGCCGATCAACATCGATATCTCCACTGCAAAAGCAGATTATGAGCAAAAGTTCGGAAAAGGAAAACTGGGTGTTGGAGCAAAATTCGCACAGGTAAAAACAGATAACACTTTCGACTTTTATAATGTTATAAATAATTCGAAACAGCAGGATTGGGAGCGCAGCAACCGATTTACTTATACCGAGAAAGTAAGTGCTGCCTATGTAAATTATAATCGTGCGTATAAAAAATGGAGTTATCAGATCGGCGTTCGTGCAGAGCAGACAAACAGCGAAGGCGAGCTGAAAGCCAGGAGCAAGGCGACCATGAATGATACTACTGAAACAGTAAAAAGAAGTTACCTCGATTTCTTTCCAAGTGCAGCAATCAGTTATACATTAAGTGCAACACACCAGTTCAACATCAACTACAGCCGTCGTATCGACAGGCCTCATTACCAGGATCTGAACCCATTCGAGAACAAGCTGGATGAGCTTACATACGAAAAAGGGAATGCGTTTTTACGTCCGCAGTATACCAACAGCTTTAGCTTAAGTCATACCTATAAATCGTTCTTAACAACCAGCTTGTCTTACAGTCATATTTCAGATTACATAACACCGATAAACGATACAGCGCGTACCAATGCCACTTACATTACCAACAAAAACCTTGCATCGCAGGATGTGTATAGCCTTAACATTAGTGCCCCGTTCAAAATAACCAAGTGGTGGAATGTGTATGCAAACGTAAACACCAATCACACACGATACAAAGCAGATTTCGACGATGGCAAATCAATCAACCTCAGCGTGACCACCGTCAACTATTATAACCAGCACACCTTCACATTGGGCAAAGGATATACAGCAGAATTCAGTGGATGGTTTAATACACCGTCAATCTGGGGTGGTACGTTCAAGACAGAATTTATGTGGAGTGCGGATGCAGGAATTCAAAAACTGGTGATGGACAAAAAAGGAACGATCAAATTATCTGTAACCGATATCTTCAAAACCAACCAATGGAAATCGGTGAGCAACTATGCAGGCATCACATTCAACGCACAGGGTGGATGGGATAGTCGCCAGGCACGTTTATCGTTCCAATATCGCTTTGGCAGCAACACAGTAAAAGCCGCCAGGGAAAGAAAGACAAGTATAGAATCAGAATCAAACCGTTTATAGTTTTTTCAATGTTCGGGTTAATAGGTCGCCACCGTACAATTCTTTGTATGGTGGCTTTTTTTATTTAAGGAAGGTTTTAGTAGCCGGCCGAGGAATAAGATTGGGCGCCGGTTGCGTCGCACACTTCCTCTGAAGGCAATTATATTCGGCAAAAAAGAGGCGTCATTGCGAGTAACGAAGCAATCTCCTTCATGTGCCCGTGTGTACTCCTGTTCATGATCAATTGTACAGTTGATTCGGGGAGCAGAGCTAAACTTTCAATTCTTCTCCATTTTTTACTACCGACATTCACACCAATTTTTATTTTTTGCACACACCAGACGCAGACATAAGGTTATGCGTAAATTTTAGTAACGCTGTTGTATGCCCACAACTTCAAATCCTATCAGTTCTTAAAATTGATTAAATTTGATTATGAAAACGGTAACCCTCAATATTCCTGATACTTTGGAAATGGAAGATAATGAAGTTGCGATGCTTGTGGCAGCTCGTCTTTATGAACAGGGTAAACTATCTCTTGGCCAGGCAGCAGAAGTAGCTGGTTTAACAAAGAGAACATTCGCTGAACTGTTAGGAAAATACAACGTTTCTATTTTTAATTATCCTGCTACAGATCTCGCAAAAGACGTTGCTAATGCATAGAACAATCATTTGTGACACAAGTTGTTTTATCATATTGACTAATATTGGAGAACTGGATTTGTTACGAAAGGTTTATGGACAAATTGTAACCACTCCTGAAATAGTGACTGAATTTGGAGAAGCACTTCCATCGTGGGTAGAAATTGAAACAGTTAACGATAAATACAAACAACAACTTCTGGAAATTCAATTGGACAAAGGTGAAGCCAGCGCCATCGCGTTAGCTATTGAAACACCCGGCAGCACAATAATTTTAGATGATTACCGGGCAAGAAAAATTGCTGAACGACTGGGTCTTGATTATACCGGAACAATTGGTGTAATTATCAAGGCAAAACTTAAAGGAATTATTTTATCAATAAAGCCATTACTGGAAAAAATTAACCAGACAGACTTTAGAATAACAGAAGATATTAAAGCACATGCATTACTTGAAGCAGGTGAATAAAGGGTTGTAACGACAATGGGTTTTGCTGCTGTCGTAGAAGATTAGCTGAGAGAATTAAATTAAAATCATGGGTCTAACCATTCACTACGGCGGCGCTTTCAATCCAAAAGCTTCTTTAACCGCAATGATTGAAGAAGTGAAATATATTGCTGACACTTACAAATGGAAATGCTTTGTTTTTGAAGATACATTTCCTGTTGATGCTTTAGGCAAACCTGCATTTAACCAAAATATTTATGGGATCTGTTTTACGCCTTAGGAACGCGAACCATTTGGTTATGTTTTCTTTCGAATTTAAAAATGAGCAGCGCTCCCTTTATCGCGTTGGAAGATCCTGGCGGCAATCTCTTCTGTGTAGTTCAAAAGAAAAACTAGGATTAATTACTGGTAATAGAGGACGACTTATAACACGTGTATAACCGAAATTTAAAACAGTAAACCGCATTCAAGAAAAAATTTTCATCTATGTCCAGTTTCATCCATCTCATTTGTTATTCCTATATCACCACACTTTAAATAACATTTAAAACTTAAAAAAATGGACGAGTACGTTTTAATTATGAGACACCAGGATGGAAGCAAAATCGCTTCACCTGAACAAATGCAGGCATGGATGAAACAAACCATGGATTGGATTGGCGGAATTGCGGCCCAAAATAAATTCGTTGCGGGTACCGGCTTACTGTTCGATGACGCGAAAGTTGTAGGACATAACAAGGTGGTTACCAACGGCCCGTTTGGCGAGATCAAAGAAACGATTGGAGGTTACATGATCGTTAAGGCAGAATCAGTTGATGAAGCGGTAGAATTCGCAAAGGGTTGCCCTGTTTTACAGGGCGAAGGGAATACCATGGAAGTACGGAAAATTGCAAAAAACGATCGGGTGCATTGAAAATTTCAAAAGTCCCTGCGCAATCATTATTGGGCAGGGCTTTTTTATTTATGGAACAGCAGGAATTAATACCGCATTTGTTCAGAACCGAATATCGAAAGATCGTTTCCGTTCTTTCGAAAAGTTTTGGATTTGACCAGGTGGAAATTGCGGAAGACATTGCAAGCGATGCCTTCCTGGCGGCAGCACAATCATGGGCTATGAATGGCCTGCCGGCCCATCCCGTAGCGTGGCTGTATAATGTGGCAAAAAACAAAGCAAAAAACTATCTACAGCGTAGCCTGCTTTTTAAAAGTAAAATCTCCTCTGAGTTAACTCACCAGGCTGCCACTTCTGATGAGCCTGTAATCGAGATCGATCTATCGCAGCAAAACATTCATGATAGCCAGTTGCAAATGATGTTTGCAATTTGTAACCCGGCAATCTCTGCTGAAGCCCAGATCGGGTTATCACTTCGTATTCTTTGTGGTTTCGGCATCGATGAAATTGCCGATGCATTCCTTACAAGCAAGGAAACGATCAATAAACGCTTATCCAGGGCAAAGGAAAAACTTCGGCAACAAAAAATTAAAATCGAATTTCCGAACTCATCCGAAATTGATGAACGACTAGCTGCGGTTCTTACAACCATTTACCTGTTGTTTACTGAAGGTTATTATTCAGTCAGTCAATCTAAGGTTATACGGGAAGAGCTTTGTTTCGAAGCGATCCGGCTGTGTACCATGTTGAGCGAGAACACTTATACCAACAAGCCAGAGGTTAATGCATTGCTCTCCCTCATGTATTTTCATGCTTCACGGTTTGAAGCCCGTGTAAATGAAAACGGCGAAATAATTTTATACGAGGATCAAAACATTAACCTGTGGAACGCAGAATTGATCAGTAAAGGCGGCTATTTTTTACACCGGTCGGCAACAGGAAACAAACTCTCTAAATACCACCTCGAAGCTTCTATCGCTTATTGGAATACGCAGAAAACGAACACCAAAGAAAAGTGGGAAAATATTTTACAGCTGTATAACCGGCTATTACAATTAGAATATTCGCCGATTGCAGCGCTTAACAGGACTTATGCGTTGTCTAAAGCGAATTCGAAGCAAGAGGCAATTATAGAAGCGGAAAAACTCAACCTTGCAACCAATCACTTTTACTTTACACTGCTCGGTGAACTGTATACTGATATTGATAACCTGAAAGCAAAAAAGAATTTCGAAAAGGCACTTTCACTTGCGAAAACAACTGCAGATAAGCAAACACTTCAAAAGAAAATTGATAAGCTTTGACAAGCAATCATGATCTTTAAAAGAGGCGCAAATAACAGTATATCTGATGAAATAACAGAAAGACCGGCACTTGAAAATTAAAGGTGCATGGATGCATATTCTATTTATTATTGTATTGTAGTTTTATGGATCTGTACATTTTTAACTCACGCCAAACGCTTGCCATGCGCTATTTTCTCGTCGTTCTTTTTTATACGGTAACTTTTTGCTCAGCCCAAACTATCGACAGCACCTATGCTGAAAAGCTTGGTTATCCAAAAGGTGCTAAAGTGCTCATCTTACATGTAGACGATGTGGGAATGAGCTTCGAATCAAATGAAGGCGCGATCACAGCTATGACAAAAGGTGTTGCAAATTCCTGCAGTGTTATGATGCCATGTTCCTGGGTTCCTGCCTTTGTTCATTTTTTCAAACAGAATCCAACTATCGATGTCGGGCTGCATCTCACATTAACATCCGAATGGAAGGAATACCGTTGGGGACCTTTAGCGGGGGAAACTGCTGTACCCGGCTTAACAGATACTGAAGGAGATTTGTGGCCCGCAGTTGCAGATGTGGTAAAACACGCCTCGGCAGATGAAGTGGAAAAAGAGATCAGGGCGCAGCTTGACAGGGCAGTAACTATGGGATTTACACCCACCCATTTAGATTCTCATATGGGAACTTTGTTCGCTTCCCCTGCTTTTTTAGAACGGTACGTTAAGTTGGGAATTGAAAAAAATATCCCGGTTATGTTACCCGGCGGCCATAACACTTTAATACAGCAGGAAATGAAGGCGCAGGAATCGCTCATTAACCAATTGCGGCAAATAGGCAAAACACTCTGGTCTTCGGGTTTACCGGTATTAGATGATCTTCATAATGAAAGCTACGATTGGAAAATACCTGTAGACATCGAGAACGACGATCAGAAACTGCAGTCATTTAAAACACAAAAATATATTCAAGCAATAAAAACATTAAAGCCGGGAGTAACAATGATGATCATGCACTGCACCGCAACTACAGCCGTTTTTCCATACATCAGTAACAGCGGCCCGCTTCGCAAAGCAGATCTGTTAGCTATGACTGACCCTGCATTTAAAAAAGCATTAGCCGAGCAGGGAATTATCTTAACCACATGGAGAGAATTAAAAGCGAGAAGAGATAAACTCTGAAAAGCTAAATATCAACATCCCAATATCCCAATATCCCAATATCCCAATATCTCAATATCTTAATATCTCAATATCTAAGCGCTTTACATAAAAATGTTTTTTTTTGTTCGCCCACTTTTTGTTCTTTATTCATCATCGTTGTGTCACTCACTTGTACTATTGTTTTTATATTCAGCAAATCACAGTTGCTATCAAGAACAACTGGCAGCCGCAATGAAGAAAACGATGAGGTTTTAGATGTTACATACAACTACTGGCGATGAACGGATTGCGACGCAACGATGATGCTATGAAAGACTATGGCTGGTACCAAAAAGGGCTTCTATGGAAATTTCTTAAATACAGTATAACGTAATATTGTTTCAATCAGAAGCAGGGCCAGGGCAATTACAAGCCAGGGCAAAAACTCTTCAGTGAAACGATCGTAGGAGGTAATCTTAATTCGCGTCTTTTCTAGTTTGTTGATGCTTGCGTATACGTTTTTCAACCCATCCTGGTCGGCTGCGTGAAAATACTGGCCGCCCGTTTCTGCAGCAATATTCTTGAGTAAACCTTCATTAAACTCAAGCTTCTTTTTATTACGCATGTTACCAAATGGTGTTTGAACCTGCTCGTCAATTTCCTTCTCGCTTCCAACCCCAATCGTATACACTTTTATCTTGTAAAACTTTGCCATTTCTTTCGCAATATCAGGAGGAATTAAGCCACCGAAGTCCACCCCATCGGTAAGTAAAATAATGATCCTGGTCTTTGTTTTCTGGTCCTTTAAACGATCAACACTCGTTGCAAGGCCCGACCCGATCGCAGTACCTTCCTCTTCGAGGTAGCCACTGCGAATATTGGAGATTTGAGATAAGACAGCGGTTTTATCGGTAGTTATGGGACAAAGTGTAAAGCTTTGACGACTGAAAATAACAACACCAATACGGTCGCCCGGGCGGTCATTTACAAAAGCCTGCGCCACTTCTTTAGACGCTTCCAAGCGATTGGGTAAAAAATCCTTCTCGGTCATACTTCCGCTGATGTCGAAGCAAAGCACGATATCAATTCCTTCGCCTTCGGTTTGCTGTTCGGTAAACTTATGTTGCGGTCTTGCCAGTGCAACTATTAAGCACGCCAGGGCAAGGCAGCGTAATATAAATGGGAAGTTCCGGAACCAGGTTTTAAATGTGCGGATCTCACTGAGAAAATGGGTTGTCGTCACCAACATCGACCCCTGGCGCTTTTGAATATTACCATAATACCAAACAGCCAAAATTGGAACAATGAGTAACAAGCTCAAAGCTTCGGGGTAGGCAAAGGTGATATCTTGAAACCAATGATAAAGCATCCGGACTATTTGGGTTGATATTTTGAATAAATATTGGAATGTAAAAGTGACACCTTTTGCAGCATCTGTTTAATAGCATCTACCGATACTTCATTTTCAGGTTCGGGCGGCAGGTATTTCGCAAACTTTACGGTATCGGCTAACCGCAGAAACTGGAAGAAAGAAGTTTTTACATCGTTATCTACCTGCAGAGACTGAAGGCTTACCATCCACTCGTCGGTGGTTTTTTGATGTAACTGTTCGTTCAACTGCAAATGAAAAAAAGTGCGGCTGATATTTGAGAGTTCAGAGTAATATTTTTTGGCCTCATTTCGCTGAAGGTTCTGCGCATTCAGCTTATTGATCTCTGCTAAAGCCCATTCTAACGGCGATTGGTTTCCCTTCAATACCGTATCCGGCACAATTACTTTCTTCTTTTTTATAATTAACCAATACACCATACCGATAGCGATAAGTGTAATTGCGGCTATTATTCCTACGATCAGCCAGTTGGTTTGCCGTTGTACTTCTTCAATGTCTTTGATGTCGTGATAATCCTCCAATTTAGAAACATCAACAGGTAACACATCAATACTAATTGGAGCGGTTGACTGCCCGAGGCCGGCAAGAGATAACGAAGGAAATTCCCATCTGCCGCTATCAAAAGAAGTGATGGCAATCGTTTGAGAGTAATTCGTGTAACTGCCTTTTAAAGCTGTATCAATCTTGCTCCTGTTAACAATTTCAATATGGTTGACGCTGTCGGGAAACCGGAACCACGACATTCCTGCTTTGCCTCCCTCTACAGATAAGGTTAATTTAATCTGTTCGCCTATAAAGATCCGGTCTCTGTCTACCTGTGCCCTGATTGTTTGCGAAAATACAACTGGGGTAAAACACCACAATACCAGACCCAGCAAGTAAACGCTATATAATTTCTTTCTATTCACTTATGCCCTTCTAATAAAAAATTGTTGTAAAAGTTTTACATAATCCTGTCCCGTCGATACCTGCAAAAGATCGGCTCCTGCTTTTCTGAAAGCTATTTTTGCATCTTCCAGTACCTTTTGAAATTGCTGGCTGTATTTGAAACGTGCGTATGGATCATTGGTATTTAACAGAACCATTTTGCCTGTTTCGGCATCTCTCAGCTGCATCATTCCAGCCATGGGAAGCTGGTCGTCGCGCTTATCGTATGCCTGTACTCCGATTACGTCGTGCCGTTTTGCTGCAACCCGTAAACCTTGCTCGTAACCGGCATCTGCAAAATCGCTCAAAATAAAAAGAATGCTTTTATGGCGGGTGGTATTATTTAAAAAAAGCAACGCTTTCAGCACGTCTGTTTGTGCGCATTGAGGTTTAAAACTCAGCATTTCTCTAACCATATACAATACATGATCGCGTCCCTTTTTTGCGGGGATGAACTTCTCTACATGATCGCTAAAAAAGATCAGTCCTACTTTATCGTTATTGCTGATAGCAGAAAATGCAAGGACAGCGCACATTTCTGTTATCAGGTCTTTTTTGGTTTGGCGAAATGTTCCGAACAAACTGCTGGCACTAATGTCGACCAATAAATAAACCGTTAGTTCTCTTTCTTCCTCAAAAATTTTGCTGTAATGATGGCCCATTCTTGCAGAAACATTCCAGTCAATAAATCTCGGATCATCACCCGCAACGTAATCTCTTACTTCTTTAAACGACATTCCCCTGCCTTTAAAGGCAGTATGATACTCACCGGTAAATAAATGATTGGTCAGGCGCTTGCTGATAATTTCAAGCTCACGAACTTTTTTAAGTATATCGGCGGTGGTCATGGAAAAAATGTTGACGGATGACAGTTGAATGATGGTTACCCTTCCAGAAAGAAAAATATTAGGTGGCATTTATTCGACCTGCTTCAGATTTCTTAATTGAAGAAACGGTTCTGACATTCTTGCTTTTCGACTTTTTAGTTCTTTTTAATTTATCGGCTTTAATATAGTCGCTTATAATCTTTTCATCTTCTTTTGTCATTGGTCTTGGATCAACATAAAAGTCAACTTCCAAAGGTTCTTTAATTAGTCCCATAATTATTTATTTTGGAAAATATTTATCAATAAGTTTTAACGCTGCTAAAGTGTCTATTATCATTCGTTGTCCGCCTATATGTACAGCATTTAATGTTTTTATATAATGATCAATCAGTTTTGTTTTTGCTATAAACGAAACATAACCATCAGATCCCCGCTGAAAAGAAAGCTTGCATGCAAAGGCAACTAAATTACCTGGTACACCTGCATATACTTTTGATTTCCCTTTGTTAAAAGGTGCACTTTCAATCAGATGCATAACAACATGATCTTCTTTACATGTGAGACTTACCAATCCTTGAATTATATCAAAATTATTAACGATTGTAAGCTTATATACGTCTCTGTCAGCCAACCTGGCCTCCTTGTTCCAATCAAAAAGCCAACCGCTTGTTTTATTAATAGTCTTAAGATCGTTTTTATTAATTACAGATACTTCTGTCTGAAAGCTGTCGCCGGTGATAATATTCTCTATAGAATTTGTAAGTTTATCAACTATGAAGTCAAGTGAAATATTAAGTTTTTTTGCCACTATACTAATTTACAAAATTGAAGGACGTATTATTCACTTATCAATTGAGTATTAACTTATTCTATTGCTCCGAGCTCTCACGGAACCGCAATCGCATTCAATATATCATCAACTACCTTTTCCGATGTAATATTCTCGGCTTCCGCTTCATACGTTAATCCAATACGGTGGCGCATTACGTCTTTGCAGATAGCTTTAACATCGTCGGGAATTACATATCCCCGTCTGTTCATAAAGGCGTGAGCTTTTGCTGCCAGCGCCAAATTGATGCTTGCACGAGGTGAGCCTCCATAGCTGATCAAAGGCTTTAAACGATCCAAACGGTATTGTTCTGGATAACGGGTTGCGAAAACGATATCAATAATATATTGCTCTACTTTTTCGTCCATATATACTTCCCTTACCAGTCTACGGGCCTGCAAAATTTCAAAAGTGCTGACCACTGCGTTTACTTTCGGCACCTCACCGCCCTGTACCTGTTGCCTGATGATCATTTGCTCTTCATTTCTTCCCGGGTAACCCACCACTACTTTCAGCATAAAACGGTCTACCTGGGCTTCCGGTAGCGAATAAGTGCCTTCCTGCTCTATCGGGTTTTGTGTTGCCAGTACAAGAAAAGGTTCTTCAAGCTTATGTGTTTCCTCGCCAATGGTAACCTGTTTTTCCTGCATAGCCTCCAGCAAAGCACTCTGAACTTTTGCCGGGGCACGGTTTATCTCGTCTGCTAGAATAAAGTTGGCGAAGATGGGTCCCTTGCGAATAACGAATTCATTGCGCTGCTGGTTATAGATCATCGTACCGATCACATCGGCAGGTAAAAGATCGGGAGTAAACTGGATGCGGCTGAATTTTGCCTGCACCGCCTGCGCAAGCGATTTAATCGTTAAAGTTTTTGCCAGGCCCGGAACTCCTTCCAATAATACATGACCGTTGCTCAACATGCCGATCATTAAACGGTCCACCATATACAATTGTCCTACCACCACTTTCGACAATTCTCCCCTCAGGCGTTCAATAAATAATGATGCGTGTTGTATCCTTTCATTTAACAATCTTATATCTTCAGCCGTTTGCATGTATATTTTTTAAAGTGGTGAAATTATAACTAAGGCCATGATTTCTCACGGCCTCAAACTTATTTTCAAAAAATTATATCCTGATCTTATTTTCCTGCTTTGTTCCTTTGAGAGTCATTTTTTACTTTTTGCCAGTACTTGCCTGCAACAATAAGCATTCCAAAACTTTCACCGTCTTCTTTATCCAAATGTTTATGGTGCATTTTATGCGCCCATCTTACCACCCTTACATACGTATTATTGCTCCTGCTAAAGAGTTTAAATCGCTGGTGAATAATAATATCGTGAACAATAAAATAGGCCGCGCCATACATCGCAATTCCTGCGCCGATGCACACCAGCCAGTATTCGTGGTTCATTGTTCCAAACAAAATGGAAAGCATACTGGGTATCGCAAATATTAAAAAAAACGCATCGTTCTTTTCAAAAAAGCCTGGCGTTTTTTTATGGTGATCTTCATGAAGAACCCACAGCCATTTATGCATTACATACTTGTGCGTTGCCCATGCAACAGCTTCCATAAAGCAAAAAGTGCCAAAAGTAATGAGGATGTAAAATAACCAGTTCATAAAAAATTTTCTGAGTTCCCCCAAAGACAGGAGTTCTACGAATAACAAATGTACTGCGAATTGGTTGAGCCTTAAGAAAACTTAACAGCTCGAAAACACTTACAAATGAGTTGTTTTGAACCTGCCGTTTTAAAAGTTTCCTTTCTTTAATCGTTTTCCAGGCGTGGCTGCGTAGAAGAAATGTACCCGGAAACCAGTTGTTTTTCTACAATCGGATCTTTTTTCGTTGAAGGTTTGTGGGTAGCCGGCAGCAAGTTCTTTAATTGGACAGCCGTTGCGTCGCACCCTTGTACGGAAAACCAACATTCAACAATATTATAGAGTGAATTGTACCGCCGTGTGTAGAGACGCAATGCATTGCGTCTCTACACCGATTCACATGGTGTAAAAGATGAAAGGATTGCGACGCAACGATGATGCATAGCGGATTCGATGCCGGTATCAAAAAAATAACATTTACACAAAGTTTATAAGGGCGATGTACCAGGAATGCAGGTAACAAAAAGTTTTAAGAAAACCTGGAAAGCGGCTTTTTTGTATAAAGCTACCGGCACGAATATCATTTAGTTCATCTTTTTGACCGCTTGGCAAGCATCGTTACCGTTCATCTGCTATCACATATTTATGTATTTTCCTTGAATGCCAGTGTCAATAATTTTATTCCCGTAAAATACAACAGAACAACAGGTTCTATAGCAATTCCTTTAACAGTGAATTTTCTTAGAAAAGAAATTACAGACCAAAAGATAACCGTACAAAAAACTGCAACCTGATGAAAACATTTTTATGCAACCCCTCTTTTTTTGTTGCTGAAGCTTTCTTATTCAAATACAAACAGGCACCCGACTATCTCCAACGCCTCCGTATTCAACTCGCCACCGTTTCTGCGAGCTTCTATTGAAAACAGACTAATCGTTTTAACCTTATTCTACAGTAACCATGCTTATAAAAGCAGGATGGCTATGCTATGCCCGCCTTTATTTACCAGCTGTATTTTATCACTAACTATAAAATTTAAAACCAAAACAAAAAGTGTTTTTATGAAATCGAAAATTTTATCTCTTGCTCTTGCTGCTGTATTAACAAGTAGTGTTTCTTTTGCCAAAGTGTGGCGTGTAAATAACAATGGCGGTGTAAATGCCAACTTCACTACTGCACAGGCTGCAGTAACTTCTTCATCTGTGGTTAATGGCGATACGCTCTATTTTGAAGGAAGCAACTCTTCTTACGGCGATATCAGCGACCTGAACAAATCACTCACTTTAATAGGAACCGGTTATTTTTTAGGTAGCTGGTCGCCTTCTGTCCAGTTTACCCCAATATCCGCCAAAATCGGAAGTATAAGTTCTGTATCTGCATCAAATGTGCTGCTGCTGGGTTTGGAGATAACAGGAAACATATACTTATATACCGGTAATACTCAAATTTTGAGGTGTTCGGTAGGTAATATAAACTTCTGGGGGCCAAACAGTAATATTGTTATCAAGCAAAACTGGATCGGTTCAATTGGTGCGTCAGGCGGGGAAGTGGTAACTAATTTATTAATGTCGAACAATTTAATTGCTTATGGATTTAGTGTTCACTCTGGCAACGACAACGGTGTGATCGAATACAATTCGTTCGGCATTAACGGAAGCGGAACAATAAATCTTAATAACGGAAATTTCAGCTTCAGGAATAATATTATTGCCGGATCGGGAGCAGTGCAAAATTATACCGGTTCTTCAGTTCAGTATAATATTGCTCAAACAAATACATTACCTGCGAATAACAATAATCAAAACAGCGTTGCTATGGCTGGAAGTGCTGTTTTTGTTAACAACGATTACAACAGCGGCGATAAAAACTTCCAGTTAAGTCCAAATTCTCCTGCGCTCACAGCAGGTGCCGGCAGCACACCGATAGGCGCTTTTGCCGGTGTAAGCCCGTATGTATTCAGCGGCATTCCGCCAATTCCAACTATTTATTCGTTAAGCCTGCCTGCAGCTACCTCTACCGGAAGTACAATACAAGTTACATTCAGTTCAAAAAGCAATAATTAATACACCTGTCATTCTTTGGTTTATCACCATTGTTAATGTAAAAACAACCTTCTATTATGAAGCATTTTCTCATAATACTTACACTCTTTTGTGTATTCATAAGGGCAGGTGGACAAAATATAACAACCGCAGAATATTACTTCGATAACGATCCCGGTTATGGGAAAGGTTCTGTAATACCGGTTACACCTTCGCCCAATGTTGCAAACGTGTCTTTTAGTCCATCCATTTCTTTACTTGCTGAAGGCTTTCATCGCCTGTATGTAAGATCTAAAGATGCTAATGGAAAATGGAGCTTAACACAAAGCCTGGTTGTATATAAGCAACCGGTTAATTCTTCTGCCATTGCAACTGTAAATGCAGCAGAATATTATTTTGATACCGATCCGGGGATCGGAAAGGGGACTTCCATCAACATCGCACCATCAACAAGCCTTGTGAATGTTGATTTCAATGCACCGGTTTCCACTCTTGCTACCGGTTTTCACAGGCTGTATTTGAGAACAAGAGACTCATTTGGAAGATGGAGCCTCACGCAAAGCCTGGTGGTGTTTAAGCCGGAAGTGAATAATACTTTGACCCCAAAAATAAAGACAGCCGAGTATTACTTTGATACCGATCCTGGTTTTGGAAATGGAAATCCAATCAGTTTTACGTCATCAGAAAACCTGGTGAATGTTAGTTTCAATGCGTCTATATCTTCTCTTTCAGTAGGCTTTCATAGGGTATATTTCAGAACAAGAGATGATAACGGAAGCTGGAGCTTAACACAAAGCCTCATCATTTATAAGCCTGCAATAGAGATGGTTCCTGCTGCAAAGATTACCGGTGCAGAATATTACTTCGATACTGATCCTGGTTATGGAAGCGGGACTGCCGTTGCAGTAACCCCGGGCGAAAATGTCTCAAGCACTGTTTTCACACCGTCTATCGCAGAGCTTAGCCAGGGCTTTCATAAGATTTATTTAAGAACAAGAGATGAAAATGGAAAATGGAGTTTGACCAGCAATCACTTATTTTTTAAACAAACTCCGGTGCCAGATGCAGTAGTTGAGCAAGTAGAGTACTTTATTGACACTGATCCTGGTATTGGAAAAGGTATTCCTGTAGTAGTTAATCCTGCTACAAAAATGGCTGACTCTGTAATAAGAGTGAATACAACGGGATTAACAGCCGGCAGCCATAAGTTTTATTTAAGAACCAAAGACAGCCGCGGTTCCTGGAGCTTAACCAACATTTCGTCATTCAATGTAGGTGGCGTACCACCAGCCCCGGCCATTGTTGTAAATAAGATCAGCCGGAAAGTAATGTGTACAAGAGATACTTTCAGAATAAGCTATCATGAAACCGGCACCTTTAACGAGGGGAACGTTTTCAAAGTTGAATTGAGCAATGAGTTTGGCGCTTTCAACGCACCGGTTTTAATTGGCTCAATTACCGATACTGCCAGCGGAATTATTTCATGTAAGCTTCCCGCGCATGTGAATGCAACATCAGGCAGATTTAAGGTAAGAATAACCAGCACCAATCCTGTAGTAACAGGTGTTGCAAGCATTGATTCCTTTACGGTAAATGACGGACCGCACACCGAATTAATTTGGGGACCAACATATGTAAATGCGAATGTTGCCAGCAGGTACTATATTCCAAATAAACCCGATCTAAGCTGGTCATGGTTCATCGTGGCTCCAGGTACAGTAACTCCAGGCGGTGAAGATGCGGCTTTTGTAAGCTGGAATACAGCCGGAGAACAAATTCTAAAAACCTATGCAACTGACAAGGCAGGTTGTAAGGGTGATACAGCTACTAAACCAGTGGTAGTATATAACCTTGCAATAGATAGTGTAAAAGTTTCATCGCTTAAGCCTTGTCCTTCCTCGGCAATTACCGTTACTGCTAAAGTTTCAGGTGCATACGACTCAACCAACAATTTTATTGCCCAGTTAAGTAATGCAGTGGGAAGTTTTGCAACACCGGTAAACATCGGGTCAGTAAAAGCTGGTCCGGCAGGCAATTTAAAGGCGGTATCAATTACTGCTAAACTTCCTTATCCTCTAGTAAACGGAAATGGTTACCGTATAAGAGTTGTTGCAAGTTCGCCAGCTGTTACTTCAGTCGATAACGGGCAAAACATCGTAGTGAACAAGCCAAATCTTGGAGCAGATAAAGCCATTTCAAAATGTGCCGGCTCGCCGGTAAACCTCACCTCGTTATTTACAACCACCGGCCTTACAGCTGTTTGGAATACGCCCAAGCCAGATAGTGTAATCAACCCGGGAACGTACCAGTTAATCGTTACCAATGCCAACGGATGTAAAGACACGGCTCTTGTAAAAGTTACCAACACAGCCAAACCAAATCTTGGAGCGGATAAAACTGTAAAGATCTGTGAAGGCTCTACTACCAATATTAAAAACCTTTACAGCACTACCGGCTTAACTGCAGAATGGAGCTTTGGCAATCCAGACGCAGCAGCCCCGGGTACTTATACATTGATCGTTACCAATACAACTGGTTGTAAGGATACTGCAGTTATAACTGTTGCCGCCAATCCTAAACCAAAACTCGGTAATGATACAACGGTACAAATTTGTGCCGGTTCAACAACAAGCCTGGTTAACCTGTATAAAACTACCGGTTATACATCAGTGGTATGGAGTACAGCAAAGCCCGGTGTTGTTGGCGCAGGCACCTATACGCTTACTGTCACCAACTCTACCGGTTGCAGGGATACCGCTGTGATAACGGTTGCCGCTAATCCTAAACCCAACCTTGGAGCTGATACAACCGTTTACGTTTGCCAGGGTAATACAACCAGCATCAGCCGGCTTTATACAACCACCGGTTTAGGAACAACGCAATGGAGCACTCCAAATCCGGATGCCGTAAGCAAGGGTGTTTACACCTTGGTTGTTACCAGCCAGTTCGGATGTAAGGATACCGCTGTAATTACCGTGATCGAAAACACAAAACCTGATCTTGGAAAAGATACTTCGATACTTGTTTGTGCCGGCTCTGTTACCAACATACAAAACGTGTACGATACAAGAGGATTTGAATCAGTGCAATGGAGTACCGCAACACCACAGTCTGTTGGTCCCGGAACGTATACCTTGTATGCCGTTAAAAATTCCGGTTGTGCCGATACGGCGGTTGTTACAGTTGCAACACGGGCTGATCTTAATCCAACGATCGGTTCTGCAAAGCCACGTACCTTCTGTAAAGGAGATAGTGTAACGCTGGTAGTTAAAGGCGGGCCATTTGCAGGTTATTTATGGAGCGACAGTTCGACCGGAAGTGAGTTGGTAGTTAAGACAGCAGGTTCGTATACGGTTATGGTTACCGATACCTTTGGCTGTACCAAAACTTCTCCGCCTGTAAGCACTACTGTTATGGCTTTACCTCCTGTTCCAACCATCACAACAGTTCCGGCCGTTACAAATAACCTGTGCCCTGGTACTGTAGTTACGCTGACTTCATCAGCCGCAACCAGGTATGTATGGATGACGGGTGATACCAGTCGCAGCCTACAGGCAAACACAGGCGATGCTTACATTGTTAAAGCATATAATGCCAATGGTTGCTCAATAAAATCGGCGCCGAAAAACGTAACGTATCTTCCTTGTGGTAATCCTGTAAATCCGCTTACTAAAAGCATCACTAACGTGTCTGCGGTTGCTTCATGGCGGAGGATAAAGTGTGCCACTGGCTACGAGTTGCAATACCGTAAAACTGGAGCTGCTTCTTTTGTTACAGTGCAGGTTCCCGATACATCTTACAACTTGTCGAACCTGTTCGCCGGTACAAGCTACGAATGGAAAGTTAGAAGCATTTGCTCCACTTCGCCCATAATAACCAGCGATTATACTGCTGTCGCCGGTTTCACTACTACCGGTTCCCCGGATATTTTCAGAATGCCAAGTCCTGCAGCGAAAAGTGTAACAGGGGTTACAGCAAGCCTGGACGCTTCTGTGTATCCAAACCCTGCCAGCAGGAATGCAACGTTACAGTTGAAGGGTGTGGTGAGCGACTACGCAGTAAGTATAGTGAATGCCGAAGGCAAAGTGTTGTGGCAAAGCCAGCGGTTAAACAGTACTATTGTTCCGTTACCTGTCGACAACCTTGCTGCAGGTATGTACATAGTAATTATTAACACCGCAACAGAACGAAAAACACTTAGGTTAGTAATTCAACGATAGCGTATTTTAGATCACGTTGTTTAAGTGAAGCCCCGCTTTTTGGCGGGGCTTTTTTTATGCTTGAATGAGCACTTAAATGTCACTTCCTGGTAACGACCAACAGTTTTATTTTCAACCCATCTCTAAGTGGATGTTTTATTTTTTGGAACCCGGCAGTGTTGTCGCTATTCATCTTTGCTTGCGTCGCACTCTTGTGCTGATGGTAATTCTATTCGTCAAAAAAGAGTCGTCATTGCGAGTGGTAATTTCGGGTCCCCGGAAAAGTTCATTGAAAATGACCCGTGATGTGTCATGCTTCCTTGGTCAGCATGACTAACGGCACTGTCATTCCGAGGTACGAGGAATCTTCTCATGCGAGTGGGATTCCTCCTACGTCGGAATGACAAAAAACGCAACTGTCATTGCTGCTGTGTCTACTGCAGTTCATAAATGATTTTGCTGAACATAATTCCTTTCCAGCACATTGGGATCCTAAGCTTAGAATTCCACGTGGACAAGTTGTCGCG
>JADMIO011678426.1_pt1 | contig 122118 bp, 103 predicted proteins | sample 8958161 | NCBI WGS metagenome assembly JADMIO01 (sample SAMN16585339, study PRJNA669376) | soil metagenome | isolation source: Crop rotation soil | place: USA: Cullars Rotation, Alabama | collected 2011 | reverse complement strand
TATGGTGAAAGTTGGAACCTCTTACGTGCCGATCAGATTAAAACGAAAGGCCCAGTCTTTCGACTGAGCCTTTCGTTTTATTTGACCATGTTGGTATGATTTAAATTAATACGACTCACTATAGGGTCAGTGCGGCCGCGACTTCAAGTCACGTGAATTCCAAGCTTCGGATCCCACTGTGCTGGAAAGAACAGGCATGCGGTTCGCTGCCGACTCGCTGACCAAGCTCTACGCCGGTAATCCGCAGCCCGTCTACTTCAAGCACATCGCCGAGTACTACAACCACACGTCGCACGTGCAGCCGTTCATTCAGAATGAGCTCAAGATCCCCGAGCAGATTCGCATTGGTGCGAGTCAGGGGAGCAGCGGTCTGCACGAAGAGCTGGGCATCGACGCCACGCTCGCGCTCGCCGACCCGCAGGCGATCCGTTTTCAGCAGCGCGTGAAGGCCGGACAGGCTGAGATCAACGGCATCAAGTTCGAGTCACTCACCTGGCTCCAGGACATCGGGCGCAAGGTTGCCGACCTCCGCGTGAAGACAACAGTTGATGCAATCAACGCCTATCGCGCGACGCTTCCGAAGTAACGCGGCTACCTCCACCCCAGCGCCGGGGCCACGTGCCTGAGGATCGACTCGATCACGTGAACGTTGTATTCGACCCCGAGCATATTCGGGACCGTGAGGAGGAGCGTGTCTGCCTCGGCGATGGCTTCGTCTCCTCGCAGCTCGTCGATCAATACTTCTGGTTCATCGGCATATGACCGGCCGAACACCGCCCGCATGTTGTCGATGAACCCGATCTGGTCACTGCTGCGGTCGCGGCCGAAATACTCGCGGTCGCGATCGTCCATCAGCGCGAAGATCGACCGCGACACTGACACGCGGGGCGCACGCGTATGACCGGCTTCGTTCCACGCCTTCCGGTATTCCCGAATCTGGCGCGCCTGCTGAATGTGAAAAGGCTCCCCTGATTCGTCGGCCTTGAGCGTCGAGCTTTGCAGGTGCATGCCGTGCTGCGCCGCCCACACCGCTGTCGCGTTGGACGCAGAGCCCCACCAGATGCGATCGCGAAGACCCGCCGAGTGCGGCTCGAGGCGAAGGAGCCCCGGGGGATTCGCAAACATCGGCTGCGGATTCGGCTTCGCGAACCCTTTCCCCTGCAGGAGATCCAGGAACACTTCAGCATGGCGACGGCCGAGGTCGGCATCCGTGCCGCCGTCGGGTGGTTCGTAGCCAAAGTAGCGCCACCCTTCGATGACCTGCTCCGGCGAACCGCGGCTGATGCCGAGCTGCAGACGTCCGTTGCTGATGAGGTCAGCCGCGCCCGCTTCCTCGATCATGTAGAACGGATTCTCGTAGCGCATGTCGATGACCGCCGTTCCGATCTCGATGCGCTTCGTCCTCGCGCCGACGGCCGCGAGAAGAGGGAAGGGAGATGCGAGCTGCCGGGCGAAGTGATGCACCCGGAAGTAGGCACCGTCGGCGCCCAGCTCCTCGGCCGCCACCGCGAGCTCGATCGATTGCTGCAGCACGTCGCTCGCGGTCCGCACGGCGGAGTGCGGCGAGGCGTTCCAGTGTCCGAAGGAGAGGAATCCGATCTTTTTCATGCGTGGATGGCGGAGATGAATCGCTGGTTGCGGTAGTGCCCGTTGCTGTCGAGGCCGTATCCCACCGCGTATCTGTCGGGGACATCGAAGCCGATGAATTCGCGCGCGACGATCCGTCGCGGCGAATGCGGCTTCCGAAGGAGCACACACGCGGAAACCGATCGTGCTTCGCTGTTATGGAACAATGCCGCAGCTGCGGTGAGCGTCAGGCCGTGATCGAGCATCGTGTCCACGAGCATTATGTGCTTTCCTGCTACATCGATCTGCGACGCGCTCACGCTGTCGATCACGACTGTCCCGGTACTCTGATTGCCGGCGTAGGATCGCGCGGAAACGAATTCCACTTCGACGGGACGCGGAATCGCGCGCGCGAGATCGGCGACGAACACAAAACAGGCACGAAGGAGGCCGATGAGAATCAGCGGCTCGGGGGCGGGAATCGCACCGCCGATATCGTTCCCCAGCGCGGTCACACGACGCGCGATAAGTGACTCGTCGATCGGAAAATCAGCAGGCGGTACGTTGGCCGGGAATATGGGCACCTCCGGTGTATCAGTGGGCTGAAATAACATCCCCTTTCGCCCCGTCAACAAGTGAGCGAGCCTCTCGCAACCTACCTCCACGACCATCACGCGGGTTCGGTGCTGGCGGTCAATCTCCTCGAATTCCTTCAGGACCAGAACGCCGGCACGCCGCTGGAAGATTTCGCGCGTGCGCTCCTCGGTGAGATTGAGGCGGACCGGGAGTTCTTCGCGCGCGTCTCTGAACGGGTGGGCGCGAAATCCGGTGGGTTCAAGGAAGTCACAGCATGGATCGCCGAGAAATTCGGACACATCAAGCTGAAACGCGGCGCAGCAGAGGGCATCGGAACGTTCGAGGCACTCGAGTTGCTCTCCATCGGCATACTGGGCAAGCTCGCGCTCTGCCGGGCGCTCGCCACGATTGCTGACGGTGATCCGCGCCTTTCGGGATTCGATTTCGAGGAGCTGGGCCGCCGTGCCGTAGCGCAACACGCCGCTGTGGAATCCCATCGTCTGCGCATCGCGCGCTCGGCGTTGCTACCTCCGAAAGATTCGCCGGGCGAGTAGCCCTTGAAGAAAACCGACAAACCGGGCTACTGAACTGTTACCGGCACACCCGTGCTACGTATCTGCGTGCACGTCGGACAGCCGGCGAAGAGCGACGCATAAATCCGATAATTCCCAGGGCGCAGCTGATTCACTTCATCACCGCCGATCGTATTCCAATGATACGTGGTTCGCCATTCCTCGCCGGGTGTGAGAACTACCGGTGAAGTTCCCTCTGAGCGACACGCGATAACCAGCGGAACGAGTTGCTCGTCGGCTGTGCGAACCTCGTAGTGCCGGCTGCATGAGCCGCCCAGAGGAACGGTGACGGATCGGTCCGAGACATTGGTCACCGTCACCGCTATGGAGACCGGCGTGCCAACCGCAATGACGGTGGGGTGGACATCGACATCCAACCGAAGACGGTATTCCGGGTCCGTTGCGGATCCGCACGCAACGAGGACCGCGGCGCCAATCAGGGTACGCAACCGCATATACCTGAGATACCCCGGTGCCAGTCGCGCGTCACACGGTACCCGGCCGGCCGGCCCCGGTTGCGGCGAGCAACTCGCGAAATCTTCTGATGTCCGCCACGCGCGGAATGTTGTTGAAGAGGACATACACATCGCGGTCTCCAGCTTCCGCGATCCAGTCGATCAGTTGGCGCAATTCGTCGTCCGTGTAGTGCGCATAGGAACTGCGGTTCCCGTGCAGGCGCCAGTACAACGTCTCGGGCGTTTCTGACGGTGAGACGAAGGGGTCGACGGCGTGGAGAAGTCCCAGGTCCCTGCAGAGTGTGCGCGTCAATTCAGGAGGCCATTTCCCCCTCGGCTCCCAGGCCAGTCGAACGCCTGCGGGTCGCTCGATCGCCCGCATGAACTCGCGAAGTGATGCGATGTTGTCGTTGGATGGCGTAAAGCTCGCCGGGCACTGAAACAGAATGATCGAAGCGCCGAGGATCTCCTGAGCTTCGACGGTCGTCTGCCAGGCGCCAAGGGTCGTGGCATTAACGCGAAACGCGCCGCATTCCGCTCGCTCCCGGGCACTGAAGGGACGTTTGAGTCGACGGTATGTCGGACTGGTCCCGGTATGCGTAATGACCTGCCACGCCTTCATCGTGAATTCGAATCCGGCTGGCGCCTGTGTTTTCCATTTCGCCATGGTTGCCGGGGCCGGCGGATCATAAAAAGTCTGCTGAACTTCGAGCACCGGAAACTGGTGGAAGTACTGCGCTGCTCCGATTGTGAAACCACACATTCCGAGCTTCATCATGCCGGATTCCGTTGGTCGCGGGTGTTGGCATTCGTACACCCGTCGTTACGGAACTTCACCGGCCTGTGGTGCGTTATCGCTTGAGTCGGGCCGGCAGGTCGGACATGAGAATCTTGCCGCCAGCGCCGATCTGCTGCTTCTGGAAGAAGCCCGCATTCATTTCGAGCGCGAACCGGTAGGGTACGCCGGGAGGATAACTGGGGCATCCTTCGGGCACGGCCGTCTCACACGGAACCATCGGCAGTATGACCCGGATAACGCCGGCAGCGTCGATGAACGCAATGTCGGGGATGCGAGTGCGGTACATCCAGAACCCCGCGTCGGGTGCCTGCGTCGAATCGTAAACGAACAGCATACCTGCATCTGCATCCAGTTGGCGCCGTTCCATCAGACCGAGAGACCTCGCGTCCGCCGTTTCCGCCAGCTCGACGCGCACCGCGACCGTATCCTTTCCCGATGCAATCCGTACGGTCGCTGAGTCCAGCGCAAGAATGCGTTCGTTGCCGGAGTACAGCGGCTTCTCCTCGCACGCAGCCAGCGATACACACGCCAGCGCAGCGACCAGGTGCTTGTTCATCACCTCAAGATAGAGTGGCAACACCCGGCGCGCGCCACCGGAAGCACGTGGCGAGCCGCAAAGAAACGGCCCCTGCCCACATCGTGGACAGGGGCCGCGTTGCTCTTTGTACGGTTAGAACGTGATCGTGATACCCGTGTTGAAGCGGCGGGTCTGGCTGCGGTACTCGGGCTGGTCGCGACTCGTCGTTGACGTGCCGCTCCCGTTGCCTTCACTGCGCTGCGCCGTCTCGCGCTGGCCCGTATCGCACGCGCCGGTGTTGTTGAACACCTGCTGACAGTTGGCGATGTTCAGCAGATTGGTGACGCGGAGGAACACGCCATACTGCGCATTGCCGGCACGAAGGTTCTTGCGCACCACGGCATCCACATAGTGCTTGGCTGGCCCGAACGCCGAGTTCTGATCGGACGCTGCGGACACCGTCCCCGCGATGCCCGAGAGCGCGGTATTGCGATTCGGAGTGTAGCGCTGTCCCTGCTCGAACCGGTACGTGAGCGACGCGGTGGAGTTCTTGAGCATTGACGCGCCCTTGAACTTCGGCAGGTTGCTCTGGTTGAATGCGAGATTGAGTGACGCGTTGAACGCGTGACCACGATCGCGACTCGAGAGAAGCTCGCGGCGTGTCGACCCAACATTGATCTCGCCGTTTTCCTGCGCTTCGAACGCGCGATCCGGTGGCGGGCTGTTCTCGGTCACACGCGACCAGCCATAGTTGAGATCGTAGCCCCAGATGGTGTTACGCGGCTGGCGGCGGAACTGAATTTCAATACCACGCGACGTCGAGAAGTCCTGATTGACCGTCGTCACGTATGCCGGAAGCGCATTGGAGTTGTACGTTGCGCCCACGTCCTGCACCGCGGTGTTCGGACGCGTCCCGGTCAGGCCGGCGCCATCGCTGTTGTACACGCTGACGTTGATCGCGTACTGGCCGGAGCGGCCGATCTGTGCTGCGTAGCCGACCTCGTAATTCGTTGACTGCTCGAGGAGCAGGTTCGGATTGCCGATGAAATCCGGAAGGTTGAAGATGCCAACAGGCGGGTGACACTCGTTCGTGCCTGGTTTGACGGCGTTGGCACTGCAGAAGCTGTCACCGCCCTCCGCCCTCGAGCCCGCGATCGTGCCGACGCCCGTGTTGCGGTAGAGATCGTGGTACGCCGGGCTCTTCGTGTAGCGGCCGGCGTTGAAATACATCTGCGACTGCTCGGTGAGGGGGAAGCTGAGGCCGATACGCGGCGAGAACGCCGTGCGCGGATTTGCTTCCTTGAAGTCATCGAACTGCGCGAGCTTCGTCGCGCTGTCGAGAAGCGTCGGCTTCCCGGCGGCGTTGGAGGGAGACGACAGGCAGGCAATGATGCCGCGCTGCGCGCCGTAGGTGAATTCGGGAATGCCGGCAACGTCGCCTTCACACACTTCGCGCGCGGTCGTGCCATTCGTCGCGCTCAGCGGATTCGCGAAACCTCGGCCCTTCGCGAGGCCGTAGTCGTAGCGGATGCCGATGTTGATCGTGAGGAAGTCGTATTCGATGACGTCCTGGAGATACGAGGAAATATCGATCGGTTTCGCGCGATACGCCTGCTCGACCGTCGTGACGTTACCCGAGTTGCCGTCGATGCCCTGTGTCTCGTGGAATGCGACGTTGTACTTCGTGAGCGACGCACCAACCTGAACGCGATGGTGATCCGTTGCCTGTGCGATGAGGTCTGCGCGCCCGACCGTCGACGTGTACTTCTCGCCGCCCCACGAAAGGTCGGTCCCAAAGTACGGGACACCGGACGTCGCCGGGTTTCCGAACGGGCTCTTGAAGTTCTCGCTGAAGTTGCCTTCCCAGTAACGGTCCTCGATGCACACGCCCTGCCACACACTGCAGGTCATGCGCTCGAACTTCTGGCGTCCGACTTTCACCTGCAACGTCGAACGGCTGAAGCGCTGTTCGAACCCGGCGGCAAAGAGCTGCGCATTCGAGTGCGCCGACGCCTGAATAAGGTGCTGATAGTTTCGCGAGCCGTTGACGCCGAGGGAATCCATGAGATTGGTCACACGGTTCCACGGATCGCCGCCATACGTGAGCTCCCAGTTGCGATTGTAGGGGGAGTTGTCACGGTTCTCGTTGACGCCGGAGAGGTAGAACTTCGATGAACCGGTGGGGAGGAACGTCACCTTGCCGACCACCTGCTGGTTCGTCGTGCCACCGAAGCCTTGCCAGCCCGGCGTCAGATCGAGTGTCAGCGGCGAGCCACCGTCGTTGCCCGGACCTGTGGTGACAACGTCCTTCTGGTTGAAGCGCGAGATGTCATTGTCGAACTGGATGACATTCTGCTTTTGCGACTGGATCTGGCCGGCGAGTGAGTAGCGGAGCTTGTTGCTCGTGCCGGGCACGGGACCGGCGACAAAGCCGCGGAAGAGGTGCGACGCCTGGAGCTCGTCAGGGCGCGAGCCGAGTGCACCCGCGATTGCGGTCGTCTGATAGTCGATGGAGCCTTCGAAGCGCTCGCCGCCTTCACGAATCGCGTTGTTGACGATGCCGGCGGTTCCATTGCCGTACTGCGGCTCCATGAAGCCCTTGCTGAGCTGTGTCTGCGCGACGGCGACCGTCGACAGATTGATGGCCGTGGTGCCGAAGATCGGATTGTTGACCGGAATGCCGTCCACGACGTTGATCGTGGAACCACCGCGCGAGCCCCGCGTGCTGGTGGATGCGACGGTGTTGCGCTTCTCTTCCGCGAGCGACATCACGTTGGTGTTCTGCGGCAGCTCCTGGAAACCCTGCTGCAGCGCGAGCACTTCGGAAATGCTCGTCACCGGAAGCGCATTGATCATGTCGTTGGTAATGGTCGTCGTTGCACCGACCACGCCCTGCTCGACGAGCGGCGTCGTCGTCGCCTGAATGGTGACGGTGCCGAGGCCTGCGGCGGCGGCGTCCATCTCGAAATCCTGCGTGCGGCGCGCGTCGATGTTGATCGTCACGCCCTGCACTTCAACGGTCTGGTAACCGATGCGCTTTGCTTCGACGGTGTACACGCCGGGGGGAATGCCGAGGATCGTGTACGTGCCGTTCGCCTTCGTCGGCGTGCCATTGAGGCTGCCTTTGACGAGAACCATCACGTTGTCGATCGGTTGTTTGGTCGCCTTATCGACGACCTTGCCGGTCAGAGTACCGGATTGCGCCGATACGACGCTGGGCGCTCCGAGAGCCGCGACTGATACGACGGCTGTGAGCGCGAGTGTACGCCAACTCCACATGAGTCCGAATCCCTCCGCTGGGTGTGTGTGGCCGGACAGCGCGCCGGTTGCATTCGCGTCACCTGCGAAGGCAAAGTCGATCGCGTCCATGTCCAGTTCGTCGGTCGGCACGCGCCGCCCGTAGGTGCTTCGGGCTGCCGCTCACACGTCTGATGACGAATGTGTGCGGGGCCAGAGGATCTCGTTTGCGATTACCATACGGGAGCTGACGGTCCCCGGTCACCGCTGCATCGAGATGTTTACGGGTCGCTTACGGGGCGCTTACACAAGCGAAAGCGAACGGCGCAAGAGTGCGCAAGTGCGCAGTTGACAAATGACAGCGCTGCCAATGGTGTGATACGCCGCGTCACGCGGGCAAAGCGTCGCCGATTACATAGTATCCATCGCCGTGCGGAAAGAGTCTTTCATGGTGAATGCACCATTCACTTTGACGCGAGCGTACGATGCAAGGCCCCTCTCTTTTCGCAGTTGCGATCGGCAGCACGATGCTACTTCTTGGCGGCGTTGGTCCGGACGGTGAACAACTGCGCGGCTGTGTAAATCCAAGCGGCGGACTCCGCATCATCGCGGCGTCGGAATCGTGCCGCAGCAACGAATCATTGGTCACGTGGAACTCGACCGGCCCCGCCGGTCAGCAGGGTCCCGCTGGTCCTGCAGGTCCGACGGGCGCCACCGGGCCGCAGGGTCCTCGTGGTCTGACTGGTGAACGCGGGACAAATGGTGCACAGGGACTGCAAGGCGAGCGCGGTGGCATTGGTCCGCAGGGACCGCAGGGAGAACGTGGGCTCACTGGTCCGCAGGGTGAGCGCGGTGAAGCTGGCCCGGAGGGACCCGCTGGCCCGCAGGGCCCCCAGGGTCCGGCCGGTGCGAGCTCTGCGAACACTGTGATGTCGCGTTCATCGCTCACGTTCGTCGCGCCGCGTGGGAGTCCGGCAACGATCGACGTGACGTGCCCCACCGATCACATCGCGGTGTCAGGCGCGCACTACTTTGGAAACTTCGATCCCGTCGCGCCTCCTGTCGTGCTGGCGTCGTATCGCACGTCGCTCGATACGTGGCAGATGATCGTGTACAACGCTTCGGCAAATGTCACGGTGGGTGTGCAGGTCGCGACGTATTGCGCGCCGCTGTCCAACTAACAGCGGCGGATGCGGGGTGCGGGTCCTGCATCCGCCGCGCCCTGGTGATCGCGTTACGATAGCTCGACGAGCAGGCTGTCCAGCTGCTGGTAGCCGGCCTCCATGCCCTGATCCATGCCGGACGCGAGTGCGCCGTCACGTGCCTCTTTCGAATCGTACGTCTGCGTGATGCGCATCGTCGCGATGCCGCTTTCCTCCGTAAACTCGTGCTTTTCGACGAGCGAGCCTATTTCCTGACCGGACCCGAGCGCCATCGTTTCGGTGTGAACGGCGTGTTCGTGCAGCACGACATCAGTAAATGTCCCCCGCAGCGTCATCGCCGGGTCTGCCTCGTCGCTCTTCCACGCGAGGTCGAGCGCGCCGCCGACGTGCGGCTCGCATCGGCACGTGGTCAGGGTCCATCCCGGTGGCGGCGTCATCCAGCGTCGCATTCTGTCCGGAGTGAACATCGCCTCCCACACCAGGCGCCGCGGCGCGTTGAAGGTGCGGACGAGGACGATGGTGGTATCCGTCGGCGTGAGAATCCGGAGGGCTTTCGGTGCGGTGCCAGGGGTAGGGCTCATGGGTGGTACTTCCGGCTGATGGTTTAAAAGTGAGAGACCGCGACGGATTGGTAAGAGCGATCAACGCCGGCGCGAGCGCGGGCGCTCTTCTGACTTCATCTCCTCGAGGAGTGCGTCCAGCGCCTCGAAACGAGCTTCCCAGTATTCGCGGAACGACTCGGTCCAGAGCATTGCTTCCCTGAGAGGCGCCGGCTCGAGACGGCACAGATGCTGTCGTCCCTTGACCCGGCGCCGAACGAGTCTGGCCGCCTCGAGGACTCGGACGTGCTTGGTGGCCGCGGGGAATGTCATGCGCAGGGGAGCCGCGAGCTCGCTGAGATTTCGCTCGCCCGCCGAGAGTTGCCGGATGATTGCGCGGCGGGCGGGGTGGGCGAGAGCGTGGAACACGCCGTCGAGCCGCGGGGAGCGATCTAAAACCATACGGTATACTATACCGAACGGTTTAAGAATGGCAAGGCTGCGGGGGCTCCCTTGACGCGGCGCGGCGGGTGATTTAACATAACCAACCAGTTATACAAACCAACGGTTATGCAAGCCTCCGAACGCCTTGATCTCACCTTTGCCGCGCTCGCCGATCCCACCCGGCGTGCCATCCTCGCGCGCCTCGCGACGAGTGAGGCATCCGTGCAGGAAATCGCCGAGCCGTTCTCGATGAGTCAGCCCGCAATCTCGAAGCATCTCAAGGTGCTCGAGAGGGCGGGGCTCATTTCAGTGGACGTGGATGCACAGCGGCGCCCGCGCCGGCTGGAACCAAAGCGACTGGAGGAAGCCGTGGACTGGATTGAACGCTACCGGGAGATCTTCGAACGCAACTATCAGCGTCTCGATGCGTTGCTCGATGAACTGCAGGCCAGACCCACGAGACGTAAGCGCACGAAGAAGTAGGGCGCCGCGAGCGGCGCGCCATCACTGAATCACAATGGAGAACGACATGCCGGCACCAGCACAAGTCACGCTTCCAACCGATCGCGAAGTGCGCGTCACCCGCCAGTTCAAGGCGCCGCGCCAATTGGTGTGGGATGCGCACACGAAGCCGGAGCTGATTCGGAAATGGCTCGGCTATGACGATTGGGACATGCCGGTGTGCGAGATGGACGTCCGCGTTGGCGGCCAGTATCGCTGGCGATGGAAGAACAGGGAAGATGGCACGCAATTCGGCTTCTTCGGCACGTTCACGCAGGTGAATGCACCGTCGTTGCTCGCGCACGAACAATACTTTGACCCAGGCGAGAGTGAGTTCGCGATGCCGGCGGGCGATCCGTGTCTCGTATCGCTGGAGCTCAGTGAGCATAACGGCGTCACGACGCTCGTCTCCACCATGAAGTTCGCTTCGAAGGAAGCGCGTGACGGTGCCGTGTCCACCGGTATGACGGACGGCATGGAGTTCAGCTATTCGCGTCTTGACGAGGTTTGCGAAGTTACCTGAAGCCCTCTGCGGCGACGAGCAGCATGAATGCCAGAATTCCTCCCGTCCACGCAAACACTTTCCCCGCGCTGATACTCTGGCGCCCAATCGATCGCACGTGCTGCAGAGGGATGCTTCGGCGCTCCCTCAGGCGCTCTCGCGTTGCCACAGTCCCGAAGAGGCTGTCCCCTGCGGCATAGGCGTTCGTCATCTCAAAGTATCCCTCGGTTGCGAGGACCTCGACGTGCCGCCCCATGAAAATGCTGTCGGGGCGGCGTGCAGCACCCGGCGTCGGCACGGTGACGGGGTGCACCGAAGTACACGCTGAGAGTCCAGCAACCGCCATAAAGAGAATGTGAACGCGTTTCACGGCCGCCTCGCTGTGAGTGCTGGTTCATGCGCATGACGCCGGGCGATGAGCGGCGGCGCCATGAAACAAAATGCATCGGGCGCGCGTAGCGAGCCAATGCCTTCGATACTCGCACGGGGACGTTCCCTGTTTCGCGCCTTCCGCCACGGACTTTCGCTGAAGGATCTGCGGTTCTCGGCCCTCGATCTCCGGCTCGCCGGCCGAATGTTCGTCAAGCATCCAGCGCTCACCGTGATCGCGACGATTGCCGTATCGTTCGCCATCGCCGTCGGCACCGTCGGGTTCGAGGTCGCGCGGCAGGTGCTCTGGCCTACGATCCCGCTTCCGGATGGCAACGCCATCGTTGCGCTGCGGAACTGGAATGTCGCCGACAATGAGCCGGTGCCGGCATCGCGCCGTGACTACGAGCTGTGGCGCGACGGTCTCAGCACGATCAAGGATCTCAGCGCGATCGAAGTTGAAGAACGCAGTATCGCCATTGGTGCCGGACCCGGTCAGCCCGAGACCGTCGCCAATGTGACCGCATCGACATTTGCGTTGACGCGCGTTCCTGCGTTGATGGGACGCACCCTTCTTGAAACCGATGAACGGGGGGACGCAGGGGACGTCGTGGTGGTCGGGTACGACTTCTGGAAAAACAAACTCGGCGGTACGACGGACGTTGTCGGTCGCGTCATCCGCATCAGCGGCACCCCTGTCACCATCGTTGGCGTCATGCCGCGCGGCTACGGATTTCCGCAGCGGAATGCCGTCTGGCGAGTGTTGCATCTCGAACGGATTCAACAGACGTCGCCGAGGCTTTCGTATGTTGTCGGGCGACTGGCGGCGGGACATCCACGCGAGGAAGCCGCTGTTCAGGCCGCGACAATCGGGGTGCGGGCAGCGACGATGTTTCCGGAGACGCACAAGAATGTGCGCGCGCAAGTCGTTTCGCTGCCCGATGCTGTCAGCTACTGGGACGACGACCTGCCGTTCATGCTCGCGTCGATGAACGTGTTCCTCGTGCTGCTCGCCGCGCTCTTGTGCGGTAACGTCGCCATGTTGTTGTTCGCCCGCGCCGTCAGCAGAGAGCGCGAGTTGCTGGTTCGCGCGGCGCTCGGCGCCGGTCGTGGGCGCCTCATCATGCAACTGTTCGCCGAGGCGCTGCTGCTCTGTGGCGTTGGCGCGGTGATCGGTTTCATGGTGGCGCGATATGTACTCGCGGCGACCTGGACGATGATTGACCTGAAAGGGCCATTGCCATTCTGGATCGACACGTCGCTTTCGACGACGACGGTTTTGTATGCAGTTGGGCTGACGTTTTTTGCGGCCGCGATCGCCGGCTTCGTGCCCGCGTTCAAAGTGACGTCGGGTGATGCCGGCGGCCGGCTCAGGGCCGCGTCGAGCGGCGGCGGTGGCTTGCAGTTTGGCGGCGTGTGGACGGTGGTCATCGTCGCGCAGATTGCGTTCATGACGGTGCTTCCGGTGCCTCTGATCGGTGTCGGAAAGGGCGCCACGCTCGAAACACCTGCAGGATTTGCGGCAGAATCATTTCTCACGGCAACCCTCGCCATCGATCGTCTCGACGGCATCGCAGAGTTGGGAGACACGGTGCCGGCAGTGCGGGCGGCCCGCCTCGAGGCGCGCTTCAACGCGCTCGCCGAACGGCTCCGACAGGAGCCCGGCGTCCAGGATGTCACCTACGCCAGTCAAATGCCGCTGAAGCGTCTGCAGTGGAGTGTGATCGAGGCGGAGGGCATGCCGCCCAATAAGGGGAACGACCACTGCCTGCCGAACTATTGTGCGGGCATCGTGACCGTGGATCCTCGATTCTTCGACGTCGTCGGTGCACCTGTGTTGAGTGGCCGCGCGCTGACGGCGACGGATGCTGAGCAAAAGACACGCGCCGTTCTCGTCAACGAATTCTTCGTCAGCCGCGTGCTTCACGGGCGGAACCCGATCGGACGACGGATTCGCCTTGCGTCGTCGAGCGATCGCAATGACTACCCATGGTATGAAATCGTCGGTGTCGTGCCCAACCTCGGTGTGTCCAACAACGAAGGCGATTGGGGGCGCGCCAGCGTCTACGAGGCGAGGCTACCGCGCGAAACAGGAGCACTGCGGGTTGCCATTCACGTTCGCGGCGATCCGCAGCGCTTTGCGACGCGCCTGCGCGAGCTGGCGCAGGCGACCGATCCCGCCCTTCGCGTGATTGATCCTCAGCCGCTGTCTCGTCAGGGGGATTCATCAGATCCCTTCTGGTTCACGATGCTGGTCAGCCTCACGAGCGTGACGCTGATGCTGTCCCTTGCCGGTGTCTACGCGGTGACGGCCTTTGCCGTCGCCAAGCGCACGCGGGAGATCGGCGTACGCGTCGCGCTCGGTGCGCAGCCACTGCACGTCCTTACGCTGACGTTCAGGCGCCCGCTGGTTCAGATGGCGCTGGGTATCGGGGTTGGTTCGATCCTGGCGCTCGGTATCGCCAACAACGACCTGTCGGACGTGCATCTCGATGATTTCGGCAACTCGGCGGTCTACGCGCTGTTGACGATCGGGTGTTGTGCTGCCGCATGCATCGTTCCGACGCGACGGGCGCTCCGCATCCAGCCGACGGAGGCGCTGCGGGACGAAGCCTGACGTGCGTGTTCAAAACGGTGCGGGTTGCTCGATCACCAGCCGCTCACCGGTTACCGGATGAACAAACGCCAGCCGTTCCGCATGCAGCTGCATCCGTTCGCCTTCGTCCGGCGCATTGCGACCGTAGAGGCGGTCGCCTGTAATCGGTGCATCGAGCCCCTGCGGGTGCGCCGCGTGTACGCGAAGCTGGTGGGTGCGCCCTGTGTGAGGCGTGAAGCGCACACGCGTCCGCCCATTCTGTCGCGCGAGCACATGCCATTCGGTGTGCGCAGGCTTGCCGAATACCGGATCGTGGATATGCCGCGGGCGATCCTCGATGTCCACACGCAAGGGCAAAGTGATGTGTCCGTGGTCGGGCGTGACGTCTCCGTCCAGCCAGGCGACGTAGTGCTTTTCGATTTCGCGAAGGGACAACATGCGCTGAAGCGCGCTGGCCGTGTCGGCATGCTTGGCGATCAGCAGGAGTCCGGATGTATCGAGATCGAGGCGATGCACGACGAGCGGGCCCGTCGCATGTGGATAGCGTTCACGGAGTCGCGACACCACGCAATCGCTGAGGGACGCATTACGCCCGGGGACCGTGAGGAGGCCGCTGGGCTTGTTCACGACGAGCAAATGTTCGTCCTCGAACACCGCGCGCGGTTCAGCGGGGTCGAGCGCCGCGGAACCGAACAGCGGCGGCGAATCGACGGGCAATCCGCCGAGCATGTGCGTGAGAATGGGAAAGCACTTGCCGCGACACGCAGCGTAAAAAACACCCTGACGACGATCCCCTGAGGCTGACGATGCGCCCCACCAGAACTCGGCCAGCGCGAGCGGCCGGAGTCCCAGTCGATAGGCATGGGCGAGCAGCTTCGGCGCCGCGCAATCGCCGGCGCCGGTCGGTGGTTCTCCCGGCGCGAAAAGTGATCGCAGCGTCCGCACTTCACCACGCGCACTGGTGAAATGATACGTGTCGTGGATTTGCGAAGTCAGTGCACGTGAGCGTGCCGCACGCCTGTCATCGAGTTCGCGGGCTGCGGCATTTGACCGAAACACATCGGCCGGGCTGATGTCATCGGGCAGGCTGCCCAGCATGGCGGCGCGCTGCGCGCTGAAGTCCAGCATTTCCGCTTCAGCTGAAACGCGCACTGTATCGTAGCGCTGAGGATCAAAGGCTGGTGGTGCCCAACCGTCGATGTGCCATTGACCGTGCAGCATTCCGGAAAAGGCGCGCAGGTATCCGATCGAGGCGTCAGGTGCAGCGACCACGAGCACGCCAAACATCTTGCCGTTACCGGCGTCGTTCAAGCGCCACGGAGCGGCGTCGTGGGCCCGCAACCTTTCGATGAGGTCCATGGCCGCGCGGCGGGCGAGGGGGTGCAGGGCAGCGCGGTCGAACGGCGTAGGGAAGCGCGTTGGACAGTCGGCCGCAGCCGGCGGAGGGAAGATTGCTGTTACCACAGAATTCGCCTACAGAAGCGTAACCGCGTGACCACTCAGTTCATGCTCCAGCCTGATTCGGATTTCGGAGCTCGAATTCATGCCACTTGCTGCCCCCACCCTCGCCACTTCTGCTAAGAGAAAATCCCAGCTTCCGAACGACGGCGATTGACGCGACGTTCTCTGCGTTGATGCCGGCGACAATACGCTCGATTCCGAGAGACATGAACCCGTGGTTGACGAATGCTCGCGCCGCTTCCGTGGCAAATCCCTGGCCCCAATATGGACGACCAATGTAGAACGCGATGTGCGCGCTGCCGTCGATCACTTGCCCGGAATCGTCCCGGAACGGATACAGGCCGCACCTGCCGATGTAAGTGTCGGTGGATTTGAGGACGGTCGCGAGCAACCCCAGCGACTTTGGAAGCAGCCATGATTCCCGGAAACTTCGTTCGAGTTCGGCCAGGCCATGCACTGTTTGGGGGAAACGGTAGACGGGGTCGGATTCGAAACGACAAAACGCGTCGAGATCACGGGGTTCGTGATCCCGGAAAAGGAGTCGCGGCGATTCGAGTTTAACCATGCATCCGCCTCAGGACCGCCCCGCGACGAAATGACGTTGTTGCCAGCGGTGAAATCGACGAGTGCACAGTCGGCGGCGGATGGTTGCGGGGAGAACGTGATCACGGCAGGAAAAGAATGCGCGGCGCGTTTGCATCAACTCTGCTACACCGCCCAGGAAACGGACGTCGGCCTTAAAGTCAGCGCTGAATACGCAAAACGCGGATGCGCCTAGCGAGATTGCGGTCTTCCGCGACCGCTCAAATGACAACAGCGACGCTGGCGAGCCGTGCTCACTGCGGCTGAAGCCGCACCGCAAGAATTACCGTCCGCACGTGGCACTCGTCAGCAGTGACATGCACGCCTGCACGCGTCCACTCCTTATATCCGCTGGATCGAACCGTCACTCGGTATGTGCCGGCACGTTCGACCGCGAAATCTGGATACGGTAAAGGTCCTTCCAGCGGGAAAGAGACCGAGTCACGATACGCCCCCTCGGTCACGATGACGGTGTAGCCGCGCGTGATCACAGCCCCGGTAACGGAATCGCTCACCTCTACGGCGATTCCCTGTCGCGCCTCCAAAGTGCAATCAACGCCACCCCAGTTGCATGCTGCGACGGGGATGCCTGCGAATAGTACGAATTGCCAACGAATCATGTGTGACCCCGCTCCGGCGTAGCGTAATGGCGTTATGCTGCGAGCCTCAACCAATATCGCGGCGAGCGGGCGCCAGCGAGCCCGTCGCTTCCGAATCCCCCGCGTTTGTTCAGCTCCGACGCCCGGTTAAGCCGCGCTCGGGTCGGCGGTCGGCAGCGACGGGGGATGTTGTATCTCGCCCAACTCGGGCGCGCGCCGCGCGAGACCAAGCGTCCCTGCTGCGCACACCGCGCCCATTGCGCTTCCCATGCCGATCCCAATTCCGATCTGCAGCAGTGTTACCGGGGCCTGAACGCCCAAGGCGATCCCGAACGACACCGCCGAGTACGCAATACCTCCAGTGGCCCCTGCCACCGCGACGCGTCCAAGGGTCAGCGTGCGCAGATCGCGATCCCGCCCAATTCGCGCGAGAACGAGCGCGAACACCGCACCATTGAGCGCCCCTCCGAGGAATGACAGCACGGCGTTTCCTATCAGTATCGCTGGGATGGAAGCCGTGGCATCGGCGAACCCATGATCGCGGCAAGGCCCAGCAGGCCGAATCGCAACGGGATCCACGCGATCCCCCACATGACCGCCATTCTCACCACACCGCGAAGCAACTTGCTCATCGTGATCTTCTCCAATCGCGTCGGCTTAAGAAATAGCACTGAACAAGTGCGCGCCCCCGAACGCTCCGCCGACCATGTCGGTTTGCTTATCGCGCTCTAACGTCCATTAGTCTAACGCCAGCGGTCACATGCAAGGGAATCAAATAAGAGCGGCGCGCGAACGGGCGGGGCCCGAAGACCAGCGATCCCTCGTCGTCGCTTGGCGCCCCACCGGTTCATTCTGTCCCTCCACGTTCGGCGAGGATTCTCATCGCCGCCTGTGAGACGTAACTGTGCTCGTGAAACGCGCGGCCCCACCCGAGCGGAGTGACGTGTTGATACTCATGAACGCTACTGTCCGGCGCGAAGGGCAGGCGCTTGCGAATCGATGCGCGCGCGTTCGGATCAGCGCCGCGATCGAGAAGCAGCCGCGCGAGCGGATCATCGCGCCGCCCCGCGTTATACGTCACAATACAGTTGAAAAGCGGCGTGTGGCCCCCGAATCCACTTTCATCGACCAGCGCGCGCCCGTTCACATCCGCGCCGTGGTCGATCAGCCAGCGCGCTACGTCAACATCCTCATACTCGACCGCCATGTGAAGAAGCGTTGCGCCGTCGAGGGGCGCACCATGGAGGGCGAGGTCGCGGTCTTCGTGACAGCCGAGTGCCAGGGGGTAGATGTCGTCAATCGATAATGTGCGATTCAGGATGTTGGCATCGCGTTCCAAATGGGCCTCGAGCAGATCCATGCGACCGCGATGAACGGCCATCGCCGGCGAATCTGGCAGCGGAACCCCCTTGTCGGCCATGACCTCGAGAATCCGATGCTTACCCGCTGGATGCCGCGTGTACGTCTCCAGCGCCATGGCACAGAGCCCACGCCAATCTCGCTCCCCCTCGGGGTGGCTCGGCTCGTTCGGAGCGCCGATCTCGATGCCAATTCCAACCATGAATGCAAAGTCCTCGCCCTGCAGGAGCTCGACCGATCCGCCGACTACTCCCCGGGGTGGACGTCCGCCCATTCGCACGAGCACTCGAAGCGTCTCGAGCCACTTGTGCAGCGTGGGCCCCGCCGTCGCGGCGCTGACGGTTCGCGCTCCGTGGGCCTGGAGGGTTTCGATGACGCGGCGCAGGCCGACATTCGCGGCCGCCGCCATCGGGTCGCTCCATCCGGCGCGCCCCTTGCCGTCGATGAGTACGTCGGGATGCTTTGCCGCGAGCGCGCGCAGCGAATCAAAATCCTCGTGCGCCGCGGCGTCGATCAGCTCACACGCGGCAACAAGTCGCGGCCAACTGATCGCGTCATAGCTGCGCGCGAGAACGAGCTGTGCGTCGGCCAGTTGAGCCGACGTCGCGTCCACGCGCTGCGGATGGTGTTCGGCAAAGTCAGCGATGGCGGACGGGTCGCCGCGCTGAAACGCGTGGAGCAAATCTTTCGCCTGGTGCTTGAGCTGACGAAGGTCCGGCTTTGCCGGAAGGTGCCGAGCGGACATAACGAGCCTCCTTTGGAGTGCCCGGGGTCCGCTGCGTCGGGCGCAAGGAGGTTCGCGAGAACCGTAAGTTTGTCGAAAGACGAACCAGGTGGACTCGGTCCTTCCCGCGGACGGGGGGCGTCCTGCACGCCAACAAAAAAACTAGTGCGCGGCGAAACGCAGCGTCAACTAGCCTCGGCACGATTCCCGGCGACCGGGACCGGTGAAGATGCGTGTGGCCATCAACGAAATGGCGTTCTGCGAGGCCTCACGATCGCGGACGGAAACCCAGGCGACTCCAAGGTGCTCGCTCTCTACCGGCATGACGCGCCGCAGTGCGTGCGGACGAGCACGTCAAGAATCTGCGTGAGGTCTGAAGCCCACACCCCACGCGCGTTGCCCTGCGCGTCGCGAAGATCCGGACGCGTCTTATGCGCAAGGACGAGGTCGAGCTTCGGCATCACGATGATGTATTGCCCGTACGCACCCTGCGCGTCGTATGCTCCTTCGAATGCCCCCGTCGCCTGCGGCCCATCCCACACCCACCAGAGATAGCCGTACCCATAGGGGCCGTTTCTCTGCTCAGGTGGATTCAGCTCCGCGACGGGCGTGAACACGCGCGTACTCTCGAGAACCCAGTCGGCCGGCACGAGCTGATGGCCGTTCCAGTTGCCCCGTCGCAGCATCAGGTAGCCCAGCCGCGCCATGTCGCGCGTCGAGAAATACATGTGGTAGGCGAGATACCGGGACAGCGCCGAGTCGCCGGACTTGATCTGCTGTGAGCGATCGAAGTCCTGCATCCCAATCGGGCGCGCAAGGTCGCTCTCGAGCGCGTCGTAGATGTTGCGTTTTGTCATGATCTCGAACGCGGCGCCCAGCGCGTTGAAATCCCAGTTGTTGTACAGGAAGTATGTGCCGTGCTTCTGGGACCCGCGCGGAGGAGCGGGATCGCTGCCCGCGTTGGACGCCGGGTGGAACACACCAGAACGCGCGGTGATCAGGTCTTTCACCGTCGCCTGCTTCTCCTGGTTCGTGAGCCCGCCGATATCGTCAATGCCCAGGTCGGCGAGGGACTTGTTCAGGTCCACCGTGCCGTTACGCACGTACTTGCCGAAGAGCATCGACATGATGCTCTTCCGCGCCGACGCAATGTAGGTCACCGTGTCGATATTTCCGTACGTCATCAGCTTCCGTCCACCGACGATCGCGACGAATCCCGTAGTTTCCTTCGTCGAGAGCACCGCGCGCACGCTGTCGAGCCCCGATCGCGTCCAGCCGACGGTGCGCGGGTCGCGAATCGAGTCCCACGTCGCTCCGGGCCAGACGGCGTTGGCCGCGAGCGTGTCGGGCGTTTGATAGCCGCCCGATGTCTCACTGGCACAGGAAATCGCTACCAGTGCAATGCCGACGATCGCCGTGCGACGACTACGATGGGCTGTCTTCATCGTTGTTTCCGGTAGACCATCATGACACTGTCCTCGAAGGGTACTGTCGTGACGTCGTCGATTTGTGTGCACACCAGACAGTTCCGAGCGAAGGGGATGTGCGGGCGAGCGCCGGACTTGATTGGTCCTTCGGCTGTGCCCGGCCAAAAGAACGCGTTTGTCATTAGCAACGCATGTTAGGTAGCGGTGGGGCCAGATTTCGCGTCGAGCCATTTCTGCAGCAAAACATCGACGAATGAACGTGCGCTACTCAGTTGCATGGGCGCCGACGGCGGGTCGGACGTTTCCTTTCCGTGCCTTGCGCCATCCCCCGTCGCCGTCAAGCTGTTCGCCGTGTGCTTAAACAAGCGTATATCAGCTTCCGACGCCCATCCCCGGACGACTATCTCCCTGATCGGAACCTCCGACTCGACCACTTCGAAGAGGCGGTACAGGTCAACCCAATCGAGCTCTTCTTGATTTCTCAACCGAAGGGCCCTGGCGATCGCGCTATCGCGACTTGCCATTGTAAGCCAGTTCCGTGCGCGATCAGCGGGATGATGCACCTCGCTTGACCCATCGGGACGGCCGATTATGACCGATATAGGAAATGCGCGTGAACGCCCCACGGCGGGTTGTATCTCAACAATTTTGTTGACGGACTTTCCGTCCTGATACTCGGTAATCGTGCCCGCTGCGAGGGGAGACTCAGATCCAATCAGAAGGCGGGCTGCACCGGACAAAGATGTCAGAATCTCCTTCGCTCGCACTCTAACCGCACCATAGTCAGGCAAGTCATCCAGCTCCCGCGCTCGTAGCACCCAGTCATCGCCATTCTTCGCGATCGCAATGGCGTCGCTCTCGAAGGTGCGACTAAGAATCTCCAGATCTGCACTATCACCGAGAACCTGGATTTCGCGCTTCATGAGAAGAGATGGGGTGAGTTGCCACCTAACGAAGTGGCGTTCTCCTGCGAACGCATATCAAATATCGCGGCGAGCGAGCGCCAGCGAGCCCGCCACTTCGAATCCTGCGTTCGTCAGCAGCAACGCCGGGTTAGGTGGGCCCGAAGCGCCGCCTGAGAAGGAGCTCAGCCACTCACGTTGCCGAGCCAGGGACACGTTGCCCCTTGCAGCCGCCCTGTGTTCGCCAGAATTCAATCATCAACTGCGCAAACCTCGCGAAGTTCATGGTGTCGCCGAAGGCCATTTGCGCTGGACCCGCAAGCTCGATGATCAGATCGTCTTGCCAGAATCCCGGTGCCCAAAGCCCAGGCGCCCACAATCCACGCTTCCAAAGTGACGCTCGTCGTGAACCTGCAACAGTCCGATGCCTCTTTGCGGTCGGCTCGTAATGTTTGCCCCCTACCGCGAGGTGTTCGCAAAGCTCGATTATGGGGTTCGCTTCTCGAATCGCGTCTCTCTGCGCTTGCGATGAATTGCCCGGATATCGCCATTCAAGCAGATGCCAGGCGGTGACAACGAAATCAAACGCCGCGTAGGCATCACCTGCATTCGTACACACTCGAGCGTAGTCGTGCTCGAGCTTGGCGCAGAGGTCATCGGCGCTCAAGAGATCGAATAGGCCTGGCATTACGACGATTCTGTTGGGCCCACCGAACGAAATGGCGTTCTGCTGCGAACGCTCAAATAGAACGCGGTCGCGCAGCGACCGCTACCGAAATCACCTGCGTTCGTCAGCAGCAACGCCTGGTTAGGCCTCGGGCTCACGGAGCGCGGCTTATTCCAAGGATCGTGATGCTCGAATCAGCGCGACCCCTCGGCACGCTGGCGGAGCAGAAGGATGAAGCGAGAGCGCCGTTGTCGTTGGTCGTCGCAAATATGAGCCACTCCTCTCCCTCGCGGAGCCAAAGGTCGCAGGTCGTTCCGACATCGCGGCGCTGCCGTAAGTACAACTTGACGGTCGAATCGCCCGCGCCCTTCCACCGGCGTGACACGCGTATCTCCGCAAAGGCCCCGCGTGTCGTATCGAACGTCACGTGTGTGACCGTCCCGAGGAACACCGCCGTTGATCTTTCCAGCTGACCGCGGACGTAGCCTGGTGTCACCTGCGGTGTCTCCACACATGTGCACTGCGGAAGGCCGCAGCTGTCGGTCGCTGCAAAGCTGGATCCGACAAGCAGGACTACAAAGTAGACAACGATGCGCATGATGACGGTTGTCGTAGGCCTAACGAATAGCGTTCTGCTGCACCGGCCCGATTCGCTTCCGACAGAGCCCGCCGGTGTCAGCAGCAACGCGCGGTTAGACAGCGGGTACGCTGACGACAAACCCACGCCGGCAAAACGACGATAGATTCAACTAACCCCACAGGTTTGGATCGTCCATGCTCCCTCGACTGGCCGTTTTCATTTTGTGCCTCGCAATAGCCGGCGGGATTAGCGCCCAGCCGACTCCCGTTCAGTTTACGCTGACGCGCGAGATGGCGGTTGACGGCGAAGTGGAAGCGCTGAATGCGTTCTGGACTATTGCTGTCGGCCGCGACGGTCGCGTCATCATTCCACAGTGGCGTGAAGGACAGTTCCTCGTCTATGACAATCGCGGAAAGCGCATCGGGGCTTTTGGGCGAACAGGGCAAGGGCCAGGTGAGTTTGACCGCAACATCCAGCAATTTGGCTTGCACGGCGACACGATCTGGGTGCACGACTTCAATCGACGGCGCATTACGTTTGTTTCGCCGGCGCTAAAGCTGATTCGAACGCAGCCCTGGTCGGACGTCCCCAAAAATGCACCACAGTCGGATAGGCGTGCTGGTCCCCTGTCAATGCAGTTCAGTCGACTCTATCGCGACGGTTCACAGCTCGGGCAACTTTCATTCGGGCCTCCGGATCCAGAATCCGGGCATCGAACGGACTCGCGCTTCATCATTGTTGACGCAAGCGGTAACATCGTGGTGCATGTCGCAAAGAGTCCTGCGCCGACGGGGCGAGTCTATCTTCCACAGGAACTAGGGCTGGGCGCGGACGTTCCATTCGCGGCCCGGCCCGCGACTGCGGTATCTCCCGATGGGGACCGGATTGCTTTTGCCGTGCCGCAGGCTCCGTCAGGTTCGCGCGGTTCGTATGTCATCACTGTTCTCCAGCGCACAGGTGACACAGTGTTTTCAAAGACATACGACTATACCCCTCAGCGAATTCCGGCGAAAGCCAAGTCCGACGCGCTTGAGGAAATGGACCGACGTCTGCGACGCGTTATTAGCGAAGGGCCAGACGCTGGCGGCAGGCCCGCAGATGAGATCATGGCCAAAGTTCGCCCACTGGTGCCCGCTACATACCAGCCATTTCGCGAGATCCGGTTCGGCGAGGACGAAAGCATCTGGCTACAGCTGAATGATACGAATCCACGCCCCCGATATCGGATGATGGACGGCAAGGGAGCGACACTTGGCGACGTCGTGTTACCAGAACGAAGTATGCTTGGCGCGGCGACGCGCACTCAACTTTGGGCGATTGAGTTGAATACAGACAATGTGCCGAGCCTTGTTCGCTATCGAATCAGCCGGCAACCCTAGCCTCAAGCGCTCCTCATCGTCGACGGGCAAAGGTTGTCGCTGTCTAACGAATAGCGTTCTGCTGCAAACGCTCAGACAAAATGCGTTCGCGCCAGCGAACGCTACCCCAATTCTCTGGGTTTGTCAGCAGCAACGCGCTGTTAGGCGTGCGGCGCTACCAAACTAACCTGCTAAGGTAAGGATCCGAACGGCTGGCGACGGTCTCGATCCACGACGCGCGCATCGGAGAGAAAACAAAACGCTCCGCTCCACTTATTACACGACGGTTGGCTTCTTTCAGGACTGATCGGGTTGATGCTATTTGCAGTGTAGATCCAGCCGAACCTTGATGACTTCCGAGTAGAAGCAGATCGCTGGACACGGGAAAGGTCAGCTCTGACAGCTGGGTACCCAGGCCATAGGATTCGAAGAAAAACGCAGGGTTATCGGCTGTGACAAAGTGCTCACCCGCCGGCGCCAGCATGAAACGCCAAGTCATTTGCGCGACCGCCGCAATGGTTTGCTCGCTGGCCCATGGGCTGTCGATCTGATCCGGTATCATCCTCGCCGGATCGTCTTTGTATTTCGCTTCAATCCTTGCGAGTTCCGCCAGCACTCGAGGGATGCGAACATCCTCGCCCTTATCGCTCAAGTCCCCGAGCTCCTTCCTTGTCTCCAGGAGCATCTCTTGAAACACAGAAATAGCTAGTTCCTTTCCTTTGCGGCGTTTGCGTGGCACGCGCATGCACATAACGCCGATATAGACAGCCAGGTCGTCTCTGGCGGAAGGATCCAGACCGTCGCGGTTACGAAGTCGACGAAGTGCGGTGTGGCCGGGGGTCTCAATCTCGTCGGCGAGCCGCTTCTCTACTTCAATCGTGTAGTAGTCTTTCTGCTGGGCGACCTTGTCGATCGCCGCATGGGCCCACGTCCGCGTCGTTCGATCAAACATCCAGATCATTTCCGAGTCCGTGCTCGACCGAAACCCGCGTAGGTACTCCTGCGGAACGTAGTGCTTGCCCATATTCTGATTCTATGCGGCTCCGCCTAACGAAATGGCGTTCTGCTGCGAACGCGCAAATAGAAAGCGGTCGCGCAGCGACCGCTACCGACATCACCTGCGTTCGTCAGCAGCAACGCCGGGTTAGGCTGCATCGGGTCTACTCGTCAGGTGGAAGCCGGAAGCCAATTCGCTTGGGTGTGTCGCCAAGTTTCGGCACTTTCATCAGTAGAACGCTGATCTGTGAAACATGCTGAATGAGTTGCACGGGTTGACCACTCGCGTCCATACCGTCGAAGCGAATGAGTTGCGGGTTCCAATAGCTCATGCCTGTGAGATGGAAAGTCAGAGACTGGCCGAAGTTCACAAGTCGGACTCCGACCTCAGTTTGATCGTCGAGGTCGGACTCAAAGTCCGCTATCCACTCGGTAAGGCGCTCGTAAAAGCCGCTCGCCAAGTGTCCGTCCATGCGCGAAAGGTCAATCGATGGCTGCGTCGGAAATGCAAATGATGGGGCCTTGGGGATGGCGTCGATTTCCTTTTGGATGCGAGCCAATTCCTGGGCGGCGTCATCAAAGGCTGACATTGGATTGTGCGAGTAAGGGGATGCAGCCTAACGAAGAGCGTTCTGCTTCAAACGCTCAAACAAGCTGTGGGTTGCGGGCGTAGCGCGCGAGTCACTTCCTTGATTATCTGCGGTTGTCAGCAGTAACGCACGGGTTAGGCCGCGTCCGCTCGCCGAACACTGGGCCGTGGCGTGGGGCTGAACTTCCAGCATGTCGGCGACATCCACAAACTATGGCACTGTCCCGAGTACTTCCCATCCTCCGGCCTCCCCAATATTCGGATATGTCGAACGCCCCGTTTCACCTTGTTGGCTTGTGAAAAAGTTGCAACCCTGGAGCAGCGCAATGGTAATGGCACTGGAGGAGTCCATTAGGTGAAGCCCGTCCGGTAGCTGATTCCATACTCCGTTTTGCTGGGAGAGCCATCCTCCGGGTGCGGACGTCCATATGTTTTGCGCCGCGAGCACTTGGGCGCTCTCGGTTCGCGTCTGGTCAGTTGACGTGAGCTTTACGCCAATGCGGATGCGCGTCGCCACACGATCGTCAACTCGGGTCATGCCACTCTCCTGATTACACGCACGTTGTCGCCGAGACCAGCATAAGAGCATTTTGTTGCGCTCTTATAACTACGAACGAATACCCATCCTTTGGGCACGTCAACCTCGAAGCAAACATCTAGCGTTGCATCGATAGGCATATCTTTGTAGTAGGTGATTTCGATCGCATTAAAAGGACTCATCGGAGGACAATTTGGCGACCGCAGATTGTCCGTATGGACGAATCCGTCGGGAATGGGAGATCCGATGCACACCACTGCCGGCTGCCTGGTGAATCCTGGTGTAGGCGATGGCGACTGCTCGTTTGTGCGCGCTGAACGACCGCATGCGATCGCTCCACAAAGACAGACCAAAGGAATGGTCAAGGAAAGACTCCTTGTCCGGAATGGTCGCTGTGCTGTGCTCATCGTTGGTAGAAAGAGAATCGTGAAAGTCCGCGTCTTACCGAACTGCAATCCGCTAACTCCTCTCATTGACAAAATGCGTTGTGTCGGCATTCGAGAATGGGTCCTCCCGGCGTCGGCCTAACGAAATGGCGTTCTGCTGCAAACGCTCAGGTAAAATGCGTTCGCGCCAGCGAACGCTACCGAAATCAACCGCGTTTGTCAGCAGCAACGCGTGTTAGGCTTCCCGATCGCGAATCTCGACGAGGGCTGCGCGAGCTAGGCGCGTGAGGCGGTCGAAATGAGCGCGGGTGTCCGCCGGCTCAAGTGAAGGCAGAAGACCGGTGACGCGTTCAAGGGCAAGGCCGAGTCGCGCGACTGGCACCGCATCGATGTCGGCGCCGAGACCAGCGAAAGATCCGGCAACATCCTGAATCTCATCGTCGAGATCGCCGATACGTATGCCATTGACCACGTCACCAATGTTGGTGGGGCGCCGATCACGACTGTACTCGAACCAGAGATTCTGAAACGATGCCATCCTTGGGTCGACGCTAGTTGGAGGCCTAACGATTGCGTTATGCTGCCAACGCTATCAACAAAATGCGGCGGCGCAAGCCGCCGCCTCCGAAAGATCCGCGTTGGTCAGCATCAACGCGCTGTTAGCGAGCCGCGCGCAAATGCCGGCATGCAATGCACCGCGGAAAAAAAAGCGTACCGTCCGCCGCGCACGCCTATTCGCCGGCACGCGAAGACGGTTGCGTCCGCGCGGGAGTTCACTTCGTTCCGACTGGAACGAAGTGAACTCCTCTTCGGCGGCGAGGTAGACTCACCGCCTAGCCCGGTCTCGTATCATGGCTACCCTTGCGTTGCGCTTAACGAGGGATTGTCTCCTCGGACTTCGGCCTCGACGTCGTTCACGGCATCGAGAACCACCTTCTTGATCTCATTCAGGAATTCGAAAACCAAGCGATCACCCCGCGCATCCGGTATCGGAACCCAATGTTCGTAGATGCCCTCGATGCGGAGCTTTCGGTCGAACGTACTTCCCGCGCCGCGCAGCGCGTATGCGTCTTGCCAAGCCGGCTGCGGTTGTTCGCGCAGGCGCCGCTGACTTACCAACGGCCATTGCAACGACACCGCGCTCTTGATCCGGTCGATCGTCTCGCGTTTCTGGTCAGGCGTGGGGTTGCCGGTCCATCCAATCGGACTCTCGAGGAATCGTGAAACCGCGGCCGCCAACGCCGTCACCAGATTGGATGTTGGGCGCAGCACGAATCCGTCGTCCCATCCTTCTGCATACCGCCGACTCAGGGCCTTTAGCGTTTGCCACGCGCGCGGCTTGAACTCCGGATGCGGTGTCAGCCCCAGCATCCCCTGCCACTGCTGCCGGAAGTCGCGAGCGGCCTCCTGAACAGCGAGAACGAGGTTGTCGGTATTGTACTGAGGGAACGCAACGGGTTCGAAAACGGGAGGCTGAGCGGCGGCGAGTAACTCAAGCAGCCTGATGAGCTCGGGCCTCGCTGGTCGCGGATCGAACTGATCGATCTTTCCAACGTAGAACGTGCGCTCCTCTAAGTGCTCGAGCAGATAACGGGCAGCGTCGGGTGAGACGCTTTTCGCAACTTGGTTATCAACCACATTCCGCAGTCCGCCGAATACGTGATCAAGTTTTGCTTGTCCCTTCAAATTGTCTCCCTTCACGGAATCCATGTGGGTAAACACAACCGCGAGCTTACGGGTGTGTCCCGAGTTGACCACGGCTTCAAGCGCCTTGCCGGCAGCGAAGTTCGTCATACCGTTCTTTGCGTTATCGACCAATAGCACAACTTCGGCTTCATGTATCAGCGTGAGTATGCGATCCGGCATGTCAGCGGTCGCATTGGCCTTATGCCCGAGTCCTTCAGTGTCGATCAGGACCAGTCGAGGAGCGCGTTCGGCCCAGTCTGGTTGGAAAGGTCCGGCGACCCGCATGCCGTTCACGAGCGGTGTCAGCAGCTTTCCCCATGAGCGATATGAAATGCCGGAGAAATACGTGACGCTTCGGAGAAACGCGGGACGTTCCGTCGGATCGCATGATAGCAGCCACGACTTTGGCCAGCCGGTAGTCGTTCGCTCGTAGCGACCGGTGGTGACGAAGTCGAACTTACTACGTAAGTCATCGAGGATATCGGAGACAAGTTCCAAGAACTCATCTGAGCTGACGGCTTGCTCCTCGATCAGATCTAGCGCTGCGTTCCTGTCGTCAGCGCCCATCGATTCAAGCGCACCGTGCTCCGCTTCGATCTGGCTCCGGAACTTTGCGGCAATCCCCTGGATTCGGTCCAGGTATCCCGTTAGCGCGCTCAACAGTGCGGCGCGCTCATCGGGAAGCACTGACTGCGGCGAATTGGGATCAGGCGGCTCTTCGCTCTCGACGTCGTCATACGGATCGCTGTCAACGTTCTGCGCGATGTCACCGAGCAAGTACTTCAGTCTGAATCGCATGTCGCTCTTTTCGAGAAGAGCCCGAGCGACTTGACGCGATGTACCGTCGACGGCTTCCACGACTGCCGCGGACAACGACTCTTCGACCTCGAAGCGAGTCTCGTGCTCCGACATAAACGTGACGACCGCGTCTAGCTTCCCTTCTCGGAGTATCACCTCGGTGGGATAGGTCGTCGTCCGGTTAACGGAGGTGGACGGAAACCGTTCCGTATCGGGATTGGTGCCCAGGAGCTGTCGCACGAGCGTCGTCTTACCCGCTCCAGGTACGCCCAACAAAACGACGCGAGCGTAGCCGTCTGCTGCGGAGGGCAGAGGAATCCTGTCGCGCAACTGATTGGTTGCAGCAGATCGTGGCTCGATTTCCGAGAAGAAGATCTCAACCACGCGTTCGTCGTAGATCTTCGCGGCCGCGCCGCGGGCTCCGAGCGACCAGAGGCCTTCGTTCTGAAGAAGCGCATTCAGCTGCTCGACGAGTTGTTGTGCCTCGGCCTCAATTTCCGTTCCGAGTCCTCGCCGCGTCTTCCTCCCGGGTTTGTTAGCGGAATCCATCCGGAGCGGGTGCCGGAATTCCACGAGCCAGCCACTACGGCCGGGATTGCGCTTCGCCGCTGCCTTGTAAGCTTGAGCCACGTTCTTGTTCTCCGATGTTCCAAGGTGTTCCAGAGTATGTTTGAGTCGGCGAACGATGTCAAGACATTTTGGAACATCGGGGAACATCGCTGGCCGTGACGCCACGGCAGGCTCGACTACATGTAAATGCCGAGGGTTGCGGGAACAGAGTTCTGACATAAATTCCCATTATGGGAACAGCCGACAGCCCCTCGACGTCGGCCCGTTTTTGGGGAGACACGCTAGCGACATGGTCATCGTCGGCAGAAAACACATCGATGATTTCGTGGAGAGGCACCCTGAATGTCGGCAAGAGCTGTCGGAGCTCATCCGAGAGTTGGAAGCGGCGCGTCTCGCGAGCCCTCCGGACCTCAGGGCGAAATACCCTTCGTGCAAGATCTTGGACGGGCGTATCGCGGTGTTCAAGGTGCGAGGGAATCGCTTCAGGCTCAGTGTCCAGGTCGCCTACAACACGCAAATCGTGGTCATCATTGCAATGGAAACTCACGCGGAATACGACAGACGAACTCTACGCTAGCGAAGCCAGAGGCAGGGAACGGTGCTGACCCAAGTACCTGCTGCTCACATTTTCTTGAAACATCAGAATCCATGATCGCGGTCATCAAATCACTCGCGCACTACAACGAGGTGCTTGCTCGGGTCGCCGCGCTCGCCTCCGCAGACCCTGTTCCCGACTCTGACGACGGGCGGGAGCTCGAGGTGCTCGCGTTGCTTTTGAAAGACTACGAGCAACGCACATTTCCGCTCGCGCCTCCGAGCCCGCTGGCCGCAATCCGACTGCGTCTCGACCAACTGGGCCTGGCACCCAAAGATCTCGTGCCGTTTCTCGGTTCCAGGAGCCGGGTCAGCGAAGTTCTGTCGGGGAAGCGCCCGTTGTCGATTGCGATGATTCGCGCACTCAACAGTGGACTGGGGATTCCCCTCGAGTCGCTCGTGTCCGAAGAGCTTGACCACGAACCGACCGAGCGTCTCGAATGGGATCGATTCCCGGTCAGGGAGCTGATAAATCGCAAATGGATTGGTCTCGACGAACAGCATTCGCCACGACGACGCAAGCTCGGCTTCACCGAGGCGAAGAATCTCATGGAGGATTTCTTCCGGCCCATCGGAGGGCCCGCGATGGCTCTTGGTGTGCTGCACAAGACGGACACCGTGCGGACGTCACGCAATTCGGACCGGTTTGCTCTTGCCGCGTGGGCCGGGTACGTCCGGAAACGTGCCGACTTGGTCAAGGTGCTAGGCGAGTTCCGCAACGAACAATGGGGCCCGGAAAGGCTCCGGGAGCTTCGCAGTCTCAGCCGCTACGACGTTGGCCCTCGCTTGGCCGTCCAGTTCCTCCTTGAACGCGGTATCGTCGTGATCATTGCACCGCACCTGAAGCGTACGCGGCTTGACGGAGCAGCCATGCTGCGGGCTGACGGAGTGCCGGTGATCGGGTTGACTCTGCGTCATGATCGTCTCGACAACTTTTGGTTCACTCTTTTCCACGAACTGATGCATGTCTTGCTTCATCTGACTAGCGGCGCGTTGAAGCCTGAGTCTCAGATGTGCTACCTCGACGATCTCGACGTTGCTCCTGATGCGTCAGAGGTTGAGAAGCAGGCGGACCAAGCTGCACGGGACGCCCTCGTGCCGGCCAAGGACTGGGAGACCAGCGCGATTCGATATGCGATAGCGCCTGCCACGGTGTCGCAACTGGCCCTCGATATCGAGGTTGCTGATGCGATTGTTGCCGGCCGCGTGCGGCACGAGCGGCGCAACTATCGGCTCCTCTCTACGATGGTGGGCGCGGGTCAAGTACGCCGCTTGTTCGACGACCTGGTGTGGCCAACTGACGCCGCGTAGGAGGAAGCGACATGTTCGTTTGGGCGATGCGCGATAAGGGTTCGGAGTGGCGCGCGATGAGTGGCTTCCTTCGAGCCGGTGCGCTCCCGTTCACGCCGCTTGTCGAGGCAGTCTGCGAGCCATTCATTGCCCAGGAGGGACGTCCGGCGCAAAACCCCATCGCCGCAATGGGGAAACTCGGTGGCCGGATTGCTCCCCTGACCGACTCCGGTCGGGTGTGGGTTGACCTCGGTCATCTCGAAAGGATCTTCTCAGCTCCCGATGTTGCGGAAATGCTGAGGGTCGTCCGCCGGCACCGTGAGCTTGCACGCCATCTTGTTGTTCCCGTGATCCGGACGTCAACACAGACACCGGTGATCAACGCCGCGTTCGAGTGGGCTCGAGGCGAGGGCTCCGGCATTTGCATCAGGGTTGATGGCCTGACCCGCCTACAAGAGAAGAGCAGCCTTGTGAACGCGATCGCGGAAGAATCTGGCTTGCGCGAAAGCGACATCGACGTGATTCTCGACGCGCAAGACCTCCCGCTGGCTGTGTCGCACGATGAAATGCGCAGTGAATTCCCGTTGGTACATTCGGCGAGAACTTGGGTCGTTCTTGCGGGATCGTTTCCGAAGTCGATCACTGACATGAAGCCCGACGAATATGAACACCGCCGGGACCGCGGCGAGTGGAACGCTTGGAGAAGGGAGATCGAACAACACGGAGATTCACGCAGGCCGATGTTTGGAGACTACGCAACTCAACCCGCCCTCTACAATCCTTCGCCAGCGTTTCCCGGTAGCCCATCCGTTCGCTACAGCACTGGCGATGAGTACATCATTCTGCGTGGGCGGGGAGGATTCGGTGGGAAAGGCGCGGACTATTCTCAGTACATCGGCCACGCCCGCTTTCTGCGACAACAGAGCTACTTTCGGTCGGTTGTCTCTACACTCGGCGATGAGTATGCGGAAAGAATCGCGGCAGGAGGAAACGGCACCGGCAATCTCACGACGTGGCGCGTTGCATCGCTCCAGCGACATTTGGGCGTGGTATCAGCACAGGTTTCCCAATACGCAACGGTCTTCGCATCATGATTTGGAATCACGTGCGACCATTGTGCGGGGTCACGTGACACGCCCCGTGCAAAACAACTCGCAAGTCATAAACAGACAGCGCGTCGCGGATCACGGCGAAGTTTACACCGGCGCTCGCGAAGTCACCGCCATGCTCGACCTCGTGGCGGCCGAAACGGAGCGCGTTGATTCTCGGTTCCTCGAACCGGCGTGCGGCAATGGCAACTTCCTTACGGCCATTCTCGAGCGCAAGCTGGCGATCGTGGAACAGCGTTACGCGCGAGTTCAGCTCGAATTCGAACGAAACGCCGTGCTGGCAGTCTCCTCGATCTACGGTATAGACATCCTCGACGACAATGTCCGCGAGTGCCGACAACGACTCTTCGAAGTCTTCAACGCCAACTATTACGCGCGGCTGTTTGAACACCACTGCAACGCGAAGTGCCGCGACGCAGTCCGGTTCATTCTCGACCGCAACATCATCTGCGGTGACGCGCTGACGCTTCGCACTGTCGGCCGGAACCCTGGGCACATCGTCTTCGCGGAATGGTCTCCGATCAACGGGAGCCTACTCAAGCGGCGGGATTTCACGTTCCGCGGACTGATGTCCCACGAGGGTATGAAAGAGCTGCCAATGTTCTCCGATCTTGGCGAGGATGTTTTCATTCCGACGCCGCTGAAGGAGTATCCGCCGATCCACTTCCTTGAAATAGCGAATGAGCAACACGACTAGCTACAATCCGGATGTGCTGTCGTGCCTCGCCAACCTGAGCAGCGATGAGGTCTTCACACCTCCGCAGATGGCGAACCAGATGCTTGACCTGCTCCCGAACTCACTCTGGGGAGATCGGAAGGCGACTTTTCTCGATCCCAGCTGCAAGTCCGGCATATTCCTTCGCGAGATCGCAAAGCGGCTCGATGTTGGCCTGGAAGGCCAGATTCGCGACCGTCAGAAGCGGTTGAACCACATTTTCACGCGACAGCTTTTCGCGATCGCCACCACGGATCTAACCGCGCTCCTCTCGCGGCGCTCGACGTATTGCTCGAAGACGGCGAATGGGCGTTACTCGGTCTGTGAGGAGTTCAGCGATGCGAACGGCAACATCAGGTTCGAACGACTTGACCACACGTGGAAGGACGAACGCTGCACGTTCTGCGGTGCACCCAAGGCGACCTATGAACGAGATCGGGGGCTGGAAAGTCACGCCTACGAGTTCATTCACCGCAAATCACTCGAAAAGGTCTTCCCCATGAAGTTCGACGTCATTATCGGCAACCCGCCGTACCAATTGGACGATGGCGGGCACGGCGCCAGCGCGTCGCCGATCTACCACAAGTTTGTCGAGAGCGCGATCAAGCTTAGCCCCCGCTACGTCGTAATGATTACGCCGTCGCGCTGGTTCTCAGGGGGCAAGGGACTCGACGATTTTCGCGCGCGGATGCTCCGCGAGTCACGCCTTCGCCACCTCGTTGACTATCCGAAACTGTACGACGGCTTTCCGGGCGTGAAGATTCGTGGCGGAGTCTCGTACTTCCTTTGGGATCGCGACTACGACGGCCCCTGCACGGTACAGACGATGTGGGACGGCGCCCCGCTCGGCCGACCGATGAAGCGACGTCTCGACGCCTACGATGTGCTCGTTCGTCGCAATGAGGCCGTCTCAATTCTTGAGAAGGTGCGAGCCTACCGTGTGAGCGGGAAGGCTGAGCGGACACTCGATGCTCGCGTTTCCAGCAGAAAACCGTTCGGGTTCCCAACCAACTTCCACGGCGCACCGACAAGCAAAGGACTCAAGCGCCCGGTCAAGCTCTACGGCTCGCAACGCATCTCGTGGGTTGCGAGGTCGGCGATCGAACAAGACACGGATTGGATTGATGAGTGGAAGGTCCTGATGACGGCCGTGCAAGGAACGAGCGCCGCAGTCGAAACGAAGTTTCTCAGCAAACCGATTATTGCTCACCCCGGCGAGGCGTGCACGGAGACGTACCTCGTGGCTGGCCATTTCGATGGGGAGAAGCCGGCGCAACGCTACGCGGCATATCTGCGAACGCGGTTCGTTCGGTTTCTAGTTTCGTTACGCAAGGCCACCCAGCACGCCAACCGGAGCGTCTACGCATTCGTTCCGGATATCCCGCTCAGTCTTATGTGGACCGACGAAAAACTGTATGAGCGGTACGGCCTGACTTCCGACGAAGTCGCGTTCATCGAGTCGACGGTGAAGCCGATGGATGATGATGAGTAGGGAGTTCTTTCCGCCGCGCCCGGCATCGCGCCCGTCAATCTACGCATACGAGGACACCAATCCTCAATACGCGGGACTGCTCAAAGTCGGCTATACGACGCTGGACGCGCAGAGTAGAGTGGCGCAGCAATATCCAACGCTGCGTCCCGGCAAGCCTCCCTACCGCATTCTCCTCGATGAACCCGCGATGCGGAACGACGGCTCGAGCTTCACGGACCGTGACGTCCATCGCATGCTCCGTATCAACGGGGTCAAGAATCCTGAGGGCGAGTGGTTTCGCTGTACCATCGCAAAGGTCAAGTCCGCGATCATCGCCGTGCGGACTGGTCAGCTAAATGAGGACGGTCGGTCGCTCGACTTCACGATGAGGCCGGAGCAGAAAGCTGCCGTCGAGAAGACAGCGGCGTACTTCACAAGCTGGCGTAAAGAGAAGGAGAACCGGGGCAAACCGCCGCACTTCCTCTGGAATGCGAAGATGCGGTTCGGAAAGACGTTCGCCACTTATCAGCTCGCGAAGAAGATGGGCTGGCGAAAGTTGCTCGTGCTGACTTTCAAGCCGGCGGTCGCTGCCGCCTGGGAGGAGGACCTCAAGAGCCACGTGGATTTTCAGGGCTGGCAGTTCATCTCACCAGGGGGACTCTCGTACGAGGACGCCGACACAAGAAAACCGTTCGTGTGCTTTGGTTCGTTCCAGGACTATCTGGGCCGCAACCCCAGCACGGGCGGCATCAAGACCAAGAACGAGTGGGTTCATGACACGCGGTGGGACTGCGTTGTTCTCGATGAGTATCACTACGGTGCATGGCGAGAGAACGCGAAAGAACTCTTCGAGGCCGAGGACAGAACGGAAGCGGAGTTTGGCCAGGGCGTGGGCATCGAAGACTTCGACGAGGAAAGAATGCCGATCACCACGGGCGGCTACCTGTACTTGTCGGGTACACCGTTCCGGGCCATCTCCTCGGGGGAGTTCATCGAGGAACAGATCTTCAACTGGACGTATTCCGATGAGCAGCGTGCTAAGCAAGAGTGGGCCGGCGCAAACAATCCATACGCGGCACTGCCCCGGATGGTTCTATTGACGTATCAGATGCCCGATGCGATCCGGGAGATTGCGATGCAGGGGGAGTTCAACGAGTTCGACCTGAACGTATTCTTCTCTGCTGAGGGCATCGGAGAGAAGGCGAAGTTCACGTACGAAGATGAAGTGCAGAAATGGCTGGACCTGATTCGGGGCGCATTCCTTCCGACGAGCGTGGACAACCTGAAACTTGGCGCGGAGAAGCCACCGATGCCGTTCTCGGATGGGCGCCTTCTCAACGTACTCTCCCACACGTTCTGGTTTTTGCCTAGTGTCGCCGCGTGTCACGCGATGCGCAACCTGATGGCGAAGCGCCAGAACAAATTCTACCACGACTACTCAGTGGTCGTGGCTGCAGGGAGCGCCGCAGGCGTAGGGCCCGCCGCGCTGCCTCCGGTGTTCGACGCGATGGGAGACCCGCTCACCACGAAGACCATCACGCTGTCCTGCGGGAAGCTGATCACCGGCGTGACGGTGAAGCCTTGGACCGGAATCTTCATTCTCCGCAACACGTCGAGCCCGGAAACCTATTTCCAGGCAGCATTCCGGGTACAGTCGCCGTGGACGGTGCGGAATCCGAATGGCGCGTCCCCGAACGACGAGCAGATCATAAAGGAAGAGTGCTACGTCTTTGACTTCGCGCCGGAGCGGGCGCTGCGGCAGATCGCCGACTACAGTTGCCGACTGAACGTGAACGACGCCAACCCCGAGAAGAAGGTGGAGGAATTCATCGGCTTTCTCCCGGTGCTTGCCTACGACGGAAGTTCGATGAAGCAGATCGACGCGGCCGGCATTCTCGACATGGCGATGAGCGGCACCACTGCCACCCTGCTTGCGCGGCGATGGGAGAGCGCGCTGTTGGTCAACGTTGACAACGAAACGTTACGCCGATTGATGGCTAACAAGAATGCGCTCGATGCGCTGATGAAAATCGAAGCGTTCCGCAATCTCAACAAGGACATTCAGACGATCATCAACAAGTCGGACGCGGTGAAGAAGGCGCAGAAGGAGGCCAACGACGACCAGCTCTCAGCCAAGAAGAAGAAGGAGCTGTCCGACGCAGAGAAGGAGTACAAGGGCCTCCGGAAGGAGATACAAGTGAAGCTCATCAAATTCGCGACGCGGATCCCGATCTTCATGTACCTCACGGATTTCCGCGAGCGGTCGCTGCGGGATGTGATCACGAAGCTGGAGCCGGGGCTCTTCAGGAAGGTGACCGGCCTTTCCGTGAAAGATTTCGAGTCACTGGTGACGCTCGGGGTCTTCAACAGCGCGTTGATGAACGACGCGGTGTACAAGTTCAAGCGCTACGAAGACGCGAGCTTGAGTTACACCGGCATCAACAAGCACGAGGGTGAGGACATCGGTTTGTATGACACCGTGATCACACGCACGGACGCACAGAGAGTGTTCGAGAATGTTCCGGCGCGTGCGGGTTACCGAGCGTGAAAGGGACTCATACCACCTCGCCGCGCTTCAACCGCGCACCCAACTTGCGAACCTGTATAGTGTCGAGGTGATGGTGGACGCGAACCGCACGCCGACGCTAAAGCGCCGTCGGCGTGCGATTGGTGCCTCAGTCGGTGCGTAGCAACGCACTGCGGACCCGTCGTGTTTCGGGGCCTTGCGTTCTACCGTTCATGAGTTCGTCGGCGATTGCGGCGCCGATCGGTAGTCCGGCCATTTCCTCAACCCATAGCCATTGCCCATTCGGGTTGCACTCGAGGAACACTGGCTCACCGTTCTGGTCGACAGCGAAATCGAAGCAACCGAATTTGAGCCCGAACACGCGCATATAGGCACGAATGCGGTCGACGAGCTCGATGCAGTCTATCGGTTCGTGCGTAAGCCCCTTGGTATCGAACCGGTAGTCATCCGCCGTAATGTCACCGCTCCGTGGCGTGATTCTGCATCCAAGCACGTTGTCGCCAACGCAGGTGACGCGCAGCTCCGATGTCTTCGGGACAAACTCTTGAAACAAAGTAGGCATGTGCGCGATCTTGTCACGAAATTCCGTCAGCTCGCCCAATGTGATTCGGCGAGTGAAAACCCCGTACTGCGTCGCGAAACCCTCGTGGGTTCCGAGAACGGAAATGGCACCCAGCGACTTGATCGCGATGTCCGTTCCGAGAGCCCCGCAAAAGTCGAGCGCGATTCGGTCGTCATTGGTCACGAGACTCCTCGGGACCCGAAACCCGACCTCATTAGCCACTCGGAGTTGTAGCATCTTGCGATGAGCTGAACGTGTGTAAAACGGATTGTTGATCCAAAACGCATCGTCCAACAACCCATAGAGGCCGTGAATGACTTCCGTCATTTCTGCCTCGACGTACTCCAGTGCCGCGCCATCGAGCGCGAGGTGTGACAACCTGACCGGGTCTGGCTTTCGAAACCATACGGCTGTGACAGTGTTGAGGTCGACGGCTTTCCCGCTATCCTTAATGAGGATGCCCCCTGTCGCAGCTGCGGGAGAGACTTGTACTACGGCGTTGGTCGCAAAGTCTTCGATGTTGATTCGCACCCAGCGCTGTCCAGCGCAGTCGAGATGTCGTGTGACGGCGGCAACGTGGCCGTCGCGTTTGCTAGTCAGAATGAGGATCATGTCTATTCCCCGAGGAGCCGGTGGCGGCTGCCGGTCCACATCAACCGACAGCCGCTGGCCACTCAGTCGTCCTTGTGAGTGTCCGACTTGGACTGGAAGATTCCACCTGCGCTTTCGTCGGAGCGGCAGGTTGAGAATCCCCGTCCCGCGAATCGCGTCAGCTGCGCACAGGGATCGTACGCGCCTCCGTCTTCGGCGGGAGCGTCGAGACCGACACCGTACGGCAACACCGCAATGAGCGGCATCGGCGCGTCGGTGTTCACGGTGAGCTTCCTGACTTCCATACTGGCCACCTCTTCGAATGAAACGGCGGAATTGCCGTTGCATCGAGAGTACCCGACCCTTCAAACGCTCGGTACGCGCGAGTTGAGCAAGTTTGGGCAACGATGGGAAATGGCCCTATGAGCAAAGGCAAGCGCAAGGAGCCGAAGGTTGAACTTCCCGATGGTTGGTGGCTGCGGCTGATTGATCTCTGTCGAAGCAAGTGGCACCACGATGACCGAGACACGCCATCTGTTTTCGACTTATATGCGATCACCAAGGTCAGTCGGCGCACGCTCAGCTCAGCGCGCAAGGCTGGCGAAATGACGGCTCGCACCTTCAGTGAGTTGGCCGCCTCTGTGGGCTACGACGACCACGAAGCGTTCTTGCTCGCGCTGCGTCCTGATGTGAATCCTGAGTCTGACGTCGCAAAGCGCGCGCGGGAATTGCTTCGCCGTGCAGCCGATTTAGAAACCGAGCGAAAGCTCGATGAGTCGTTCGACCTTGCCCAGGAGGCGCTCCGCTTGGTTTCTGCGCACGACGGTCTGATCGACCTCAAGGCGACAACGCTGGCGTCACTCTGCTTGTTGAGCTCGGAGCGAAGCGGTCGCGGTGATAGACGCCACTACCTGCGTCAACTCGAACCGTTGCAGGCGAAGATCACGGACGTAGAGGTTCTCGTCCAAACCTACCGGGCTCAGGCATCCGTCTTCGCCCGATCATCTACGCCAGAAAAAGCAGATGAAGTTTACCAGGTAGCTCTCGATGCTACCGACCGAATGGAAAAGCCTAAGGCCGGCAAATGGCGTTGCATCCTCGAGGCGGAGCAGGTGCATCTGCTCTGCAACTCGGATCGCTGGAAGACCGCGACGGCGATCATCCAGCGCCTCGACGAATACGTTCGGCACAGCCCAAACGAGGGTGATGGCGAAGAAGTCGAGTTGGTGATGGATGCCGGGTTGCACTGGGCGGCGAGCGCGAGGGACGAGCGTGCTGCAATCGAGCGAATACTCGCCATGGAAGCGTCGGCATCGACGAGCCGTCGCGCGGTGAGAATTGGCGGGAGGTTGATGAACGCGGCGAACGGATTAGAGCATAGTGGGTGCCACGACGCCGCCTTGGCCGCAGCCCAAGCGGCGCTTCGTCTAGCAGAACAGTGGCCTGAGGAGGAGCGCCGCACCTTCCTGCCGGGAGTGCTGTACACAATCGCGATGATTCACTACGGTGCGAAGAGGCTTGAGCAAGCGCGGGACAAAGCGCGAGCTCTTATCGACATTCCAATTTCCGAGAAATCAGCAGCGATCCGTTTTGCAGCGACGCAACTTCTTGCGGTGATCTCGCGCGAAATAGGCAATGTGGATGAGGCTGTCGGGAGCGCGCAGACAGCCGTAAGTCTAGCTCCGGAGCTGGATTCTCTGTTCATGGCGAAAATGAATCTGGCAGATGCGCTCGCCGACCAAGGTCAGACAGAGAGGGCGCTGAAGACAGCAATCGAGGCGTACCACCTCGTGGAGGGGCGCGAGCGAATTCCGATGGATACGCGGATGCGCGCCATTGCGAACGTCGGTCGGCTCGCTGCACAGCTTGGTAAGGAAGATCTGGTGAGTGAGTCGATCGCGAAGATAGCGGCGTGCACTGGTGTGGATCCCAGGCTCGCCGAGCAAAAGCAGCGACATGTGGAGATCATTGAGGGCTTGTTGGCCATTCGCACAAAGATCCTTAACGTGTCATGCATGCAATGGTCGCTGCCAGAACTGAAGAAAGAACTTGAGAGTGTCGGCGAGTTTCGCCGATTCACCGTCTCCGGTGATGAGGCGGCAAATGTCGTGGACACGCCGATCACAACATTGCGGGAGGCGAATGCGCTTACGATCGCGCCGATGCTGCGGTGGTGGGAGGATCTGGAAGGCGATTACAAGGCTGCATCGCTCGACTATGACTACTGGGGAAGAGGAGCGTTCGCTCGGATCTTACGCAACCTGCAGGCGTTTCCGCACGCACTGAACGTGACAGTAGAAGTGAGAACGGTCGATGATATCCGGCAGGCGCTACGTTTATGGTCGCTATACGCCGACTTTGTGCTCCTCCTGTGGAAGGGAGAGACGGAGTCCGGGTCGACGATCCACTTCGTTGATGGCGAGTGGTTTGGCCCATGGGGAGCCGACTACATGCTCGCGATGGGGGACAAGCTCGCGTCAAAATCAGGCCGCGTGCGCTTTCCTGCGCTAGCGTACGGCGCGTGGCTACCCTCGGAAGTGGCGAGATGCCTCGCCACTGAAATCAAGCCATTCTTGGCAAGTGGTCGAGTTCTGCTGGTGCCCGCATCTGCGGTCGGCTGCGTCACTCCGGGTCACGGAGCGCTAGAGCAAGTCTTGACCGAGGCGGCAAACTGTGTTCCGATTCTCGGGAGCCGGCAAGAAGCCGAGCAAACCATTGGGCTACTCCCATACGCGAGAGACATCCCGCTTGATGTCTTGTTCGACTTCGTCGGTACCGAAGGAGAATCCTTGCGCGAGATGCGCGAGCTGATTCTTCGAAGGACTGACGACGTGCGGAATAACGGACTGCGGCCAGCATCGAAGGCGCTAGAACGGGAGATTGCTTCTGCGCTGCGCAGACTCCGCCGAGCGAACGACTTGGAAGCAAAGGAGCGAGAGCTAACACCTTCCTCCGAAGACGCTCGCATAGCAATCACTCCGTTTCGTACCGCCGGTTCACCGCTCGCGTCTTCTGAAGAGGGGGAGTCGTTCTCTCCGCTTCTCACGCTTGAGTCAATGGGCTACGGCTGGAAGATCGGTGGAGAATCCATCGACGCCGGTCGACCGAGGTATCAACCGAAGGAGGATGAGCCCATCGGTACGTGGTTAGCACCACCTGAATGCGGAGTGCGGATTCTAACATTTCATCGAGAGGATGCCGCTCAGACACACGAGATGCCATAGCATGGGTCTGAGCGTCGGTGATCTGAGACCGCGGCGCGAAGCGCTCGAGACATCGCCGTGATCGAAGATTAGTGTAGCCGCGTCTGGCAAAGCGGCGGCCCGCGAAGCGCGCTGGCGTTTTGCGTGCGACAAACCGCACCCACAGGGTTTTCCACCGTTACATCAGGAACTTACGGATGGGGAACTCGACACGGTGGTCGTGGTCTCGCTAACGACTATTAGGCCGCAATTAGCATAGCCATCTTATCCCGCAAAACGTGAATCTCACTGCGACCGAGTTCGCAGCAATTGCCCCTAATTTATCAACCAACGCCGCTCTCGCCGGCCCGATCTCCCTATCGGGCAATCACTTGCAAATCCCGCCCGATATTATCCCCCGCGTTATGCTGCCCGGCGAAAGTCCGACTAAAAGCGCCTCAACCATTTCAGCCCAGCGCATTCCAGAAAGACTCGGCGGTTACAAAAAGCCGTATTAAAACCCGCTCAACTTCGTAATCCGTCCGGCCCGACCAACCGCCCAACCCACATTCCCGCGCGGCGCAAAACCGACGCCCCAGTAGTTCACGGTGTCCATCTGCACCCACGTCTTCCCGTCGTCGCGCGAATACGAAGAACCCTTCGGACCGACCGTCACAATCGTGCGCGCTGACGCACCGGGCACAAAAGAACCACCCCACACGCCAGCATCACTCGGCGGACGCGTGCGCACCGACCATGTCTTTCCACCATCCGACGTCGCGTACACCAGCGAATCCGTCGGACGCGCGTTGAATCCGCCAAACACAAATCCATTCTGCCTGTCACGGAACGTCGCAGCCGTCAGCCCCACGCCCTCCGCTGTCGATGTCATCGCCACTGACACATCCCATGTCTTGCCGTAATCACTCGTGCGTATCACACGTCCCTTGGTCGTCACGCCCCACGCAGATCCGTTGCTCTGCGCCACCAGGCACAATCCACTCGAAGCAAAGCTGCCCTCACCGCTGATCGGCTTCGGCAGCGACGCCCCCGGCACGCGCGTCCACGTCACGCCACCGTCCGACGTCGTCAGCACCGCCATCTGATCATCGTACGAGTCGCCGATCACAAGGCCGCGCTTCGAATCGAAAAAATCGACGCAATCGTAAAACCCAGCCGAATCGGGATTCGTGAACACCAGACTCCACGTCGCGCCGGCATCGGTCGTCCGATAGATCTTCGACGCCGGACCATTTCCGGCACTCATGAGCAGCGCCGACTTCTCATCGAAGGCGTGCACGTCCCGAAAATCCAGGCGCTCGGCGCCGGGGACCACGGCGGCCTTCCATGTCGTCCCACCGTCGACGGTTCGCGCGTACGTCCCGCGTTCGCCACTGGTCCAGACCACCGTTGGCGACACCGCGCTGACCGCGATGAATCGAACGGTCGAGCCACTCTGCTGAGCCGTCACCTGCACGCCGCTCTGCGACGGTACCAGCAGGGACATTGCCGCACAAATCGATTGAATTCGCATGGACGCACGATACCACTCATCGCCGAGGGGAGCTAGACTTTCCCTCTATGAAACGTGCCGCCTTCCTCCTCCTCGCTTTCTCCGTCGCCGCCGGCGCACAGACTCCCGCGCCGGCCGTAGACACCACGATTCGCAAGACGTTTCAGTGGCGCAGCATCGGCCCTGATCGCGGCGGCCGGTCCATCGCCGTCAGCGGCGTGAAGGGACGTCCGCGCGAAGCGTACTTCGGCGCCGTCGGTGGCGGTCTCTGGAAAACCACCGATGCCGGCGAAACCTGGGCGCCCGTAACCGACGGACAGATCACCAGCTCCTCTGTTGGTGCGGTCGCCGTCTCGGAGTCGAATCCCGACGTCGTCTACATTGGCACCGGGGAGTCGTGCATTCGCGGCAACATCATGGCCGGCGACGGCATGTACAAATCAACCGACGCCGGGAAGACCTGGACGCATATCGGATTCCGGTCTTCCGAAAATATCTCGAAGATTCGCGTGCATCCCACGAATCCGAACATCGTGTGGGTCGCCGTCTTCGGGAAATACGGCGTGCCGAATGAAGAACGCGGCGTCTACAAGACCACCGACGGTGGCCGCACGTGGAAACGTACACTCTTCCGCGACGCAAAGACTGCTGCCATCGATCTCGTCGTCGATCGCAATAATCCCAATACGCTCTACGCCGCCCTCTGGGAGGCGTATCGCGTCGAATATCAGATGTCGAGCGGCGGGCCCGGAAGTGGTCTCTTCAAATCGACCGACGGCGGTGAAACGTGGACCGAGCTCACGCGCAATCCCGGCATGCCGGCGGGCATGATTGGCAAGATCAGCGTCGCCGTCTCCGGTGCCGACGCGAATCGCGTGTACGCGCTCGTCGAAAATGAAAACGGTGGTCTCCTGAGCTCCGACAATGCCGGCGCAACGTGGACCATGGTCAATCAGAGCCGCAACATTCGCCAGCGCGCGTTCTACTTCACGCACATCGCCGCCGATCCGAAGAGCAAGGATGTCGTCTACGGCCTCAACGTCAGTTCATACCGCTCGGCCGATGGAGGCAAGACGCTCGCAGGGTGGGGCGGGGGAACGCACAGCGACTATCACGATGTGTGGATCGATCCCGACAATCCGCAGCACGTCGTCATCGCGAACGATGGCGGCGGCGCGGTGAGCACGAACGGTGGACAGAACTGGACCGATCAGGATTTCCCCACGCCGCAGTACTATCACGTCGCGGCGACGGCGCACTACCCGTATCACGTCTGCGGCGCGCAGCAGGACGGAAGCACCGTGTGCCTTCCGAATGAAAGCGGCGGTGGTGGACGCGGCGGTCGCGGTGGCGCGGCGGTCGCGCCCTACGGCGCCGGTGGGAGTGAGAACGGAACGATTGCTCCCGATCCGAAAGATCCCGACATCATCTTCGCCGTCGGCAACAACGGCACGTTCATGACGCGCCTCAACCGTCGCACCAATCAGACGCGCGAGGTAGGTCCGTATGTGCGCATGTTCTCCGGCGAGCCGGCGAGTGAGCTCAGAGAACGCTGGACGTGGAACCAGCCGTTGATTTTCTCGCCCGTCGACAAGACGGCGCTCTACACAGGCTCACAGCACGTCTGGAAAACCACCAACGGCGGGCAGAGCTGGGATCGCATCAGTCCCGATCTCACCCGCCATGATCCGAAGACACTCGGCGTTTCCGGTGGCCCGATCACGCGCGACATGAACGGTCCCGAGGTGTATGCGACAGTCTTTGCCCTCGGCCCGTCAAAGATCGACGTGAAGGTATTCTGGGCCGGCTCTGATGACGGTCTCATTCACGTGACGCGCGACGGCGGCAAGAACTGGGTCAACATCACGCCGAAGGATATGCCCGAGTTCGGCCGCGTCAGCTGGATCGATCCCTCGGCCTTCGAGCTCGGTATTGCGTACGCAGCGGTCAAAAAGCCCCTCCTGGATGACAAGGCCCCGTACATCTTCCGCACGCGTGATTTCGGCAAGACGTGGACGAAGATCGTGACAGGTATTCGGGGCGACGACTACGTGCACGTCGTGCGCGAAGATCCAAAGCGAAAGGGTTTGCTCTACGCCGGCACGCAGCACGGCGCGTACATCTCGTACGACGATGGTGACCACTGGTCCAGTCTATCTCTCAATCTTCCAGACGTTCCCGTCGTGGACCTGATCGTCGAAGGGAGCGATATCGCGATCGCAACGCACGGGCGGGGATTCTATATCCTCGATGACATCGAGCCGCTGCGTCAGTTCAACGCGACGGTTGCCGCGGCTGATCCCGTCCTGTTCAAACCCGCCGATGCGATTCGCTCGGCGGGTCCTGCGAACATTCAGTATTGGCTCAAGCAGCCAGTGCAGTCGCTGACGATTGAAGTGATCGATGCCAAGGGCACTGTGGTGCGCACATTCACGGGAGCTCCCCCGGCGGCGCCCGGCGGCGGCCGCGGAGGTGGGGGTGGAGGCGGCGGCGGTGGAGGCGGGCGCGGTGGTGGCGGCGGCGCAGCGAATCCCCCGATGACTGCGGGACTTCAGCGAATCGCGTGGGACATGCAGTATCCCGGTGCAACGACGTTCCCCGGTATGGTACTGTGGGGCGCGAGCACGGGAGGTCCTGCAGCTCCTCCGGGCACGTATCGCATTCGCCTCACGGCCGATGGAAAAACGCAGACGCAGAATCTCGTCGTGAAAAAACATCCGCAGTACGAGGATGTCACGGACGCTGATCTCCAGGAGCAATTCGCCTTCGCGATCAAAATCCGCGACAAGGTGAGTGAAGCGAATCAGGCCGTGATCAATATTCGCGCGCTCAAGACGCAACTCGCGGACCGTCTCACCAAGTCTCCCGATCCCGTCCTCAAGGCGCAGGGGGATTCACTGGTCAAGGCGCTGAGCGCCGTCGAGGAAGACATCTATCAGGTGCGGAATCAGAGCGGACAGGATCCACTCAACTTCCCCATCAAGCTCAACAACCGTCTCGCCTCACTCCTCGGTGTCGTCAATCGCGGCGACGGGAGACCGATTGCGAATACCTATCCGATCTTCACGGATCTCGTTGGTGAGCTGAAAGTGCAGACGGACCGGCTCGATGCGGTGATGAAGGGACAACTCAATCGAGTCAATGCGGAGCTGCGGAGACTGGGGCTGGAGATTCTTTCTCTGGCTCCGGTAGTCCGCATGTAGTCACGTTGTACTATCGCTGCTCGTCCGCGTCCCTGATTTCGCCGAGGTAGTTGTAAGGCGGCGCGCCGCGATGCGAACCGAAGAGCACGACGGTCTTGCGGGCGGCGTCATACATCGTCGCCGGGAGTGTGCGCGGCGGCGGGCCCGGGACACGGTGCAGGGTCCACGTCTGTCCGTCGTACATGCGTGTTTCCGTCGACGCGCTGTCGCCGCCGAACAGCACCACGACAACCTGGTCGGCGCTGTATGAAGCGGCCTGTTCACGAATAGGGCCAGTGCCCGGCGCCGTCGTCACACCCTCGTACGTCCACGCGTCGCCAACGAGAGACGTGTGCAGTCCCGGGTCGTAGGCCAGCACGTGGTGATCGCGCACGATCGGCGAGCGCCGTCCACTCGTCCACTCCCATTGCGTGTCGACGGGCGCAGGTGCCTGGGCGAGAGCGGTATTGGACGTAACCGCGTTCTGAATTGGCGCCGCCGAGACGAGCACGCGCGACTCGAAGGTCCCGTTGCTCACGGTCGTTACCGCGGGCCCGAACGCAATCGCGATCAGAACCGGAACGAGAAAAACGAGAAGAGTGCGGCGATTCATGGGGAGTGGATCCTACACCGATACGCAAACGGTTGCAGGGGTGTTGGGACCCCGCGCGCGCTGCGAGGGACGATCTGCAGGTTAGGGCACGCCGCCGCCGAGGATCGTTGCAAGCCGGGACGCGTCGATATTGCCCCCACTCACGATGCAGACGATGGTGCGCGCATTCGGGAGCTGGTCGATTGCGGCGGCAACTGTCGCCGCGCCCGCTCCTTCGGCGACGATTCGCGCGCGCTCCGCGAGCATCTTCACCGACCCGGCGATGCGCGGTATCGTCACGACGAGAGGTCGCTCCACCTCGAGCTCGCGCGCGAGGGCCCACATCGACGGAAACACACTCTTTCCACTCATCCCATCCACGAAGTTCGCCTGAGGCACGATGGTGGCGGGCGCATTCTGTGCGAATGATGCTGTAAGTGGCGCCGCAGTATCGACTTCGGCGGGATAGATCTTTGTTGACGGACTGAGCGCGCGAAACGCCGCCGCGATCCCGCAGCAGCTTCCGCCGCCGCCCCATGGAGCAACGATGGCATCGATCTCGGCGAGCTCATCGGCGATTTCGGTTCCGATCGTCCCGTTTCCAGCGACGACATCAGGATCCTCGAAGGGGTGCACGTAGAAACCCCCGATCCCGTCGTAATGATGATCGATCATCGTTTGCCACCACACATCGAATGGCACCTTGATGACCCGCGCTCCCTTTCGCTCGAGCGCATCGATCTTGATCTGCGGCGCGCGATCAGGGACGATGACGGTGCAGGGCACTCCCAGGCGTGCGGCACAGTATGCGACACCGAGGGCCATATTGCCGGCGCTCCCGGTGTAGATGCCTTTCGCGATCGCGTCGGGACCGGCCGAAAGGATCGCGTTCGCTGCACCGCGAAGCTTGAACGCTCCGATGGGCTGAAGATTTTCCAGCTTGAGGAAGATGCGACGGTCGTCCCCGGGAATCTCGAAACGCACGAGCGGCGTTCGCACGGCAATCGCCGAGATCCGCGCCGCCGCAGCGCGAATCTCGTTGATATCCGGCGGCGAAATGTGGAACACGTTTCCCGCTACCCGTTGCCGGTTGCCCGCTTCATGTATGTCCCCATCAGCACCGCCTCGGCGATGACGTGTCCCTTCATCGCGTTCAGCACCTGATCCTTCGTCGGCTTTCCGAGGTCGGGGAGGACAGTGTCCAGAGCGTAAAGCTTGAAGTAGTAGCGATGGCGTCCGATGGGAGGACAAGGGCCGCCGTACCCAGTGCGGTTCCAGTCGTTGACCCCCTCACGCGTGCCCTCGGGGAGCCCGCTCGGCGCGACGCCTTTGGCAAGCCAGGTCATATCGGACGGAATGTTGTATAGCACCCAGTGGACGTAGACCATCTGTGGCGCCCTGGGGTCGGGCGCGTCGGGGTCATCCACGATCAGCACGAGGGATTTCGCAGGTCCCGGGACGCCGGCCCACTCGAGGGGAGGGGACACATCGAGCCCTTCGCAGGTGTGCTCGACCGGAATTTCGTTGCCTTCTGTGAAGGCTGGGCTTTCGATCCTGAGACTCATTTGATCCCTCGTTGGAGATCAGGGAGAATTCGCCGCTGAAGGGGTGAATGAAGCGGAATGGCGCGGAAAGGTCAAAAGGCTTGCAAGGGTCGGCCCCGGCAACGATCCTAGGGTATGCAGCCAACCAACACGCGCGACCCGGACTACTACCACAAGGTTGTCGACTGCCAGTGGGCCTGTCCCGCGCATACAGATGTTCCCGAGTACATCCGACTCATCGCGACGGGGCGCTACACCGAAGCGTACATGGTCAATCGTGATTCGAATGTGTTTCCGGGAATTCTCGGACGCACGTGCGACCGGCCGTGTGAACCCGCGTGCCGCCGCGAGCGCGTCGATGGAAAGCCGGTGGCGATCTGCCGCCTCAAGCGCGTCGCTGCCGATCTTCGCGACGACTATCGGCATCTGCTGCCAGCAATTCCCGCCGTGAAGAACGGGAAGCGCATCGCACTCGTCGGCGCCGGTCCCGCCTCGCTCACGGTCGCGAACGATCTGATGCCCCTCGGATATTCGTGCACGATTTTCGAAGCGAACGCGAAGCCCGGCGGATTGATGCGCGTGAACATCCCGTCATTCCGGCTCCCCGCTGAAGTGCTCGACGAAGAAATCGGCTCGATCGTGGACATGGGGGTCGAGGTTCGCTACGAAACGCCGATCGCGAGCATGAAGTCGCTTCTCGCCGAAGGGTACGACGCCGTGTTCGTCGGCAGCGGCGCACCCAAAGGCAAAGAGCTCGATCTCCCGGGGCGCAAGGAATGCGCCGACAACATTCACATCGGCATCGACTGGCTCGCGAGCGTTCACTTCGGACACATCGAAAAGATCGGCGAGCGCGTCCTCATCATCGGCGTCGGCAATACCGCGATGGATTGCTGCCGCACTTCCAAGCGATTGGGCGGCAAGGACGTGAAGGTGATGGCGCGGCGCACGCGCCAGTTCTTCAAGGCATCACCGTGGGAACTCGAGGACGCCGAGGAAGAGCAGGTCGAGATCATCGAGAATCACGCGCCGAAGGCGTTCATTCGTGAAAACGGCAGGCTCGTGGCGATGGAATTCGAGCGCCTTCGCTGGGTGGATGACGGCAAGGGCAAACAGAAGAGCGAAGTCATCGACACCGTGACGATTCTGTGTGACGACGTGATCCTCGCGATTGGCCAGGAGAATTCGTTCACGTGGATCGAGCGCGACATTGGCATCGAGTTCGACACGTGGAACATGCCCCTCGTGGACAAACAGACTTTTCAGTCGACGCACGCAGGTGTCTTCTTCGGCGGAGATGCCGCGTGGGGACCGGCGAACATCATCTGGGCCGTCGAGCACGGACACCAGGCTGCGATATCCATCGACAATCACTGCAGCGGCTTGCCCGTCTCGGATCGTCCCGCGCGCGGCATGAATCTTGTCAGCGCGAAGCTCGGCATGCACGCGTGGCGCTACAAGAACGACTACAACCCCGTCTCGCGCCAGAAGATGGTGCACGCCGATCTCGAGAAGCGTTTTGCGGGGCTGAACGTGGAAGTCGAGCTTGGTTACACGGCGGAGCAGGTCGCGAAGGAAGTGGAACGCTGCCTCAACTGTGATATCGAGACAGACTTCGCCGCGAAGCTCTGCATCGAATGCGATGCGTGCGTGGACGTGTGTCCGGTGAATTGCCTCACGATCACCGCCAACGGCGACGAGGCGGATCTCAAGTCACGTCTCTCGGCGCCGGCGGTGAATCCGAATCAGGCGCTCTTCGTCTCAGAAGCGCTTCCGCAGACGAAGCGCGTGATGGTCAAGGACGAGGACATCTGCGTCCACTGCGGGCTGTGCGCCGAGCGGTGCCCTACTGCTGCGTGGGATATGAAGGAATTTGAGCTGATTCTACCTCTGGCCGGCTCACGCACCGTTGTGCAGGCAGCGGCAGACTAGGCATGACAATGACTCGGGCGGCAGCCGCTTATGGACACGGCGTACTCGGAACGGAAGTTCGAGTACCACGGAGAGAAATAAAAAGGCTTTTGTTGGTACCGTGGTATTCCGGGCTCCTTTCGGCGTATTCAGCGTCCATAAACCGTTGTCACTCACACCAAGTGATGGCTTGAGAAAATGCCTGGCATAAATGACTTCAGCCTGAAGATCGGTACCGTCAACGGAACCGGCTCGGCCAGTGCGAACAGTTTGCTCATGCAGGCAATCTTTCGCATGGGCATCCCGGTTGTCGGCAAGAACGTTTTTCCAAGCAACATTCAGGGCTTGCCGACGTGGTACGAGATCCGTGTGAACAAGGACGGGTATACGGCGCGATCGGCGCCATTCCATCTGATGGTGGCGATGAATACGGGCACCTACGCGCGCGACATCGCTGAAATCGCGAAGGGCGGCTGGCTCCTGTACGACTCGTCGTGGGAAATCCCGCAGTCGAAGCTCCGCGACGACATCACGGTCATTGGCGTTCCGTTCGGCGACATGTGCATCGCGACGTTCGCGGGAGATCGCGAGCGGACGCTGATGAAGAACATCGCGTACGCCGGGGCGCTGGTGGCCCTGATCGACATCGACATGAGGGTCGTCGAGAACATGCTGGAGGAGAAGTTCGGCAGGAAAAAGCATCTCCTCGAATCGAATCACAAAGCGCTGCGGCTCGGGTACGACTATGCGAGGGAGCACTTCCAGTGCCCGCTGCCGATCCGTCTCGAGCACATGAACGAGACGAGCGATCACATCCTGATCGACGGCAATGCGGCGGCGGCGCTCGGCTGCGTGTACGCAGGTGCGACGGTTGGGGCATGGTATCCCATCACGCCGGCAACGTCGCTGATGGAAAACTTCAAGATGTATTGCGAGCAGTTCCGCATCGATCCGGAGACGAAGCAGAAGAACTACTGCATCGTTCAGGCGGAAGACGAGCTCGCCGCGGCCGGCATGGTGATCGGTGCGAGCTGGATGGGAGCGCGCGCGTTCACGCCGACGTCAGGCCCCGGCATCTCTCTCATGGGGGAATTTGTCGGGCTCGCGTACTACGCGGAGGTGCCGTCGGTGTTCTTCGACGTGCAGCGCACCGGCCCGTCCACGGGCATGCCGACCCGCACGCAACAGGCAGACATCCTCGGCATTGCGTATTTGTCGCATGGTGATACTAAACATCTGATGCTCTTCCCGGGGAATCCGGAGGAGTGTTTCCACATGGCGATCGAGGCGTTCGACATCTCGGAGCGCTTTCAGACGCCGACGTTCGTGGTGTCGGACCTCGACATCGGCATGAACGACTGGATGTGCCGGCGGTTCAAGTGGGACGATTCGTTCCGCCCGAATCGTGGGAAGGTGCTCGGCGTCGCGGAGCTCGAGAAGATGGACAAGTTCTTCCGGTACGTGACGAACAACGGCGATGGTGTCGCCGCGCGCACGCTCCCCGGGGTGCACCCCAAGGGGAGCTATTTCATCCGCGGCTCCGGCCACAACAAGCTGGGCGGGTACACGGAAGACTCGGTGGAGTATCAGGAAGTCGTGGACCGCATCAAGATGAAGATCGACAAGGCGGCGGATTCGATGCCGGCGCCGGAGATCATCACGCGGGAAGGTGCGACGGTTGGAGTCATCACCCTCGGGAGCTGCCGGGGCGCCGTGCTCGAGGGGCTCGACCGGCTGCATGAGCAGGGAATGAATCTCGATTTCTGTCGCATTCGAGGATTCCCGTTCGGGCAGAAGGTCCGGGATTTCCTGTCATCGCACGAGCAGTGCATCGTCGTCGAGCAGAATCGTGACGGGCAGCTTCGGTCGCTGCTCATTCTGGAAACGGGTACGGCCCCTGATCACCTGCTTTCACTGCGGCAATACGGTGGATTGCCGCTCGGGACGGATCAGGTCATCGAGGGGATTACATCGCTGCTTGGGGCGGTCAAATGACGTCAATCGTAAAACCAAAGGTCCAGCACCCCGCGAATCAGAAGAACGCGCTGGGGCGGACGAGAAGAGAATACGAAGGATCGATGTCCACCCTCTGCGCAGGGTGCGGGCACGATTCCGTCACGGCGGCGCTCGTCGACGCTTTCTGGCAGCTCGACATCGAGCCCCACCGCGTGGCGAAGCTCAGCGGCATCGGCTGTTCGTCGAAGACCACGGCGTATTTCGTCAACGAGGCGCACGGATTCAACTCGGTCCACGGGCGCATGCCGGCGGTGGCGACGGGTGCGAACGCTGCGAATCGCGACCTGTACTACATCGGTATCTCGGGGGATGGGGACTCTCTCTCCATCGGGCTTGGGCAGATGTGTCACGCGATCCGCCGGAACCTGCGGCTCACGTACCTGATCGAGAACAACGGCGTGTACGGGCTGACGAAGGGACAATTCTCGGCGTCCGCTGACGTGGGGTCGAAGTCCAAGAAGGGCGAACCCAACATTCAGAAGCCCATCGATCCGGTGCTGCTGGCACTGACCCTCGGCGCATCGTTTGTCGCGCGAAGTTTCTCGGGGGACAAAGCGCAGCTCATTCCCATTCTGAAAGCAGCGATCCGTCACGGGGGATTCGCACTCGTGGACGTGATTTCACCGTGCGTCACGTTCAACGATCACGATACATCCACCAAGAGCTATCTCTACACGCGGCAGCATTATCATGAGGTGTCCGCGGTGGATTTCGTGCCGATCGAGCGCGAGATCAGCACCGACTACGCGACGGGGGAACGCCGGGTGGTGAAAATGCATGATGGAAGCTCGGTCACGTTCCGGAAACTCGAGGCGGACTACGATCCGACGAGTCGCGAGAAGGCGTACGCGCGCGTGCGCGAGGCGCAGCAGAAGGGTGAGGTCGTGACCGGCCTCCTCTATATCGATGATACGGCGCCGGACATGCACGCGATGAACAACACGGTGGCGACGCCGCTCACGCAGATCCCCTACGAGAAACTCTGCCCCGGCTCCGCGGCCCTCGACGAACTGATGCAGGAGTATCGTTGAACATCCGATCACGCCGCCGAAGTGTCGCGGTACGCGCGGGAGCCATCGCGTTCGCCGCTCTCCTTGTCGGCGGCGTGCTTGCCGGCGCGCTCGCGCAGGAGTTCAGGGGCGTCATTCCCAACGTCAAATACGACGGCCGGTTCCAGCTCGTGCGGCTGCGCTACATCGAATACCGCAGCGAGGGATGGAAGTACGACTATCCCTGGATGGAACAGCACCTGATGACGATGTTCGACGAGCTCACCAAGGTGCGAATCGCGAGGAAGGGAAGCAACATCCTCACGATGGACGATCCTGAGCTGATGTCGTGGCCGGTCGCCTATCTGTCTGAACCGGGCTACTGGTATCCGGGCGACGCGGAAGTCAAAGGACTCCGTGCCTATCTCAAGAAAGGTGGCTTCCTCATCGTCGACGACTTCTACGTTGCCAGCGGGGGCTTCGAGTGGCCGGTCTTCGAGAAGGCGATGCTGTCGGTGCTCCCCGACGCGAAGATCGTGCGCCTCGACGAAAAGAATCCGATCTATGACCTGTTCTACCGGATCGGCAGCCTCGATGACATTCCGTATCCGACGCGGCCCTCGCTGAAAGCCGAGTTCTACGGGATCTACGAGGACAACGATCCGAAGAAACGCCTCATGGTCGTGATCAACTACAACACCGACCTCGGCGAGTACATGCAATTCTCCGACATTGCTGGGTACTGGCCGGTCAACCTGTCGAACAACGCGTACAAGTTCGCGATGAACTACGTCATGTACGGACTGACGTTCTGAGCGTCGCTAGGGTTTGATGTTCTGAGAGGTGGCCATCCAGTCCACCAGCAGCTCGGTGGAGAGTGGTCCAAGGCGCCGGTCCACGAGTTTGCCGTTGCGGAAGAGGAGATAGGTTGGAATCTGATTCCGCCCCTCGGTCTTCGCGAAATGCTCCTTCGTCAGCGGGATCTCGGACAACGAAGTGCCGGCGTTGCGAATAATCCTGTCCGCATCGTCGCGACGCGTCGCGGGTTCGAGCGCGGTGGCAACCGTGATGTTCCTGAACTTCGAGTCGAACGCGCCTTTCGCGCGCTGAAGATCTTGGAGCGCCGTCTGGCTGTGTGCGCTCCAGGTGCCCCAGATCATGACGAGGTCCCATTCCTTGGCGGGGCGCTTCGTCTCGGGGAACACGTCCGCCCATGTGCGGTTTGCCGGGAGCTGATTGCTCACCGTTCCAATCGGCACCTCGGGCGTGCTGAGCACATCGCTCGCCATCATGAAGCCGCGGTAGTCGTCGGCGTCGTAGCGGAAATGGAGGCGTCCGTCCTTCGTCCAGCTTGGGAAAATTGCTGAGCCTTTGAGCGACCTGGTAACCTGACGGATGGTCTTCTTCTGAAGATCGATCACAACGACTTCGTAGCCTTCGCCCATCGCTTTTGCGCGCTGCATCGCGACATAGCGATTGTCCCACGAGAAATCGGACTTCGCGCCGTCGATGCCGGTGTCGAACACCACATCGCAATTCATCAGGCTGCGCACGACGACGGTGCCACGGACGAACGTCGTGATCAGCTTGCCATCGTGCGAAATCATCGGGCGCTCGCCGACGCCGACGCCCGGGCAGGCGGGGACGCGGGCGTGGGGCATGACGGCCTTGTCGCCTTCGAGATAGTAGTAATTGCTGCTGATGGTGAGGATGAGATCCTTGCCGTCCTTCACCGCCCAGCTGTAATAGTCTCCGAGTCCGGGAGGAGCCACGTTCCTGATCATCTTGCCGCTCGGATGGTAGCGGATGCTCACATCGTGCATCAGCTGGCTCGAGTAGATCATCTTCGTGCCGTCGTCCGACCAGTACGCGTCGATGCCCGGTTCCTCGAACACGATCTTCTTCGTGGCAAGGTCCACCACCGTCACCGTCTGCAGAATGCCGCGCGAATTCGGCGCCTGCACCTCGGACGCGTACGCGAGCGTCTTCCCGTCCGGTGAGATTCTCGAATACGCGAACACGCCTTCTTCGGGCCTGAGAGGATAGATCTTCTCGAACTTCGGCCCCTTCGCCTGAGGCGCAAGGCTGAGGCCGGTGACGATGATGAACGCGAGTTTCTTCATGGGACGATGGGTTTCACTTTGCTGATCTGTGATTCGATCTTTTTCTTGTCGCCGACGATCGCGATCGAAACCTTCGCTGGATCAATGTACTTCTGCGCCGTCGATTTGACGTCTTCCGGCGTCACGGCGTGGATGTTCTTCACATAGCTGGCCAGGTAGTCCGCGCCGAGCCCGTGCATGTCGGCGAAATCGAGCTGGCTGATGAGCCCGGCCCGCGAGCTGTTCTGGATCACGAAAATACCCGCGAGGTTGTTCTTGATACCTGTCAGCTCCTTCTCCGGGGGCGCCTCGGTCCGCAGCCTGTCGATCTCCTTGAAGATCTCCGTGAGCGCCGGGCCGGTGGTCGTATCAGTTACGTCAGCCGTTTCCCGCCAGATGGTTGCGCCCTTCCGCGTCCAGAGGAAGGATCCGGGAGAGTACGTGTAGCCTTTGTCCTCCCGGATGTTGGCCGTGATGCGTGAGCCGAAGGCGCCGCCGAGGAGGGCGTCGGTCACGTTCATCCGCACCCAGTCAGGGTTGTTCGGATGTGCGGCCGGCACGCCCATGATGATGGAACTCTGCACGGAATTCGGGCGGTCGATGACGGCGACCTTCTGCTTCGAGGCGAGGCCGGGGGGATTCTCGGTCGCTGCGGCCCCGGCCGGCCACGATTCGAACCCGTCTCGGATGGCCTTCTCCAGTGCCTTCGCGTCGTAGACGCCACTCACGAAGAGATGCGCGCGAGCCGCGCCGTAGTTCTTCGCGTGAAAGTCCTTCACCCGCTGCACGTTGAAGCTGCGCAGCATTTCCTCCGTCGGATAGAACTTTGCAAACGGATGGTTCCCGTACATCATCTCGCGGAACTTGACCTGCGCGATGGTGCCGGGCTGCTGCATCGCGATCGCATTGTCGCGCGCGTGCTTGTCGAGAATGCGCTTGAGATCCGCCTCGGCGAATTTCGGATTGCGCGCCACATCGGCGATGAGTGCGACGAGCTGCGGCGCGAATTCACTCAGGGCGTCGCCGTTGACGAGTGCCACCTCGGCGCCGGGCGTGACGCCGACCGAGCCGCCCATCGACGCCGCAGTCCGGGAGATGTCCTGCGCGCTCTTCGTGGTGGTGCCTTCGAGGAGCATGTCAACTACGACGGACGCGAGAGAAACGTCGTTCGGCCCTTCATCGATGATGCCCGTGCGAACGCGGAGCTCGATGTTCACCTTCGGCACTCTGCCGAACGGCGCCATCGTCACCTTCATCCCGTTCGCCAGCGAGAATGTCTTGCTCGGCGGGACCTTGAAGTCCTTCGGGGTGCCGGGGGCGGGGGGAGTTTCCCGCTGGGCCTGAGCTGCGGTTGCCACAAACAGGAACAGGGCGGCGCGAATCAATGAGTTCATCGTCAGGCCTCGTTTCAGGCTTTTTGTCATTTGGCCCCCGGAACGATGGTGTAAATGGTTCGATTCTCGCGTCGAAGGAACTCAGTGGCAGTTTTCTGGATCTGCTCGGCCGTCACTGACGCAAACGAATCCTCGAGCGTATTGATCTTCGCGGGATCGTTGTCGAACAATGCGAACGACGCGAGGAGGTCGAGTTTGCCGAGGCCGACGAACTCTTCCGCAATCGCGTAGAGCGACGACCGCATCTTGATCTTTGCGCGTGCCAGTGTCGCTGAGTCCACGGGCGCGGTTCGGAGGGACTCGACTTCGCTGTCGATGACCTTGAGGAGCGAGTCGGCGGTGCTGGTCTTGTCGTGAAAGACCGATACCATCCACAGCATCGGCCCTTCGTAGTTGAACATGTTGCCGAGGCCCCAGTTGATCCCCGCGGAGACATCGCTCGTGAGTCCGGCGCGCTGCACGAGTGCGTCGTAGAGCTTCGAGTCTCGTCCCTGACCGAGGATCTGGTCGATCAGTCCCATCGCGAACCAGTCCTGCGTCCAGCGGTCCGGCATGTGATAAGCGATGCCGAGGGCGGGGCGGTTGGCCAGGGGATCCGTTCGGCTGGCGCGCTTTTCGGCCGTCTGCCGCGGTTCGGTGAGATCGGGGCGCGCGGGTTGCTCGACTTTCGCGATGGCGCCGAAATATTTCTCGATCCACGCCTTGGCCTGCGCCTTGTCGAAGTCGCCGACGACTGCGAGGACCGCGTTGTTCGGTGCGTAAAAGGTCTTGAAGAAGGACGACGCGTCCTCGAGTGTGGCGGCGTCGAGCTCCTTGAGGTCGCCATAGAAGTTGTGCGCGTTGTACCAGTTCGAATTCGCGGTCATCGGCAGATCGATCCACGGAAACGATCCGTACGGCTGATTGAGCACGTTGACGCGCACTTCGTTCTTCACGACTTCCTGCTGATTCTTGAGATTCGCGCCGTCGATTGCGAGGCCTTTCATGCGGTCAGCTTCGGCCCAGAGAATTGTCTCGAGCGTGTGCGACGGGACCACCTGGTAGTAGTTGGTGAAATCGAAGCGTGTCGATCCATTGAGCACGCCGCCGTTGGATTCGATGAGCTTGATGAATTCCATCTTGCCGAGATTCGTCGAGCCCTGGAACATCAGATGCTCGAAGAGATGCGCGAAACCGGTGCGCCCTTTGGGCTCGTTGCGGAAGCCGACGTGGTAGTAGACGCCGACGCCTGCCGTCGGCACCGTCGCGTCGTGAGACAGCACGACCTTGAGTCCGTTGGGGAGGGTGTAGTACTCCACCTCCGCCGTGAGCTTGGTCGGGACCGGCGCGTCGGTCTTTGGAGCACATGCGGCCGCGAACAGCGCGGCTAGAATCCAGCCTTTTCTCATAGGGATTTCGGGTGGGTATTGCCCCGAATACGATGGCTTGGTGCGACGCGTGTCAACAGGGTTGGGACTGGACGCATCTCCCCAGGTGGCCAATCATCGGCGCTTGTCGACAACGACAGCCCCGCCTTTCATGACCCACCGTACGCCATCGATCACAACGCGGATGTCAGCGAGCGGATTTCCCTCGACAGCGACGATATCTGCGAAATAACCGGGCGCGATGCGTCCGAGCTTATCCGCCATGCCCAGGAGGTCGGCGCCGTTCGCCGTGCCGGCGGCCAGCGCCTGCGCGGGGGTCATACCGGCCTTCACGAGCCATTCCAGCTCGCGGGTGTTTTCCCCGAACATCCAGAACACTGCATCCGATCCCATCGCGATCTTCACGCCGGCTTTGTGCGCGCGCCGGACGGTTTCGAGATTGAGATTCCTGAACGAATCGAGCCCCGCGACCTGCTCCGCCGTATAGCCAAGCAATGATGCATTCTCGGCGTAGAACCGATTGTGATCGACGGTCGGGACGTAATACGTCTTCGTGCGCGCCCACTCGCGCAGCGTGGCGTCATCGATGCCCGTGGGATGCTCGACGGAATTGGCTCCTGCACGCATCGCGGCGCGTCCGCCCGAATCGCCGTAGGAATGAATTGCGATCGGCAGGCCGATCTTGTGCGCTTCGCTCACTGCCACCTGCATTTCTCGATCCGTGAACGTCTGTCGTCCGGTGACGTTCGCGTACGTTCCCGTCGAGCCGTACATCTTGATCCAGTCCGCGCCCGCGTCCTTCTGTGCTTTCACTGCGGCGGCGATGTCAGCAGTATCGACGATGCCGCCGGTGGCAGGATTCCGCTGCGGGGGCTGGCCGCCACGACCGGCGTTGCGTTTCGACAAGCCGTATCCCGCAACGAACATGCGTGGCCCAACCATCGCGCCCTTGTTGATTGAGTCGCGCATGGCGATGTCGGTGTAGTTCGACGCGCCGAGGTCGCGCACGCTCGTGACCCCTGTCTCGAGCGTCTTGCGCGCGTTCTCCGCGGAAAACATCACGACCGAATCCTTCGATCGAGGTGCGCCGGCGCCACTGGGACGCGCCTTGTCGCGCCAGTACGTCATGTGCGTGTGCACGTCGATGAGCCCCGGGATGGCGGTGTACCGCGAGAGGTCCATCACTGTCGCGCCGCGGGGGATGGCGCCAGGGCCCGTGCCGACACTCACGATGCGATCGCCCTGCACGACAATTACAGCATCGCGCCTGAGACCGCCTGAACCGTCAGCCAGCGCGCCGAAACGAAGGGCCGTGAGGGGCGCGTTGGGGAGTGCGGTCTGCGTCTGCGACTGCGAGGCACAAGCAGTGAGAACGGCGACGAGAGCAAGGACGATGCGAGGCATGATGGCGACTCGATGAAAGTGCTGTTCCGGTACCTGGGAAACGTATAGCTTCTTCCGTAACCTGCTCGGGAGAAACGATGATCCGGACATCGGTAGCGTTGTGCTTTGGAGCCGCCGCGGCCTTGCCCGCGCAGCAGGTACGCGACAGCGCTGGTGTGCGAATTGTCGAGAATGCCCGGCCCCTTCGCACGGCCGCGCGGGTGTGGCGCGTGGACCAGAAGCCGTTCGTCGAAATCAGCGGCGATAAAACGGGGGATCTCAACCTGATCATGGGAGCCCGTCGAATGCGCGATGGGCGAATCGCCGTAGCCAGCCAGGCGAGCAACTCGGTGAGATTCTACGATTCGACCGGCAAGTACCTGTCCGCATTTGGTCGGACGGGAGGCGGCCCCGGGGAATTCACGCAACTGATGAGCATTACGCTCCTCCGCGGTGACACCATCGTAGCGTACTCGCCACTCAGTGTCTTCACGCCGGATGGGAAGCACGTCCGGCGTGTCCCCCGCGCGGAGTTCGGGTCCGCAATTCCGTGGCCGATGGCATTCGTGGAGGATGGGACAGGGATCGGTACCAACTGGGACGAGATCATGAACCGTCGTATTGCGGGCTCCGGCGAGCGCGTCGATACGGCAACCGTATTCATCATTCCACCCGATCGTTCGCGCGCGGATTCGGTCGGACGAATGCCGCTGATGCGACGCCACTCGACGAGCGATCCGCGCGATTGGCGTGAGCCCGTGTTTGGCGCGAGGTTCTCGATCGTGGGAGGGCGCGACATGTTTTACGCGGGGTTTCAGGAGAACCCGGTAATTCGTGTCTACGATCGCACCGGAAAGCTCCGCCGCCTGCAGTCACGTCCCGCGATCAATCGTCCTGTCAGCGACAGTGCGATCAACGCATACAAGGCTCAGCTCGCAAAGACCACGTCGGTCAACGATGGCCCGGTGAAGATCGAGCTCTCCGCGGAGCAGATCGCACGCATGAACGCAGATGTGCGTTTCGCGAAATACTATCCCGAGTTCGTCAATCTTCACGTTGACCAGCAATCCAACCTCTGGGTCCAGCGATTCAACGATGGTCAGCGAGTCACGTGCGGCGGAATGCCCTGCGTCAACACGTTTCACAAGCCCGGCAGCTGGGATGTATTCGATGGGGAAGGTCGGTGGGTGACGACCGTCGTCACTCCTGCAGACTTCACACCGACCGACATCGGCGCGACTTACATCGGTGGAGTGTGGCGCGACTCAGATGATGTCGAGCACGTCCGCTACTATCGCCTGATCAAACCGTAGCGCGGGTCGCGCGCGTTGCCTGCCACGCGACGAAACACGCGGCGATGGCGAGTACGGACGCGAGATAGTACGGCGTCCCGGGCACCTTCGTCGCGTGCGCCGGATTTACGCCAACACCGAACACCCACGTGTAGAGCGTGGGGGCGACGATCCCGGCGATACCCATGAGGCTGCCGTTGGCGCCCTGCAGTTGCCCCTGCTCGGTGGCGTCCACGCGCCGCGTCATCAGCGCCATCATCGCCGGATTCACCAGGCCGAACAGCGCGCCGAGGGGTATGCCGAGGAGAAAGAAGTTGCCTGTGGGCGCCGCCGCGTAAATGAAGAACGCACCCGCGCCGAACATGAGCCCGGCGAACAGCGCATTGCGTTCGCCGGTCTTCTTTACGATGCGTCCGATCAGCAACGCCTGTACGATCATCGAGCACACGCCGACGAGCGCGAGCACCGCACCAATGGCGCGTGGATCCCACGAGTACCGGTAGTCGGCGTAGAGCACGAACATCACCGGGAGGGAATCGTGTGCGAGGGAGTACAGAAAGAAAGACGCCGCGAGTCCGAGGAGCTCGGGGTGGGAGCTGAGGAGCTGCAGTGAACCGAGGGGATTGGCTTTCTTCCAGCTGAACGCGGTCCGCTTTTCCTTTGCGAGGGATTCGGGAAGCACGAAATAGCCGTACGCCGCGTTCGTGAGGGCGAGAGCGGCCGCAAGCCAGAACGGGGCTCGAAGGTTCGTGCTCCCGAGGAGTCCACCGAGCGCGGGACCGACGATGAACCCGATGCCGAACGCTGCGCCGAGGAGACCGTATTTCGCGGCGCGCTGATCAGCGGGTGTGACATCGGCGATGTATGCGTTCGCCGCCGTGAAGCTCGATGATGTGATGCCCGAGATGATGCGTCCGATGAACAGCCACGTGAGATTCGGCGCGAGCGCCATCAATACGAAATCGGCGCCAAGCCCGGCGATGGAAAGGAGAATGACGGGGCGACGACCGTAGCGATCGGAGAGCGCGCCGAGGACCGGAGACGCGAAGAATTGCATCACACCCCAGATGGTCGCAAAGATGCCGACCATGGGTGCTGCGCTGGCCGCATCGCCCCCCTGAAACTCGATGATCAGCTTCGGGACGACCGGGATGGTCACACCGAAAGTGAGGATGTCGAGCAGAACGGTGATGAAGATGAAGCCGAACGCTGCGCGCGTTGCGGGCTTCGCGGCCTCAGAGGGCATCACTCAGCGGGTGGCAGACATCAAAAACCCCCGGGCGCCGCGTGGACGCCCGGGGGTAGTTGAACGTGGAACTAGAACGTTTCGCTGACGGACTGTCCGCACACCGAGCCGCCGACTGAACCCGAGTACGTGCCGTTGGCGTTGTACGAGGCGGTGATGTTGGTGTTGAGGCCGCAGGTGCCCGACTTGCTCGGGAGGGCCCAACCGATGTTGCCGCCGTTGTGCAGCGTGATGTTGTACGTGGTCTGCGCGAACGTCATCTGCAAGCCGTACGTCGGATTGCCGGAGAACGTGAACACCGAGCCGTCCGAACCGGCGGCCTTGCAGCCCGTGAAGGTCTGCACGAGGTTGCCGTTGTACGAGTACGTGGTCTGGTTCGTGAGGCTGAACGACACGTTACCAGCGAGGCGAACGCTTCCACCATTCGGGCACGACTCGGTTTCGTCGATTGGAACCGTCTGCGACTGCGCCGCGACGCCGGCTGACGGGCCACTGAGCGCCGACGGGCTGAACGCGAACAGGCCAACCGTCGCCATCGCGTCGAGCATCGACGAGAACTCCGTCGCGCTCAGCGTGTCGCCGGACGGACCGGTCGTATCGTCGTCATCGTCGTCACCCCCGCATGCGGTTGCGAGCGTGATCAGAGCCGTGAGCGCGTAGGGAAGTGCTTTCTTCAGGGACATGCCGGTTGAACCTCTCAAGGGGTGGTTTTGGGCATCAGGAGATGCCGCACGGAAACGTGGGACAAGAATGCAGGCAGGCTGCGGCAAATGCTGTGACGCTGCTCGCATTTCGAACGACGCCCGTCATTGGGCGCCTGCGGTGCCATCGGTCGTGGAACGCGGACTAAATCTGAGCCGATGTCCGGGCGTGTCAACCATGTGTGCGGGCGGATTTTCCGCCAGAACCGATCGGGCGTTGGGGTTGTCCAAACATCGTCTCCAGACTGAGCCGATCGATGGACTCGATGATGCAAGACCTCCGCTATGCCTTTCGCCGCCTTCGTAAAAGCCCCGGGTTCACGACCGTCGTCATCCTGACGCTCGCGCTCGGCATTGGCGCGAACACGGCCATCTTCAGCGTCATCAACACCGTCCTTCTGCGGCCTCTCCCCTACAAGAATCCCGCCGAGCTCGCGACGGTCTTTCACTTTTATTCGAATCTCAACAACCTCGAGGCCCCCGTCTCCGCCCCGGGATTCCGAGATTACCGCGACCGGTCGGGGCTTTTCACGACGGCGGCCGTGCAAACGGGCTGGGCACCCACGCTCACAGGGCTGGGGGACCCGGAACGCCTGAACGGACAGCGTGTCTCCGGCGACTGGTTCACAACGCTGGGTGTGCCGACTCTCATCGGGCGCCCCCTCCGCCGCGACGAGGACGAGGTGGGGAAGGAGAAGGTGGTGGTTCTGAGCTACGGTCTCTGGCACCGCCTGTACGGGGGCGATTCATCGGTGGTCCGCGGAAAGACCATCACCCTGAACGGTGAAGCGCATGAGATCGTGGGCGTGATGCCGAGGGACTTCCGCGATTTCTGGAACCGCAACGCCGAAATCTGGACGCCGCTGGCGCTCCCCGAGTCGCAATTCTCCGACAACCGTCGCACCAATGAGTTTCTGAATTTCACGGGCCGACTCAAGCCCGGGATGACCGCCGACGCGGCAGCTCCCATCCTCACAAAGTTTGCCGATCAGCTCCGGCGCGACTTCCCGAACAACTATGGCACCTCCTGGACGCTCAAGCCGCGCTCGCTGAATGAGCAGGCGGTTGGGCGCGTGCGGTCGATGCTGTTCGTGCTAGTGGGCGCCGTCGGATTCGTGCTCCTCATCGCGTGCGCAAACGTCGCCAATCTCATGCTGGTGCGCGCGGCGTCGCGCCAGAAGGAAGTGGTCATTCGCACGGCACTCGGTGCGCAGCGTGGACAGCTCATCCGGCAGCTACTCACCGAAAGTGTGGTGCTGGCCCTCGTCGGCGGTATCCTGGGGCTTGGCCTCGCATACGCGGGAGTGAAGGCACTCGTCGCGATCAGCCCGACCAGTCTCCCGCGCAGCGACGAAATCGGGATCGATCCCCTCGTCATGTTGTTCACGCTCGCCGTGTCGGTGATCACGGGACTCCTGTTCGGTCTCGTCCCCGCACTCCAGTCGGCCAAGACGAATCTGCAGGAAGTTCTCAAGGAAGGGGGACGCGGCACGTCCGCGGGGCGCGGCGCGAACAACGTGCGCAAGACGCTCGTGGTCACGCAGGTCGCACTCGCCCTCTCATTGCTCGTGGGCGCGGGACTCCTCATTCGCAGCTTCTCCCGCCTCGCCGACGTCGATACAGGATTCAAACCGGAGAAACTCCTCACGTTCAACATCGCGCTGCCGGTGGCGCGCTACGCCACTGACACGACCTTCCGCACATTCTGGGATCAGACACTCCCTCGCATTGCCGCCGTCCCCGGCGTGCTCGCAGTTGGCACGACATCGACGGCGCCCTTCAGCGGTGGATGGTCGACGGGCAGCTTCAGCGTCGAGGGATATCAGCCTCCGCCAAACCAGCCGGGCCCGTGGGGGGATCAGCGCATCGTGAGCCCGGGGTTCTTCGACGCCATCGGCGCCCGCCTCATCAAGGGGCGGACGTTCGACGCGACCGACATTGCCGGCGGTGTGCGCACGACGGTCGTGGACGAGGAGTTCGTCAAGCGATTCTGGCCGAAGGAAGATCCCATTGGAAAACGGATCACCTTCAACAACCTGACTGATACGAACATCACGTGGATCAATGTCATCGGCGTCGTCGCGCACACGAAGCACGAAGCCCTCGACGCGCAGCCACGCATTCAGATGTATCTGCCGTACCAGCAGTTCTCCGGGCGCCAGGCCACGGTGCTCGTGCGCACCGCGGGTGAGCCAATGGCGATGACCAACGCCGTACGCTCGGCGATTCAGGAAGTGGACCGCGACATGCCACTCGCCCGTGTGCAGTCGATGGAGACGATGATCAACAATTCCACGGCGCAGCGGCGATTGTACACGACGTTCCTCATCGCGTTTTCAATCGTGGCGATGGTGCTCGCATCGATCGGCATCTACGGCGTGATGTCGTACACCGTCGCGCAACGCTCGCAGGAGCTGGGCATTCGCATGGCCCTCGGCGCCGCGCGCAACAAAGTGCTCGGCCTCGTGATGTGGCAGGGCATGGCACTCGCGGTGCTCGGCGTTGCAATCGGCATACTTGGCGCGCTGTTCCTCTCGGGCACGATCCGGACGATGCTCTACGAAATCGATCCGAGGGATCCGCCGACGTTCGGGATCGTGGCGCTGATACTCACGCTCGTCGCGCTGGTTGCCACGCTCGTGCCGGCACTGAGGGCGACGAGAGTGGACCCGGTCACGGCGCTACGGAAGGACTGACCGGTTCTGCGTTGGTCCCCCCTCAACGTCGCCCTGAACGGCCCTTGTCGCTCACTGCCCGGTCCCACTGCTGCCGCGTCCCGCCGCCGGCGCACGCGGAATCATCTGGTCGCGCATCGCGGCGTGGTAGGCAAACACCGCCATAACGATCGCCGACTGCTTGAGGTCCTTCTCCGTGATCCGCTCGTAGAAGTCGGCGTTCGAGTGCCGTGAGTATACGTCGTAATCCTTGTAGTCCTTGATCGCCGTGAAACCCGGAATCCCGTATGCGGTGAAGCTGAGGTGGTCGGTGTTCGTGATCGGTCCGATCACATTCTTCATCACGCCCAGGTCCTTGAGGGGCTCGAGCCAGGCATCGAAGATCGCCTTGGCCGCCGTGTTGTTCTCCATGTAGAACCCGAACGTCGCGCCCGTCCCTGGATCGTCGTTGAGGTACACGGAAATCTTGTCGCGCGCCGCAACGTTGGCAGGTCCGTAGAACTTGTCGGCGTGGAACTTGGAGCCGAGCAATCCCTGTTCCTCGCCACTCCAGATCGCGAGACGAATCGTGCGCCGCGGGTGCACGCCGACGGCCTTCAGAATGCGCATCGCTTCCATCATCGTGGCGGCGCCATCGGCGTTGTCGGTCGCGCCATTCGACGAGTGCCACGAATCGAGGTGGGCGCCGATGAGCACGACCTGATCCTTCAGCACGGGATCTTCGCCGGGAATCTCGGCGATGATGTTGTAGGTGTTCGTGTCCGCCGTTTCGTAGTGCGAACGCATGTCCACGTTGAGCTTCACGGGCGCGCCACTTTGTGCCGCGCGCACGATGGTGTTGTAGTGCTCCATCGTGAGGATGATCGACGGCGTGGCGTCATCGCGCGTGTTGCGCTGGCCGAGCACGAACGCCGTGCCCATCTTCGCGGCATTGGGGCGAAGGATGACCGCCGCGCCGAAGCGCTGGAGGAGCGGACGCATCGTATTGAAGGGCGTCGCGCTGGTCGCATTCGGGAAGGTGGGCGCTCCACTTCGAATATTTGAATCGATGGCTGCCGGCTGAATGCGATCACGCTCGGCCCACGCAGTTTGCGGGCGAACGGGGAGAATGATCGCGCCACGAAGCTTTTCTCCCATCGCTTCGATTTCAGCGGCGGTCTTGTCGCCGAGGTAGATCGGCGCGCCACTCACCGCGGCCTTCATCGAAGGCGTCCATGCTTCAGGATAGCCGATGAGAGGGAAATACCGCGGCGCCGTCATCTCGAGGGTGAGCTTGTCGAGCGTCCATCCGCGCCCGAACGGGAACGCCTCGAGATGCGAGTTCGCGAGGCCCCACTCCGCAAGCTTTGTCTGCGCGTACTTCGCCGCAGCGTTGTAGGCCGGCGTCCCCGTCAGGCGCGGCCCTGCGACGTTCGTCAACTGATTGAACACCTCATCGACCTTCGAGCGCTCCAGACCCTCGGTGCGAATCCTGGCGATCATCGCGCGATCGACGGGCTCCTGGGCGGCGAGCGACGTGGCCAATGCGAGCAGGAGGTAACGTTTCATCGGGTGCTTTCAGTGCGTGTATGAGTGGGGAAAAGCGACAGGAGGGGATTCAGTTCGTCGCCGATTTCTTTCCCGACGGCTTCAGGTATTTCGCGTACCAGTCGAGCACACGCTGGTGGTAGTCGATGAAATCCGACTCCGTCGTGCCGGGCGTTCCATGGCCGCCGTTCGTGTAGCTCACCCAGGTCACCGTCTTCCCGAGGCGGCGGAGCGCGTAGTACATCTCGCGCTCGTTGATCTCAGGGACGTTGTGGTCCTGGCCGCCGGTCATCAGGAGCAGTGGTGTCGTGATGCGGTCCGCAAAGAAGATCGCTGAATTCGCGATGTACTTCTGCGGCGCTTCCCAGAGCGTGGCGCCAATACGGTCCTGGCTCGCTTCGGCTGCATTGATGTTCCGCGCGCCGAGTCGCGGGCTGTCAGTATAGAACGAGATCATATCCACTTTGCCGCTCATGTTGATTGCCGCGGCAAAACGCTTGGTCTGCGTGATCAGCAGGTTCGTTGCGAAGCCGCCGTAACTCGTGCCGTGCACGCCAAGCCTGGTGCTGTCGGCGATGCCGGCGTCGATGACGTAGTTCGCGGCGGCGGTGACGCCCTTCGTCCACGCTTCGCCGGGGAATCCGATATCGAACGTCACGCTGGGCTTCACGACGGCGTAGCCGTTCGCGGAGAGGAGATTCGCGACCACGTCCCACGTGTCGTCGAAGAACGACTCGTAGATGATGAACACGGTAGGATAGCGCGTGCCCTTCTGGTAATTCGCCGGATAGAACAGCACGCCATTCTCAGTCTTGCCGTCGGCGTTGCGGTACTTGATTAGCTCGGTCTTCGCGAGCGGTTTCGTCGCGAGTTGCGGGTTGCTCTCGACGAGACGACGGAGGTTTGCGAGCGAGCCGTCACCCGTGTAGATGTCGGCCGTTCTGTTGCCATCGGCGATGGTGAGTACCGACGTGGCGCCGTCCTCGGAGAGCTGCAGTCCGTTGAAGTACTTCGCGCCCTTCGCGAGGGTGTCGGTTGATTTTGTCTGACGGTCGTAGCGGACCACCGCGCGGTGCCACACGGCGCGTGAGTTCGCATTCATGTACAGGTAGCGTCCGTCGTTGCTCCACGCGCTCACCGTGGGCCGGGGAGCGTTCACATCGGACGTATCGGGAAGCGCGACGAGCATCTCCTTTGCGCCCGTCGCGACGTTCACGACCCAGATCCCCTGACGATTCGTCGCGAGGATCTCCTGATCGTTGCTGCTCCACCGCGAGACGGTGAAGCGTTCGTTGGCAGCAGCCCGGGCGGCGGCGGACGTGTCGGCCGGCGCTGGCGCGCCTGCGCCGCCACGTCCCCCGCCGCCACCGGCACCACCACGTCCACCGCGCCCCCCGCCACCTGCGCCATTCACAGGGCCCGTCGCGCCTAGAATCTGCCGCCCCGTCGTGTCATCGACCGATGCGATGTAGACGCGGCCGTCGCGCGTCAACGCGTAGTGGCGTCCATCGTTGGCCCAGCTCAGCTGAATTCCGGTCGATGTCGCGTACAGGGTCTTTGGCGCTGATGTCCCGGCGAAGTGCGCGACAACTTTGTTCGCCCGCCCGCCTCCGCCACCACCGTAGTTGGTGCGCGGCGTGAGGTCTTCATTGGTGACGATGACCGAGCCATCGGCAGCCATCGTCCACGAATTGATCTTCTGGTCAGGCACGAGCGTCTTCACTGCCGCCGTAGCGACATCCCACGACGCGATCGAACGCTGCGACGCCATGCGGCCGAGGCCGTCCCACTCGAGAAAATCTTCAGCGCCGTCGAGCACAACAATGGGTCCCTTGGTCAGCTCATTGAACCGCGCTGTCGCCTTGTCTTTCCACGCCGTCGTGCGGAGCGCGAACAGAATCTGCCGGCCATCCTTCGTCCAGCGAAGCTCGCTGTTCTCCGCGATGTACAGCCCCGTCATCGTTGCGGGAAGTTTCATCACGGTGAGCTTTCCCGTCGCGCGATCCCACACATTCAGCACGAGCGCGTCGTTCTCGACGACGAACATCGCGAGGCGCGTGCCATCGGGGGACCAGGTAACGTTGCGCACCGTCTTCTTCGTGGTGAACACCGCGCGCTGCGCCCCGGTCTTCGTGTCGATGACGACGAGCTTCGCCTGGGGCGCGCGAATGTACGTCGGGTCGTTGTCGCGATAGTAGTCGGTACCGAGCCCGTCGCGTCGCGTAGACATCGTAACCGCGAGCCACTTTCCATCGGGGCTCAGGTCCTGAATGCTGGCATTGCCGATGTCGAGGAGATCGCGGATGCCGAGGGAATCGGCGGAAACAGTGACGCTTGCGCGGGCAGGGAGCGCAACGGCCGTTGCGAGGAGGACAACGAGAAAGCGGCGGAGAATCTTCATGGGTCCCGGGGCTGGGGGTGAATGAAGTTCGCCCGGGAGATGTGGTGAGGAAAGGGGAGATCCTTTCCGTGTTCGCGGGAGTGCGCCTTAACGGTTCGCGACGGGGCGAACCTCGCGCCCTGTGCCCCCTGACCACTTGAAGAACATGAATGTCAGGACACCGAAGATGATCGCGGCGCCGCCCAGCTCCATGATCGTGCCGGCGATCTTCACGTCGTCCACCGCATTCAGCGCGAGGGCGCGCGGGGCGAGCTCGTAGACACCGTACATCGGGTGGCTGCGTGAAAGCATGACGATCGCGATCCCCGTATGCGCCAGCGTTCCGAGAAACAGATAGACCATCTGCAGAGGAACGGGGAAACGCGGGCGCGCCGGCACGGGGACGATCAACGGCCACCAGAACCAGATACCTGCGATCAGCCAGGCGATATCGATCGTGAAGGCGCCGAGTTGCGAGGGCATGAGCGCGTCGTTCACTCCCGGAACGTGGGTCGCGATGATCACAATGTTGAACGCAACGACCGCCACCATCGGGTGAAGCAGCGTGTTGAGCACTCTCGCCTTGCGCCCACTCGCCGGCCAGACGCGGGCGGCGTAGTGCCGCGAGCCAATCAGCATCAGCGGCGGAGCGACGAATACGACGATGAGGAACTGGAGCGCGTGTGCACTTGCGAGATATCCGGCCGCGAGTGGCCCGAGCGGCCAGTCGAGAGCGATCTCCAGGCTCACGACGCCTGCCCAACCGATCCATCGGTCCCGCGGCGGCGTCGATGGATGCCGCGTGACCAGCCACTGATCAAATGCGATCAGGGCCATGATGATCCACACGCCCGGATAGGCGGTGGGCGCCCAGCTCCATGGGCCTTGTCCCGCCGAACACCACCACTGCATCAGTCGTTCAGCGCTTTGCGTGTCGCTTCAGCAACACCGGAATGTCTGCGGCCCAGTCCTGCTGCCGGATCCCGAACGGGTACATGACGCGCAGGGAATCGTCGGGTTCGATCGCAAGGACGCCGGAGAAATGGCCCACCACGTAACTACCGTCGTCGGCTTTCTCACCGGGCGGCAATGTGCCGAGGTTGAGGGTTTTCTCGATGGCGTGCACTTCTTCGATGGGACCACGGAGGCCCACGAAGCTCGAATCGAAATTGTCGAGCCAGCTTCGGAGGCGTGGAAGGGAATCGCGATCGGGATCAGTCGTGACGAAGACAAACGACACGCGCTGCCGGTCTTCCCACGGCAGCGTCTTGATGATCTCTGCGATGTTCGCGGCGTGAACCGGACACACGTCGGGGCAGTATGTGTATCCGAAAAACAGGAGTGTCAGCTTCCCCGATGTCTTTTCGGCGAACGCATACGGTTTGCCGTCGGTGTCTGTGAGCGTGAACGCGGGGCGTGGAAGCGGTTCGCCGATCTCGACGCCGCGGATCGCACCGGTGGCCGACGCCGGTGGGGACTTTTCACAGCCAGAAATGAACAGCGCGGCCAGAGCCGCGCGAAGCAACGTGCGCATGACGCAATCTAGCGCCGTGGGCGACTACGCTGGACGAATCTCCCGCCATTTCCGCCGGAGGAATACCTCGAAACGGTCGAGCATATTCGCCAGCTTTTCCGATTCCCGCGCGATCATGCCGGCGCCGAGGGCGACAATGAGCATGCCTGGCCCCGGGGCAGGAAGCGCAATGAGTCCGACGACGAGAACGACCACACCACCGACGATGTAGGCCACGCGCTTCCATGGCGCTTTCTGCGCCTTCTGGTGCTCCGTGTACATCCCGTGAAACCGAAATCCGGGGCGTCGGTTCTTGAATTTATTCCAGGCGGCTTTGAGCACGTTAGGCGGGCAGAGGGCAGGGGCGGGCAGGGGGCAGGGGGCAGAGGGCAGCGGCGCCTTGACGTTCCAACGTTCGTACCCCCGGCGAGCTGGTATTGTGCCGGCTGGCTTGCGCAAAAGTACTTTGCGTAATAAAGTTCACCCCGAAACCATTCCCGGGGCATGCAATGTCGGCGGTGACGAAGTTCTTCTTTCGCTCCCCTGTATCGGAAACGTCGGCCTGGGCCGTCGTTCACTGGTGGGAGCGGCGGCGGGTGGCGTACAACCTCGCCGTGGGGGCGGCGGGCATCGCCACCATCGGCATCGTCACGCTGACGGCCGCGATGCCGCCGCACGCCATCCGGTTCGTGCTCCCGTGGCAGCTCGTCGTGTTCTACGGCGTCGCCGCCAACATGTGCTACAGCGCCGGCCCGCTCATCGATCTCGCCGTCTGCCGAGCGTGGGGAGACGAATTCGCGTCGGTCGGGCCGACACTATTCCGCTACGGATTCGCGTTCTCGATGGGACTCACGCTCCTCCCCATTCCCCTCGCGATCGGGAGCTGGTGCCTCCGCGTGCTCCAGGTGCTGCTCTGACGACATTTGGCTACGTTTGGCGGACGCCAATCGACACGTGACCAATGTCCGACGAATCGCTCCCGGTCCTGCAGGAAATCGCTCAACTACTCCGCCGGCAGGTCGAGCAGCTCGATCAGCTTCACAAACGCGACGAACGCATCGCATCGACCATGACGACGATGGACGCCCGGCGCGAGGACGCGCGAACGGAGCAGGCGAGTGTGCGCTGGGAAGAGCGGGAGTTCCGCGCACAGCTCATCGCGCTGGCGCAAAAGCAGAATGAACTCCTGGAGAGGTATCTCGAGCGCGGGAAGAGCAGGGACTGACGCGGCCTACTCCACCGTCCAGAAATCCATTCCGGGCGACGTCATCCCCGCCCGGCGGAACGTCCGCTCGTACCACGCGCGCGGACGCCTCGTGAGTCCGGCAAGGTCCCCCTCGAGCTCGTCCCCCTTCACATACGCCTGCAGCAACGCGACCCCCGTGAGATGCCTGCCGAGGGTGGTCGCGCCGCGCACGATCTCCGCGGGCTTGAGATAGTGGAGGACATCCGCGCACACGACGAGATCGAAGTCATCGAGGCCGGGAATCGTCCCGATGTCGCCAAAGCCCCCGATACGAATGTTGCGCGACGTTCCATAGCGCTTTACCGCGTATTCACTCGGGTCGACGCCGACGTATTTCGCCAGCGGCCGCAGGGCGAGGAGTGCCGTGCCCCACTCCCCTTCGCCACAGCCGATGTCGAGAATGCGTTTGACGGGGCGTTCGAGGATGAGCTCTGTAACGGCAATCGCGGCCGCGGCGCGCCGCGCGAGATCGGTGCGGGTTCGCACCTTGTGCGCGGAACTTCTGTACCATTTGTCGAAATACGACTGATCGAAGGCCTTCACGCGCTCACTGCTGAATGATGTCGGTCGTCACGAGCGCGAAATAGTTCCCAGGGCCGCCACTCGACGTGAGTGCAACGAAGCGCTCCAGGTACTGCATGAGCTGCGTCGCGTGGTAGCCGGCGACGTTTTGCGGATGCCCGCCCTGGAAGTAGCTGCGAATCATCACGCCTTTCGGATCGCGGGGAAGCCGCGCCACATTCCGCGCAAACGTCTGAAAAAGTCGGTCGTTGAACAGATACTGCTCGACGTTCGACGTATAAAACCCGGTGACGCGTTCCTGATGCGCGCGGAGCCAGTCACCGACGGCCACCAGCGTCTTCGACCCGCCGAAATTCCCCACCAGTGGCACCACGAGATTCCGGTCTTCCAGTGATTTCACGAACTGGAAGTCGTCTTCGCGCGCCACGTAGCTCGCGCGACGGCGGTCGCGATCCATCTCGGTGAGCAGGCGGCGGTAGTCGGGATAGTACGGCTGCGGCGCTCGTCCGAAAGTATTGAAGCGCAGGTTCGGGCCCATCGTGATGAACGTCGTGTGAAAACGCCCGATGGTCGCCAGGTCCTCACCCGACAGCCGCGGCGATGTGGCGCGCACGCGATTGCGAAGGCGCGCCGCCGCCGACGTATCCGCCCGCGCGCCGTCCACATACGCCAGCACGGCCACGATATCCCGTGCTCCCCATCCCGCTGTGTCTGCGGGAGCCGTCTTGCCGAACAGCGTGCAGAGATATTCGACGCGATTTCGCGAGAGAGCGAACGCGGCCTTGAGGAGAAGATGGTGCAGCATGTTGTCGCGTCGCACGTCCACGATGAACGCGACGTGCGGCCGAATGGCCGCGATGTACGAAAAATTCTGGTCAGGCCCTACACCCAGGTACGCGCCCCCGGTAATACCGAGCTTCTTCAGCGTTCCGACCGGGTGGAGATACGAATCTTCGTTGGAAATCAGATTGTCGGTGTCGAAGTAACCCGACGCCTCGGACAGCGTTGCAATGAGCTGCGCAAACGCCGAATCCGTCAGCGCGCCCGGCGCCTGCGCCCGGAGCGGCTGGGCTCCGAGCACAAGCATCGTCAGCGCGATCAGAAGGCGCATGCGCTATCGTCGCAGGGAACTGACGGGGGCTACCGGCAGGATGGCATGGTGGGGTCTGCGCCGCTGATCGCCGGCTTGTCCTTCCGGTTCGCGATCGCTGTCATGATGTCGTGCACAAAGCGCCCGAGCTTCGCCGCGTGCTCATAGTCGATGTACTGCGGCTCGTCCGTGAGCTGGTGATAGTCGGCCGCGTATCCGAGAGAGAAATACGTCACCGGAATGTCCTTGCGAACGTAATTCACCTGATCGCTGCGGCAGAACCGGTTCATCGGGTTCGACGGCACTTCCCACGTCTTGTCGATCGCCATCACTTCAGCACGCGTGGCATTCACGGAATCGATGATGTCGCCGAACTCCCGCGACAACCGGCGCGATCCGAGCGTCTGCACAGAGGTCGGGCCGCCGAACTTCACCTGATCGACGCGCCCCTTGCCCACCATGTCCATGTTGTGCGCGGCGACGATGTTCGCGAGGGGCACCGTCGGGTTGTCGACGAACCACGCGGAACCGCGAAGTCCCCCTTCTTCACCCTGGTGCGAAATGAAAATGATCGACCGCGCCGGCTTCTCCTTCGCGAACTGCTCGGCGATCTCGAGCATTACCACGGTGCCTGAGCCGTCGTCGTCGGCGCCGTTGTTGATGGAATCGCGACGAACAGGGCGGATGCTGCGCGCCCGCGCGATCAGCGAATCGATACGACGCTGCTGATCAGCGGTCGGACGGCACGCTGGATCGTTCGCCCCCTGCCTCCGGGTCACGATATTCACGGCGCGGAGGGAATCGTGATCGACCGCGTTTGCCACAGTGCCGATGTGGTCATTGTGTGCACCGACGAGCACGTACTCATTCGCGCGCGCCGGATCGGATCCGGGAAGAATGGCAATGACATTGCGCGCCGCATGCGGACCCATCCGCCACTGATACGACCACTCACCGCTCACGGGCTGGCCGGTCGCGCCCACGGCCAGCTCGTCCACGGACTTTCCGAAAATCTTCGCTGCGGCGGCAGCGGAAATCGTCGCCGCTGGAATTCCCGCTGCGGCCCCCACGTTTGCCGGACGCATGCCCATGTTGCCGGAGAACGCGGTGCGCAATTGCTGGGCGGTCAGTGATTCGAGCCCCACGACGAGGATCGCCGCAGCTCCGGCGCCCTGCGCGCGCGGATCACGGGCACCTACGCCACCGGCGGCGCCGCGTCCGCCCCCACCTCCGCGCCCGCCACGACCGCCACCCGCGTTGCCGGCTCCCGCGCCGCGGCCAGTGCCAGCGGTACCACGAGCCGCCGCCGCAGCTGCGTCGGCGATCACGGCCGCGGCCGCACCAAATCGGTCAGGTACCGAGTCGCAGCGCGGAAGCGCCTGCGCACCGCGTCCCGCTCCACCGCCGGTGTTCGTGCCCGGCGCCGGTGGTGCTGCAACGAAAACCGCGACCTTTCCGCGGAGCATCGCGGCGTCGAGCATCGTCGTCGTATCTCCCCAGTATCCCGCGTAGACGGTGGGCACTCCGTTGAAGGAGGCAGCGCCGCCAATGCCGCTGTTGGCATTGGGCGCTGTCGGTACCCACTCGAGCGTCGCGGTAAGGGGCGTGCCCCCTGCGGAAAGCTTCGAGCTCGCGCTATCGAAACTGACCGGTCCCCACGGAAGCGTCTGGAAGTAGGTGCCGTCGTCTCCCGCCGGCTTGAGGCCGAGGCGCTTGAATTCGCGCGCGATGTAATCAGTGCCCTTCACGTTGCCGAGCTCCCCGATCCGTCGCCCCATCATCGAGTCATGCGCGAATCCGTAGAGTCGCGTTCTCAGGTCATTCGCGTTGATCGCCGGAACCGTTGGCCGCGGGGCCCAGGTCATGGGGCCTTCGTCGGGCCAAACTGGCTTTGCCGCAGCGGCACGAGTCGACTGGGAAGCCGACGGGGCGGCGACGAGCGCGATGAGCGCGAATGCAGAAGCAATCCGAGGCACGTCTCACTACTCCATGTTGCAGATGGTCGGTCAAATCTAGGCGTTCTCGCACTCCCGGGTCCACACGCAGTCCCGGTGACGCGAGCCGTTCAACCCCGGGTTCGAGCGTTGCGTCATTCGCGTTTGTTTCTCCGCTCCCTTACGCTCGTACATGCCGGAGCGGGCCGAGAACACCTTAGTCGTCGACGGAATTACGGAAGCGGAAGCAGACTCGCTGGAAGGAATGAGCGTGTGGCGGAAGCGCGCGCGCGAATTCGCAATTCTCTGCGGCATCTGGGCGATACCCGGAATCATCGGCGGCTTGTCGCTGCGTCTGCTGACCGTCGGTGCGGAAAAGACCCCCGAGATAGGTCTCGGGCGAGCGTTGGTCTGGCAGCTCCTCGCGTGGATTCCGTGGGCAGTCTGGACCGCGCTGGCGATCTGGCTTGTTCGCCGCCTGCCGTTCACACGCAAGCGTTGGCCGGTGGCACTGCTGTTCCACGTCATTGCATGCGTGGCGGTGGGAAGCATTCAGATTCTGTCAGTCGTGTTCCTCGACCGGTTTTTCTGGCCGGTGCCGATGGAGTCCCCGGTGGGCGTGCACATTCGCGACGCGTTTTTCCGGCTCGCTGATTTCTTTGTCGTCATCTATATGGCAGTCGTCGCCACCGGACTCGGCGTCGATTACTTCCGACGCTACCGCGAGCAGCAGGTTGCCGCGGAGCGTTTACGGACCGAAATGGTCCAGGCACAGCTCCTCGCGCTCAGATCACAGCTCAACCCACATTTTCTCTTTAACGCGCTCAATTCCGTAATCTCCCTGATGGATCGCGACGTGCCGGCGGCGCAACGAATGGTGGCGCGGCTCGGCGATCTTCTGCGGCTCTCGTTGAACGCGACGGAGACCGAAGTGTCGCTGGAACGCGAGCTCGCGCTCGTGAAACAGTATCTCGAAATCGAGCGTATCCGCTTCGGAGATCGTCTCACGATTACAGTCGACGTTCCGCGGGAGCTCCTCGAGCTTCCCGTGCCGAACCTCGTGCTGCAACCGCTGGTGGAAAACGCCATTGTGCACGGCGTTGGCCCGCGCCCGGGTCCAGGGCGCGTGACGGTGCAGGCGCATCAGATGGGCGACACACTGCTGCTTCGTGTGCTCGACGACGGGCTGGGTCTCAACGGCGCCGATTCCAACGTCGGATTTGGGATTGGCGTCGGCAACACGCGCGCGCGCCTCGCCGCGATCTACGGCGCGGGGGCGAGCCTCACACTGCGCGAGGCGGAATGGGGCGGATGTGTCGCCGAGATACGGTTGCCGGTAGCGACGGCGTAAGCGCGAGACTGGGAAAGCGACGCAGCGACAAAGGGAAAAGCGACAAAGAATGAGCGGTTTTCTTTGTCGCTTTCTCGTCTTTGGCACCCTTTCGTTCCGCGAACAGTTTCCTGACAAATAATTGAAGCAACGGTTGACCCCGTTACGTATGTCAAAGGAGAGAACGTCAGTACGACGTCGGTTTTTCCCTCTGAGGACGGAGTCACAATGCGCGTACTCGTGGTAGACGATGAACCTCTCGCGCGCGAACGAATCGTGCGCTTGCTCACCGGACGTCCTCCGGTGCGAGAAGTGATTGAAGCAACTGATGGACCGTCGGCAATTGAAGCAATCCGCACGCGAAAGCCGGACCTGATGTTTCTCGACGTGCAGATGCCGGGTGTCGATGGATTCGGCGTGCTGCGTGCCGTCGGTCTCGAAAAACTCCCCGCCACTGTGTTTGTAACGGCGTTCGATGCACATGCCCTCCGCGCGTTCGAGGTGCACGCCGTGGACTACCTCCTCAAGCCGTACGACACGGACCGGTTCTGGGCGGCGTTCCGCCGCGCGACCGAGACGGTCGCGATGCGCTCGGTGCTCGGCGCCGGACGCAAGCTCGCGTCGTTGCTGCACGAGATGGACGAAGGGCGACCGACCACCGAGCAGCCCGTCGCTGAACCGGCGCGCCATATCGAGCGGATCGCGGTGCGCGCGGACGGCCGGATCTTCTTCGTGCGCCCGAGTGAGGTGGACTGGTGTGAAAGCGCCGGCAACTACGTGAAGCTGCACGTCGGCCGTGTGGTCCATGTCATTCGCGAAACGCTGTCGAATCTCGAAGAGCGGCTCGATCCGTCGGCATTCATCCGCATCCATCGCCGGCTGATCGTGAACGTCGATCGCATTCATGAGCTCCAGCCGTGGTTCGGTGGGGACCAGATCGTGATCCTGAAGGACGGATCGCGCCTGAGACTGTCCCGCACGTTCCGCGAGAAGGTTGCTGAAAGGCTGTTCGTAACGAGCTGATTGAAGGACCGCAGTCAGACTGGGAATTCGGAAACTGAGTCAGGATTCGCGAAACTGCGTTCGCAATTCCTGACTCGGTTTCCGAATTCTCATTTTGCCCCTACATTGACGCCATGAAAATGATTCGTGCCGCGCTGCTGATCGCCGCGCTTCCATTCGCTGCCCGGGCGCAGGACACCGAGCAGAAGGCCGTTCTCGCCGTCGTCGACAAACTGTTCGACGGGATGCGCAAGGCTGACACGGCTGCCATGCGCGCCCTGTTCATTCCGGGCGCGCGGATGCTCAGCATCGGCCGGCAGGGGCAGCCGAGCTCTGAGCCGATCGATCCGTGGCTCGTGAGCATCGGGAAGAAACCAGCGACGACGATCTACGACGAACGCACCTGGGCGCCCGAGGTGAAGATCGATGGCGCGATCGCGCAGGCGTGGATGCAGTACGCATTCTTCGTCGGCGAGCGGATGAACCACTGCGGAGTCGATGCGTTCGATTTTCTGAAGATCGGCACTGAGTGGAAAATCGCCACGATCATGGATACGCGGCACATGACCGCCTGTACGCCTCCCGCGAAACAGCACTAGCGTCGTCACGAACGCGCGACGTACAGTTCAGTCCACGCCCCATCGGAGCCTCCATGAATCACCGCCGCCACGAAGCCGTGGTTCTCGCCATGACGTTAGCCGCACTGGCGGGGTTCGCATCCTCATGCAGTGATGACGACCTGACGGTCGCAACGGCCGACATCGTCGGCGTGTGGTCCGGAACGACATCGCAGCAGCGGCCACTCGAATTCAACGTCGAGTCATCCGGCGTGGCTGATGGGCAGTTCGGGTATCAGATGACGGGCACGTGCAACTTCACGACATCGCAAGTCATCAATGCGGCCGAGGGGATCCCCGTCAGCAGCGGAAAATTCACGACCGGAAAAACGCAGATCGGCGCAGGGGTCTTCATCACGATCGCCGGAGAATTCACCTCGTCAACCACCGCGACGGGGACGTTCCTGATTCAGCACGCGCCGTGCGGCGACACGCTCAATATTTCGTGGAGCGCGACGAAGCAGTAACGGCAGGTCTGATTGATTGCGCGACGAGCGCCGCTGAGCCTGCCAGCAGGCCGGCAAATACCAGAGTCAACGCGATCGCGCCCCCCGCGGGCAACTGAAGTGTCCCGGAGAGCACGCCATCGAGGACGCCCACGGGACCGTTTCGGCGCACGAGCAACAACAGCAGGCCCCACGCGGCAGCGCCACTGAGCGCGGCGACGAGGACGCCACCGCGACGGGGCATTGCCAGAGTCCATGCGAGACTCACGAGTGGCACCATCCACCACCCCGCCACGACGGTTGCTGCCGCGATGGCCAGTGCGAGCCCGAGCCACATTGCGAGGATTTTCATCGTCCGCGCGGCACCAGGGTCAGGGTGGATGACGTCTGCGCCCCCGGGAGATCCGAGGGAGCGCGCGGAATTCGCAGTGTGTCCAGCTCGCCGCGACGCCACGTCTCGATTCGATCACGAAAATGCGGGCTCACAGGATTGGACGATTGCCCGCCGGGATAGATGCCCCACGCGCGAATGTCGGGGCCGAGCTCGGCGACGAGCCGCCAGCTGGCTCCGTGCACTCCATTGCCCGAGCTCGGGTTGATGGTCTCGCGCCCCCCCTGAATGGGAAGATCGAGGGATGACAAAGCGGGGACACGCAGTGCGTGCCAGATGTTCGCGACGCGCAGCTGCGACCATCGCCATCGGCCATCGGTGGCGGGACCGCGGTCGCGTTCGACGCGTGCGAGGCCTTCACGCAGCGCGGCCGCGATGGTCTCGTCGCGGGTTTCGCGCACGGGCGTTGTCCTTCGATCCCACCACACGCTCAGCGAATCGGCGGTAAGCGCGAGCAGGACAGATTCGTTCGGAGTGGCCACGAGCGTGTCGCTCCCTGGTCTCAATGCGAGCTCGTCCCATGTGTAGCGCGACAGAATCTGCATCGCGTTCTCGAACAGAATCGCGCGTTCGTTCTCGAGTGTGTAGCGCCGGTCCCACTCTGCAAGAAGGCGTGCCGCGCGCGCGAGCACCGAATCCGCGGGCAGGGTCCGCGCTGCAGCGAGAAAGAGGGGAACGAACGCATCCGCTCTCGCGCTTCCCGGGTCCGTCTGAAAACGCCGCATCTCATCGGCGGTGACTGAAGAATCCTGACGGAGAAGCGTGTTGATGCGCATCGCGCGCCACGGCGACGGCCATTCGTTGCCGAGGTAGTCGGCATAGGTTCGGGGGTCAGCAGGCTGCTGGTTTGCCGAAACGGCGAAGCCCTGCGCCGGATCGAATGCCTGTGGCGGAACCGTGATCCAGTCCTTCCAGTCATTCGCGCTCGAGGTTCCGTCGAGCAGGCGGTCGCCCCGGGGACGGCGCGGATAGGCGCCCGTGGAGCGGATCGCAATGTGTCCACTGCGATCGGCGGCCGTGAAGTTCTGCGCCGGCGCCCGGAAGCTCGACATGGCCGCGAAGTATTCGTTCACAGAGTGCGCGCGCTGCGCGGCACGGAATGCATCAAAGTCGCTCGACGGTTCGAGCACCATCCATCGCATCGAGATCCACTTTCTGCCGACGTGCATGAGCGGGCCGCGGTGCGTGTAGCGCAGCGTGTCAGCGCCGATTGTCTGGCCTCCGGGTGCGCGATACGTCTCCGCAGTCGTGGTGAGATCGCGCCATGTGCCGTCGACCATGTATTTCGATGGTGTGACACTGTCGTCCACCGTCTCGATGTAGTAATCCGCGACGTCGGCACCGACGTTGGTCGCACCCCACGCCACATCGCGATTGAGACCGAGGATGATCGACGGTGCACCGGGAAACGTCACGCCGTACACGTCGATCGAATCCGCGACGACGACGTGAGCCTCATACCAGATGGATGGCAGCGAGAGATCGAGATGTGGATCGTTCGCGAGGAGCGCGTGTCCACTCGCGGAGCGTGACGGCGCGACGACCCAGCTGTTGCTGCCCACCACCTTCTCGAACTCGCGGGAGGCGTTCCCTCGCATCGCAAGCAGGATCTTTGCGAATGCGGCGGACGCACTGTCGGGCGACGGGGCAGGAATGTGTGCGGGATCCACCCGTGCCACACGCTGCGCGTTCGGCTGGATTGGCTCCTGCACGTACGAGCTGCGCGGAAACAGTGCATCGGTCGCGGCAGCGCCGACGATTCCTTCGATCTCCGGCCGCACCAGCTCGAAATCCGAGTACGCCAGCGTATACCCCATGCGCACGAGCAGCGACATCGTGTATTCGGGTTTCCAGCGCTGCGGCGTGCGGTGCAGGAGCCGGTACTCGAACGGGAGCGTCGTCGGCGTGAGCTCGTCGATGTACGCATTCACTCCATCGGCGTACGCTTCCATGGCCCGCATTGTCGGCGAATCCGGTGCGACGGCGGCGAACTTGCGCCGTGCACCCCACGGAAGTCCGAGTCGCCGGGTATCGCGGTCCACCCTGATCGCGCGTTCGCCGACGAGCTCGGTCAGTGTTCCTTCGGCGGCGCGCGTCTGCAGCTCGAGCTGAAACAGGCGGTCGCGTGCCACCGCGTATCCGAGAGCGCGCAGCGCGTCGAGCTCGTTCGACGCAAAGATGTGCGGCACGCCGCGATCGTCATACGCGACCTGTACAGGGGCGGAGAGCGAGGTCACGGCCGCGTTCGACGAGTCAGGAAAGCGCGACGCTGCAGCAAGAGACCACACGCCGTTCCATGGATCGAGAAACGATCCGAGGGGAGGAATGGGCCCTGTTGCACGCGCGCCGACGAAGAGGCCGCCGGCAAGCATGACGGCGCCGATGACGCCGCGGGTGGTGCGCGAGGGTGGAGCGATCAAGGAGTGGGGGCCAGGGGGCCTCGAGTCATCGACAGCCAGGCGTCTCTGAACTCGCCTACAATTTCACTCACCGGACGATTCGCGTCGATCCCCGCGACACTCTTGCCGGCCTGCCAGTAGTCGTCGTCAGCGGTTCCCGCGTGCAACGATCGTTTGAGGCGAACGGCGGTGCGCATCGCATAGTACGAGCGGATCCATTTCTTCGTGCGCCGTCCCCGAAACATCCAGCGCGCAATCGGACCCACGCGTGTGCCGAGGCGTTGCACGTACGGCGTATTGATTACCGCCACCGGAACGCCCGTCAGACGTTCGGTGAGGACGATGTCGCGCTCCGCGGCGTCGATAATCGCCTGCTTGTACTCCGGGCTCGCGTTGCACTCAGGTGTCGCTATAAAGCGCGTTCCCATCTGCACACCCGCATACCCGAGCCGAAGCATGCCGACGAACTGATCGGGCGTGCTCACCCCGCCTGCAGCAACCATCGGAAGGCCGATGTCTCCGACTTCATCGAGTAGTGCCTGCGGCGTACGCGCTCCCGCATGCCCGCCCGCGCGCGAATTCACACCGATGAATCCATCGACGCCGCCATCGCGCGCCTTGAGCGCCCACTTTCGTTCGGTGACGTCGTGGTACACCACACCCCCCACCGCATGCGCGGCGTCCGCGACCCATCGCGGATTGCCCAGGGACGTGACGAAAAAGCGCACCCCTTCCTCGAGCGCGATGTTGACGAACTTCACCATGCGCTCGTGGTACTGGCGCGAGCTCGCCTCGATGAGCGCGTTGAGACCAATCGGCCGGTCCGTCAGCGAGCGAATGAAACGAAGCCCTTCGCGATACTCGTGTCCGTGTACGTACGTGAGCGAGACAGGTTGCACCACGCCAATGGCGCCCGCCGCCGACGCCGCTGCCACGAGCTCCGGATTCGAACACGGAAACATCGGCCCGCAGATGAGCGGTACGTCAATGCCTGCGTGTTTCGTGAGTGGAGTCACGGGTGCGGTCATGTCGACCGCGCGAGTCCCAGACGCCAGGTGACCGTGGTACGTGCCACCACATCTCCCGCCTCATCGGCAATGTTCGCAACGACGTCGTGATCAACGTCCCCGGCGATCGGCGGTACCGTGCAAGTGGACTCGGCGACGAGCGTCCCGCGCGCCTTCTTGAAGTATTCCGTGCGAATGGCGGTCACGATGCCGCGAACGTCCCGCGGAAGCGCCGCGCTCATCGCGAGGCCGCTCGCCAGCTCACCGATATTGGCAAGGGCGATGGCGTGTATCGAGTCCAGATGGTTGCGGATGGTGTGCCGGTCGAGGATCTCGATCCGCGCGTGACCCGGCTCGAGTACGAGCACGCGAGGGTGTACGGTCCCGGAGTAGGGCACGGCTCGCTTCAAAATCCACGAAAAGAGCCACTGGCCGCCAGGGAGTGGTGAAAGGCGACGCCAGAGCATGAGAAGCCGGTGAGCCATGATTGCCCGGAATCTGGAGCCGGGTGCGACATGTGGCCAACTTTGACTCATGAAAAAGCGACAAAAACCGCGTGCCACGCCCACGCCGCCCGTCGCGGCGAAGCGGCCGCGTTCAGAAGAGCTCCACGGAGACGTCCGCATCGACGACTACCACTGGATGCGGGACAAGAAGGACGCCGATGTAATCGCCTACCTCGAAAAGGAGAACGCATACACCGAGGCGATGACGGCGCACACACGGCCCCTCGTCAACAAGCTCTACCGTGAGATCCTCGGCCGCATCAAGGAAACTGACCAGCAGGTTCCCGTGCGCGACAACGGGTGGTTCTACTACGCCCGCACGGTGAAGGGAAAGGCGTATCCGATCTACTGCCGCCGAAAAACACTTCGCGGCAAGGAGCACGTCATCTTCGATCAGAACAAGGAGGCGAAACCGTTCAAGTTCTATCAGATCGGCGGGATGGAAATCAGCCCCGACGGCAACTACCTGGCCGCGCTGGTGGACACGAACGGGTACGAAGACTTCGTGCTGCGCATTCGCGATCTGCGAACAGGGAAATGGCTCCCCGATACAGCAACCGAGCTGAGCTGGGGTCTCGCATGGGCCAGCGACAGCCGGACGATATTCTACGTCCGCGGCGATGCCGCGAAGCGCCCCGAACGGGTGTTCCGCCACACACTCGGCGGGCCCGAAGCGGCGCTCGTGTTTCACGAGACGAATGTGCTTTTCAACGTCTCCATCAAGCGCACCCGAAGCGGAGCATTCGTGCTCATTCAGTCGGGGAGCTATTCCCAGGACGAGTGGCGCGCGATCGACGCTGCGGCACCGGAATCGGAACCGTACCTGATCGCGGCGCGCGCGGAGAAGGTCGAGTACACCGTCGACCACGGCGGCAAATGGTTCTACATCGTCACGAATCGCGATGGCGCCACGAACTTCAAGATCATGCGCGCCCCTGTCGAGGCGCCGTCGGAGTGGCGTGAGTTCATCCGCCACAAGCGCGATGCGTTCGTCGAGGACGTCGATGTTTTCGAAAAATGGATCGTGCGGACGGAGCGCCGTGAAGGGCTGCGGCGAATCGTCGTGCGCCCGGTGACGTCGGCGAAGGAATACGATGTGTCGTTTCAGGATCCCGCCTACGGGGTGGATCTCGATTCCAATCCCGAGTTCGATACGAACGTTCTGCGGTTCACCTATTCGTCGTTTGTCGTGCCGCCGAGTGTGTATGACTTCGATATGCGCACGCGTCGCCGGAAACTCCTGAAGCGGCAGCCTGTGCTCGGCGGGTACCGCGCGAGCCGGTACAAGGTGGAGCGGCTGATGGTGCCGTCGCGCGACGGCTCGGTGCGAATTCCGGTATCCCTGGTCTACAAACCGCCACTCAGGCGGGACGGCATGCGTCCCCTGCTTCTCTACGCGTACGGATCATACGGCGCGACGATGGAACCGACGTTCAGCTCGGCGCGATTCTCTCTCCTGGATCGCGGATTCGTGTATGCCATCGCGCATGTGCGGGGCGGGCAGGAAATGGGACGCCACTGGTACGACGACGGCAAGATGATGAACAAGTTGCACACGTTCGAGGATTTCATCGATGTTGCGGCGTATCTGACGGAGCACAAATATACGAGCTCCGAACGTCTGGTCGCGCACGGCGGAAGTGCCGGCGGCTTGCTCATGGGAGCGATCGCCAACATGCGGCCTGATCTGTTCAAGGCCATTGTCGCCGACGTGCCATTCGTCGATGTGATCAACACGATGCTCGACGCGTCGATTCCGCTGACCGCGCAGGAATGGGAACAGTGGGGCAACCCGCAGAGCGCCGACGCGTATCGCTACATGATGAAGTATTCGCCGTACGACAACGTCAAAGCGCAGGCATATCCGCGCATGCTCGTGCTGAGCGGCATCAATGATTCACGCGTTGCGTTCTGGGAGCCGGCGAAGTGGGTCGCACGCCTGCGCGCGCTCAAGACGGATACCAATCCGCTCCTGATGCAAATGCTCATGGGCGCGGGGCATGGCGGTTCGTCCGGGCGCTATGACCGCATTCGTGAGACGGCGTTCAGGTATGCGTTCATGATCGACGCAGTCTCGGGGTAGGGAAGGGAAACGGGAGCGAGTGGCGGTTGATGCTACTCGCTCCTTTCTGTTGGAAGCGTAAGCTTGGCTTCGCATCCCGTGGCCCCAACGCGGTTCGTCAGCGTGAGGGTGCCTCCGTGCGCCTCGGCGATCTGCCGGGAGAGCACGAGGCCAATGCCGGTGCCGCCTTGCTTCGTGGTGAAGAACGGAACGAACAGGTTGGACGTCTCCGGAAGTCCGGGACCGTCGTCGTCGACCAGCAGGACGAACGCGCCGCGTGAGCGCGACCATCGGACCCGCACGCCCCCTCCCGTCACGAGCGCTGCATCGACCGCGTTCTTGATCAGGTTGATGAGCAACTGATCGAGCTGATCCTCATCGGCGTTGATGATCATGTTCGGCCCCGGAATCACGTTCACCGGAAGGCGTGTCTCGAGACGCACCACGCGCTGCACCCACATCGACACGGACATCGACGACGGTTTCGGCGGCGGCATCTTGGCCATGCGCGTGTACGATGACAGGAACCGCGTGAGTCCTTCGCTGCGCGAGCTGATGACGCCGAGGCCACGCTCGAGGTCTTCGCGGAGCTCCCCCTCCGGGGGCGCGCGCCGCAGCAGTTCCTGCAAGCGCTCCGCCAGCGACTTGATCGGCGTAATGGAGTTGTTGATTTCGTGCCCGAGTACGCGCACGATACGCTGCCACGCGAGTTGTTCCTCTTCGCGAAGGGCGCGGCTGACGTCAGCCAGCACCACGAATCGATGAGGTCGTCCGCCCTGACGAAAATCGCCGCGCCGCAGCTCGTAGCGTCCGCGCTGCGAGCCAAGCGACAACTCGATCACGCGCGGCGCCTCCCCCTTCAGCGTTTCCTCGAGGCCGAGCTCGTCGGCGCGTCGGCCAAGGAGGCGTTCCCCCGGCTGTCCGAGGAGGCGCTCGCCGCCGGCATTAATCACGCGGAGGGCGCCGCCATCGTCGAACGCGAGCACGGCGACGTCGATCTCCGCCATGACACGGCGGAGCAGGGAGGTCGCTTCGAGCGCGCCGAGCCGGCGCTCGCGGAGCTCGTCCATGAGCATGTTGACTTCGAGCATCGCGAGCCCGAGCGCGTCGTCAGAGTCCGCGCGCCGCGCACGCAAGGAATAATCCTGTTCGCGAATGGCGGCGAGCATGTTGGACAGCGTCTGCAACGGCCGGATCACGTGCTCGCGCAACACGAGCACGAACGCGATCCAGATGCACGCGAGTACGACGGTGAGGGTCCATTGCGTGCGCGGGGCGAATTCGCCCGTCCACAGCAACCAGAATGCGACGACCATCGGAGCGAGCGGCGCCAGCACCGCCAGCTGCGTGACCTGCCGCTCGTGCGTCGTGCTCACGGGTGGTTACAGCCCATGCTTCTCGAGTCGTCGATACAGCGCGCTTCGGGAAAGGCCGAGCGCCTCCGCGGCGCGGCTCACATTGCCTTCGTACCGTTCGAGTGCCTTGGTAACGAACAACCGTTCGAGATCCTCGAGGCTCAGGTCCTCGAGGCGCTGCGGAGCGCTGCCACCTGAGCCTCCGAGCGCGAGCTCAGCAGCGCGAATGGTTTCTCCCTCGGCGAGAAGCGTCGCGCGTTCCACGGCGTGTGCGAGCTCGCGCACGTTCCCAGGCCACGTGAAGTTGAGGAGCGCGCGCATCGCATCGGGATGAAAACCGGCGACGCGCTTGCCGTATCTGGTGGCGTACTGCTTGAGAAAGAACGAGCTCAGGGGGGGAATGTCTTCGCGGCGGTCGCGAAGTGGTGGAAGCTTGAGCTCGACTGTGTTGAGGCGGAAAAGAAGATCCTCGCGGAAGCGTCCGGCCGCCACTTCGTTGCGAAGGTCGGCATTGGTGGCAGAAATAATGCGGACATCGACGCGCCGCGTTTTCGACGAACCGACGCGCTCGAACTCTCCGGACTGAAGCACGCGGAGGAGTTTTGCCTGCTGCGGGAGAGAGAGGTTCGCGATCTCGTCCAGGAACAACGTTCCTCCGTCCGCGAGCTCGAAGCGGCCGATGCGGTCGGTCTTGGCGTCGGTGAATGACCCCTTTGTATGTCCGAACATTTCGCTCTCGAACACGCCGTCGGACAAGCCGCCGAGGTTCACGGTGACCATCGGGCGACTCGCTCGCGCCGAGGCGGCGTGCAGCCAGCGGGCGACGACTTCCTTGCCCGTGCCGTGTTCGCCGGTGACGAGCGTGTTCGCGTCGGATGGTCCGATGCGCTCCATGAGACGGAGCACCGGCTGCATCGCCGCGGATTCCGCGATGAGCTCGGGGGCCCCTTCAGGGCGCAGCGCGAGGTTTTCGCTTTCGAGACGCTGACTCCGCCTGATGGCGCGGCCGAGCTCGACCTGCGTGCGCATTACGTTGAGGAGGCGCGAATTGTCGAAGGGCTTTTCGATGTAATCCCGGGCACCGCGCCGCACCGCTTCAACGGCCCCTTCGATACTCCCCCACGCGGTCATGACGATGACGGGGAGCGTTGCGTCGAGTGCCTGCAATTCCTGCAGCAAGCCCAGGCCCTCGGTCCCGCTCGTCGTGTCGCGCGTGTAGTTCATGTCCATCAGCAGCGCGTCGTGATCGCGCGACTGCACTGATGCGATGACCGCGGCGGGTGATGTGACCGCCTCTATGTCGTAGCCTTCGCTCTTGAGGAGGAGGCGCAGGGCTTCGAGGACATCCTTGTCGTCGTCCGCGATGAGTATGCTGGAGCGAGGCATTACTAAAACTACAAGGAGCGAGGGAGGAAGGAGCGAGGAGCCAGGAGCTAGGAGCCAGGAGCTAGGAGCTAGGAGCTAGGAGCCAGGAGCTAGGAGCTAGGAGCGAGTGAGCAAAAAAAATCGAGGCAACGGAGGGAAAGGAACTGTCCTTTCATGCCTCCGTTGCCTCGATTTTTTTGCTTTGGTGCTCAGTGTTTCGCTACTTGATCTTTGCCATCGTGTAGGTGACCAGCACGGGCGTGACTTCACCCGTTCCGCCCTTGAGCACTGCCGTCCACTGCGTTGGCGAGGTCATCGTCCACTCGAGCTGATTCTTTCCGTTCGTGCCCTTCGGGACGAACGTGACCGCGTTCGGCGCAATCTTCGTCGCGACGTATTCAGTACCGTTGCCCGCGTAAAAGAGCTGGTTTGAGGTGAGGAACATCTTGCCCGTGCCCGTGACCTTGGCCGCTGTCGAGTCCGTGTAGAACGAGATCTCGATCGTGGTGTCATTCACGAACTTGTAGGATTCCGCGAACGAGGGCACACCGCCCCCTGTCCCGCGCCACGTGCCTTCGATCCAGCGCAGTGAAGTGAGTTGGGCCTTGGTAACTGCGACCGCGGTTCCAGCCATCGCCTTCGGCGGCGGTGTCAGCGCGGTTCCATTGGTCTGCTGCGCGCCGGCGACCGAGGTCGCAAGAAGGAGTGCGGTAACAAACGAAGTACGGTTCATAGTGAGACTGGCCTGAATTGGGGATATGTCTGATACCCCACTCGGGTCCAAAGAGCCTCTTTCCGGACTCAGATTCCCCCACTCAGGCGCGGCGCCCTCTGTGGGGGCACCGCCCGAACGCCCGCTGCCCGTTCCCCGTTGCCCGTTGCCCGTTGCCCGTTGCCCGTTCCCCGTTGCCCGTTGCCCGTTGCCCGTTGCCCGTTCCCCGTTACCCGCCCGCTGCCCCCTGCCCCCTGCCCGCTGCCCGCCCTACGCCTGCCCCTCCACCCACCCGTCCTTCAGGTTGATGATCCGGTTCCCGTACTTCGCATTCTCCTCGGAGTGCGTCACCTGGATGATCGTCGTGCCTTGCTCGTTCAGTTTCTTGAAGAGCTCCATGATCTCCTTGCCCTGCGCGGAATGCAGGTTGCCGGTCGGCTCGTCGGCGAGGAGGAGGGACGGCTTGTGGATCACCGCGCGCGCGACGGCCACGAGCTGTTGCTGGCCACCGGAAAGCTGCGACGGATACAGGCCTTTCTTCGCGACCATCCCGAATTTGTCGAGGGAATCAGCGACAATCGACTGACGCTCCGATTTCTTGATGTCGCGATACGAAAGCGGGATGTCGAGATTTTCCGCGACGGTCAGATCGTCGAGCAGGTGGTACTGCTGAAACACGAAGCCAACGTACTGCTTGTGCAGCGCGACGCGACGCTTGTTGTCGAGGCGGTGTACCTCGTGCTCGAACAGACGGTATTCGCCAGTCCAGGCCCCATCGAGCATCCCCATCACGGCGAGGAGCGTGGATTTGCCCGCACCAGATGGGCCCATGATCGTCACGAACTCGCCCTGCTGGATATCGAGCGATATCCGGCGCAGCACAAAGGTCTGACCACCGGCGGTCGGGAACGATTTGTCGAGATTGCGAAGGGAAATCATCGAGGTGCTGGGGACTGAGGACAGGAAATCAGGAATTACTCGAAACGCCGTACAACGGGTCCGTCAACTTTCGTCGCACGAAGCGCCGATATGAAGCTAGCGCCCATCGCAACAAATGCGGGAATGCTCATGCGGAAGGAATGAAAACCTGGACACCGCCTATTCAGAACGGAGGGCTTCCAGCGGATCCACCTTCGATGCACGACGCGCCGGCAGATACGTCGAGAACATCGCGACGCCACCAAGCGCCAGTGCCACGGCTGCGAAGGTAATGGGATCGTACGGGCTCACGTTGAACAGGAGCGCAGTAAGCACGCGCGACATCGCAATCGCGCCCACGATGCCGATCGACAAACCCAACGCCATGAGGCGCGCGCCCTCGCCAAGGACCAGCGAGCGCACCGACGAACCGTCGGCGCCGAGTGCCATGCGAATGCCGATCTCCGAGAACCGCTGCGACACTGAATAGCTCAACACGCCATGGACGCCCACCGCAGCAAGGAGCAGTGCGACGGCGGCGAATGAACCGAGCACGACCATGGTAAAGCGCTGCTGTCCAATCGAATGCGCGACCGTCTCCGGCAAGGGCTCGATACCGAACACGGGAAGCTGCGGATCCATTTCGCGGAATGCCGCGCGCACGGCCGGAGCAATCGCACTTGGCTCTCCGCTGACGCGCACGAGGAGTGAATGCCCGCCATTGCGCGACTGAATTTGCGCGAGGGGAATGTAGACCGATGCTGGCGCCTCCTTCGTCAGTCCCTGGACGCGTTCATTCGCAATGACGCCGACGACAGTGCGCGCCGCGCCCCAGAGACGGATCTGCTGCCCGATTGGGTCGCGGCCATTGAAGTATTTCGGGACGGCCGCTGCGTTGACAACGACGACGGGAGGCGCGGCGACGTCATCGCTTTCGGCGAACGCGCGACCAGAGACGGTCGGCACACGCATCGTCGGGAAATACTCCGCGTCCACGACGCGGATCGTCGGCTCCTGCCAGTTGGCTCCCTCACTTTCACGCCCCACGACGCGAATGCTGCTCGTGAATCCCGCCTCGAGGGGATGATTCACCGCGAGCGACACATTCTCCACGCCCGGAAGAGCGCGAAGGCGAGCAACGATCTCGCTGTTGAAACGTTGCTGTTCTGGCCAGTTCGGATAATTGGCGCCGGAACGCGGGTAACGGCTCGCCGGCAGCTGGTACTCGCCCTTGAGGACACCTGCACTCGCAAAACCCGTATCGACGCTCTGCAGCTTGTAGAGACTGCGCACGAGAAGTCCCGCGCCGATCATCAGCATGCACGCCATCGCGAGCTCCGACACGATGAGCGCGCTGCGCATCTGCCGATGCTCGCGCGCCGCGGAGCCCGAGCGCCCGCCCGACCCACGAAGCGTCGCCTGCAGCTTGTGGTTGCGCGCCTGCAGGGTCGGAAGCAGCGCGAACACGATGGCAATCAGCCCGGACACGCCGAGCGTGACGCCGAGGACGCGCATGTCGAGAGAAATCGATTCAGCGCGGGGAAGCGTGGCGGGGGCGAGCGTCCGCAGCACATCGATGGTGAGCGACGCGAGCGCGACGCCCAGAACTGCGCCCGCTGCCGTCAGTACAGCACCTTCAACAGCAAACTGCTGCGCGAGACGTCGCAGTCCGGCGCCGAGTGCCACACGCACCGTCACTTCGCGGAGTCGCGCTGACGAACGCACCATGAGCAGATTGGCGACATTCGCGCACGCAACGAGGAGCACGAGTCCAACCGCGGCAAGCAGCGTGAGCAGCGCGGGTTTCACATCGCCGAACACCACCGTCGGCATCGGCTCGATGAATGCGCCGCGTGCCACATTCTCCGGATACTGCCGTTCGAGATCCGCGGTGATCGTCGTCAACTCGGCCTGCGCCTGTTCGCGCGTGGCGTTCGGCGCGAGGCGCCCCATCACGAAGATCGGATGCGTCGTGCGCGGGAGGGACTGCGCGTCGGCGCGAAGGCCGAGCCAGACATCGATGCGTCCGCGTTCACTTCGGTCGGCAAATGCGCGACCATATGCAGCCGCACCAAGAATCTGACGCGCGCCGAAGTCTGCGTCCGCGGGGAGCACACCCACAACCGTCCAGTCCACATCATTCAGGCGCACAGGCTTGCCGACCGCCGCGCCGTTCGATCCAAACAGCTTGTTCGCGAGCGTTTCCGAAATGAGGATCGACCGCGCGCCGCCAGGACGAGTCTCCGCATCTTCGAGCAGACGTCCGGCGACGGGCCTGAGTCCGAGCGTCGGACCGTATTCGCCCGACGTCGCCATGACGTTGATCCGCTCTGGCTCTCCCCCTGCCTGCGTCAGGTTGAATGTCTGCGATGTGAACGCCGTCAGGCTCGCAAACGTTTTGCTCCGCTGCTGAAAATCCTCAAAGTCAGGGAGGGATGCCGGTTCGCGTGTGGTACCGCTGTTGCGGTCTGTCTCCCAGACCATCATCAGCCGGTCCGCATTCTCGACCGGCGCCGCTCTGAGGAGCACGCCATCGACGATCGAGAAGATCGCCGTGTTTGCGCCAATGCCGAGGGCGAGTGTGAGAACAGCCGCGACGGTGAACGCGGGGGAGCGCGCGAGGGAACGCAGCGCGTACTTGAGGTCCTGAATCAGGGTGTCCATCGGAGAGGCGGGTACGGGTACGAGAGGCGGGTGCGGCGAGCCAGGTTCTGCCGATTATTCACTGCGAAGGGCGATGAGCGGATCAACACGTGCAGCGCGGCGCGCAGGTATTACAGTTGCGGCGATTGCCGCAAACAGCGTGACGCCAAGCACTGCTGCGTACGTGACGAAGTCGAACGAATTGACGCCGATCATTCTCGAGCGGACGAGCACGCTCATGATCGCCGCGCCAATCAGGCCACCCGCGGCACCAAACGCGACCGCGCGCAGTCCGCGCCACGCGACAAACGCGACCACGGCTCCGCGATCGCTGCCAAGCGCGATGCGAATGCCGATCTCACGCCGGCGTTCGGCGACGAGCTGGGATGCCACGCCATAAATACCGACAGTGGCGAGGATCAGGGCCATCACGGCGAGCATCGTCATCAGCCGTGCACCAAAGCGCACCGGGGCTATCGAAAGGTTCGCGACGCGCTGCATCGTCGTCTGCGCGTACACGGGAAGGTCAGGGTCGATGCTGTTCACGATCCTGCGAATGGCCGGAAGAAGTTCGGCCGGATTGCCGACAGCGCTTCGCACCGCGAGGACCATCTCGCGTGGAGCCTGCTGGAATGCGGATTGATACAGCTCGGGGCGGGGCTCCGCGATCGCGCCCTGATGGCGGTAGTCCGCGACGACTCCGACGATCTCGAGGGATTGATCACCGCGACGAATGCGCCGGCCAACGGCGCCCCGCGGGAAGTACCGCCGCTCGAGAGACTCGTTGACGAGAACAACGGGAGGCGCATCCGCGCGATCGCTCGCGGCAAATGCGCGCCCTTTGACGACGCCGATTCCGAGGGCCCGGTGAAAATCAGGGGTGACGACGCGGTCGCCAACGTCTGGTTCCTCTCCGGGAGCGAACGGCGGTGCCCCGTCGATCTGAAACGATGTGGTGTTGTCGCACTGACACATCGGCGTGATGTTGGCCGCGCCGGCCGCCGTCACACCGGACATTGATTGCAGGCTGTCGACGACACTGCTCCAGAACGACCTCAGCGCTGTGTCGTTCGCGTATTTGTTGAACGGAAGCGCAATCGACGTGAGCGCCGCGCGCCCGTGTTCGACGCCCGTGTCACGCTCCGAGAGATACTGGAAGGTGCGGACCATGAGTCCCGCGCCCACGAGGAGCAGAAGCGCGCCGAACACCTCGGCGCCGACGAGAATCGAACGCAGGCGATGACGCCCTCCGAGCACGCTCAGCGATCCCGCGCGCAGCATCCCCGAGATGTCCGACGTTCGCGCCGCACGCGCTGCAGGTGCGAGCCCAAACAGGACGGCCGTTACCATCGTGATCGCCGCCGTGAACGCAAGAACGGGACCATCGATGCGAATGGCACTGAAGCCGGGAATCGACTGTCCCTGTTCGAGGGGGACGAGCGCGACGAGCCCCTGCACGCCCCACACGCCCAGCGCAATTCCGAGGACGCCGCCGAGCGTGGCGAGGAGGAGACTCTCGGCAAACACCCGGCGCGCGAGCCGCACACGCGTTGCACCGAGCGCGGCGCGAACCATGAGCTCGCCCTGGCGTCCGACGCCACGCGCGAGCATGAGGTTGGCCGTGTTCGCGCACGCAATGAGAAGCACGAATGCGACCGCGGCGAGAAGTACGTAACTCGCGGGCTGCACCTGCCGCGTGAGGTCGGTGACCAGCATGCGCACATTGCTTCCCCAGCGCGCATTCGTCTCGGGGAATTCCTGCGCGAGCCGCGATGATATCCCGGCGATTTCCGCGCGCGCCTGTTCGACAGTCGCACCGGGCGCGAGGCGCCCCGTCACGAGAAGATAGTGCGCCTGCCGTGAGCTCCAGTTCTGTTCCGACATCGCCAGGGGCACATACAGTTCCGCCGACGACGGGTAACGCACGTCGCGCGGGAGCACGCCGACGATCTGCCGAGCCGTCCCGTTCACGGTGATCGTGCGGCCGATAATGGCAGAGTCGCCGCCGAAGCGGCGTTCCCACAATCCGTGCGACAGCACGACGACCATATTCCGCCCGATCTCATCTTCTCCGGCGCGGAACGTCCGGCCGATGATCGGCGCGATGGAGAGCGCCTCGAAGAAATCAGGAGAGACGCGAAACGCCTGCACACGTTCCGGACGGTTGTCCCCCGAAATGTTGGCGTTTGATCCGGTATGCGCGACAACGCGTTCGAGTGTCTTGCTGGTCCGGCGGATGTCGCGGAATGTCGCCGGGCTCATTTCGTTGTGGTCGTTTCCTCCCGGCGCACTTTCCCACACCGCGACAAGGCGGTCGCCGGCAAGGAAGGGAAGGGGTTCGAACACGATGTGCCGCACGACCGTGTAGATCGCCGTGTTCGCACCGATCCCCAGCGCGAGCGTCGCCGCCACCGCGAACACGAATCCCGGACTTCGTGCAAGCGATCGTAACGCGTTCCGAAAATCCTGGATCACACTTTCCACGTCGATTCCTCTGGTGAGCGGATGCGCCTGCGGCGGAGGCTCGCAGAGGAGCCCCATGGAAGTGCCGAAATTGTGCGGTGATGTAGCGGAGTAGCTGGTGTGGCGGAGCGGCGGAGTGGAGGTGTGAGTGGCGGAGGTTGTTTGTTCAGCCGCGCCGCCACTCATCCATTCAGCTACTTCAGCAACTCGCTTGCCTGTCAGATTTTTGCTGCGTGCTGTTCGTCCACGACGCGGCCGTCGAAGAGATTGATCGAGCGGTCGGCGTGCAGTGCGTATCGTGGATCGTGGGTGACCATGCAGATCGTCGCGCCGTTGCGGTGCAATTCGCGGAGCAGTTCCATCACGGCTTCGCCGTTCGTCGAATCGAGGTTACCGGTCGGTTCGTCGGCGAGGAGAATTGCAGGATCGCCGGCGACTGCGCGGGCGACGGCGACGCGCTGCTGCTGACCGCCGGAGAGCTGCGCCGGATAATGCTTCACACGGTGCGACATGCCGACGCGCTCGAGCGCTGCATGCACGCGTTCCTTGCGATCGTTCGAGCTCATGCCACGATACGTGAGCGGCAGCTCGACGTTTTCGTAGACCGTGAGGTCGCCGATGAGATTGAACGCCTGGAAGATGAAGCCGATCTGACGATTGCGAACGCGGGCGCGGTCGGAGGCGTCGAGCTTGGCGACTTCATGGCCATCGAGCATGTAGGTGCCTTCGCTCGGCGTGTCGAGCAAGCCGAGGAGGGAGAGCAGCGTGGTCTTGCCGCAACCAGACGGGCCCGAGATGGCGACGTACTCGCCTTGTTTGATGTCCAGGTGGACGTCGTTGAGCGCATGCGTCTCAACTTCATCCGTGTAGAAAATCTTCTTGATGCCTTCGAGCTTGATCAGCGAATCGCCATTCGTCGCCATCGACTAGTCTCCGTTTTGCGCCTTGTCGCGCTGGTTGTCCTGCTCTCAGTTACCCGTTGCCCGCTACCGCTACTTGATTCTTACCCGATCCACATCGTCGTACGCTGCCATGTCTGACAGGATGACCCTGTCTCCCGGTTGAAGCCCGCTGATGATTTCGACGGTGTTTACGGAGCTGCGGCCAAGCATGACCGTCGTCCGCACGGCGTACTTGCCGCCTTCGACCATCTTGAACATGCCGACGCTGCCCGTCGCCGCTCCGGAAACCGGGCGCTGGGTGTAGAGGACGTTTTTCAGCAATTCGATCTGAATGGTCCCGTCGACGCTGAGGTCGGGGATCGCGTTTGCCGGAAGCGCTCCGTCGAGCGCTACGTCGATTTGCACTGAACCTCCCACCGCGGATGCATCCTTGCGTGAGACATGCCCCGCGATGATTCCGTTGCGGGTGTCGATGGAGGCCGGCTGACCGATCTGGACGTCCTTGGCCTGCGATTCAGGGACGCGAAGCACGGCCTTGAGGCGGTCGGTCTGGACGATCTTGGCGATGGTCTGGCCGGACTGAACCCACTGGCCCGGCTGGAGGAGGTTTTCCTGCTGCAGCATGCCCCCCTCCGGGGCCTTCACGATGAGGGAGCGAAGGCGCTCCTCTTCGGTGGCGGCGACGGTCTTGAGGGCTTCGACGTTTGCCGCGGCGACCTCGAGCTGTGACTGATAGGTCTCGTTCGTGAGCCGAAGGGCCTCGACGGCGATGTCGTACTTCTTCTGCATTTCTTCCGCCGTCAGCTTCAGCCGGCTCGCGTCGAACGTCGAGATCAGCTTCAGCCGAACGAGGGAGTCGGCTTCCTGCGCGCGCTGCTTCGCGTCGAGCTGCGCCGTGCGCGCGGAGGCGACCGAAACTTCCTGCGTCGAGCGCTGAGTCTGCAGATTGTTGCGGAGCGTCGCGAGGTTGAGCTGCTCCTGCCGGAGCTGCTGCTGCGCCCGCTGCGTAGCGATCTGCTGTTCGGGGCTGGTGAGCTCGAAGATGATCTGCCCCGGCTTCATCCGTTCACCCGACAGCGCCAGAATTCGCTCGACGCGGCCGTTGACCTGTGGGGTGATGAACAGAATCCGTTCGGCGACCAGGTTGCCGGGGCCGCGGACTTCGCGGACGACGTCGCCACGACGGACTGTGTCGGTGAGCAGCGAAAGGAGGTCTACACTCGGCGCTGCTGGCTTGAGCTGCGAAAGGCCCCAGGTCGCCAGAGCGAGCGCGACGATTCCACCGCCGATGGCGATGTAGCGGCCTGTTTTCTTCTTGGGAGCGCGGACGATATCCATCTGGGATTTGTGTGCGATTGGAGAATTCGATCGGGATCGGCGAATGGCGATCTTCGATTCCGTTCACCTACAGGGCAACATCCGTGCCGTGCCGACGCTGCTCCAACTTGTGATTCCACAACGGGTTGGACATCAGCGAAGATTCAAACGGTTGGTCACGATGTTCGGAACTGCAAAATGGGTCCCAAAAACGGACAAGTTGTGGGTGCAAACAAAAGGGCGGGGGCCGCCCAAGCCCCCGCCCGAATCTCCCTCCGCCACCCGGCGGCCCACCCAACGCGTCCCGGAGGGCGCTTTTCGTCGTAATCGAGGCGTTTACGCCGCCCTTCCGCCGCCCCGGATAATCCTTACCCCTCCTGATCCCGACTCCACCGTCACCTTCCCCCTTCCACCCCCTACGGTTCCGCGAAGCTCGTTGCGGTCTCCGCGCCGATTGCTGACGGGGAAGTCGCTCTGCACCCCGCCGCTTCCGGTCGAGAGGTCGATCTCCGCGCTGAAGTTCGAAGGCATCGCGAGGGTCACCGCGCCCGACCCCGTATCGACCGTGAGGCTTTCGACGTTGGTCAGGAATCCGAGGTTGGCGCCGCCGCTCCCGGTGTCCACAGTCACGCGCTTCGCAGTAACCGACCCGAAGTTGATGCTCCCCGAGCCAGTGTCGAGGGAAAAGTCGTCGGCGGTGACATTGTTTCCGCGGAGGCCCCCCGAGCCCGTATCGATGATCACATTTTTGCCTTCAACATCAGTCAGTGTGACGTCGCCCGATCCGACATCGACGGAGATGTCCCCGCGATGGCCACCGACGGTGACGTTGCCGGAGCCGGCATCGACCGAAAGCTTGCCACGCGTGGAGCGAGCCGAAACCGTCGCTGATGCCACATCGATATCGAGCGTCCCATCGACGCTTGCGGCGTCAACGTTGCCTACCACTTCCCACACTTTGACCTCGCGCCCTGCCGGGACGAGGATCCGAATGTCCGCCCACGCTTCGACGCCTTCGCCCTGCGACCGTACTTCGATGCGGCGTCCGTTCAGGAAGCGGCGACCGCCTCCCTGACACTCGCCATCCGACGACGTATTCGTGCTCCAGTTCGAGTTCGAGCGGGTTTGGCGGTCGCGATAGATGATTCGCTCGTCGGGGTACGTCACGCAGAGTGCGGCGCGTCCGTCGATCGTTTTCTCTTCCATCTTGAGGCGCGAGGCATCTTTCCCGGCGCGCGTCACTTCGACGACGACGTCGGAACCCGTGCCGGCTTCAATCGACACTTTTCCAGCGATGTTGTAGACGGCGGCGCGATTCCCGCGCAGGGTGAAACGCTCGACGCCCTGGGCCTGCGTGGCCACCGGGATCGCGAGCAGCAGCATCAAAGCAGAACGACGTGCAAGCATTGTTGTGAGCTCCGAGAGTAGAGGCGCTGAGCCTCGCCCTGATTTTTCCAACCGTACATATGACAGCCGGGGCCTCCACCGAGTTTGAACCCCGCGCGGACATTCGACAAGTTTCCTGCCGTGCCCGGCATCATGACAGCTGTTTTCTGGTTTCAGACGATTGGAGCCGCGGTCGCGCTCCGGCGGCTGTCGAGGTGGCGATCGCTCCCCCCACCTCTCGCACCAGCAGAAGCAGGGGCCGCAGCCGGTGGCGTCACGATTGTGATCCCGACGCTCAACGAAGCCAGCCGCATCGCCCCCCTTCTCGACGGGGTGCAGAAGCAGGGCGCATTGGTTGCGCGGATTCTGTTTGTGGACTCGCGATCCACCGATGGCACGCAAGCCCTCATCGAAGCCGCGGCGCGGCGCGATCCACGAATTCAGCTCATCACAGACGAACCTCTCCCGGACGGCTGGATAGGAAAGGCGTGGGCGATGGAATGCGCGCGAACGCGCGTCGATACGGAGTGGGTGCTGACGCTCGACGCAGACACATCGCCGCAACCCAGCCTCGCACACACAGTCGTCGCAACCGCCGAGCGCGGAAAGTTCGATGCGATCTCACTCGGCCCGCGCTTTGCGGGGCAGTCGCCTGCCGAGCGCTGGCTTCAGCCATCGCTTCTTGTTTCGCTCCTGTACCGATTCGGGCCAGTGGCAAATTCGAAAACCGAACGCGTCCTTGCGAACGGCCAGTGCTTTCTGGTCCGACGCGACGTGCTTAATGCGGCGGGCGGGTTTGCCCCGGTGCGCGCCTCGTTCGCCGAAGACGTCAGCCTCGCGACATACCTCGTGCAGCGCAGTGCCCGCGTGGGATTCTTCGACGGGGCGCATCTATATGACGTGCGTTCGTATTCGAGTGCCCGTCAGATGTGGCGAGAATGGGGGCGATCGATCGACCTCAAGGATTCGACCACTGTCGCGTCGCAGGTCGTAGACGTCGCGAGCGTCATCGCAGTGCAGGGGATACCGGGGATCGTTCTCACGCTCGCGGCGCTGACGGCGATTCCCATTGGCGCAGCGCATGTGTCCGTGAGCGTTGTGTCGATACTCGTTCGCGTGATGTTGCTCTTCGCGCTCCGGCACAGCTACGCGCAACGGGGTCCGTCCTACTGGCTGAGTCCGCTCAGCGATCCCCTCGCGGCACTGCGTCTGGTGATTTCATCATTGCGGCGCCCGACCGACTGGCGCGGGCGCTCATATCCCCCAGCTGCTCATCGTTAGCTTCGGCGCTCTGCGCCATTCCAATCGCTTCGGCGACTTCGTCGTCGACTTCGCCCGCGTGCCGCGCGATGCTTCCGCGAAGGGGAAGCTCGGGCATCGTCGCAACGAACAGCACACCGAGAAATGCGATCGCGGCCGCGACAACGAAGATCGTGTCGGTCGCACTGGTGAATCCGTTGATAAGTGCCGCGCGCGTCGGTCCGTCGAGCGCGGCGACGCGCTCCGGCGTCAGCGAGCTGAGTGACGGAATCGCGACGGACGATCCCGCGCCGGCGAGGGAGGCGGAGAGTCGCGAGGAAAACACGACGCCGAGCACGGCGGTGCCCACCGATCCGCCCATGAGCCGGAAGAGCGTCGCACCGGATGTTGCCACCCCCACATCGCGCGACTCGACGGCATTCTGAACGGCAATGACGAGCACCTGCATGATCATGCCGAGTCCAAGGCCCAGTACGAGCATGCCAAGCGCAATCGCACCGCGTGACGTGTCTGCGGAGAGGCGTGAAAGGAGCACGAGGCCGACGGTCATGATCACCGTGCCCGCGAGCGGAAATCGCTTGTATTTCCCGTATCGGCTGATGAGCTGCCCCGACATGATCGAGGTGATCAGCATGCCCCCCATCATGGGCACGAGCTCGAGGCCGGAGCACGTGGGCGAGGACCCCGCGACATTCTGCAGAAACATCGGCATGTAGGTCACGCTGCCGAAGAGCGCAAAGCCGACCACGGCGCCCGTGGCCGCCGCTGCCACAAAGGTTCTGTCGCGGAAAAGCCGCAGGGGTAACACAGGCTCGACGGCGCGACGCTCAACCGCCACGAACAGCGCAAGCGCAACGATCGCCGTAACGCCGAGACCGATGAGCATCGGCGAATTCCACGCATAGGTGCTGCCGCCAAGCTCGGCGGTGAGCGTGATCGTCGTGAGGGCGATGGCCAGGAGGAGTGCGCCCTCGTAGTCGATGCGGTGCGCACGCGTCTTCACCACACCCGGAAGCGTCGCACTGAGCACCATCAGCGCCACGATGCCGACGGGAAGATTGACGTAAAAGATCCAGCGCCACGACCAGTGGCTCGTGAAATATCCGCCGATCAGCGGGCCGGCGATGCTCGCGAGACCGAACACGGCGCCGAAAATGCCCTGGTATTTTCCGCGCTCACGAGCCGGAAGAATGTCGGCAATCGCGGCCTGGGCGGTCACGATGAGCCCGCCGCCGCCCAGCCCCTGAATGACCCTGAACAGGATGAGCTGTGTCATGTCGCGGCTCAATCCGCAGAGCGCGCTTCCAATCAGGAAGATGACGATCGCCGACTGAAGCACCAGCTTCCGCCCGTACATGTCGCCGAGCTTCCCGTAGACGGGGGTAACCACCGTCTGGGCGAGCACGTAGCTGGTGACGACCCAGGCGAGGTGCTCGAGTCCTCCGAGCTCGCCGACAATGGTGGGGAGCGCGGTCGCGACGATCGTCGAATCGAGCGCCGCGAGGAGCATGGCAAAGACAAGCCCTGTATAAATGACGAGAATCTGCTTGCGCGTCATATTCCAACGTACACACGTGTCATGGGAGAGATGCAGATACGACCAGTAGTTCCGGAAGATTCGGCGGCGTGGCTCGACATGAGAAACGACCTCTGGCCCGACGAGGAAGGGAAGTCTCACGCCCGTGAGATCGAACGCTATTTCGCCGGCGAGCTTCGCATGCCGCTGGAGGTTCTGGTCGCGGTCGATGCGAGGGGCGGCATCGTGGGCTTTGCGGAGCTGTCGATCAGGGCGTACGCCGACGATTGCGAAACCGAAAACGTAGCCTACCTCGAGGGCTGGTACGTGGTTCCGTCGGCACGGCGATCAGGTGTGGGGCGCGCGCTGATGGCTGCCGCCGAAGAGTGGGGGCGGCGGCAGGGGTGCTCGGAGTTTGGTTCCGATGCGCACCTCGATAACGAGACGAGCGCCATCGCTCACAAGGCCCTTGGCTTTGCGGAGACGGCGCAACTGCGGCTGTTCAGGAAGCGGCTGACCTGACCTCGCCCCGGCTCATCAGCGCACGTCGCGCATGGCGGGCTCCGGGGTCTCCGACCGGGCCGGTTTCGCCGAGCGAATCAGCTAGCGGCGCTACGGTGCGAGGGGAGCGCTCCAGTGTAAATAGAACTTCCGGTCCTGATCGGCACCCCAGTTGAGATCGAATTTCCAGTTGTGATCCAACTGCAAGTCGTAGTCAAATTTCCAGCCGTGATCAAACCTCAGGTCGTGATCGAACTCGAAATCATGATCGAACATCCAGTCGCGACTGAAGTCAAAGTCGTGACTGAAATGCCAGTCGGCGTCGAAATCCCAGTCGCGATCTGACTTCGAGCTCCATTCGCGGGACGCGGGGAATGACTCCCAGTCATGACGGTCAAATGACGGCGGCACTTCATGACGCTGGGACCGGACCGAGTTCAGAATGTCGATCTGTTTGTCCGTGAGCGTGTTTCTGATCTTGATCAGTGTGGCGAGGTGCGTGCGCTTCACCGCGTCCTCGAGGTCGACGAGCTTGGCCATTTGCGCAACGGCAGCCTGCTCGTTGATGGGCCGCTTCTCGAGCAGCGAAATCAGCGACTGCTGTTCGGCCTGCAAATTCCACTGCATCTCGACGGTCTGATTCTGCAGCGACTTCACCGCGTCCGTGATCACGCGCCTTTGCTCAGACGTCAGTTCGAGCGCCCGTTGATGCTGCATCACCAGTTCCGGAGGGAACAGCACACCTTCAAAGGAGACTCCCGCGCGTTGCACGCCAGGCGGATAGTCCACTGGTCCGCTCCTCCCCGGCTCCATGAGCGGAGGGGGTGTCGCCGCCGAAGACGGCAGCGCTATGACTCCCGGCTCAATTCTCGGCGCTGGTGAAGGAGCGGCCCTTCCCACGCGTCCCGGCTCGACCAGAGGTGGCCGCGCCAGGGTCGTGGGAGGACGGTCGCGATCATCACCACGCGTGAGCTCGAAATCCTGCTTGCGCCTCGCGCTGCTGTTTACCGTCACGCCGGCAACGTCAAGAGTCCTGTAGCCGGCACGGCTAACTTCGAGCGCGCGCACGCCTGTGGAGACGCCGTTCAACGTATACGATCCGTTCGCCGCGGTATGAACCCCGATGTTGGTACCGACCACCGCCACCCATACGTTCTGCAGCGGTTGTCGTGTCTCGCGGTCGATAACAGTTCCAGCGATTGATCCTTGCGCCATTGCAACGGTACCCACACTCAGCCCCACGGCAAGGGCCGCAATTCGAGCGATTCGCGTTCTCATTGTCATCTCCCGGAAGTATCACTACTTGAAGGGGCTGTCTCTGGCGTGCGCGACTCCGTCATGACACCAATGCTCGGAATCGATCGCATCAACGAGCTGCCCGGCGTATTGAGCAGAAAATCAGTGGACGGAGCCCATGTCGGCCCCGACAAATCAAGATCGAGCAGCTCCTGCCTGGGCATGACCACGAACAGCAGAGTCGCCGCTGCCGCGAGCGCGAATCCGCTCGCCGTATACAGCGCCCGTCGCTGCGCGCGCACGAACGGGCGGCGCGCATCTACCACCGATCGTGAAAACGGCGAAGCCATGCCGGCGTCTTCCCTCGCGACCGCGCGAAACGCATCGCGCAAATCGTTGTCATTCATGTGGTGTGCCCGGGCCCAAGAATTTTGCGCAGCCCCGCCTTGCCACGCTCGTAGTGCACGCGAGCGCTGCCGAGTGAAACGCCCAGCACATGCGCGGCCTCGGCAATGGTCAGGTCGTGATAGAAGACGAGCGCGAGAACTTCACGCTGACGCGCTGACAAACTGTTGAGAGCTCCGATGAGCGCACGCGACGTTTCGTCGCGCTCGATCCCATCCGACCCCGCCGGATGAACCACCGGACCGCGAGCCTCGGTGCGCAAGATGCTCAGCGGGAGCACCGACCGGATCGCCCGCCGCCGGCGTTCTTCGGCGGCGGTGTGGCGGATGACGCCAAAGAGAAACGTGCGGAACGTAGAATCTCCCGCGAACCGCGCGCGTCCATCGATCACTTTGAGATAGGCGGTATGCAAGACATCCTCGGCGGCTGTGCGATCCCACTTGCAGCACGCGAGCGCCCATCCGAAGGCGGCGGTATGATGTCGAACGAGTTCGTCGTCGAGTGTCGCCACGTTCTACGGTAACGGCCCGGTGCTGAAGATACGTGGCGCAGGCACACGGGCTATATGACACGGCCCCGAAAGACCGCCCGGCGGCCTTACGTTCCGGTGAACCTCGCCGGGCGGGTGCGCTTGGAGAAATCCGGCGGACGCCTGCCGCGGATCCCGAGTCTCGCCCGCAGCGCAGGGCTCACGGCACGCTGAACCAGCTCGCGCTCGAACACGACGCGCGCTTCGGCTTCGCGTTCATCGAGTATGCGAACGTCTCCCCCTTCGAGTACCGCGACAGGGATACCGTCTTCGAACAGAATGCGGTTGCCCGCGAGCGCGGGGATGCGCTCCCCAGGGAGCATGATCCCCGTGAGGTTGAGGGGATCCACGGCACTGATCGCGATCAGCTTCTTCGACGGCGCCGCGCGGCGGATGTTGCGAAGGTGCGCAACGGCTTCCGGCAGCGCGAACTGCTCTCCCGACGTACCGGTGACAAATCGTCCCCCGCGAATCTCGCCTCGCGCTTCGAGACGACGGTACGCCATCAGGAGCTCACGCCACGGAAGCGATACACTCTCACTTGCCAGAAGGCGGTTGAACACGACGCCATAGCGCGCGAGGAGAATCTTCGCGTACCGGAACACGGCCTCGTCGCGGGAAATCGCATCGTGACCATTGAGCCGCGACCATCGCCCCGCTGATTCGATGCCGAACGCCACCGGGCGCACGCGCGGTGTGCTGAGTATCGCGGGGCGGCGCGCGGCTGGCACGAGCAGTGCACGCAGTCCGGCGAAACTGTCCGATGTTATGAGTCCATTTGCCGCGAGCTCTGCGAGTGCCATCTCGATTTGCGTCGGCAGCAATCGTGAGCTGCTGACGAGATCGGGAAGGAACGATGCGCCCTGCCGATCGATGACATCGAGCACGACGCGCGCGTATTCCGACAGGGCATCCTCGCGCGCATCGCGGTCGGAAGCGAGTGTCATCCATAGATCCGCGTCTTCGCGCGGATAGATCGCAACGGGGGAGCTCCGGATCGGACGCGATGACGCGCGTGACGGCGCGTCGGATTTCGACGGAAGCGAAAGGCGTCCCCACACAGTGCGCCCCGTAAGCGTCAGCATGTCGAGGAGCTGCGGATCGTAGTCCTGGACGCGGGCGCTCAGCACTTCCGTCTCCCACGCGCCGGCCGGCGCCTCGAAGCCGGCGAGCTGTTGCACGACGCCTGCGACGCCTTCGAGTCCTGCGACGCGGTCGTCGGGATCAACGCGCTGCCATGCGAACAGGAAGCGCATGAAATCGCCCATACTCACCGGGGCGATCTCGGCCCGCAAACGGTTCAGCGTGTATCGATGAATGCGCGACAGCAGCCGGCGGTCACACCACTCGAGCGATTCGGTATTGGTGAAATGACCACGCAGGACGACGCCATCGGCCTCGAGGGCAATGAGCGCGGCGTCGACGTCGCCGGTGGATACGCCGAATGCAACAGCGATTTGCGCCGCGGTGACCGGTCCTGAAATACCGACGCGCCCGCGGAGCAGCTCACGGATCGCGTCGTGTCGTGCGGGGGCGGGACCAACACCGAAGTCCGGTACCGAGCGCGCCGTGGGATGCACGGCGAGAACTTCCGGGATCCTGTCGCGGGCAACCCACAGCGTGCCCACCTGCGCGGCGCGTCCCGTCCGCGTCAACTCGACGAAGTGCGGGAGCCAGGAAGTATCGTCGCGGCCGCGTACGCCCTCGGCGTCGGTGAGGAATCCTGAGATCGACAACACATCGTGAAGCTCATCCGGATCGCGCACGTCAGGCCACGCTTCATCGCGCACACGCGCGACTGCGGAGGCGTCGAGGGCGCCGAGATCCTCTGCGGAGCCGGGCTCCATGGAGCGACGGGCGTACACAGCCTGCGTCCGCCGCTCCTCGAGCGGCGCATCGTCAAGGAACGCGTACGGCTTCGCGCTGAGAATTTCATGCGCCAGCGGAGACGGCTCCGGGAGATCGCGGACCACGTATGCCAGATCTCCAGAGCGAAGGCGTTCGAGAATCTCGAGGAACGCATCGATGTCCATCGCTTCGTGCAAACAGTCTTCGATCGCCTGCTTCACGAGGGGATGATCAGGCACCTCGCGGTCCCCAGGAATGTTCTCCAGGCATGCGGCGGCATCAGGGAACGCCGCCGCCAGCAGATCGTCGGCCTGCATGCGCTGAATCGGCGGCGGCACCTTGCGCCCCTTGCCGTACCGTGGAACGGCGAGGGAAATGTTGGCCACCCAGCGCCAGCGAGTGGCGAACAGCGGCGAGTCCAGCATCGCCTGAATGAGAATGTCGCGCGCCGACTCGGGGTGCAGGAAATTGAAAACGTCTTCGAGCGGGAAGGAGTGCTGCGGCCCGAGCGAGAGAAGCACCGCGTCCTCCGTTGCCGCGGCCTGCAGCTCGAAGTTGAACTGTCGGCAGAACCTCTTTCGCAGCGCCAGTCCCCATGCGCGGTTCACACGATTGCCGAAAGGCGAATGCACGACGAGCTGCATGCCGCCGGATTCATCGAAGAACCGTTCAGCGATCACCATCTCCTTGCTCGGCAGCACGCCGAGCATACGCTTCGCTTCACCGAGATACTCGACGATCTGCGCGGCCGCGAGGCGAGAAATGCCCGTCTCGATGATCAGCCATTCGATGGCTCGTTCGCGGTCGCCGAGCTTCGGTTCGAGCTCTTCGCGAAGCGAGGCCACTGCGCTGGAGACTTCCGTGCTTCGTGACGGCGCTTCGCCGAGCCAGAAAGGCATAGTCGGAGGTTGCCCGTGCGCATCCTCCACGCGAACAGTGCCGCGCTCGATGCGCAGCACGCGCCATGATGTCGCCCCGAGCTGAAAGATGTCCCCCGCCATACTCTCGACGGCGAAGTCCTCGTTCAGCGTGCCGACGAAGGTGCCTTCGGGCTCGAGCATCACGCGATAGTCGGCGTTCTCCGGAATCGCGCCGCCGGAGGTGAGCGCTGTGAGGCGTGCGGCGCGCCGGCCCCGCACGTTCCCATTGACCGCGTCGTAGTGCACGAGCGCCGCTCGCCGTCCGCGCCGCGTCACGAAGCCCTCTCCAACCATCTTCAGGACATTGTCGAAATCCTGACGCGGGAGATTCGCGTACGGGCGGGCGCGCGTGACGAGCTCGTAAAGTTCCTCGACGCTCCAGGACTCGGCCGATGTTTCGGCCACGATCTGCTGTGCGAGCACGTCGAGAGCATTCTCCGCGATTACGACGCGATCCAGCTCGCCGCGCTTCACGGAACGAAAGATGCCCGCTCCCTCCACGAGCTCGTCGCGCGTGAGGGGGAACAGCCGTCCTTTCGGCAGACCGCCCACGCTGTGCCCCGAGCGCCCGACACGCTGGAGGAATGTCGCGATGCGTCGCGGCGATCCAAGCTGGCAGGCCAGATCAACGTGGCCGATATCGATGCCGAGCTCGAGGGACGCTGTCGCGACGAGTGCGCGCAGCCGCCCCGTTTTCAGACGGTCTTCCGCGTCGAGCCGCGCTGCCTTCGACAGACTGCCATGATGTGCGGTGACAGCATCCTCGCCAAGCCGGTCGGCAAGCTGTTTCGCCACGCGCTCGGCGAGGCGTCGCGTGTTCACGAAGACGATGGTCGTCTTGTGCTCAGCGATGAGCTGCGCGAGGCGATCATAGACTTCGCCCCACACTTCATTCGACATGACCGCAGACAGCGGTGAGCCCGGGAGCTCCATCGCAAGGTCGAGGGCGCGGCGGTGTCCTTCATTGATGATCGCGCAGGATCGCCCGTTGTTCAGCGCGTCGGGGGATTTTGCGCCGACGAGCCATGCTGCGACCTCTTCGATGGGGCGCTGCGTGGCTGAAAGGCCGATCCGCTGCAGTCGGCGCCCGGCAACGTGATCGAGACGCTCGAGGGTGAGCGCGAGGTGCGCGCCGCGCCGCGTTTCAATCACCGAATGGATTTCGTCGATGATCACGGTGCGTGCGGAAGCGAGCATCGCGCGGCTGCGCTCCGACGTCAGCAAGAGGTACAGCGATTCCGGCGTCGTGACGAGAATGTGCGGCGCCTTCCGCAGCATCGCCGCGCGCTCAGCTGCCGGCGTGTCGCTCGAGCGCACGGCCGCGGTGATGTGCGGAGCGTGGAAGCCCGCGCTCTCCGCGCGCGCGTGGATTTCGCGGCGGGGTTCCGCGAGGCTCTTGTGGATGTCAGCGCTGAGCGCGCGGAGGGGCGACACATAAATGACGCGCACCTCATCGGGCAGCGGGCCTTCGAGGCCTTCGCGGATGAGGTCGTCGATCGCGCTCAGAAACGCCGCGAGGGTTTTGCCGGAGCCGGTGGGAGCGGCAATGAGTGTGTGCGCGCCCTGCTTGATCGCGTCCCAGCCGCGGCGCTGCGCTTCCGTCGGTTCGCCGAGTCGATCCCTGAACCAGCCGGCGACTACTGGATGAAAAAGCTGCAAAGACATCAGATGAGGAAAATAATCACATGCGCCAATTATCGTATCGTCCCACTTCTCTTGACGGTCGAAAGGAGTGTCGGTAGTCTCCCCTTTCGACCGTCGTAAGGAGACGTTGTGGCTGACCGGAATGGGGACGACCTGTTGCAGGGCACGCTCGACATGCTCGTGCTCAAAGTGCTGCAACTCGGCGCAATGCACGGGTGGGGGATCACCGAGCGCCTTTTGCAGGGCTCGAAAAACGCACTGCAGGTTGGGCAGGGTTCGTTATACCCCGCGCTCTACCGTCTGGAGCGGCAGGAATTCATCCGGTCCCAGTGGGGAATGACGGAGAACAACCGCCGGGCGCGCTACTACGAGCTGACCGCCACCGGACGTTCGCGCCTTGCGAAGGAACGCCAGGCATGGAGGCGGATGGCCAAAGCCGTCGATCTCATTCTGGCGCTGGAGGCGTGATTCGGATGAAAGAACCCCGCAACGTGCGGTCCTGGACCTCGCGCCTCTTTGGTTTTCTGCGCCGCGACGAAATGGAGGCCCGCCTCCGCGCCGAAACCGCTTTTCATCTGGAGATGGCCATCGACAAGAACATTCGCGCCGGGATGTCGCCGGAGGACGCGCGCGCCGCTGCCACCAGCGCGTTCGGATCGCGCGGCCGCTGGGATGCGGAGGCGCGTGATGAATACCGAAGCCGCGCGCTCGAGGATTTCAGCCAGGATATCCGGTATGCGTGGCGCAGCCTGCGTCACTCGCCGTCGTTCACCCTTGCGGCCATCGCAACGCTGGCGCTGAGCATCGGCGCGACGACCTCGATCTTTTCGGTCGTCAACACCGTGCTGCTCAAGTCCCTCCCATATCCAGAACCCGACCGCATCGCAGTGATGTGCGAGCAGAAAATCGTGGACGGCGGACCGTCGTGCAATGTGCTCAACCGCGGAAACTTCGTCACGTTTCGCGGCGGCAAGTCGTTCGTAGCGGCCGGCGCCTTCGGGGACGGCCCAGTGGCGCTGTCGGGCAAGAACATCGAACCTGTCTCCGCGTATACGCGCTTCGCAACGTCGGGATTGTTCACAGTGCTCGGCGCTCGCGCGGCGCATGGTCGGCTGACGATCAGCGCTGACGACACCGTTGGCGCTCCGAATGTCGTCGTACTGAGCCACGCATTCTGGCGGCGGCAGTTTGGCGGGGACACTGGCATCGTGGGACAGTCCATTCAGCTGAACGCGTTCGATTACACAGTGATCGGCGTGACCGCGCCGGAGGTGCGGTTTCTCGCGCCCGTGGACATCTGGGTTCCGATGCGATTCAGCGCGCAGGTGCTGAGCGCCGGGGGCCGTTCCATCCAGGCGATTGCGCGGCTCAAGCCGGGCGTATCGTTCGAAACCGCGAGCCAGGAAATGGCCTCGATGGCGGCGGCGCGTGCGGAAGCGTTTCCCGCGATCAACAAGAACTGGACCGCGCTTGTGGTGCCGCTCAAGGAAAGCATCGTCGGTTCGTCGCAGCAAACGCTGTGGATGCTCCTTGGGGCCGTGGGGTTTCTTCTCGTGATTGCCTGCGCGAACGTCGCGAATCTCATGCTGGCGCGGGCGTCGGCGCGGGAGCGTGAAGTCGCGGTGCGAGTATCGCTGGGCGCATCGCCGTGGCGCATCACGCGTCAGTTGCTCACGGAAAGCATCGTGCTCTCCGTCATTGCATCCGTGCTCGGGCTCCTCCTCGCGATCAAGGGGACCGATGCGCTCGCGGCGCTCGTACCAACGGGCGTTGCGGGGCAGGGTAACGCCGCGGTGGCCGTGGACTGGCGCGTGCTGGTGTTCACTGGCGTCGTCGCGATCGGCGCGGGTTTGTTCTTCGGCATTGCTCCAGCAATGCATGCCACGCGCGCAAACATTCAGACGACCCTCAAAGATGGTGGTCGCGGCGCGGGCGCATCGCGATCCGCTGCCCGATTGCGCAACACGCTGGTCGTTGCGGAAATCTCCCTTGCGCTCGTGCTCCTCATGGGAGCGGGGCTCATGGTCCGAACACTGTCGGCGTTGCAGAAAGTGACGCTCGGGTTCGAGCCTGCGCACGCATTGGCGGCGTCGATTCAACTCCCGAATCGCAAGTACAACAATGACACCGTCCGCGTCGAATTCTTTCGCGCCGCCGAGGAGCGTGTGCGGGCGATTCGCGGCGTGAAGGCGGTGGGTGCGATCAGCTATCTGCCACTCAGCGGAATGCGATCAGCGAGCGGATTCAACGTGGAGGGGCGGCCCCCCGCGCCAGTGGGTCACGAACCCGTAGGCGACATGCGCGCCGTTACGCCCGGGTACTTCGAGGCGATGGGGATTGAAATCAAGGAAGGGCGGGGGCTCACGGACCACGATCTCGCGACGACTGCATCCGTCGGCCTGGTCAGCGAGTCCCTCGCGAAGCAATTCTGGCCGAATGAAAGCGCGGTCGGACACTATCTCATCTACGAGTGGGGTCCGATGCAGCGTGTCGAAATCGTGGGCGTTGCCGCCGATGTGCACCACGAAGCCATCGACAAGGCTCCCGCGCTCGAGATTTACCGCCCTCTGACGCAATTCGTGTACGGCGGGATGACGATCGTTACGCGGGTTGACGGCGAGCCGGCCGCGTTCACCGGTGCGTTTCGGAATGCCATTCGCGAAATCGACCCTGAACTTCCGATTGCGCAGCTGCGACCGATGGATGAATTCGTGCGCGACGGCCTCGGTCGTACGCGCCTCAGCACCACGCTGTTCGCGTCGTTCGGATTTCTTGGACTCCTCCTCGCCGCTGTCGGGATTTACGGCGTGATGTCCTACACCGTCGAGCTGCGACAGCGTGAAATCGGGATTCGCATGGCGCTGGGCGCGGAAGCGAGGGAGGTCCTCGGCAGCGTGATCATGCGCGGCGCAAAGCTCGCCGTTGCCGGTATCTTCATCGGCGCGATTGGCGGAATGCTCGCCACGAAGCTGATGTCCAAACTCTTGTACGGGGTCGAGCCTGGGGACCTTCGAACATTCTTTATTACGTCGAGCGCACTCGCGATCGTGGCGCTGGTGGCGACGTATCTGCCGGGACGTCGTGCAACGCAGGTGGATCCGGTCTCCGTATTGCGCGGAGATTAGCTCTGCATTCTGCCGAGGGCGAATCCAAGGAAAACGACGAGCGCGGTGGCGAACGCCAGAACCCCGATCAGGCCAGCCACGCCCCGCGCTATGCGCCAGAGGGTATGCATTCCCTGCGGCACGACGAGCAGCGATCGGGGCACCTGCCGGTCCGCGAAACCCCAGCAGCCATAGGCGACGAAGCAGATCGCGGTGGCAAAGAGGATCGCCCAGCCCTTCGGGCGGAACCAGTATAATGCGCCCGCCGCGATTAATCCGGCGATGATGTTGATCGTGAGCCGGCGGGGGCTCGCCCGACGCGCTCGCACTGACAGGAGCTCGGCGAGCGTGGCGTCGGTCGGTGCAGGAGGAATGATGTCGTCGGTCGGCGCGATTGCGATCATGACACCATCGTAGGACAAAAACGCGCCGGGCGCAATCGGCGTATGCGCTACTTTGCCGCGGGAGGATCCTTGTCAGTCGGAATCCCGGCGAAGTGGCGATAGTACGCCACAGCCCGATTGATTGCCGATTGCGGGCTCCCCGTCGCAAGACTGCTCGCGTTGTCGCTCACGCGCATGATACCGTAAAAGCTCCACACGTCATTCGACTGACGATCGAAGAAGTAGAGCATCTGCGCGTCCGTTGGATGCAGGATCGTCTTGAAGAATTTCTTGACTGACCCGGCGTTCTCCATGCCGACAACGACGCGATTCGGCGACGACTCGTGCACGCGAAGGCGGTAGACGACATTGCCCGCGACGTTGTCCTGCTGGAGGAAGTAGACGGCGGCGCCTGCACGGATCTCGTCTGGAGAAAAGTCCTTTCGCCGGGCCGCACGGTCGGGAGCGCTCAGCGCCGATGCATCTTCGATGAACGTGCGCCATTCGCCATGCGTCTTCGACCAGTATCGGATGCCTTTCAATCCCGAGATTGCTGCGACACGGGAAATCAGCGCGTCGGCGCCTCCAAGATGTCGGAAACGCGCGGAAACCGTGACCATCGAAGCGAATCCAGTCCCCGTCCACGGAACACATGACGGAAATTTCCAGTCCCGGGAGACGTCCTTCCTCTCCCAATACCTGACGGCTGGTTCCGACTCAGGGGCCGCATAGGCCGGCACCGGAGGCGCGCCGCATGGCGGCACCGGCCCATCCGGACCCGGCGCGGCCGTCATCAATCCCATCGACGCGATCAGAACCCCCCATACGGGCATGGTCATCCCTGATTGAACACCGTTTTCCGCGCAAAAGATTCACGGGCGCACTATTCTTCGCGTGTGAAATCGACGATGCGAACCGCCCTGATGTTAACGGTGCTCGCCTGCTCTTGCGCCAATCCCACCAAGCTCGCGCGCCAGAGCAACGTGGCGCTCTCGCGCGGTGAAACGCGAAAGGCCTACGAAAAGGCACGTAGCGGCATCGAGAAAGACCCTCAGCACCGCGCAGCCCGCGATGCATATGTTGCCGCGAGCCAGGCGCTGGCGATCGATTACCGGGCCCGGATCGTCGCCACCGCTGCAGACGCGGACACGATTCCTGCCGCCGACCTTGCCTTCGAGTTCATGGATTTTCGGCGCGAAGTCTCCGCTCACGCGACCCGTCTCGACAGCGTACCAGAATATGATCGCGCCGAGCGAATGATCGTGCGTGGCGCCGCGCGAGCATACTACCAGCGCGGCATGAGCGCGATGGCGTCGCGCCGTCCTCGTACCGCAGTGGCTGAATTCACCCGCGCGCGAAAATACGTCAGCGAATTCGAGGATGTCGTCGCGCGTCTTGCACAAGCGCGCCGTGAGGCGACGGTGAAGGTCGCGGTGCTCCCATTCGCGGACCGCATCGGCGTCCCCGGCCTTTCCCAGGAAATGGCGGACTCGATGCGCCGCGAGCTCGCGCAGCGCATTCCCGGCGACATGGAGTTCACGCAACTCGTGAGCTCGGGTGACATCGACCGCAACATGACCGTCGCGGAGCTCAAGAGCATGCGCCGCGAGGATGCCATCGCGCTCGGCGCGAGACTTGGCGCGGACTGGATCGTGTTCGGCTCGTACCGCGGTTTGCACACGACCGTAAGTCAGAAAACGACGCGCATCCGGCTTTATGAACGCTTCGACCGAAAGGACACGAGCGTGATTGCGACGACGCGATGGGAAGAGCTGTCGTTGCCGATCGTGAACCGGCGGCGCGACGTAGGTTTGCAGATCGTGTTCGATGTGATCGACGTCGCCAGCGGCAACGTGATCGGAAGTCACGAGACGAACGTGGATGCGGTGGCGCGAGTGACGTGGACGGATTTCGTTGCCACGCCGCCGTTTGACCGGTACGCACTGCTCCCTCCGGACATTCGCCGCGAGGATGCGAAGCGCGCGAAGGCCGCCGACGAGGAATGGAAATCAGCGATGGGCGTCTGGGAGCTGCGCGACTTTCTGCGCACGGCGCGGGAACAGCGCAACCGGTCGCGCTATGCACCGCGATACCGCGGGGAGTTCTACCGAAACACCCGTGACACGCCGGTGTGGCTCGGCGAACTGCCGAGCGAAAACGAAATGACGTTCGTCGCCGTGCGCGACGTGTGGCGCGATGTACTGTCGAAGCTCAGGGAGCTCGACAAGACGGACTGACTATCTCTTCTTCCACAGCGTGAGGATTTCCGCTTCGCGCTGAGGAGTGAAGCCGGTTTTGATGCCCGCCTGCCGCTCTGGCGGGAGTGTACGGAACCACTCCAGCGTTTCCTTCGCGGTGACTTCGGTCGGCCGGAATTTCAGGCCGGCCTTGATCTCCGGCGTGATATCGAAGCGCGCAAACCCTGCGGTGTTGCCGCGCATCACCTGAAACACCGGCAACTGCCTGCTGTACGGCGCCGCACCATTGGCGCGAAGAAAATCGGCATCGACCCAGGTGAACGTCGCATTCCCGCCAACGCCCTGCTGGATGCGCTCGAGAAACTGCCTGAAGGGTTGTCCCATCTGCGGACCCACGCCATTGAAGACACCCATCGTTCTGTCTTCGACGAGCTTCACGCAGAACTCGACGAGGTCGCGCACATCGATGATCTGCACGTGATCGGTACCGTCACCGGGCGCAATCATCTCGCCGCCACGGGCAACACGCACCGGCCAGTAAGTGAAGCGATCCGTGTCGTCGCCCGGGCCGATGATGAGACCGGGGCGTACCACCGTAACACGGCCGGGCATCGCCGCGTGCGCTTCCTTCTCCGCGTACGCCTTGCCGTGTCCGTACGGCATGTCCTGGTTCTCACGCAGCGGACTGTTTTCCGTCGTGAGGACGGGCGCATTCGCCGTCATCGGAACGCTCGACAGATCCGCGTACACGGAACGCGTCGAGATGAACAGGTACTGTCCGACGTTGTCCTTGAGCACCGCCGTCGATGCCTTCACCCATTCGGCGGCACTGGGGCCGAGTGAGGCCGATTCATCGATCACCGCGTCCCATTTGCGCCCTTTGAGCGCATCGAGATTCGTGGCGCGATCGCCCTTGAGCTCTTCGACGTCCTTGCCGAACATGCCGGGGGCGCTCTGGCCACGATTGAAGATCGTCACCTGGTGTCCGCGGGCGAGTGCGTAGCGCACGTCGTGCGGCCCGACGAATCCGGTGCCGCCCAGAATGAGAATCTTCTTTCGTGCCGGCGATGCTGTCAGCAAACCTGAAGCAGACCGTGCACAGGCAGTTGCGCCGAGCGCGAACAGGCTCGAGGCGAGGAAGTCGCGGCGGGACGTTGTCATGAGCGGAAACTACGTATGTCCGCGTCTCCGCGGAAAGCCCGACAGGCTCCGTTATGTTTCGCCCATGAAGCTCCGCAGACTCTCAGCGGTCACGTTCATCGCATCGACGCTTTCCTGCGGTGGTTCTGACTCCACCACGCCCGGCAACCCGGACGCGATTACGCCGGCGTCGGTCGTGGCCAATTCAGCGGTGACACAAACGGCAAATGTCGGCCAGCAGGTTCCGGCTCGGCCGAGCGTCAAAGTCACCTCGAGCTCAGGTGCAGCGGTCGCATCTGTCGCTGTCACGTTCGCTGTTACCGCCGGAGGAGGATCCGTGACCGGCGCGACGGCAACGACTGATGCGAGCGGCATCGCGACGGTCGGAGGGTGGACCCTTGGTCCCTCGGCCGGCGTCAATACAATGACAGCGACCGTCGCCGGCCTCACACCCGTGACCTTCACGGCGACATCTGCAGCGGCACCAGTGACTGCCGCGACCGTGGTCGCCAATTCGCCGACGTCGCAGGCCGGGAGTGTTGGACTCGCGGTGGCGGAACGCCCCAGTGTGAGGGTGACGTCAGGCAGTGGCGCCGCGGTCGCGGCCGTGGCGGTCACGTTTGCAGTGACCGTTGGTGGCGGGACGCTCACGGGAGCCTCCGCAACAACTGATGCAAACGGCGTTGCAACCGTCGGAAGCTGGACCCTGGGCGCGACCATCGGCACCAACACGGTGACCGCAACGGTTGCCGGATTGCCACCCGTCACGTTCACCGCTACGGCGGCAGCGCTGCCGACGTTCAACCTCACGCCTCCCATCGCTGCGACTGTCCCGCTCGGTGGGGTGGCGCTCAGCGCGAGCGACGCCGTGACGTGGAGCGTCAATGGCATCGCGGGCGGATCCGCGACGGTCGGGACAATCTCCGCGAGTGGCGCGTACACGGCCCCGAACAAGATCCCCGAAGGGGATTCAGTCGTGGTCACGGCGACGCTGGTGAGCAATACCGCCGTCAAGCGAACGTCGACGATCTTCTTCATCGCCGACCTCATTTCAAAAGATTACTTCTATCCTTTGCCGCGCGCTGTCGAGCTCGCCACGCCGACTCGTGTGCGTTTCCTGGTCGTGCCACCGGCCAACGCGGCGACGGTCAACTTCGTTTCTCCGACGGGCGCAACCGTTCCGCTGCAGTCGATCGGCAGCGGTGTTCTCACGTTCACTCTCGAACCCGCAGAAGCCATCGCCGGGTACGTCTCGGGGACATTGCACAACTTCATCGGACGTCTCGACTATCGCGACGCGGGCAACGCGCAGACGAAACTGACGAATGTGACGCTGAACGTTCGCGATGCGACCATGCCTGCCGTGACAGTGACATCGGTTGCCGGCGACGCACAGCGAAGCCCGTACATTCTGAACATCCGTATGGATAGCGCGGTCATCAATCCGAGCGCGCCAATCGTTTCACGCGCGCTGCAGCTCCTCGGCGGGGACCTATACGATTTCGTTGCCGTGCTCGCGAACGTTACCACGGTCAACAATCGCGGCTACATCGGCCTGCGCGACGATATCACCGGCATCGGAGCTCCCGTTCCCAACACGAGCGCGGCGTGGGGTGGAACCGGCAAACTGCGTGGCGCGATTGCTTTCCCCGTCGATGGTTTCTTCGACGGCGCGGAGCAGGGGTTCATGCACGAGATGGGGCACTCGTGGATCAATCGCGCGACCGACCCGCTGTTGCAGCCAACACCCCATTGGCCCCTGTCCACGATGGCGTATGGGACCATGGGCTTCAACATCACCGGTTCCAATGTCGGCGGAAACTTTTCGTATACGCTGACCTCCCTTGGCAACGGCACGGTGCGAGTGAACAACGCGCCGGCGTCGGACATCTTCACGCCGCTCGATCTGTACATCATGGGGCTGATACCGTCCACCGACGTGCCACCCATGTACATCCTTCCCGCCGCGACGAATCCGGCCACGCTCACGAACAATCAGATCCTTCCGGCGACCACGTACACCATCGCGAACTACATCGCCGCTCACGGCCCCCGCGTCCCGTCGGTGGCAACATCGCCGAAGCAATTCACCGTCGCGACGGTCGTGCTCAGTTATGGACGCCTGCTGACGGCGTCGGAGATGGCCTTCTTTGATCGGTCGGCGGCCAGGGCGGAAACAACAACGCCGCTGCAGTCGCTCAGCGGCATTGGGCTCGTCACGGCGTCAGGATTCAACGTCGCAACCGGCGGCCGGGCGACGGTGCGGACGCGCCTGCAGTAGCGGTTATTTCAGCTTTCTCTGCACGGCCGGGCGAGTGATGTCGCGCAGAGTATCCTTGCCCACCCACCGCTCAGTCGCATCATCCGACGCCGCGAGCTTCGACGCGAGCGCCTGCGCCTTTGCATTGAGTGATTTGTTGCGGTGGCCGATGCCGCGCAGCGCCCAGCTCACTCCCTTCTTCACGAAGTTGCGTTCGTCGTCCGCCGCCTTTGCGATGAGCGGAAAACATTTCTCGAACGCCGCGTCCTTCTCCTGCTTGTCGTGACCCGCGACGGACGCGATGAGCGCGAAGGAAGCCCGTTTCACGAACTCTTCCTTGCGGGTGCTCCACGCCTTGACCTTCGTCCAGCGATGCGGCGAGCGGTCGAATAAGTGGAAGCACAGGGCATCGCAGATCGCCCAGTTGTCGAAGTCCTTTGCCCACCGCTCCATCTGCGCGGGTGTCAGGCGATCCGCTTCTGCAATGAATGGCACGAGCATGCGGGCTTCATAGATATCCGTTTTCCACAACGGCTCCGCGAGCGAGTGATCGCGGCCGATCTGTTTCCCGAGCGTGCGGATCTCCGCCACTGAAACGCCGAGAACGTTTCGCGCGACGATGCCATAGCGGGCCATGCCCTCACGGTTCTTTTTCGATCCGCGCCGTTCGAGCCATTTGACCGCGTCGTCGACGGTGGTGGAGGTTACTGCTTTCGGCATGCGTTGGTCGGATCGCGCTCGTCGGTGTGATACGTGCCGTCCGGACACGTCAGCGCGGGGTTCGTGTGCGAGAAGACGCCAAGCGCGCTGCTGTAACCGGGCACCGTCCAGACGTGGAGCATGTACTGCGTAGCGGCCGCGAAGTTGCCGCCTTTCTTCGTGCAATCGGGTTCGGTGATGCTGCCGTCGAAGCCGAAGATTTCCGTCGCGCCGTTCGCGCCGCGAATGGTGCAGACGCCGGTGTGGTAGTGCCACTTGTCATTCGGTCCCGCGAAGCCTTCGGGTTCAGGGCTGTTGCGGGACGTCGCCGCTGCCATGTACATGAACCCGGCGATGGGTGAATCGGGCGCGGTGCCGTCAAAAATGATCGTCGCCGGTGCAAGAATGTCGTTGTCCGTCAGGACGCCGGTGCGACTCGGCCGTCCGCCGATGTAGTGCGCCCCGAGTCCGGGAATGAATGGTCCGGCGCGCCGGTAGCCGGCGGCCTCGGCGGCCTTCACCGTAGGAAACTTCTTCACCACGTCGAGGGTGAGTGCGAGTTGCCGAAGCATTTCGGCGCGGGTCGCAGCAGGAAGGAGCGCGAGGGGAACGTCGGGTGCTGTGTGATGCCCGGCGCCGTTCTCAATCTTCGACCACCCCTTGTCGTTACCGTCGGGAAACAGGAACGCAATTTCGGCCTTCTTCTTCGCGTCCGCAGGTGCGGTTTCTGCAGCGTGGGTGGCCATGTCGTGCTGCCCTGCGTGTTCGTGAGCATCGGGCGCCGATGACGTCGCCCCCATGCCCGACGAACCTGTCGAAGTACGCGCGCCGCTGGCGCAGGCGGCGAGGAGCGCCAGTCCGACGGCGGCGATGATTTTATTGGTCATGGGATGCCCGGAAGGCAGAATGAGTCCCTTCATTATACCCGCACCCGGCGATCCGCGGTTACGAAGCGCGCCTGTATTGCTCCCGGAATGCGGTTGGGGTCATGCCCTCCGCCTCCCTGAATGCCTTGTAAAAGGCTGACCGGGAGGCGAAGCCCGACTGCCGGGCAACTCCTTCGACAGTGAAGCAATCGTTGGCCGGATCCAGAAGCCGCTGCTTCGTTTCCCGCATCCGCCACATCGCCAGATATTCGATGAGTGATTGCTGGCGGTGCTGGTTGAGCGCCTGGGAAAGCGACTGCGATGTGACGCCAAGACGCCCGGCGAGATCCGCGAGGGTGACATCGGGCTGCCTGTACCACGCGTCATTCGTCATCCCGGCGTCGAGCCGATCGACGAGCTCCTGCGCGCGATCGGCTGTCAGGCCGCTCTTCTTGTAGAGCGGGCGCGCGGAGTCAAACCAGCGCCCTGACAACGCAAACCCGATGGCGAAGAAGGAAATCGTCATTGCGACGGGTACGATCTCGCGCAGTTCGGGCACGCGGGGGAATACGCTCCGAATGCTTTGTGCTGTGCCGTGCACAAGCGCGAAAGCAAAGATCGCATTGAGCTGGCGCTGCACGCCCGCCGTCGCATCCTCACGCGCCGCGCGCCAAATCATGCCGATGGACGCGAGGCCGATGAATGTGACAGGCAGAAGCCACATGAACCTGATGTCGGGGACGCCGGTGGCGACAATGACGGCCAGATAGATGATCGGAAGGGAAAGGTGGTCGCTCAACGTGTTTGGCCACCGGTCTTCGTGTCCCGCAACCCGGCGCGTGAGCATGACAAGGAAGGTCCACGCACCGATGCTCATCGCGTTCGTGAGATGCTCGACCGCGAGATCCCACGGCGGCGGGAACAGACCACCATGCCTCATCCCGACGAGGAGCATCGCGAGCGCTCCTCCGACAAGCCACAGCCCCGTGAGTCGCTCGATGGTCCATGTCCTCGCGGGTTCGCGGCGGAAAAGAAGCGGCGCCCCAAGGGCCGCGCCCGCGCCGCCGCCGAGCACCCCGATGATCCATAACTCGTTCATTCCCGTCTCCAGACCTGCGATTCCGCGTCTCTTTGTCCTTCCCGTTCGGCGAGGACAACCATCCCGTTGATCCCTGCCCGCACTGAACCTACCTGTATCGGACACTCGTACGTCCGCCACTGGTTTTGAGGTTCAGGAGATTTCATGCAGAAAATGCTGTCGAAGGGACTGATGGTTTCTGGGCTGATCGCGGCGATCTCCGCAGTATCGGGTGCCCAGGCGTGGATGCAATACGCGACCGCGGAGGAGGCGGGGTTTTCCAGCGAGATACTCGAGCGAACCCGCCGCACAGCCGACAGCCTCATGTCGGGGGCCATGTTCGTCGTCTACAAGGGGCATGTCCTGGCGGCGTGGGGTGACGTCGGCCGAAAACTGCAGTTGCACTCCGTTCGGAAGAGTCTGACGAGTGCCCTGTACGGCACGGCGGTTGCGGACAAGAAAGTGGATCTGAGGGAAACGCTTCGAAGTCTGGGGATCGACGATACCACGCGCCTCACGGATGACGAAAAGCGCGCGACCATTCGCGACATCATCTCTGCGCGATCGGGCGTCTTTCTCCCGGCCGCCTATGCGCCGTCGGATCAGGACTCGGTACGCCCGGCGCGCGGTTCCCATCCAGCCGGGACATACTGGATGTACAACAACTGGGATTTCAACATCGCTGAAACGATTTTTGAGCAGCGCACGGGCACCAATATCTACGAAGCATTTGCCAGGCGCATTGCGACGCCCATCGGCATGGAAGACTACTCCCCGTCCGACGGTTTCCTCGCGTACGAGCCGGGTCTTTCGCTGCACCCTGCACGCACGTGGCGATTGTCCGCGCGCGACCTCGCCCGGTTCGGCCTGCTGATGCTCCAGCAGGGAAAATGGAACGGCCGCGAGATCGTCCCCGCGAGCTGGGTGAAGGAGAGCACGACCCCTCATTCTGATTTCGGGAGCGGACGCGGGTATGGCTACATGTGGTGGACGTACGCGAAGGATTCGTACGGAGACCGCGCACCCACCCTGAACAGGTTTGCCAGCTATGCAGCGAGCGGCACGGGAGGGCAGGCGATCATTGTGATTCCCGAGGCGGACCTCGTCGTCGTGCACCGTGGCGACACCGACCACAATCGCAACGTCTCAGGGGGACGCGTGTGGGGGATGGTGGATGCGATTCTGTCTGCACGTGTCGGCGACGCAAAGACGAACCCGAAACTCGTGCCGGTCTCCGTGGTGCCGTTTGCATCGCAGCTTCCGCCGCTGCCGGTCCCCGTCGCTCAGCCAATGAGCGACGCGGAGGTCAATTCCCTCGTCGGTGAGTATGACATCGGCCAGCCACAGCGCGTGCGAATCACGAAGTACAAAGGGAAACCGTTCGTGTTTATGCCGGGGCGCGGCGACGCCGAGATGATTCGCGTCGGAGAAGGGCAGTACACGTTGCTCGTCGTACCCGGCGTGACGATCGCGGCGTCGCGTGACTCGACGGGAGCCGTGACCGATCTCAATGTTCGTCTCGGGCCGCAAAACATTCGAGCCAGGCGCATTCGCTAGCACCCTCAACCTTTTGCACATCCCGCTCAGAGCGGCGCGCCGCTGATTATTTCCGGGTGACCTTCGTCATCTTGTAAATCGTCGGCGCGCCGTTCGGGCTGTCGAGGATCGCAGTCCATGTGGTTGGGGACGTTCGCACGAATGTGTAACCGCGCCCGGGTGCTGCGGGGACGCGATCGAAGCGCACCGTGTCACCGCTGATGCGCGTCACCGCTGAGCTCCCCTTCGTGATGCGGCCGCCACGAAACACATAGTCCCCCGAATCCGTCGCGACACTGAACGTGGAATCCCGGAGGGTTCGCATTCGCAGCGTTGAGTCGTTGAGCATCCGGTAGTCTTCAAAGAAGCTCGGGTACGCGCCCCCGGACCCGCGCCAGCTTCCCGCGAGCCACGAAAGGGATTTGAACTGCGCGAGTGTGAACGTCGGGTTCGAGTTGCTTTGGGCCGCGACGGGCGTTGCGAGGAGCGTCAGTGCAACAAAAAGTTTCATCTCGGAGTTTGTGGGAGACGCAGTAAATACGCCTTCGGCCACTTCAAGATTCATCGACGGCGCCGAAACAGGCCATTGGGTCCGGGCTGAAACGTGACTGGGCGGGTTTGCACGCTCGGGCTTGCACCGGGAGCGCAGGCCACGCGGTATTTTGGGGAGACCCTTCCCGTGATCCCGTGACACATCTCCGACCCCTCTCCGTCGCCGCGCTTCTCGTACCGTCAATCGTGATGGCGCAGGCAAAGAAGGAACTCCCGCGAAAATACGTGGGCCCCGCCACCGTCCCCGCGATTACGTCCGGCGACCTCATGACGCGCCTGTACAAATTCGCCGACGACTCCATGATGGGGCGCCTGGGAGGCACGATCTACAACGAAAAGGGCACCGATTACCTTTCCAGCACATTGGGATCCTAAGCTTAGAATTCCACGTGGACAAGTTGTCG
>JADMIO010841904.1_pt1 | contig 122182 bp, 136 predicted proteins | sample 8958161 | NCBI WGS metagenome assembly JADMIO01 (sample SAMN16585339, study PRJNA669376) | soil metagenome | isolation source: Crop rotation soil | place: USA: Cullars Rotation, Alabama | collected 2011 | reverse complement strand
CGCGACAACTTGTCCACGTGGAATTCTAAGCTTAGGATCCCAATGTGCTGGAAAGGGGCGTAGCGTCCTTACTTTTCTTCTCCCATTTAGATTCAGATCGTGTCAGGAGTCTCATGTCTGCTCACGGCGCAGGTTCACGGAGTCACGTGGTCTGTGATATAAAGCAGTAGTAGGATGTAAGAGAAGGTCGAGCAGAGATCAAAATTATGGGACACAGTGTCTCTTCTACACGAGATGGATTGAGCATCGCGACGGTCGCCGGCGGTTGCTTTTGGTGTCTTGAAGCGGTCTATGATCAAATGAAGGGCGTGATCGCTGTCGAGTCCGGCTACATGGGTGGTCGCATAGATCATCCGACGTATGAAGCTGTGTGTAGCGGTCGGACTGGTCATGCAGAAGCGGTCCGAATCACGTTCGATCCCACAGCCGTCAGCTATCGTGAGTTATTGGAAGTGTTGTTTATCATCCACGATCCCACGACTCTCAATCGGCAAGGGCACGATGTCGGGACGCAATACCGATCGGCAATTTTCTACCACACACCCGAGCAGAAGCAGATTGCCGAAGAGACGATTGCTGCCATAACGAAAGAGAAACGCTATGCCGATCCGATCGTGACGGAAATCACTCCTGCTGGGACGTGGTACGAAGCCGAGTCGTACCATCAAGAGTATTTTTCTCGAAATCCATTCCAGGGATACTGTACTGCGGTCGTTGGTCCAAAGGTAGCGAAGTTCCGCAAGTTGTACGCTGAAAAAATTAAGGCCTAGCCCGCCGCATTCGATGCTTTCTCAGGCGAGTCCCGCAGTATCTCTCGGGGATCGAGGAACAGACCTCCGGTCAGACATTGTCCTCATGGTCGAGCCAGACGTCCTCGTGCCCCTTTGCCTGATCGGATGCGCATAGACCCTTGAAGTCGAACAGTTGTTGGTCTAGGAGAAACGGCGGCGCCACATTCGAAAGGGCGGCGAACATACTGTCCGTACAGCCGGGAGACCGTTGCTCCCATTCGAGTAGGAACTCCTTTACCTGTCTCCGCTTGAGATTTTCTTGTGAGCCACAGAGGTCGCAGGGAATAATGGGAAAGGCACGCAGTCCCGCATATTGGGCCAGATCGTGTTCTCGTATGGCGGCTAGCGGGCGAATGACCATGTGCCGGCCATCTTTCGAGCGCAATTTCGGCGGCATGGTTTTGAGCTTGCCCGTATAGAACAAGTTCAAGAACAAGGTTTCAATAATGTCATCGCGGTGGTGACCTAGCGCGATTTTCGTCGCACCCAATTCTGTAGCGACGCGGTAGAGATGGCCACGACGGAGTCGGGAACAGAGCGAACAGGTGGTGTGCCCTTCCGGGATGAGTCGTTTGACGATTGAATAGGTGTCTCGTTCCTCGATATGGAAAGGAACTCCCATCTTCGTGAGATAGTCCGGCAACACATGCGCAGGAAATCCGGGCTGCTTTTGATCCAAGTTCACGGCGATCAGATCAAAATGAACCGGGGCACGCTGTTGTAAAACCAGCAACACATCAAGCAGAGCATAACTGTCTTTTCCGCCTGAGAGGCAGACCATAATCTTGTCGCCCTCGTCGATGAGGCCATATTCGCTGATGGTTTTTCCAGCGAGGCGAAGCAGTCTGGTTTGCAGCTGTTCAGTGATCTCATCGAGTTTCTGATAGGAGTGCGAGGGACTGGCTGAGTGTGACATGGGGCGGCATTCTACGCGGTTAGTCATGCGGCTGTCGATCTCCAGCTGGGGGCAACATGAGTCATGATGAGAACCGCTCCAATGGTACAGTCGAATCAGTTCTGTTTGTATGTACGGGCAACATCTTTCGGAGCGTGGCGGCTGAGTACGCCCTCAAACAGAGACTTGGCGAGAACACATCGTGTGTCGTCGGTTCGGCCGGAATCGCCATCAAACCTCAGCCGGTCCATGATTGGGTTCAGACTCAACTGTATGGAAAGGGTGCTGACCTCACAAGACACATTCCACGAGGACTGACTCACGAGCTGGTTGAGTCTGTCGATCTCATCATTGCGATGGGACGAGACCACCAGAACTTCATCCGGGAACAATTTGGTCGCGATGTTCCCCTGTTTAATCAAATCTGTCTTGGCCACGACACACCGATTTTGGATTTGCACGAGGTGATACCGGATTGGGAAGCCGATCCCGAGCGAGCCCGAGCCTACGTGTGCTCAGTGATCGATGTCATCTGGGCTACGGCGCCAGCCATTCTTTCTCACCTCCGTTAGCCGGTTTTACCTCAACAATTGCCTCATTCTTGGACTCGACGGACATTTTTCTGCACTTGGTTGCGGCAATGAGTGTGGGATGGCTTCTCAATCGGGGCTCTATTTGAAGCATCTGCTATATTTTCCAGAGGACATCGTAAGGGTTAGTCCGGTCGAATACGGTACTGAGGCAACCATTGCAGGCACAGGAAACAGCATCATCCAATAGTCGTGATGTCGACCCGGAATGGGTTTCGTGGTCCGACGAGCAACTCCTGAGCCTTCCCATGAACCAACTCGGCGTCACTCTCGACGGGACATTTCTGTCGGATCAGATCCAGCAACTCTATGCCGAACTCGAAGCCAGACAGCTGAGATTCCGTCCCCACTTTTGGTTGTCGAACGAGTGGTTTACTCCGGATGGGGTGCCGGGGATTGCCGTGCCATTTTATCTGGCCCATCCACGACTCGCGAAACTTGAAATGCACCAGATGCTCGAGGTCGAGGGTGGAACGTCTGAATGGTGTATGCGCATTTTGCGGCATGAGGCCGGCCACGCCGTGGAAAATGCCTACCGTCTCCGCCGGCTCCGCCGCAGGCAACAAGTGTTTGGTCGCTCGTCCGATCCCTATCCGAAATATTACAGCCCGAGGCCCTACAGTCGGAGCTTTGTGCGGCATCTCGATGTGTGGTATGCGCAAAGCCATCCGGATGAAGATTTTGCAGAAACCTTCGCGGTCTGGCTGACACCTGATTCGACTTGGGCTGACCGGTACAAGGGATGGCCCGTGCTCAAGAAACTGCGGTACGTCGATGAATTGATGACAGGATTGGCAACTGTTCCGCCCAAAGTAGTCACGATCGAGGAGATCGATCCGTTGTCCGGACTGAAGAAGACTCTGCGCGAGCACTATGAGCGAAAGCGCAGGCACTACGGAGTTGAACAGCCGTCATTGTACGACCCGGATTTGAAGCGACTGTTTTCTGATGCCCCTGCTCACACGGATAAAATGAGTGCCGCAGCCTTCTTGAACCGCTTTCGAAAAGAGGTGCGCCGCAAAGTTGCTGCCTGGACCGGCGAATATCAATATACGATCGATCAGGTCTTGGAGGGTATGATTCATCGCTGCCAGCAGCTTCAACTGCGACTCCCGCTTGCAGAGGAACAGGCGAAATTGGATTTCACCATTTTGTTGACGGTGCACACGATGAACTACTTGCGCAGCGGACGCCATAAGGTGGCGGTATGAAACGTCTTCGAATTCTCGTCTTGATGCACGAAGATCTGGTTCCTCCGGATCCTCTCAATGGGCAGGAGGTGGCAGGAGCCGAATGGAAGACGGAATATGATGTGGTCTCCACGCTCCGCAAGCTTGGACATGACGTCAAGCCATTGGGGGTCAAGAGTGATCTGGGGGTGCTTCGTTCGGCTGTCGAAGATTGGAAGCCGCATATTGCCTTCAATCTGCTCGAAGAGTTCGATGGTGTGGCGGTCTATGACCAGAACGTCGTGTCGTACCTTGAATTGCTTCACGTGCCGTATACGGGCTGTAATCCGCGCGGGTTAATGCTGGCGCGTGACAAGGTTCTCTCCAAGAAGTTGTTTTCGTTCCACCGTATTCCATTTCCTGATTTCATGGTGGTGCCACAGGGGCGGGCGGTCAAGCGGTCCAAATGGTTGTCATTCCCTTTGATTGTGAAATCTGCGACTGAAGAAGCGTCGCTGGGGATCTCTCAGGCGTCCATCGTCCAGGATGATGACAAATTAAAAGAGAGAGTCTCATTCATCCACGAGAGTGTCGGGACCGGCGCACTGATCGAACAGTACATCGAAGGACGCGAACTCTATGTCGGGGTGATGGGCAATGGACATGTTCACGTTTTGCCGGTGTGGGAGTTGATCATGGATCAGCTACCGGAGGATGCTCGACGGATCGCGACCGAACGAGTCAAATGGAGCCGCGCCTATCAAGTCAAGTATGGAATTCGGTCCGGCGAAGCGAGGAATCTTTCCGAAGGGAAAGCCGAAGAGATTCAACATCTCGCGAAGCGAGTGTATCGTGCACTGGGTCTAAGTGGCTATGCCCGAATCGATGTGAGAATGGATGCGAAGGGGCGTGTGTACGTGCTGGAAGCCAATCCAAATCCACAAATTGCCCACGACGAAGACTTTTCTGATTCAGCGGAAAAAGACGGCTATCCTTATAAAGAGCTGTTGCAAGAACTGCTGAACATTGGACTTCGCTGGCGGCCTGCCAAAGCGGCCTAATACACTACATTCACTCCCCACCATCTTCGGGATACGTCCATAGTCAGCGAGAATGAAACTTATCCTAGGAACAGGGGGGAGATCTTGAACAGCGATAATCAATAACGCATACTGAATTCTCCATGGATCGGCACTCCGCATCTCCCCCTAACACTCTCGCCGAGCGGTACCATGCCTTGCTGGAGGTAACACAGGCTATTTCATCGCACCGTGACCTGCACGAACTATTTCGGGATCTCGCACAACGTCTCCCAACAGTCGCTCCCTTCGACTTCATTGGCATGAGCCTGCACGATCCTACAAAGAATCTCATGAAGGGCTACGTAGATTTGGCCACCGCAGCAACTCACCGCCTCATAACTCGGCTGGACGGACTGGAACTTCCGATTGAGGAGTCCTCCAGCGGTTGGGTCTGGACCCATCAGCAACCCTTGATCATTCCGTCTCTCGCTGAGGAAACTCGATTTACGATGGGGATGACAGCTCTCAAAGACGTCGGCATCCAGTCTGTCTGCTTGCTTCCCTTGACGACGGCAATGCGACGGCTCGGCGCGATCGGATTCGGGAGTCTCGAACCGCATGCATTCGCAGAGACGGATCTGGAGCTGCTTGGACAAGTGGCTAAACAGGTGGCTGTAGCTGTAGATAACGTGCTCCATTTCTCGAGTGCGGAGACGGCGCAGCAGTCTCTGGCTCGAGAACGGGATCGGCTCAGTTTGGTGCTGGAAATCAACAACGCCGTCGTCTCCCACCTAGAATTGCGGGAACTCCTCATCTCGATCTCCGCCTGCCTTCGTCGTGTGATCCAGCACGATCTCGAAGGGTTCTGCCTCTATGATCTCGCGACGAACCAGTTGCGGGCACATGCGATAGGGCTCTCAAACAACCAAGGTTTTGTCGGGAATGGGGAGCCAATCCCACTGGAAGGAACCCCGGAAGGACTGGCCTTCACGACGCGGCAGACCGTCCATATTAAACGTCTTGATCAGACCGACTTTCCTGCGGAGGCCTTCAAGCGAGGGGCTGCTCAAGGCTTGCAATCTTACTGCGTCGTCCCGCTGATCTCGCACGGGAATGTACTGGGCACGCTGAGCGTCGCGAGTGTGCACGCACACGCGTTCACCGACGATGACGAGAAATTGCTCAGCTGGATCGGAAATCAGGTCGCGCTGGCCCTCGCGAATTCCATGGCCTATCAAGAAATCTCATCGCTGAGGGACAAGCTGGCGAAGGAAAAGTTGTACCTGGAGGAGGAAATTCAGACAGAGTACAACTTTGAGGAAATTATCGGCGAGAGTCGAGCCCTCAAACTCCTCCTCAAGGATGTTCAGACCGTTGCTGCGACTGACTCCACAGTCCTCATCTTGGGCGAAACAGGGAGTGGGAAGGAACTAGTGGCTCGGGCGCTCCACAATCGCAGCAATAGGCGGGAACGAACATTCGTCAAGCTCAATTGCGCTGCGATTCCGACCGGGATTTTGGAAAGCGAGCTCTTTGGACATGAAAAGGGTGCGTTCACTGGCGCAATTGCCACTAAGATAGGGCGATTTGAGTTGGCCGACCGCGGGACGATCTTCCTCGACGAAGTGGGAGAAATTCCGTTGGAATTACAAGTGAAGCTGCTCCGCGTGCTTCAAGAGCAGGAGTTCGAACGCCTAGGCAGCACCAAGACAATCCGCGTCAATGTCCGCGTCCTTGCCGCGACCAATCGCGATCTTGGTCGGATGGTGGAGGAACAAAAGTTTCGCAGTGACCTGTATTACCGATTGAAGGTCTTTCCGATTACCGTCCCTCCATTGCGCGATCGCCATGAAGATATTCCTTTATTAGTTCGACACTTTGTTCAGAAACTCGCCCTAAGAATGAAGAAGCGCATCGAGACGATCCCGTCTGAGGCCATGAAAGCGCTCCAAGGCTATCACTGGCCTGGTAACGTACGGGAGTTGGAGAATTTCATAGAGCGAGCAGTGATTCTCACCCAAGGACCGGATCTGTTCGTGTCTCTCGCAGAATTGAAGCGTCCGCCTGGTCACACGACGAACTTCCAGCCGACGACTCTTGAACAAGCCGAGCGCGAACATATTCTTAAGGCGCTTCGCGAATCGCAATGGATCGTCGGTGGTCCTGCTGGTGCAGCCGCCCGGCTTGGGATGAAGCGAACCACCCTCCAGTTCAAAATGCAGAAGTTGGGCATCTCTCGCCCATTTCTTCGCTCTTAGCAGGTTCTTCCCCCCCTCTATGAATTGTTCCATACAGCACCGATCTTTCGGCACCGAGCCCGTCACTTCGCAGATCACCCCTAAATCTAGGGATGACCTCATGGGAAAAACTCACCCACAGTTGCTCGATTGGCGCGACGTGCTCCACTCACGTCCATGAGGTGCCAGTATACTGGCACCTGCCCAACTGCCGTCAGTATTCCCCGGCATCGTTCTCCACACCCTCAAAGTCGTTGATGAACTTTATCCCAGATCTAATCCCTTTTCACGAGCTTAGAAAGCTCGTTTGGGTGCCGGCCTGTAGGTACGGGCCTTGAAATGAAACAGGGGTACACGAGAATACCGGGATTGGAAAGCAAGACGTATGTCAGAGCGATCGGTCAGTTAATCCAGCACATCGGCGCTTGATCGTCTCACCCTGTTCCCATCAGAGAGGAACGTGCGGTGCTTAATGCAGGTCTCTCGTTCGTTAGCCGCAGTGTACGTGAGCCGGTGTTATTAACTTTTTAATGAGGAGGCCACTATGGTCGCGATTCTTAACATGAGCGGGGTAATGTGTTGTGGTGTCGTGTTGTGCCTTGGACTGTCAGGTCATGCGCTTTTGGCAGCAGACGACATGAACCCTGTTCACGCGGGTGAACGGATAGGCGGGCAGGGTGGGAGCGGATTCGAGCACGTCTATCAGGAGCATGTCGCAGCGCCCCTTCCAGGTGAACGAATCGGCGGACAAGCCGGGCTAGGATATGAGCCAGTAAAACAAGAGCATGTCGCAGCGCCCCTCCCAGGTGAACGAATTGGTGGGCAATCTGGCCGAGGATACGCGGAACAAAAACGAGAGCGCGTAGTTACTCACCCTGGTGAACGAATAGGAGAACAGGCTGGTCTGGGTGAGCACGGGCCATAATCGAGTAGCCGTTCAGCGTCTGCGTGAAGAAACTTGAACGGTGGCCTAGGCTGGTCATCAACGAGTTGACAGTAGTGGGTCGGCTATCACAAAATATTTCCGTCACTTTCCAACTTGCACGGTTGATGCATCGCCACCATGTTGTTGAAGAAAATACCCGTGACCGTCATCTCTGGATTCCTCGGCGCCGGCAAAACGACGCTCGTCAATCATCTTCTTACGCATCACAAGAACATCAACATCGGGGTGATCGTCAATGAATTCGGTGAGGTGGGAATCGATGGCGCCCTCATCGTCGCCGACGAAGAGGCTCTGATAGAGATACGTAACGGCTGTATCTGTTGCACCGTGCGCACTGACTTGGTAGCAGGTGTGAAACTCCTTTTGGAACGCAGTGATCTCAAACTGGATCGCCTCATCGTCGAGACGTCAGGACTGGCCGATCCGGCGCCGGTCTTGCAGACGTTTCTTGCCGACAGTGATCTGTTGACTCGCCTCGAACTTGAATCCGTTGTGACCCTGGTCGACGCCGCCAATTTCACGCGTCAGATTGAGGATACGATTGCACGTGAGCAAGTGGCTTTCGCTGATCTGATCGTGCTGAATAAAGTCGATCTCCTGGAATCAGATGAACTCACGCCGATGGAGCGGGATCTGCGCGCGATCAATCCCACCGCAGCGATCATTCGAGCCACGAACTCCGAGGTCGCCACCGATGCCCTGCTCGGTGGGTCTCGGTTCTCGTTGCCCAATCTGCTCGCGATCGAACCGAGCCTCCTGCAAGAGGAGCACGATCATGAACACGACACCTCCATCATGTCCTGTGCAGTTGAGACCGGCCAGGCGCTTGATCCGGATCGCTTTAATCGCTGGGTCAATCAGTTAGTTCAACAACAAGGCCAGCACATCATGCGGATGAAAGGTGTGTTGAATTTCTCCGGCGAGGAGCGTCAATTTCATTTTCACAGCGTGCACATGCTCATGGACGCCAAGCCAGGCCGACCTTGGCAGTCTGCCGAGTCGCGCCAGAGCCGGTTCGTGTTCATCGGCCGCCATCTCGATCGCGAGGCGCTGCAACATGGCTTTCTCGGGTGCGTGCACAACAGCGATCGTAGCCACGTCGCTCAACCTATTGCGTAATTGGAGCGTATTGTGAGACTCCCACACTACCTCGGCGGTCTGGAGAATCTGGGGCCGGTGAATTTTTTCGACAAGAAAGTGTTCATGGCGGAGTGGGAAAAGCGCATCTTCGGCATTCACACCGTGATGATGGCCGAAAGTAGGCATTTGGCTCACGCGTTACCGAAATATCCGATCGCGGATATTCCGACGACGTTCAAAGATACTTGGACTTGGGCCTCACTCCGTACCGGCGCGGAAGGCATGCAGCCGTTTGAATACTTCAAATATCGCTATTATGAAAAATGGCTCATGGGGATTAGTCAATTTTTCATCGATCATGGTTATGTGTCCGCCGAAGAGTTGGCCACCTTGACCGAGCATTATCGTGCGAATCCCGATGCGCCACTACCGGAACGGCCCAATCCACCACTTAAAGCGCAAGTAGTGCGATACCTTCATCAAGGCGACTCCGGTCTACGGACACCCGTCGCCCCGGCACGCTTTGCTGTGGGGGACACTGTCTGTGTCGCCGATCCCGAGGCAGCCGATCACACCAGGCTCCCAGGCTTCTTACGCAACAAGAAGGGTACCGTCACCGAAGAGTATCCAGGCGCATTCGAATACTTTGTTTCGACGGGGCCGGACGGGTTATCCGGGCCCCAGCATGTGTATTGCGTGTCATTCCGCGCCCCAGATATTTGGGGGCCTGACAAGAGCGAACCCAATACCGTCATTTATGCCGACCTGTTTGAGGCCTATCTGAAGCCGGCGCACTAAACGTCACATGAGGACAGCTCATGGCTGAACTATTTGACTATGACAAGAATCGAGAAGCTTCCAGTGCAGCCAAAGTTCGCGCATTGGAAGCATTGCTGATTAAAAAAGGGGTGCTCGGAAGCGACTCCGTCGATGCGGTGCTGAAGCATTTCGAAACCGTTGCCGGCCCGTTTAATGGTGCCCGGATCGTGGCCCGAGCGTGGGTGGATCCAGCATATAAAGAGCGGCTACTGAACGATACGCCGAAGGCCATCGCCGAGCTTCAATTCCCCGGGATGACCGGCGCAGAAGGCGAGCATATGAAGGCCGTGGCCAATAGCGAATCTGTACATAACCTAATCATCTGCACCCTCTGCTCGTGCTATCCGTGGCCGGTGTTGGGTCTGCCTCCCTACTGGTACAAAGATCCGGTGTTCCGCTCGCGCGGTGTGCGTGAACCGCACGCCGTGTTACGGGAGTTCGGGGTGATGATTCCGGCAGATAAAGAAGTGAAGGTGTGGGATAGCAGCGCGCAGATCCGCTGGTTTGTCATTCCAGAACGGCCGGCACACTCTGAACATCTGAATGAAGCCCAACTCGCGGCATTGGTCACACCAGAGGCCATGATGGGTGTCGCGCTGGTTCCTTCTCCTTCAGCCCCATAAGGCATTCGATGTTTACTCGATTCGAAGAATATGCCGCGACGCAGATGCTCGGACATCCTGACTCGCCTCCTCGCAAAGATGGAAAGCTATTCTTTAACGAAGCATGGGAACGAACCGTGTTCGGTATGGCGCTGGCGCTGTCTAAGCAGGGCCATTTCGAGTGGGACGACTTCAGACAACACCTGATTACCAATATCGCAGCCTGGGAACAGGAGGCTTGTGACGGCACAACCAGTTGGGACTATTACGAGTGCTATACCAGGGCGCTCATTGCGACACTCGAGCACTGTGAAATTCTCAAATCGGGTGAACTGGCACAGCAGATAACCCTGAACGAAGCCAGTAAGTAAAGCGCGAGATGTTCACACGATCAAGTTGTGTGGCATGATGCGAGCTGTGTGATGAGCACATTCTAGGTTCAGGAGGGGACATATGCCGGAGTATTCGCGAGATCAATCCGACATGTCGTTACTGGATCGTCTGACCCTTGCCCTGGTCGTCAGTGGTTTGGGTGTCTACACGGACGAGGCCGTTGCGGATCTTCGGCGGTATGTCGCGTCCAAAGGCATGACGCACACAGCGACAGAATTTGATGCCTCTCTGGAGCGTGCGAAACAACACTTTGCCAAAGAGGACGCCCATCTCTTTCTCTGTGACGGTGAGCCCTGTCAGCAACGAAGACGGTTCGAAGCCAACGTGGACGCATTGCAGTATGAGGCGGAGCGCATCGGTTGTCGGATTTCAGCCACGGCCTGTCAAGGGCCTTGCAAGCAAGCGCCGGTCGCGTTGCTGCGCGTGGGTCATGGTTGTGAATTCTTTGCCCAGTTCGTTCGCCATCGGGAGTGGGAAACCGTCTTAAGTTTTGCTCAACGAGCGGCTCAAGCCAAGACGTTGCTCGTCGACGCCGGGACCGCCCAACCATTCCGATACGATCCCATCCATGAACCGGCAAAGCCCAGTGCCGCGCTTGAATCCGTTCGGTTCCTGTTAGGACATTTCGAAGGCACAGTGGAGTTACCTTTGGAGCAACGATCCATCCAAAAGGAAGTCATCGGAAGTTGGGAGGCTGGCGGACGTTTTTTGAGTCTCCGGATGGCTGCCACGTATCGACGGACGGATGATGGCTCGTGGGATCGGCATCAGGCCTTCATCATCCTCGGCCCAGATGAGGAGACCGGTGAACTCGTGAGCCGTGCCTACACGGATGGGGGCCTGATTCACGAGTTTCACATCGTCATTGAGGAGAGTCGTTTGATGTTTGCAGATCGTGTTCCCCACCATGTGGCCGCTGTGGCCGCTCGAAAAGTGCTGACTCCCACCGCACATGGCTATGAAGAAGCTCTGCAACTTGATCGCGGTCAAGGAGTCTTTGAACCCTATTACAGTATCCCCATCCAGAGAAGGGACTGCGCTGTTCCTGCACCATGACCCACCCAGGAGGGTATTCAGCACTGGCCATCTAAGTGCTCCCCATAGCGCACTCGAAGCACAGACACAATCCATCTGATTTACCCAACGCGCCATTCAAAGATGATCCACAGAGGGGGCACACTGTAGCCCTGATTAAGAGGTAGGGATCACGAATGAATCAAGAAGGCCGTTCGTCTGAGTTACGGTTTGAAGCGAAAGCCAAACAGCAAGGCCACGCTTGTCGTGTCATTCTCCCGTAGCGAAGGAGAGAGGTTGATGTCGTGGAGATTCACGAGCAATGTCGAAGATAAGGCGATATTAGATGACGCCTGGTATTCGAGCGAGATACCGATAGGGATATACCAGCTCGTGTCGTTACGGTCGATGCGCCCTGGGCCAGTTCCACGGTCTAGGTCTGCGTGGAGCAACCCAATTCCTGAAAAGGGTACCAGGTTGATGCCGTTATTCATGCGAAAGTGGTAGCGGCCAACCCCGGCGAAGGCGATCTGGAAGAGGTCGCCCATCGGACTGAGCTGCATCATCGGTCCAATGGAAAAGTTTCGATCGATGTAGTAGTCGGCGTTGAATCCCATGGTGAACACGGTGCCATTGACCGTTCCGGCAGTGAGGCCTAAGTCGCTCCCGAACCCCCAACGTTGCTCATCTCCCTGGGCGTAAGCCTCCACCACAAAGGCGCCCACAGCCAATGTGGCCAGTAGGCTGGCCGTATAGACCCATCGTGACAATACTCTGGCGATCTGTCGAACCATAGCGGCGGACTGTAGCATAGGGGGTAAACACGAACAAGTTGCTTGAATACCGCGGCGGCAGTACAGTGTGCTTTTCCACAGTAGGTCGAGTGAGGGATAGGATGGCAGCGAACTCGATGACACCAAGACAAGCGGCGGACGCTCTGATCGCAGCGATACCGACCGGTGTATCTGTTCAACAGCTGGAGGAATATGGAATTGAGGCGACGGCAGAGCAAGCTCAGGCCATCACGCAAGAAGTGCTCTCGCTCAATCTCTTTTGGATCTTCGCAGCCATTGAGGCGCACATTCCTCAGAAATATCAGCCGGCGCTGTCGGATCACATAATGGCATCGATAGAATCGGGATGGGGGACGACCGTTCCAGTTGGCTCAGCATCCTGGACCGATTACCTCAACGAATGGCAGGAACGTCGTACCCGGTATGGCCGCTTGGTTGAAGAAGGGATGAGCCCACTCGGGGTGAGTGCGGAAGCCGCGACCATGATGGAGGACAATCGATTGGTCACCGAAGCAGAGCGGCGAAACCTCCTGACCCTGCTGATCGATTTCGTGCCGGTCGATATTTACGGGCAGCTGCTGGAAAATGTGGGATGATTTTCTCACTCGTCACGTCCTCGTCAGCAGGCAGCGAAAAACTCTACGGCTTATCAAAATTTTACTGGTCTATATGTCTGAGGGAGCAGGAGTCCACCGCGCAGGATGCTCAAAAAGGCTAGATTTCTCACCCGCCCAACCCCGGCGCGCCGAGACGCGCCTTCTCCCAAGCAAGGCCGCAGCGAGCGAACAGGCGAGGAGGTACGAACCGCACTTCGTGTAGCCGTTCACCCCTCTAATGGTCTTGGTGAACGGATAGACACCTGTATGCTTGAGACTTCCGAAAGGTTCTCTTCAATGTTGAGCCTCTGAGCGATGCGAGAACGCCGCTGGTGGGCTTTTTCAGCATCCTGTCAGAGGTAGCGGTGATCGACAACCTTCCCGCTGTTGTCCATCTCATACAGCAGCGGCGCGCCGGTTGGAATATTCAACTCCAGCACTTGTTCCCGCGAGAGCTGCTCCAACTCCATGATCAGCGCCCGTAAACTGTTTCCATGCGCTGCGACGAGAATCGTGTCTCCTTTCAAGAGATAGGGCTTGATGGTCTGTTCATAGTAGGGCAATACTCGCTCTGCTGTGTCTTTCAGGCTTTCTCCTCCCGGTGGTCTCACATCGTAACTTCGCCGCCAGATTTTGACCTGTTCATCGCCGTACTTCTTGGCTGTTTCCGCCTTGTTCAATCCTTGAAGCTCACCATACATCCGTTCGTTGAGGGCCTTGTCCTTCCCGATTGGGATGCCGGTTTGGCCAACAGTCTCAAGCACCAGCCGCAGTGTCTCATTCGCGCGGGCCAACACGGAGGTAAAAGCTCGGTCGAATTTGAATGTGCGCAATTTCTCACCTGCGTCTTTCGCCTCCTGCATGCCGCGAGGAGAGAGCGGCACATCGACCCATCCCGTGAAACGGTTTTCCAAGTTCCATTGTGATTCACCATGCCGAAGCAGGATTAAGCGAGCCATTGGGCGTTCCTCTCGAATGAGAAAATGATTAGGGGCGCAGGCCGAAGCATACTCGAACAGATGCCCAAGTCAAGCGGTAGTCTTCGTCAGGTCTCAGCGGCACTCTGAACCAATGGTTTTGACACAAAATACCCATAGACCTATGATTCGGGTCTTGCTGAAAGAGCACTTCCTTGAGGATGAGAGAATAATTGACTGCGGTCGTCCGAAATCGTGAAGTCATTTGGTAAGGCGTCAAGAAACTCCCCGAGGATCTCCTGGTGACCATAGACGCACCAGCTATCCTTTTATCCATGCTCGTTTCGAGCGTTGTGTTCTCGACCGCACCGGTCTCTGCCGGTTCGGAAGATGGCATCCGGCCCCTGCGCGTCGTCACCTATAATCTTTTGCATGACGGACCCGGCTCCGGATTTTTCAAAGGAAGCACCTATCTTGAAGACCGGTTGGAGATGGCGATCCGTGAGTTGAAGACACTCGATCTGGACATCCTTGCGGTTCAAGAGGCCTCGGACAGCCGGACGCATGGCAATGTGCCGGAACGGCTCGCTCGCGCGCTCGGCTTGCACGTGGTGTTCGCGCCGGCCACGGAGCATATCTTCGGCCTGAGGCCGCTCGACAGCATCATCATCGGCCTGTTGGGATTCAAGGAAGGCTCCGCTATCCTCAGCCGCTTTCCTATCGTGGCCTCCCAAGTGTACGAGTTGCCGCGCTGCGTGAGCTGGTACGACCCCCGCATCCTGCTCCGTGCCGAACTATCGACTGCGTGGGGACCACTTCAGATTTTCTCGGTACATACTGCGCGCGGAGACGAATGCCAGATGGAACGGGTCGGCGAGATCGTGCGGGACCAGCTTGGCGAGGGTCCCTCGCTGCTGATGGGCGACTTCAACACACCCGAGACCTCGAAGGTGCTTACCACGCTCAGAAACGAAGCAGGCTTCGTCGATGCCTTTCGCATCGCCAACCCCGAGGCGCAGGGACCCACTGTGTGGCAGCGTATCGAAGCGCCACAATCAACCGTTTCACGGCGCGTGGATTTCATCCTGTTCTTGAATGGCCGGAAGTCAACGGCTTCCGTCCTCTCCAGCCGCATCGTGCTCGATCGCCCGGGACAATTGCCCGACGGGAGCACTCTCTGGCCGTCTGACCATTACGGAGTCCTTGCCGAGATCGACATCCTGCCCCGTCCCCCGGGCACAGACAAATAAGCGCTAGTAGGGCGATGCGATCGGTTCACTCGCAAGGCGGGCTCAGCAAACTGATCGGGTTCAATGCGTCGCATCCCCGTCTGTGCCGGTCATAGGTTTCGGGGGTGTAAAGACTTCGTTGAGATTGCTGAAGGAGCCTCCGGGAGTCGGACCCCCACTGATGACGTAGACGCGTCCATCCACTACAGCCGACCCGAGGCCGTGACGCGCAGTCGGCATCGGCGCCATGGTCTGCCATGTTCCATTCGCTGGATCATACGCCTCGTTTTCCCGGAACGTGCCCTCTTCACCTTCGCCGCCGAACACGTAGACCCTCCCGCCTACCTCTGCTGCAGTAATTCCGCTGCGGGCCGTCGGAAGATCTGCGCCGCTGACCCAGCTATCTGTGGCTGGATCGTACACTTCCGTGACGGAGAGATTCCGATGATAGTCGCCATTCAGACGTCCGCCGATTGCGTACACTTTCCCGGCCACGGTTGCGGTAGCCAGATGATCGCGAGGCGTCGGCAATGGCGTGCGAGAAGTCCAGCGATTGTCTACCGGATCGTATACCTCGACCGCCGCGTTATTGCTCGTCCGGTCGTAGCCGCCGATCGCATGCACCTTTCCTTCGTGCACGGTCACGGACAACGCGCCGCGTGCAGTCGGCATGGGCGCTCGCTCGGCCCACGTATCCGTGGTTGGATCATAGGCGTACACGGTTGCGACTGGTTGCCAGACACTGAGTCCCGCCTGCCTGTACCCGCCAATGATGTACATTCGTCCTTCGGCGACACCGATGCCCACATGATGTAGACCGACCGGCATAGAAGTTTTGGAGGTCCATCGGTCTGTGGCAGGATCGTATTCCTCGACCAATGGAGTAATGGCAAGATTCAGCACATTGCCCAAGCTGGGTTTCTCGAACCCGCCCACGACGTAAATCTTGTCGTTCAACGTAGCGACCGCCACTTCCGTCCGCTTCGTCGGTGCAGGCGCGGCCGTGCGCCAAACCCCGCGATCCAGCTCGGGCTGTGCCGAGTGCGTGGAGACCGGCAGTACGATGAGGCTGAGACTAGTGAGGAACAGCGCCAGAACTGACGCCAGCCTCACGATGAGATCGAAACGCCGGATTGTTGATAAGAACTGGTGTGGCATGTCGCCTATTATACTCAATCGAGTTACTACGTGGAGGGGACCGCCACAGCAATCAAATACAAGACTGCATGCCCGTTAGGTGGATAAGAACGGCACCTCCCTGCCAACGCGTTTATTCAATGAGGGCGTGGATGACTCCCAATACCGTTACTAACTCGAGGTCGTCTTTTCGGTTGATTCACTTCCAAGATCATTCGCGATCAATCGAAACTGTTCTAAGGCGGCTTCAAGATCGTCGACGATTTCTTGGGCGATGATGTCGGGGTTGGGAAGATTGGCGGAGTCTTCGAGGGAGTCGTCTTTGAGCCAGAAGATGTCGAGGCTGGCTTTGTCGCGGGCAATGAGTTCGTCGTAGTCGTAGGCGCGCCAGCGGCCGTCTGATTTCTTGCCGGACCAGGTCGCCTTTCGGTTGTGGCGGTTTCCTCCGGACCGCTTGTCGGGTTGGTCATGATGGCCGTTGTAGCATTCACGAACTCGTCGAGGTCTTCGCGCTTGAGTGGATCGGTCTTGAGCGTGAAGTGTTTGTTGGTGCGGAGGTCATAGATCCAAAGCTTCTTGGTCCAGGGGGTCTCGCTCGCCGGTTTCTTGTCGAAGAAGAGCACGTTAGCTTTCACGCCCTGCGCATAGAAGAGGCCGGTCGGCAGGCGCAAGAGCGTGTGCACATCGCACTCGTGCAGGAGCTTCCGCCTGACGGTTTCTCCCGCCCCACCTTCGAAGAGGACGTTATCCGGAACCACGACAGCTGCGCGGCCATTTTGCTTCAGTAGCGTTTTGACATGCTGGACGAAGTTGAGCTGTTTGTTGGAAGTGGTTGCCCAGAAGTCGTCCCGTTCGACGATATCCCATCCTTGGAGACTTGGCCCTCTTCGCCGACGATCGTTGTGCTGCTCTTTTTCCCAAACGGCGGATTGGTCATCACGATGTCGAACCGTTCTCCAGGATCAGCGGCCAAGGAGTCGGAAACGACAATAGGAAGCTCTTTATCGCTCCCGATCCCATGGAGCATCAGGTTCATCGAGCAGAGCCGCGCTGTGCTTTGGACCAATTCCCAGCCCTTGAAGGTGCTCTGCTTAAGCTTTCTTGTCTCATCCCGCGTTAGGCTTCGATTGTGTTTCGTGATGTAGTCGTGGGCGGCAAGGAAAAATCCACCGGTTCCACATGCGGGATCGCAGATCGTATCTGTTGGCTTCGGGCCGATAGCATCTACCATTGCTTGGATCAGTGGCCGTGGAGTGAAGTACTGGCCCGCGCCTGATTTTGTGTCCTGCGCGTTCTTCTCCAGTAAGCCCTCGTAGGCATCCCCTTTTACGTCAGCACTCATCGTGGACCAGTCTTCCTTGTCGATCAGATCCACAATCAGACGCCGAAGCTTGACCGGGTCCTGAAACTTGTTCTGAGCCTTTGTGAAGATCAGACCGAGCATCCCCTTCCCTTTGCCGAGCTCTTCCAAGAGATGACGGTAGTGGTCGAACAGGTCATCGCCGTCCTTCTTCAGCAGGCTGGGCCAACTGTACTTGTTGGGAATTTGGCTGGGCTGGTTGTACGGCGGCTTCATACGCTCATCGGCCATTTTGAGGAACAGCAAATACGTCAGCTGCTCGACGTAGTCGCCATAGCTCATTCCGTCATCGCGAAGGACGTTGCAGTAGTTCCAGAGTTTTTGAACGATGGCAGAGGGACTCATATCTAGAGAATTCGGATGGTCGAGAAGACGTTATTAGGACCGCGTTGGGGGTGGAAATCTGATAGAGCCGTCAGCTAGGTGGATCCAGCCCCCATGCCTCATGTTCCGGTCATGAGTTCGGCGTCGAGAGGGTGGTCTTTTTTAAAACGGCTGACGCCGGTGACGCTGAATCCCAACACATGCCCGTGTTCGTCCACGCGCTCCATGACAGCTTCGTAGGCCGTCGGACGCATGAACCCTGGAGCGTCGCTGAACTGGACTTCCAGAAAATCGCCTTCAGGATCGAACCAGACTTTTACTTTTTCGGCCATATCGTTTCTCCTAACTTGAGCTGATCTGTTCAAGCAGTTGTCTGAAACTCGATCTTGCGCGCCTCAGTGACCCGCTTAGAGGCGTCGAAAATTTCGAGGGAAACCAGGTTCCCTACTGCATCGTAGTCGAGAATGATTCCCGGCTTGTCCTCGTCGCTTTCGACAACAGGTGTGTTGTCTTTTAGGATCATGCTCAGCGTGTCGGTCGTTCCATCATATGAGACCTTCATGTGTTGTTCCTCCACTATTTTCCAATCTTGCTGGTCCGATAGGCGGTCACGACCTCCGCCGGAGTTCGATCGATATCCACGAACACACGAAAAAGGAATGCTTTCGCCGGTTGCCCAGAGGAGATTTTCGATTGAAGAACCACGCGTCCAGGACGGAGTTCGACTTGCTGCTCTGGTGCTGCAAGTATCGCACGGATGGTATCCTCACTCAAGCCGCGCCTGGATAGTTCATAGCGGGCATGGGAAGTGATGACATAGTCGTTGATTGGTCGAGCCTTCATGTGGGAGGGCACCTATAATGGGGCCGTTGTCCGCTCATCGGCCATCTTGAGGAACAGCAAATACGTCAACTGCTCGACGCAATCGCCGTAGCTCATCCCGTCGTCACGAAGGACGTTACAGTAGTTCCAGAGTTTTTGAACGATGCTAGCAGCAGTCATAAACTGTACTTTCTAAAGCTTACTTGCGGAGGCTTTAATAAAACCCTCGATGAATACGATTTTTGAAGCCGGAAGGCCTTCTCGCTTACGTGCACTCTGAAGCTTGAGTATTTCTTTGTCCTTCTTGCCCATTTTTCCGACGTTGATCACAATATACGTCGCTCGCAATGTGTGCTCTGCTTTCTTGTACGTCTCTAACTGCTTTTCGTACCCACCAACAACTTTTGGGTTATCCGACAACTTAATCTCCACGAGTACCCGGCTGGAATAGCCGTGGGAGAATTTGAAATCTATCTCACCCGTACCCGTATCCACCTCGGGACTAATATCGAGATTGTTTGCCTTGCAATAACTATCAGCCACTGCAAAGAACAGCCTTTGAACTGACTTCTCGTTGCGTCGCTTCCCACTATGCCAAAGCTCTTTCGATAGCCCTCTATTCTCAATCAGATGTTTGAATTGCTCGAGGATCTGCGACACCACACCGCTTGCCCGGTCAAGGTCTAGAGACTTTGGTGCCTTTAGTATTAAGGGATAGTCCTTTGCGACCGTCTCGTGAACACGCCTCCAGATAAAGAGCCCTTCTGGATCACTGGCAAAATCGTAAGAGGAAGCTACTGTCTCGTGAATCGATTGCAGTAGGGCACTAAAGGCATCGTAGCTCGCCAAGACACGGCCTCTGATTGCGTCCTTATCTTTCCTCGTCTTGACATGCCATATTTCGCCAATCAGTTTATTCACCTTACTTCGCAATATGGCATTTTCATGGGCAGCTCGGCACACGTCTTCCCAATCGTTTGCGATGGGAAGATCACGTAGAACATCAGTCGGCACTAAAAGAATTGGGGTTCGTGGAGTTCCGATGGGATTAACCGCTAGGCTTACGGTAATGCCATTCAATTCAAACATCTCCCTTGGAAGTCTTAATGCTGCTTGGACTCGTTCATTAAATTGAATGAGGTCTGGAAGAATAATGCTCGTCGCCATGTCGCTAATTAAATCAGGCCCCACATCTTCTTCTAGAAGCGGTAGCGCAATAAAAAGATCAGGGTCGCGGATTCCAAGATCTATGATTTCTTTGGCAGTATCCGTAATTCTTCTGGCTAGCTTGGGACCGGGGCCACGACCATTTATCGAAGCTGCACCATATCCGAGGCATGTTCCTTTAATTTCCCGGAACAAAAGCTTTCGGTATGCCGCTCGCCATGCAATGTCATCCGCTTTCGTTGATGCAACTAGAAGCTTGATGACATCAGTGAAGAACTGTTTGTAGGTAACATCTGCTTGCCGCATTTCAGGATGCTTGCTCCCCTTGAGCAGCATCGGATCTATAAATAGTTTGGCGTCGACATTCAGTGTTGGGTCTAATACACCAAGCGCGCTGATCCTGAGCTGATTAATCTCGAAGTGATGTGAAAACTGCAGCGGATCTTTTATCTTTGCCATTAACTTGGCCTAGCAGCTTGTGGCTAGAGAGGCACTACGCCCCACTCCATTGGATAAGGGGAGGCGACCGGAAAAGGCTTGAGTCAATACTGACTGTCGCAGGCGGTCGGCGCGGGTGAGGTTGGCTTTGACGGCGGCTTCGAGTTCCTGGATGACGGACAGACGGCGCTCGACTTCTGCGACAATTTGCTCTTGCTCTTCAAGACAAGGCATAGGAACGGGCAGGCGCCGAAAATCCTCAACGTTTACTCCCTGCAACGCAACGCCTCGCGTTTCTCCTGTAAGCCAACGCTGGCACACATCTGAACGAATAGCCCAGACCACAAAGTTCCTCGACATCATCGAGTGAATAGGTGCTCTCATCACATGTTGAGTGATGTTACCTCCATTCAATTCAGGAGGGACTACAGCGACTCGACCTATAGTCCCATCCTTCGAGATGAGAATATCTCCGGAAGCCAAAGTCGCTCGCACAAACTTAGCTGCACGAGCCTGCGAGGTTCGCCGAAGATTCTTAACATCGATCCAACCATTCTTCATCTCCGTGACCCGCACGTAAGGAACTCCATCCGGGACGTGTGGGCCCGGCTTAATGATCCCATAAATTATTGGTCTTCCATGTTGCCTTATCATTTCAAGGGCCGCCCATGTCCATCCTTTGGGCAGCAGGGGTAAATTGTCGGTTTGCGGTGCTGATAACTCTATATACTTTCCTTTTCGACTCCAATTCGCGCGTCGTTCGGTGAGAATGCGTTCAAGGACTTTACTGGCTGGTTCGACGTTGGGATGTTGCTTGCGCCAATCTTCTGTCAACTTCCCTTCGACTGCGGCTTTGAGGATGGCAGCTTTGTAGCGTTTAAGGTTGACCTTAACGCGCTTGAGATTAGCGACGGCTTCGTCGAGGCGGGAGAATTGCTTTTCGATTTCCTTGACGATGTGCTTTTGTTCGTTTAGTGGTGCAAGTGGGAATGGTAGTGAACGAAGTTGTTCAAGGCGAATTCCCTTGACCGTTGTCCCCGAGCCAATCGATTTCAGATACTCGGCGATGGACAATATCCAATATTCAAGATACCCCTTTTCCAATTCTGGTTTAGCAACCAGGGCTTTGAGGTCCTGATTAATGGCTGCGTCATAAGGCACGCGGATCACCTTCCCTAGCCCAATACGTGTAGCAATGATCACAGTGTCAGCAGGGATGATGTTGGTCGCGCTATCTCTTCACTCGTGTCGCGCTCACGCTGTTAATGCTCCATTAAGGTCTTCAATCATCTTGCTCAGCTCATCCCCAAAGAGCTGATGCACTTTCCCTATCCCACCTTCTGAGCAAACGGCGCGTACTCGAAGTCGTCGGGTGGTCGCGGATCATTTGCGGGTATAACCGACGACGGAACACAGTCCCTGCAACACGGCTTGTATGGTTTGTGGCGACAATGTGCCGAAGGTTTTGACAATACTGCTTTCGGAAAGGGTAAAGACTTTATCGAGTCTGATCCAACATGTTTTGGGAAGAGTGCCCTCGACTAAGTCCGCTGCGCCGATTGGCATGGCGTGATTTGGCTGGGCAACTGAGGTGACGGCCAATCCGATGAAGTCGGCGTGTCGATCTGGTGGGGTCAAGACCATGACGGGCCGTTTCTTGGCTGACTGCAGATCCGAGAAGGGAAACGGAATGAGAACAAGGTCGCCGGGCTTACACACCATTCCAGACCTCATCCTCTTGGTTGTCCCACACATGGCGCATGGCCGGTTCCTGCGCCTGCTTCAACTCTTCAGTAAACCGGTCTCTCAAACCATGCTTGATTTCAATGTACTCGATGAAATCCAGCACTTCCTGCGCGAGTGTGTCCGGAAGTTTCTGCGCTTCCTTGAAGATTCGCTCGGCTGTCGACATATGTCCTCCATTTTAGGCCACCAGGGCCACATTCAAGGCTTCTATTATGGTCTGAAGGCCCTCTGGAAACAACTGATGCACCTTCCCCCAACCCACCCTTTTGCGCAAAAGGCGCGTACTCGAAATCGTCCGGCTCAACCCCGAGGTTTGCGGCAACGTGGTCGTGGATCATTTCCAGCCAGTGGCGCTGTTCGTCGGTGAACTTCCTCCCTCTACTCTCTTGCTCCCCTAGCCACGCATTGAAGTTGGCGTTGACCTTCTCGGGAAATGGCACCAACTCGATATCCTGATGGGTGGCGAAGCGGACAAGTGAGACGAGGTCTGTGAGGATGCGCTTGCTGCTCGCGCCTTTGACCTTCGATTTCTCCAACGCAGCGTAGGCTTGCCAGAGTTGGGATTCGTTCCAGAGGTAGGGCGGCTTTTCGATAGCGTTGGCCAAGTCCTTGATATCCTCGAACTTGAGCCGCTGTTTGTATGGCTTGCTGTAGAGGACTTGCAGGGCGGTGATTTCGTCTTTGTGTTGTGTGATGAACTGTTCGAATGACTGCACGATGGTGCGGGCGCGGGCCAACGCGTCGGCGCTGAAGCCTGCTTCGATGACTTGGTCCTGGCTGACGTGGTCGATGGTGAGTTCGTTCTTCTTTTTGATCTCGATCAGAATTTCGCGGAGCTTCGGGTCTTGAAGTGGCTTGGTGGCTTCTTGGATAAGCGCTGTGGCTGTCTGCTGAATCTGCTGCTCGCTCGGTTTGTTGGACCCGAACTGTTTCCTTGCCCGTTCTTCATGCCGGTCTGGATTGACCACTTCCACTAATTGACGAGTGAGGTCTTTGAGCGTGAGACCCCCGCTGGCTTTGCTGATGGTCTGCTCATCTTCCTTCGTGATACGGTGCTCCATGCGGGCCAGCCGTCCGGCGATGCTGGTGAGCACGTCTTCTTCTGTATTCCCCAGCGCCACGGCTTGGAGGAGCTTGTCGAAGGCGACGCTGGGCTTTTTCTCCATCGGTCGCGCATCGGTCTTGTCTTGCTCGCATACATCGACGGTATCGACGATGACGAAGTGGTCTTTGGTCGTGGCGTCGGGTGTGACGGCCTTCAGATCATCCGGCTTGATGACGCGGACGCCGCGGCCCTTCATCTGCTCAAAGAAGGTGCGGGATTTGACCGCGCGCATGAAGACGACGATTTCGACCGGCTTGATGTCGGTGCCGGTGGCGATCATGTCCACGGTGACGGCGATCCGGGGATGGTAGCTGTTGCGAAAGGTCTTGATGAGGTCCTTGGGATTCACCCCGGTGGTGCGATAGGTGATCTTCTGTGCGAAGTCGTTGCCCTTGCCGAACTCCTCGCGGAGGATTTCGACTATATTCTCCGCATGGGCGTCGTCCTTTGCAAAGATGAGAGTCTTGGGCACCTCGGCACGGCCGGGAAAGATCTCGGTGAAGAGCTTTTCTTTGAATGCTTTGACGATGGTGCGGATCTGGTCCGGGGCAACCACGTCGCGGTCGAGCTGGTCGGGATCGTAGGCGAAGTCGTCGTCCAACTCTTCCCATCGCTTCTTACGCGTTTCACGTTCCATCTTCTGGACGTACACACCTGCCTCAACCTTGGAACCGGCTGCGGTAATGGCGGTGTGGATGCGGTACACGTCGTAGTTGACGTTGACGCCGTCGGCCACGGCCTGCTCGTGTGAGTATTCCATGACCAGATTCTGGTTGAAGAAGCCAAAGGTTTGCTTGTTGGGCGTGGCCGTGAGGCCGATGAGGTGAGTATCGAAGTATTCCAATACCTGCGCCCAGAGGTTGTAAATGGACCGGTGACATTCATCGGTGACGATAATGTCGAAGGTCTCGATGGGAATGGCCGGGTTGTAGTCCAACGGCTCGGGTTTCTTGAAGAGCCGTTCGAGGCCAGACACGGAGGCTTCTTCGTCCTCGTCCGACAGGTCCCGCCCCTTCAGCATGGAATACATGCGCTGAATGGTGCTAATGCAGACGCGGGCGGTGGTATCGAGGATATTGCCCGACAACCGCTGAACGATAAACTCTTCGGTGAACTTGAAGTTGTTGTAGGGCGAGACGTATTGCTGGAATTCTTTGAGTGTCTGGTCGCCGAGGTTGCCGCGATCTACCAGGAAAAGCACACGCCGCGCGCCGCCGAACTTGATGAGGCGGTAGATGAAGTTGATCGCCGTGAATGTCTTGCCGCTGCCGGTGGCCATTTGGATGAGGGCGCGAGGACGATCCTGAGCCAGCGACTTTTCGAGATTGTTGATAGCAATGATTTGAGCAGGCCAGAGGCCGGCGGTACTCAGGGGTGGCAGAGTCTTCAAGCGAGCGCGGAGAGTCGTTGCTGCTTCTGCCGCTAGGGACGCGCCGTGCAGATCCTTTGGGGCTTCGCTACGCTGTGGGATTAAGGCGGCCAGCGCCTCGGGGCGATGGAAGCTGAACACAGGACGACTGCGAGGCTGAGGGTCGAGGCCGTTCGTAAATCGCGTTTCCACGCCGGTGCTCTGATACAGAAAGGGCAATGGTCGGATATGGGCGGGTAAGTCCGTTGGAAGGCCCTTGCTGTACTTCTCGGCCTGGACTTCCACTCCGATGAGGGTCACGCCTTCTTTCTTGGCTTCGATGATGCCGGCGGCCTTGGCGTCCACATAGAGGAGATAATCCGCGAAGCCATGCCCGCTCACGAGGGGAAAATTTCTGAGGACTACGCCCCTCCCGGCATGAAAGATTTGCGCTTATGTAGTCTTGAACTCTCCAGCCGGCCTGTTCCAGCGCCTGGTCGATGTGCTCGCGCGCCTGGTCTTCAGGTGTGGGCATGGGGCGCAGAATACTCGTTTCTCTCTCAGAAAGCACCCTAACTTAGGAGGAAATGGTCTTGGTGATGGAACCTGACACTTTGATGCAGAACAGTGAAATGTGGGGAGAGAATTATTGGCTCTGGGACGCTGTCGATTAGCATGCGCCAGACAGGCGCACGCTCATGGAGTATCAGACGCTGCTGGTTGCGGAAGGTTTCGCCGGTTTTTCTGGCAATCGTTCACCGTCTGGGGGGCCGTCTTGAACCATTTTGAACATGGTTGCCGCGAACAATAGATATAAGGCGACTCCGATCCAGATCACATAAGACTGGACGCCGCCACTTTCTTTCAGCGCCTCATCTTGTTTCGCCGTATCAAGCCCTGTGCTCTTCTTGATTGTGCCGATATGTTCACGGCAATGCCAATAGTACACATAGTTCGCGGTGGCTCCCGCCATGATGCTCCAGATGAGTCCTACGGTCATGTCGCCGGTCAAGTATGTCGAGACCATCGGGCCGACGGCGTAGACCAACGCATACGTGTACATTTTTCGGTAGAGAAACCAGAGAAACGAAATATACAGAAAGGCTGGCCAATTCCACGTGAGAGCGAACTTGGGGGTGTCCCCCAATCCGAACTTTTTAAAATGTTTGAGAAAGCGCTCGGCGTTGGGGCCGATGAATTGGCGCCAGAGATGTTCTTCGGGATGGATTTCGGATTGGGTCCTGGGCGCGGCGATCGGTGGCTCCGGTTCAGCGGCCAGCGGGTTCCCGCACTGGTAACAGAATTTTGAGTCGTCCTGGTTTTGCTGCTGACAATTCGCGCAGGGTTTCATCTAGTCGAGAGTATCATAATGGAGACGCTCCCAGGGTAAAGAAGCCGTGCGACATTGTCTCTGTTCGTTGGCCGCGCCTTTCAAGTTGCTTACCTCGACGGGCCTATGCTACCTTCCCTTTTTTTACAATAGGATACGTCTGTTATGTCGACGGAAGAACTTAAGCGCGACGCTGCACAATATTTGATGCAGACCTATACGCGTCAACCACTTTCAATTGTGCGAGGAAGCGGAACGAAGGTGTACGACCTCGAAGGGCGAGAGTACCTCGATTGTGTCGGTGGGATTGCGGTAAATGTTCTCGGGCATGGCCACCCGGATCTGGTTCAGGCGATTCAGCGCCAAGCTGCGCAGCTGATCCATACCTCGAATCTCTATTACACCGAGCCACAAGTGAAACTGGCGCAGATGCTGGTCGATCATTCGTTCGCCGACAAGGTGTTCTTCTGCAACAGTGGAGCCGAGGCGAATGAAGCGGCGATCAAGTTGGCCCGCCGGTATTCCCATGACAAGTATGGGGCTGGGCGATTCGAGATCGTGACGATGAAGAATTCGTTCCATGGTCGGACGTTTGCGACCTTGACGGCTACCGGTCAGGACAAGGTGCAGAAGGACTACGAGCCGCTGCTCCCTGGTTTCAGCTATGTGGGATTCAATAATCTGGAAGAGCTGAAACGGGCTGTGACCGACAAGACAGCGGCAGTGTTGCTCGAACCGATTCAGGGTGAGGGGGGCGTCTACGTCGCGGATCGCGAGTATCTGAGGCAGGTCAGAGATCTGTGCTCGAAAAAAGATGTGCTGTTGATGTTCGATGAAATACAAACCGGCATGGGGCGCACCGGGACTTTGTTCGCCTATGAGCAGTTCGGCGTGCAGCCGGACATCATGACATTGGCAAAAGGATTGGGAGGCGGCGTGCCTATCGGCGCCTGTCTCGCGACGGATTCGGTTGCGAAAGCCTTCTCGGCCGGCAGTCATGCGTCGACCTTCGGCGGCAATCCGCTTGCCTGCGCGGCCGGCTTGGCCGTCTGTCATGCCTTGCTGGAGGGTGGCGTGCTCGAACAGGCGCGCCAAATGGGAGAATATTTGACAAAGGGCTTATCCGACTGTCAGTCGCGATATCGGGTGGTACGAGAGGTGCGTGGTCTTGGGCTCTTACAGGGAATGGAGCTCGAAATGGATGCGAGAGCTGTGGTGAGCGAGTGTCTGGCCAGGGGCCTGTTGATCAATGCGGCCGGCGAGCATGTGCTGCGGTTCGTGCCCTCTCTGATTATCACTCAGTCAGACATCGATCGGTTGCTCGATACGCTCGGCCAGGTGTTCGGCGCGCAAGCGGCGTAAGGCGTATTCGGTCCTTAATGGACACGATAAGCAGGCTGCGGAAAAACTCGATGTATACACAAAATGCCGTCGGAATCTTTCCTATGGCGCCGATGTCAAAACAGGTTCAGGATGCTCAAAAAGGCCATCAGCAAGGCCGCAGTGAGGTCCGCGACGCGAAAATAATGAGCGTCACGTCTGCGGACGGGAGCGAGTCGGTGAACGCCCAGTGTCTTGGGCGAGGCGTATCCTTTTTCACCCACCCAGCCCCGAGCTGCTCTGGCAGCTCTTGCCCGGTGGTACGTTGAGTCTCTGAGCGACGCGAGAACGCCGACCGGGGAAAAGCGCGTCTAGGCGCGCAGGGGTTGGGTGGGTAAGAAGGGCGACTTTTTCAGCATCCTGATAGAGATGCCCATATGAGGAACAGCAATGCGGACCGGTAACAAGGATATTCTGGATGTGGCGGCCATCAGCAGGGCGGAGGTGGAGCATTTGCTGACAGCAGCGGCTCAGTTGAAAGACAAGCATCGGCGTGGTGTTCCGCATCCACTGCTTGCCGGTAAGACATTGGGGCTCTTGTTCCAGAAGCCCTCGACGAGGACGCGGGTGTCGTTCGAAGCGGGCATGAATCAGCTGGGTGGCCATACGCTGGTCCTTCCTATGGCCGACATCCAGCTCTCGCGTGGAGAAAGTGTTGCCGATACGGCGCGCGTGTTGTCACGCTATCTCGACGCGATTGTGATTCGCACCTATGACCATTCGATCGTGGAGGAATGGGCCAGGGAAGCGACGATGCCGGTGATTAATGGGTTGACCGACTTGAGCCACCCTTGTCAGGCCCTCTCAGATCTTCTGACCATCCGAGAGAAGAAGGGGCGATTGAAGGGGGTGAAGATTGCCTATATCGGCGACGGAAACAATGTGGCAAATTCCTTGATCGAGGCGGCAGCGAAGATGGGGATGACCATTACGCTCGGTTGTCCGGTGGGATATCAGCCCGAGCAGCATGTCGTGGACCGGGCAAGGGTCGAGGCAGCGAAATCCGGTGCCGTGATCGAAATCGGACATGATCCTCATGTTGCGGCGAAAGAAGCGGATGTGATCTACACCGACGTCTGGATCAGTATGGGGCGTGAGCGGGAACATGTGAGACGATTGAAAGTCTTGGCTCCCTATCAAGTGAACAGCCGTTTATTGCATCGCGCCAAGTCAGACGCGATCGTCATGCATTGTTTGCCTGCCCATCGGGGTGAGGAAATCAGCGCCGAGGTGCTGGATGGCCCGCAGTCGATCATTATCGATCAGGCAGAGAATCGGTTGCACATGCAGAAAGCCATTTTAACAAAGCTCTTAGGAAAGAGGAGTCGAAGGAGACCATGAGTCGTGCCATCAAGAAAGTGGTGCTGGCCTATTCAGGCGGACTCGATACCTCCGTGATCTTGAAGTGGATCCAAGAAACGTATGACTGCGAGGTCATCGCGTTCTGCGCCGATCTGGGACAAGGCGAGGATCTGCAAGCGATCAAAGCGAAGGCGCAACGGCTTGGCGTGAAGAAGGTCTACGTCGAGGACCTGCGCGAGGTCTTCGTAAGGGACTATGTGTTTCCGATGTTACGCGGCAACGCCATGTATGAAGGCTGCTATCTGCTCGGCACTTCGATCGCGCGGCCCCTCATTGCGCGCCGTCAGGCTGAAATTGCTTTGAAGGAAGGCGCCGAGGCTGTGTCGCATGGTGCCACTGGTAAAGGAAATGATCAGGTGCGGTTCGAGCTGACCTATCAGGCACTGGCGCCGAATCTCAAAATTATCGCGCCTTGGCGAGAATGGACGATGAAGTCACGGCGTGAATTGATCGAGTATGCCGATCAGCACGATATTCCCATCACGGCAACGAAAGCCAAACCCTACAGTATGGATTTGAATTTATTCCATGTGAGTTATGAGGGCGGTATCCTGGAAGATCCCTGGGAGTCACCGCCAGATGAAATTTTCCAAATGACGTTGTCGCCGGAGCAGGCGCCGAACAAGCCACTCGAAGTCGAGATCAGTTACGAGGCCGGAAATCCCGTATCCGTCGACGGCAAGAAGATGAGTCCGGCGACGTTGTTGGCGCATCTCAATAAGCTGGGTGGCGCGCATGGGATCGGCCGTGTCGATCTGGTGGAGAATCGCTACGTCGGAATGAAATCTCGCGGAGTCTATGAAACCCCTGGCGGGACGATCCTTCACGTGGCGCATCGCGGAATCGAGTCGTTGACGGTGGATCGCGAGGTGTTGCACCTCAGGGATAGCCTGATCCCGCGCTTCGCCGATCTGATCTACAATGGGTATTGGTTTAGTCCCGAGCGAGAGATGCTTCAAGCCTCGATCGATGCGGCGCAAAAGGACGTGACCGGCACGGCGCGGGTCAAGCTCTATAAGGGGAGTTGCACGCTGGCTGGGCGCAAGTCGAAGCGTTCGCTCTACCGCCTTGACATCGCCACGTTTGAAGAGGACGACGTCTATAATCAGAAAGATGCCGAGGGCTTTATCAGGTTGAACGCCTTGCGACTAAAAATCAGAGCCCAAAGAAAGACAACCTCTTCCTAATGCCACGAACAACGAGCCGCGGCTCTGCCGCATCGAAAAGCGGAAAGGCCTGGGGTGGACGGTTCAGGCAGAACACGAACCGATTGGTGGAATCGTTCACGGTGTCGGTCGCGATCGATCGGCGACTCTACGCCCACGACATTCAGGGCAGCATCGCTCATTGCAAGACGTTAGGAAAGGCTCACGTGCTGACCGCCTCGGAAACCAAGACCATCGTGCGGGGTTTGGAATCGATCAAGATGGAGTTGGATCGTGGGCGCTTTCGATTTTCGACTCAGGATGAAGATATTCACATGGCGGTTGAGCGCCGGCTGACGGAATTGATCGGTCCCCTAGGTGGTAAGTTGCACACGGGCCGGAGCCGGAACGATCAAGTTTCACTTGATATCCGTCTCTACTTGCGGGACGAGATCAGTCGAATCGTCTCCGATTTGGAAGATTTTCAGCGGGTCTTGGTGGCGAAGGGAAAGGCGAATCTTACCGTTGCGATGCCGGGCTATACACATCTACAGCATGCTCAGCCGGTGCTGTTTGCGCATCATCTGTTGGCCTATGTGGAAATGATCGAGCGGGATAAGGGGCGATTTCGCGATGCATTGGTGCGTGTGAATGTGATGCCGCTCGGCGCGGGCGCGCTCGCAGGGACAAATTACCCGGTCGATCGCCGGTTTACCGCGGGATTATTGGATTTTCCTTCAGTGACGCAAAACAGCCTTGATACGGTGTCAGATCGGGACTTCATGATTGAGGTGGCCTCGGCCCTGTCGATCACCATGATGCACCTGTCCCGCCTCAGTGAAGAACTCATTCTCTGGTCCTCTCAGGAGTTCCGATTCGTCGAGCTTCCCGATGCTTTTTGTACCGGCAGCAGTATGATGCCGCAGAAGAAGAATCCCGATGTGCCCGAATTGGTGCGAGGCAAGACGGGACGGGTCTATGGCCATTTGATCAATCTGTTGACGACGCTCAAGGCCCTCCCCTTGAGTTATAACCGAGATCTTCAGGAAGATAAGCCTGCGCTGTTCGATGCGCTCGATACCGTCACGGCCTCGGTGAAAATCTTGACGGAATTGATGCGCCGAATCACCGTCAACCGTGACGTCCTCAAGCGAGCCGTCCAGGGTGGAGAGATGTTGGCGACGGAGGTGGCGGACTATCTTGTGACGAGAGGAATACCGTTTCGTGAAGCTCACGCGATTACAGGTCGACTGGTCCGAGCGGCATTGGATCAAAGTCGAGAACTGACGAGTTTCTCGCTCGATGAGCTGCGGACATTTTCCGAGCGAATTGACAAGAGGCTGTTCGATCGGCTGACAATTTCTGCCGCCATTGACCGGAAGTCTCAGATCGGTGGAACGGCCCGCACAAGAGTGGAACAACGTATCAAAGAGCTCGAGCGAATATTCTCATGAAAGTTCGTAGCCTGAATGTTGTGATGTCTCTTACGGTGGGAATGACGATAGGAACGTTGGTGGCCTGTGGGGTGGTGGGGGCGCCGATTCCGCCTGAAAATGTCGGGGTGACGCCGACCATTGAGCGGCAAAAGAGGTTGGAGGCGCTTCAAGAAAAACAGCGTGAGGCTGCCATGGCAGCAGACACGACTGAACCACAGCCGGACCCGCTGTTGCAGGGCCAGGACGTTGATCTCCCTCCCTTACAACCAGTGGGGACCCGATGATGTTTGGGGCATGGTCTGCTGGATCTCTGTTGCCCGATAACGCTATACTGTCGTTCATTCATTAGTGTAGCAGGCCTTCCTCGTAACAGACGCCAGGCGTCGCACATGAGAATAGACAATATAATATGGAAGGGAACTTCCGTCTGTGGTTACGGTTGTTTCAAGCCCGTTCCTACGCGAGCGCGTATGGTTCAGGACACGACCCAATATGGCGGTAACGTGTGCCTCAGTCAGGGATCCTGTAAAGCCTTTGCCGCCATCAAGCCGTAGATGTGGAGCTGACACCCCCACGAAGTATGAGACGACCAAGAGACCTACCAGGGAAATCTCAACCAACCTATTGAGCGCCTCCGCTGGATCCGGCATGGAGGTGAGGAGGGTCAATTCATGGAGCTTATCCAGCCTGTGCGGCAGAGTCAGCTCATTGGGCAGACAGCAACGATCAAGCATGCGCCAAGCAAGCGGCTGTTGCTAGTCGATCCCTATCCGCGCAACAACCCCTATCGGTTGACTGCAGCGGAGCGCCGCACGGTATGGTTTCCCAAATTGAGTTTGCCCACTATCGCGGCCTATACTCCGGCGAATTGGGAAGTCAGCCTGGTCGATGAGGCGGTTCACGATATCGACTTCGACTTTCCCTGCGACATGGTAGGTCTCTCCATGTTTACCTGCTATGCCCCTCGCGCCTACGAGATCGCAGCAGAATTTCGTAAGCGAGGGAAGACGATTGTCATGGGAGGAGTGCATCCCACCTATTGCCCCGATGAAGCGCTGCGACATGCGGATGCGATTGTCTGTGGAGAAGCCGAAGATCTCTGGCCGCAATTGATCGCAGACTATGAGGCGGGAAAGATGCAGCGCATGTATAAGATGACGTCATTCCCTTCTCTGGAGAACTATAAGAGTCCTCGCGTCGATTTGCTGAGCCCCGATTCCTACATGACGAGACAGTGTAGTTTCACGACTCGTGGCTGTCATTTCGATTGCGAGTTTTGCAGTGTGTCTCCATTTAATGGGAAGACCACGCGGCGTCGGCCGGTGAAGGAAGTGATCACGGAGCTTCGGAACGTTCAGCGGTGGATTCGCAGTGAACTGATCGAGCGAGTGCGCGATGAGCCGATGTGGAAAGCCTTTCTCACCACGCTGAAGATTCGAGTGGGTATGGAGGACGGCAGTATTGTCGCGTTTGTCGATGACTTGCACAACAGCAACCGTGCCTATTGCCGTGAGCTCTGGGCTGCGCTGAAGCCGCTGAAGGTTAAATGGGGCTGCCAGTCAACGATGTTCCTCGCCGACGATGAAGAGATGGTCAAGCTTGCGGCAGAGAGCGGCTGTGTGTCGGTGTTTGTCGGGATGGAGTCGCTCGATGAAGATGCATTGGACGAAACGAACAAGCCCTTTAACCGGGTCTTGAAGTTTTCCAAAGAGATCAAGATGTTCCACGATTACGGGATTATGGTGAATCCCGGGATCGTCTTCGGATTCGACAGCGACGATGTGACCGTGTTTGAACGGGCCGTCGATTTCTTGACAAAGAACCAGGTGGAATTGGCCTACTTCAATGTCTTAACACCTCTTCCTGGAACGCAGTTGTTCGACCGTTTCGAAAAATCCGGCCGTATCTTCGATAGGGACTGGGCGAAGTACGATGGCAAGCATGTGGTTTTCCAGCCGAGCCGGATGACGGTCGAGCAATTACAGGATGGCTTCCACTGGGCCAATCATGAATTATATTCCATTCCTTCGATCTGGAAGCGGCTGTCGGGCACGAGCCAGCGGTTCATCCCTCGTTTGGAAATGAATCGGCAGTTCCGGAAGTTGATCAAGAGAACCTGCCCGAAAGCGTCCCTGTCGCCGCTCGCTGGGGTGTTGAAGAATCTCCAGGCGAAGCTTCCGGTATTGGACAAGGAACAATTGATTCCTAGCGCGCTGCATGCTCTGAAGCAGGCGTTCGATCCGAATGCACTCTCGGGGCAACAGTTGATATTCCACATCAAGGCCAAACGGCATGACAAATTTGCCGCGTTGTTCGTGGATCTTGACGGCACCCTCGATCGTTTGAATGCGCTGGAATTGATTAAGCGGATCAAGGAAGCGGCCAATCAGGCGCGTATGGACATCATTGTGAATTTCGAGCACCTCAAGTTAGCGACGCCGGACGCACTCAAGGCATTGGTGGATTCAGACGCGCTGAAGGTGGCCATTCCGAATGTGAAAGTTCGCTTTCGCAAATTTAAGGATGCATTCGAGGCCTCCTTGCAAGGGTTTTCGCTCGTAGGCCTTGAACATCTGAATGAAGATGTGCAGGATGCATAATTTCGAATATCGACATGGCGAACTCTATTGCGAGCAGGTGCCGGTCAGCCGGATTGCGAAGGAGGTCGGCACGCCCTGCTACATTTACAGCTACGCGACTCTCATTCGTCATTTCCGGGCGTACGATGGGGCGTTTAAGAGTGTGCCCCATGTGATCGCGTTTGCCATGAAGGCGAATTCCAATATCGCCATCCTGCGCCTTATGGCGAAGGAAGGGAGCGGAGTGGATATCGTGTCAGGCGGGGAACTCTTTCGCGCACTTAAGGCCGGCGTTCCTTCCTCTAAGATCGTCTTCGCGGGTGTCGGTAAAAGTGAGGAAGAGATTCGCGAGGCCTTAAAGGCCGACGTCCTCATGTTCAACGTCGAATCTTCGGCCGAGTTGCAAGCGCTGAATGAGGTAGCGGTTTCCGTTGGAACGAAGGCGAGAGTCGCCCTTCGAATCAATCCCGATATCGATCCGAAAACACACCCGTATATTTCTACTGGCCTCAAGAAGAGTAAATTCGGGATTGCCGCCGATCGTGCGCTCGAAGAATTCACATTGGCTTCTTCACTCGCCAACATTGAAGTCGTCGGGGTCCATAAGCATATCGGGTCACAGTTAACGGAGGTCGCGCCGTTTGTCGAGGCCGTGAAGAAGATCGTCAAGCTGGTCGGAGCCTTGAAGGCTCAGGGGATCAATATCCAATACGTCAATATCGGCGGTGGCCTCGGCATCACCTACTCGGATGAAACGCCGCCGCTGCCGCAAGATTTGGCGGATGCCGTGTCCCCCCTTCTGAAAGATTTGAACGTGACCCTTATCATGGAACCAGGTCGCGTCATCGTCGGCAACGCCGGCATTCTCGTGACGAAGGTGTTGTATCGGAAGGACGGCGAAGCGAAACGGTTTATTATCGTCGATGCGGCGATGAACGACCTGATCAGACCCAGCCTCTATGGGGCCTATCATGAGATTCGCCCCTTGTCACAAGCGGTGATGCAGCGGCCCAAGCATCAGGTCGATGTGGTGGGTCCGGTCTGTGAGTCCGGCGACTTTCTGGCAAAGGACCGTCTATTGCCGGAGGTCAACCCTGGTGACATGCTGGCGGTCATGAGTGCCGGAGCCTATGGATTTGTGATGGCCTCCAATTACAATTCAAGACCACGGGTACCGGAAGTCCTGGTCAAAGACGGGGAGATCCACATCATCAAGACGAGAGAAACATACGATGATTTGGTGAAGGGTGAAACGATTCCAGCATTCCTCAATTGAAGGCAATGGCTTTGTAGCGGAGGAGAGAGCATGTTCACGGGCGCATTGATTGCCATTGTGACGCCGTTCAGAAACGGCAAGGTCGATGAAAAGGCTTTTGGCGACCTTATCGAATGGCAAATTGCCAGCGGAACGAGCGGGATCGTACCCTGCGGTACCACCGGTGAGTCTGCCACCCTCTCCCACCAAGAACACCACCGCGTGGTCGAATTGACTGTTGAGGTGGTCAATCGGCGCGTCCCTGTGATTGCCGGGGCTGGTTCCAATAGCACGGCGGAAGCAGTGTCGCTCACAAAACACGCCAAGCAGGCGGGAGCCGATGGGGCGCTGCTCATTACGCCCTATTACAATAAACCGACGCAAGAGGGATTATACCGGCATTACAAAACGATCGCTGAGTCCGTGGATCTTCCACAGATCCTCTATAACATTCCTGGGCGTACCGGCGTGAATATGTTGCCATCCACTGTGACAAGGCTTTGTGGAGTTCAGAATATTGTTGGGATCAAAGAAGGAAGCGGATCCGTTCAACAGGCTTCTGAGATTGCGAGTGCGTGTGGCGAACGGATGACGGTTCTTGCCGGAGATGATGCCTTAACCTTGCCCATGATGGCAGTCGGAGGAAAAGGGGTCATTAGCGTGACTTCAAACATTGTTCCATCCAAGATGGCCCAATTGGTCACAGCCTTCCTGAATGGACACATCGACGAGGCGCGTCGGATTCACTTCGCATTATCGCCGCTCTTCACCGCGCTCTTTTACGAGACCAATCCGATTCCGGTGAAAACTGCGTTAGGTCTGATGGGGAAAATCGATCCGGAGTTGCGGTTGCCGCTTTGTGCCATGGCGACTGAAACAAAGGACCAACTCACACGGGCCCTAAAGGATGCAGGCCTCATTTAGTAACCGACAGTTTGGCTCGCTAACTTATTAACATGATCAATGTCATTGTCGCAGGGGCAGCAGGTCGTATGGGCTGTCGTCTGATCGCCCTGATCAAAGATTCAACCACTCTGACGCTAGCCGGTGCCATCGAAGGGAAGGGCCATCATGCTATTGGTGATGATGCCGGAGAAACAGCCGGTTGTGGACGTGTGGGCCTTCCGATTACTGACAATCTCCCCTCACTACTCGACAAAGGCGAAGTGATCATCGATTTCTCTTCGCCTGAAGCGACGCTCGATCATGCACGGACAGCGGCTCAATATCGACGAGCCATGGTGATCGGTACGACGGGGTTTTCTGTTCCACAGCTCGAAGAGGTGAAATCGCTGGCAGGTCAAGTTCCCTGCGTGTTGTCCCCCAACATGAGCGTGGGAATCAATCTGATGTACAAGGTTATTAGCGAGATGGCGAAAACGCTAGGGGACGACTATGACATTGAGGTGATTGAAGCCCATCATCGTCTAAAAAAAGATGCACCCAGCGGTACGGCACTCAGGATTGCGGAGGTCTTGGCGAAAGCTGTGAACCGCGATCTGGATGAAGTCGGCGTCTACGCTAGAAAAGGCCATGTTGGAGAACGAAAGAAGGGTGAAATTGGAATACAAACCGTCCGCGCTGGAGATATTGTCGGCGACCATACCATTCTCTTTGGAGGGATGGGTGAGCGCATCGAAGTGACGCATCGAGCGAGTAGCCGAGATACTTTTGCGGGAGGGGCATTGCGCGCCGCTCGTTGGATTGTCCGGCAACCACCAGGTTTGTACGATATGCTAGATGTGCTAGGCCTCCGATAGCTCCCAGCTCCCATTTCGTTCCATGTCCAACAATAGCAAACCTGATTGCAACCTATTAACCACCGGCGATGGAAGTCTGGGACATGAAGAGGTGACCGGGAAATTTTCCAAGACTTGCACAAACCTACGGAACGGAATTACGTCACGAGTTGCCAGCCGATTTCCACCAAGGTTCCGCTTGCTTGTGTGGTTGCGCTTAGTGATTTGTCGTTGGCGGTTACAGGCGACGATATACGGATGCAAGTTTCCTGAGAATCTACCCTATCAACATTGGGCAGATATCCACGAAGGACGCCTGGGGGTTGCTTTCCGCTCGTCGTACGTGAACGGCTTATAGTCCGTTACGCGTGGGTTAATGTCTTGCAGTAATGGGGCGAGGTTCTTGGTCCGCTGATTTCCGACGACCACAGTTCAAGCAGGCAAACACTGTGATCGCGAGCCCTGCGTTCAAATCCACTGCCCGTTCCGGTAACATTGCCCCGCGGCATTTATCACAAATTGTCATGACGGCAGTCTACCATGATGGAAAATATAAGCATATCCATCTGAAGTACTGGGTCTTCCGTGGAAATAGTCCATACGAGCACTTGTAGTAGGCCATTCAGTCAATGGAGGTGATGGTCTGGTAGAGTGTTAGCCAAAGCAGATGCGGGTCCTTGACAGTGGTGATACTGTCCCATAGGATTGTGGCGTAAGGAAACCTAGCCCCTATGTATAGAGCTATCCTCATTCTTGGGCTACTCATTGTATTGTATATCCTTATTAGGCGAGCCCTCCAGGGGTTCAAAGGACAAGAGCAACCAGAGCGTCTTCCTCCTAGCAAGGATCAGATGGTCCAGGATCCTGTTTGTCTTGTATTTGTTCCAAGAGGAGTCGCTGTGACAGAAGATATAGGGGGACAGACCTATTATTTCTGTAGTCAATCCTGTGCCCATAAGTTTCAGGAAAAACTTGCGGCTAACAGCCCGAATAGCTAGAGTCTGAAAGCTTTTCTTCTTTGTCGAACTTGAGTGTGATCTGGCACTCATTAGGAGAGAAGTCAAAGAGAAGTGGGCCTGATTTGCCTCCGGCAATGCGATAATAGGTCCAGGTTTCGCCGCCAAAAAATCTTGCGGATTTGCCGGTCGGGGCTCCCCAGTTCTTCTCAAACCAGGCTTTGTCTTTCCCTTGAAGCTCAGCCGGTTTGAGCGACTGTTCAAGGTAAGGATTACTACCGCCGCAGCTGGTCAGAGTCAAAGTGAACAGCAATACCCAAGCCGATCGCTTCATCGATGCTTCCTCAAGTTGTGTGGGAAACACGGAGGCGAATCTTACAGTGAACAATTAAATCTTAACGGGCAGCCTGGAGCCTGTCAAACGGTCAGATTGCCGGCAAAAGATTGCAGCCAAGTCGAGTTCTTCATAGAATGATCGATAATGAACTGATCACAAGGATTTTTCATTCCGACATGAAAGGACAGCGCCATGAAATTCTTTCTTGATACAGCCAACGTGAAGGAAATTCAGGAGGCCGCCAGCCTCGGACTTCTTGATGGAGTAACCACGAATCCGTCCCTTGTCGCGAAGGAAGGGCGCATCTTTAAGGAAATGCTCATCGAGATTTGCAAAATCGTCGATGGTCCGATCAGTGCGGAAGTCGTCAGCCTCGAAGCCAATGCCATGGTAAAAGAAGGGAAAGAACTTGCGAAGATCCATAAGAACATTGTCGTAAAAGTACCTTTGATTGCCGAGGGATTGAAAGCGACCAAGAGAATGGCTGCCGAGGGTATCAAGGTGAACGTCACGTTATGTTTTTCTCCAACCCAGGCGCTCCTCGCAGCAAAAGCCGGCGCGTGGTGCGTTTCACCCTTCATCGGTCGGCTTGACGACATCAGTTCAAACGGGATGGAATTGATTCGCCAGATCCTTACCATCTACCGCAATTACGACTATAAAACCCTGGTGTTGGTGGCCAGCGTGCGCCATCCTCAGCATGTCGTCGAAGCTGCGCTTGCAGGTGGGCACATTTGTACGATGCCCTTCTCGATTTTTCAGCAAATGGTGAAACACCCGCTGACGGATAGTGGGCTCAAGAAATTCTTGGCGGATTGGGAAGCACAAGCCAAGAAGTAAAACCTGACAGGATGTCTGAAACAGTTGTCTAATTGTCTGAGGAGCAGCCAGGGTACTATCCTTACGCCCAGAACGCACGATGAAGGCCTTCGCTCGCCCACCCCGTATGAAATGACAGGTTCGCTGCGAGCATCTGGCCGGTTCATTTATCTGCCGGTGCGGCGAGTCGTTGGCGAGCAGTGGCAAAGATATGATGGAACATTGACCTGGTCAGGAGTCCAGTGAAGGTATTTTGTTGGCTTGGATGATATGAGCCAATCAGTGTAATACCCCACGGAAGGATCCGGACGATTCCATGGGAAAATTTCGGCAGCGGCGAAGGAAGTTGCAGGCTCTCATCGCGGCAGGCTCTTAAGTAGTGATCGAACGCAATCTTTCCCAGCGTCACCACCACTTGAATCTTCCGTAATGATCGAATCTCTTCTCGAAGATAGGGGCGGCAAGCCATGAATTCTTCAGGGGATGGTTTGTTATCGGGCGGCGCACAACGGACCGTAGCGCCAATATAACAATCCAATAACTTCAACCCGTCATCCCGATGATGAGAGTTTGGTTGATTGGCGAAGCCAAATCGATGCAAGGCGTCAAAGAGCCAATCCCCGCTGCGATCGCCAGTGAAAACTCGTCCGGTTCGGTTGCCGCCATGGGCGGCTGGCGCCAGCCCGAGTATGTAAAGGCGGGCGAGGGCGTCCCCAAATCCTGGGACAGGACGTCCCCAATAAGTCCAATCCTCAAACTGCTTTCGTTTCTCTGCGGAGATCGTCTCCCGATAGGTGACAAGCCGTGGACAGGCTGTGCAGCTGGTGATGCAATTGTTGAGAAGGGTTAGCGCACGCATAGTCGCGCAGTTTAGCACGAATCTGAAAGTCGATCATGCTTGCCGGTCCTTCATCAGACTGTTAGCATACAGGCTCGACATCGAGTCGTTCACGTGCGTGTAGGAGGCGGGATTGGTATGACGTCATGGCTTCAGCGAGTACTGCTACTCAGTGGGCTATGGATAGTGATCGTGTTTCCGGTTGCAATAGGGGCACAGCCGCAAACCGAACATTCCGAGGCGAAAGAGAGTATCCCTCGATCTGGAGCCAATGGAGAACCAGAGGCCGCTTTGCTCGATTCTCTTGAGGACCTCAATGAGCCTGAAGATCGCCTCGTCATTCTTCCTGAAATCAAGCGAGAAGGGGAACGCCACTTCCTCAGTTCATTCAAGCTGCCGGACAAACTGACCTTTGCAGGTCAGCCAGTCCCGCTCGATAATTGGCAGGTCCGTGAACGCATCGAGTACGAGTTTTATCAATTTTTAGAGGATCAAGGCGAAAGTATCATTCTTGCCAAACGAACGGGACGTTGTTTTCCTCCCGCCGAAAAACAGCTGTCCGATGCCGGGTTGCCTGATGATCTCAAGTACATGTTGTTGGTAGAGAGCAAGTGCGTGGCTGCCGCCTACTCAAAGGCGAAAGCATCGGGACCGTGGCAGTTCATTCCCTCCACAGGGCGACGCTATCGTCTCAAGAGCGATGCGGTGCGAGACGACCGCCGAAATCTAGAAATGTCAACGGAAGCCGCGGTGAAGTATTTGCGCTATCTGAAAGATTTCGAACAAAATGATTGGTTTATGGCGATGGCCTCGTACAATGCCGGTGAAGAGCGAATCCGCCGGCTCTTGAAGGACCAGAATATTACCGACTATTGGAAGATGCATGGGCCACGGGAAACGATGCGCTATGTTCCGAGAATCATCGCCGCCAAGGAAATCTATTCGCAGCCGGAAAAGTATTTGGGGCTCAGTAAGAAAGATTTGTATATGCCGGTGGAAACGGAAACGGTCACCGTCAATGTGAAAGATTCTAAGCGAGCCCTTGCCTCAATTGCCGAGGAATTTGGGACCTATTTTTTAGAGCTCAAGATATTGAATCCTGAATTCAAGAAAGATGTGCTCCCCCGTGGAACCTATCAGATGAAAGTCCCTCGACAAACTTGTCCGAGCCGTTGTTTCAAGCAAGACAAGATTCCTTAGAAGCCTGTTGAAAAAGCCCGCCAGCGGCGTTCTCGCTTTGCTCAGAGGCTCAACGTACCGAAGTGTACGCCTCGCCTCTTCGCTCGCTGCGGCCTTGCCGGACGGCCTTTTTGAACAGACTTCTGGCTCTGCTGAATCGTCCGTGATTTGCCCTAGTCTTGCACCCTCCACCGCGACAATAGTTTTTCAATACCCTGTTGGTCTATTGTAAGTGTAATGCAGATTCCCTCCTCTCCCATTCAACCACTACTCAAAAAGCTTATTGGTCGAGGACTGGACGCAGTCGATGCCCGAGCAGCAGTCCTCCGCGCCATCTCAAGAAATGGCGAGGAGTTAGTCATCGGCAAGCGTCGATATGACCTATGTCGCTATGAGCGCGTGGTCGTACTAGGGGCGGGGAAGGCCGCTGCCTCAATGGCCCAGGCGGTAGAGCAACGGCTTGGGTCCCGGCTGCAGGGTGGATTCGTCGTGGTCAAGCATGGCCATGTTGCGCCGACGAGACAAATCGTAGTGGCGGAAGCTGGTCACCCTATTCCCGATCGATCTGGCCTACGTGCGGCCGCCAAGCTTTGTGCCATGGCTGTTGAACTCAGTCGGCAAGATCTCTTGATCGTGCTCCTGTCGGGAGGAGCTTCCAGTTTACTGCCTGCTCCTGTCCCCGGGATTACATTGGTTGATAAACAGCAGACTACTCAGGAACTCTTACGTTGTGGGGCGAGTATTCGAGAGGTCAATACCGTTCGGAAACATCTCTCGTCTATCAAGGGCGGGCGTCTCGCTGAATTGACCAAGGCCACCATCGCGACCGTGATCCTGTCCGATGTGCTGGGTGACGACCTGAGCGCTATCGCCTCGGGGCCGACAGTCCCAGACCCTACGACCTATCAAGAGGCCGTCGCGACACTGAAACGGTATCGCATCTGGAGGGCAGTCCCTCAGCGAGTACGCAGACATCTTGATCGGGGATGTCAGGGACTCGAGAGCGAGACTCCCAAGCCCGGTTCTTCACTGTTTCGACGAGTCCATCATCATATCGTGGGAAACAACGAAGCCGCTGTCAGGGCTGTGGCTCGTGTCGCCAGAGAAGCGGGCCTGCGAACTCTCGTGTATAGGCCGGCTTTAATCGGAGAGGCACAAGACGAGGGGCAGCGGTTTGGCGCTCTCGCCAAGAATATTGTGCAAGTGGGCAAACCACTGCAGAGACCTTGCTGCGTGGTAGCTGGCGGGGAGACCATCGTGACCGTCAGTGGAACAGGAACAGGTGGGAGGGCACAAGAATTTGCTGCAGCCACTGCTCTGGAAATTGCTGGTCTGGCCAAGGTGTGGGGAGTGGCGATTGGGACTGATGGTACCGATGGGCCGACTAATGCAGCCGGGGCTGTGATCGATGGAAATACTGCTACGCGTGCACAACGGCTCTCCGTGGATCTCAAGGACGCATTGCAGCGTCACAACACCTATCCCGCATTAAAGAAGCTCCATCAGCTCATCGTCACCGGCCCAACGGGGACGAACGTCAACGATCTTTACCTCCTCCTCATCCTCTAGGTACTATCCATTCTATGGATCGTCCTCTCATTCTTCCCTTAGCTTCCTGCGCGCAGCCTTCTCTTGTAGGGGGGAAAGCTTGTGGGTTAGCGCGTCTTCTTGCAGGAGGCTTCCCTGTTCCGCCAGGATTCTGCGTGACGACGGAAGCCTACGATCGCGCGTGTCACGCGCCGGGATTTTCTGTACAAGAACAGTGGCAGGCGGCTCTGCATTCCTCCGGGGCCGAACGTCAGCGGATACTCGACCACTGTCGCAGCATCATTCAGAACTATGACAGCACTGAACTGACGGCTCAGATCCTCGAACAGGTGCGACGGTTGGATCTTCCGTCGGATGGGGTATGGGCGGTGAGGTCGTCAGCGACAAATGAGGATGGATCTCATGCAAGCTTTGCTGGGATCTACCGCACAGGCCTTGGCATTCCGCTGGCGGGGATTGTCTCCGCAGTGAAAGATCTGTGGCTGTCGATTTGGGATGAGCGGGTCCTGAATTATCATGCCACATCAGGATTGATCGGAACGCCCCCTGCTATGGCCGTAGTAATCCAGCGGCTGTTAGAAGCGCAAACCGCCGGTGTGGCCTATTCTGTCCATCCTCTTACCGGTAGAGCGACCCAGGTGATGATCAATGCGGTTGCAGGACTTGCCGCAACGCTTGTCGATGGTACTGCGACGCCGGACCAATATGTGGTTGAGATTGTCGAGAGCAATCAACCCGTTCGGATCAGCCAACGGACAATCTTCGGGCAGGCCAAGGCGTTACGGATGACCGAGCAAGGTCTTCAAACCGTCCCATTGTCGGATGAGGCCGTGGGCCACGCTACGTTGTCGGACGACCAACTGTTTACTCTCGCCAGTGCGGCCAAGAAGATTGAGAAGGCCTTCGGCCATCCAGTAGATCTCGAATGGCTCTATGATGAGCGTGATCTGTGGTTCCTTCAAGCGCGGCCTATCTCCGGTCTGGCCAGACCTCGACAATTGACCAATGACGAGTGTGAATGGTCGCGCGCCAACTTCAAAGAGACGTTGCCCGAATTGCCGAGTCCGCTTGGCCTATCGCTTCTCGAACAGTTTATGGAACGGTATATGGTTTCTCCCTATCGGCGTATGGGGTGTCAGATTCCAGAAGGGGTCTCGTCGGTTCGCACGTTGAAGGGACGCCCGTACATTAATATGACGCTGTTTTATTCTCTCATCGCACAAGTGCGGGGAGATCCCTCCGTACTGACGGAGCAGATGGGAGGAGAAATCCTTGCCAGGCCTCCGGAGGTCCACCCACTCGGATGGGTTGCGTTGGCGCGCGCCAGCGTTGTGATGATGTCCGAGATGAGAAAGGCTGTGCGTTACGGACCTACCTGGTTTGCGGAAATGAAAGCGATGGTGGCAGAGCACCGTCCCCATCAGATCCTGACTCTCTCAGGTGAAGAGATCGGCCTGCGCCTTGATGCCTTGGAGCAATGGCTCGATAAACGCGAATTGACATTCGGCATTGCGGGAGGAGTCGCGCAGTGCTTACAAGCAGTAGGTGGTCTGTTGCCTCGATGGTTAGGAAAAGACTGGAGATCTCTGCTGAACGGAGCATTGCAGGGCCAGGCCTCCGTCATCAGCGCGCAACAGATTGTCCGGTTAGCGGAAATAGCGGACATGGTACGGCACAATCCATCAACGACTTCGCTGTTTACTGGAGAGGGATGGGATGCAGGCGAGGTGCTTCGCAAGCTCGATGGAACTGACGTGCTCCATGCGTTTAACCGGTATCTCGAAGACTATGGCCACCGCGGTGTCGGTGAGTCTGACATCATGTCGCCTCGGTTCGCAGATCGACCGGAGTTGTTGCTGACGGTATTGCGGACGCAGATTCTTGATCCAACCAGCGCCACTCCGACAGACATTCTTCAACGTCAAACCATAGCACGGGAACGGGCGCTCGCAGAGATCCGTGCCAGGTTCGGATGGCGGTTGCATCGTTGGGTGATCTTTTCTTGGTGGTACAGACGGCTGTGTCGATTCTTTGCCCTTCGGGAAGCGAATCGGCATCATTTGATGTACTACTCGGCGGCGACACGGAATCTCCTGCTGCGCTTGGGTGAATGGCTGGTTGAGCGGGGAAGACTTTCGTCGCGGGAGGATATTTTCTATCTTCCGATCGAAGCCCACCCTGATTTAATAGCCGGAGGATCGCGCCATTGGCAAGGGATGATCCAGGCTCGCCGGGCCGAGCGAGACCAATACGCCACGATCACTGTTCCAGACACGATTCAAGATTGGGACGAAGCGGTTCGAGGCACGGGCGCGTCGCGTATTGTGGATAGGGAGGGGTTCTTACGCGGCATTCCCATCAGCGGGGGACAGGTGACAGGGCCGGTGCGTTTCGTTCGATCAATGGACGATTGGAGTCGAGTCTGCCGTGGCGATATTCTCGTGGTCTCGGTTATCGATCCAGGCATGGCTCCCTTGTTTGGCGTGGCAGCGGGATTGGTCGCCGAGATGGGTGGCACTCTGTCGCATGGAGCTATCATTGCCCGCGAATACGGATTGCCGGCGGTTGCGAATGTGTCCGGCGTGATCACTAGATTGAAAGAAGGCGATCACATCAGTCTGGATGCGGAACGAGGAGAAATCATCGTTCAGGTACCTGCTGGACCTACTGCGTCATGCCACAAATCATGATGATGCAATCTTGCAAAAACCAAATACCAGAAAAGGTTACTGTCGTGCGATACGAGGTGACCTAGGTCGCACTCAGATGCAGGGTCGATAGCACGGACGATATGCGGGCTGATCTTTTTCTGGAGGGTTTTGATCGCAGTCGGCTGAGCCTCTTTTCTGGTTGTGGCCGATCGAGTCCGAGTTGTCCCATGCAACGCAGACAATAGGTATGCGTCAATTGGTATGTGCCTCGTGCAACGTGGTAAAGGCGCAGAAAAGATCTCAACGGCATCCATGCGTCAAAACCATTTTGAGCGTTGCGATCGTCTCTAACCCGATGACAGACGCAACAAATCGGAATCCATGTTGTTGCATTATTCCCTGTATATCCATGCCCGCTCCCCCCCCTCCCTCCCTCCCTCTATCAGCCTAGTCGGGTTGCCGTCCTGGCAGCCAAAGATGAGGAACGCTACTGTTGCTGTATGTGAGCAAGGTAGATGCCCAAGTTTTTGGCGAATGAACCCGCATTAGTCCTATGAGATGGGACTGAAAAAATTCATAATCTTCATAGCTTATGGCGAATTGGTCGCGTATTGACAGACATGACACAGAGGAGTCCCGTGGAAGGTGAGGTAACACTGTAGGCCAGAGCTTACACAGCCGCGACAAACTTTTGTCGTGGTGTTCGCTTCGAACGAGTGAGCAGTATGAGGTTCTTGACCTTTCATGGACCATTACGTACTCTGCACAATTGTACACTCCTTCGTTGCAACACCCTCGCACCGGGTCCACTATGGGACAACGGTATGACGTGGGAGGTCACCCATGATTGACATCAATGTTTTTGGCGCAGGCGTGCTTGTTGGAGGTGTTGTTGGCGCGTTGATCGTCGGGTTTTGGGTTGCGGCTCGTGCACGTGCGAACAAGCAGGCCGAACTGTTGGCTATCGGTGAGCGAGCGCAGCGTGCGGAATCGTTGGCAGATGAATTGCGACGCCAGGCTGAGGTGGACCGGCTCGACCTTCATCGAATGAGGCAGGATCTTTCGGAGGCCGCTCAGGCCCGTGCGGTGGCGGAGACCAAGGCCACGGAGGCCGTACTCCATTTCAATGAACAGAAGGTGCTGTTGGGCCAGGCTCGACAGGAATTGGCCGAGACCTTTCAAGCGCTTTCCGGCGAAGCCCTCAAACAGAACAACGAAGCCTTTCTGAATCTTGCACGCAGCTCATTCGAAACGCTTCAGGCCGAAGCCAAGGGTGATCTCGCTCAGCGGCAACAGGCGATCGATAGTTTGGTCAAGCCCCTTCAAGATTCGCTGCATCGATACGATGACCAGCTCCGGCAACTGGAGCAATCGAGGCAATTAGCCTATGGAGGCCTCGATCAGCATCTCAAGTTTCTAGCTGAGTCGCAGCAGCGTCTGCAGTCGGAGACCGGTAACCTCGTGAAGGCGCTCCGTGCGCCGGCCATCCGCGGCCAGTGGGGTGAGATCACGCTCAAGCGCGTGGCCGAGCTGGCCGGCATGGTCGCGCATTGCGACTTTTTCGAACAGGAGTCGGTCACAGTCGACGGAAGTCGGCTTCGCCCTGATATGGTTGTCCAGTTGCCGGGTGGACGGCAGATCATTGTGGATGCCAAGACCATACTGGCAGGCTACCTGGATGCACACGAAGCCTCGAATGAGGAGCAACGGCTTGAAGGCATGCGCCGTCACGCCGCTCAAGTTCGGTCGCGCATGGACGAATTGAGCGTAAAAGCCTACTGGAATCAGTTCGCGCAGGCCCCGGAATTTGTCGTGCTGTTCTTGCCCGGTGAACAATTTCTTGGTGCCGCCCTGGAGCATGACTCCCGTCTCATCGAAGACGGATTTCTTCGCAGTGTGGTTCTTGCCACACCGACGACACTCATGGCGCTCTTACGAGCGGTTGCCTACGGGTGGCGGCAGGAGCGATTGACCGAGCATGCCGAGGAAGCCGGGCGCTTGGGAAAAGATCTCTACGAACGGATGGCAGTCCTGACAGAGCATTTGAACGACGTCGGGCAAGCGTTGGGGAGAAGTGTCCTATCATACAACAAGGCGGTGGGCTCGCTCGAAACCAGGATCCTGCCGGCGGCGCGTAGATTCAAGGAACTCGGTGTCTCGTCGGAGAAAGAGATCCCCATGTTGGATCCCGTAGAACTCGTCTCGCGGAAAGCGTTGCCCTATGACAATGAATAAGGAGACCCTGATGGCCGACGAGCAGGCGATGGTAGAAGCTTTTCACCGAACCTTTGATATCGTCGTGAATTCAGTCCCGACGGTCGTCGATAGAGAGACACGCGAGCTGCGCGTCAAACTTATTCAGGAAGAATTCGATGAGTTGAAAGAAGCCTTCGCGGCCCAAGATCTTTCGTCTATTGCGAAGGAGATGGCTGATCTCCTGTATGTCGTCTACGGCGCGGCGGTGTCCTATGGCATCGATATGGATCCGGTCTTTCGAGAAGTCCATAGGTCCAATATGAGCAAGGTGGGTGGCTATAAGCGTGAAGATGGGAAATGGGTGAAGCCGGCTACATACTCGCCGGCCCGCATCGAACCAATTGTGGCCGAGCAGGGGTCGACGTAGCACCATGCATTCCACCGGAGATTTTCACCAGCAAATTATCGATCAAGCGGATCGATCCAATTTTGACGGCGCCTAAGAGCACCACGTGTGTTTCAACGATGGGCAAAGGCTCCAGACTATTCGGATCGCAGACGGCCAGGTATTCGACATGAACGGTGGGCTCACGTTTCAGGAGCTGCCGCATGGCTCGTTCGATCATCGCCACGTCACGTATCCCATCCGCAATCATCCCTCCACCGGCTCGGAGTGCCTGAGAAAGTAAGGGCGCAATCTGACGCTCGTTGGCATTGAGATATACGTTGCGTGAACTCATGGCCAGTCCATCCCGCTCTCTGACTGTCGGGCGTATCTGAATCTTCACGCCGAGATTGAGGTCGCGCACAAGCTGCCGGACCAGCGCCGCTTGTTGGTAGTCTTTCTGACCGAACAAGGCCAGATCGGGTTGTACGGCTGCGAATAGTTTCGTCACCACTGTGGCGACACCGGAGAAGTGATGAGGTCGGGCTTCTCCTTCCCATCTGCGTGCGAGCTTCGGCACAGTGACGGTCGTTTGGAAGCCATCGGGATACATGACCGAAGCCGAAGGTTCGAAACAGGCATCCACCCCTTCGCTGCGGCACAGGGCTCGATCGCGGGTAATCGGGCGGGGATACTTGGAGAGGTCTTCGGTCGGACTGAATTGTGTCGGGTTCACAAAGATACTGACGACGAGCGCATCGCATTGTAATCGTGCAGCTCGAATGAGGGAACGATGGCCGTCATGCAGTGCACCCATCGTAGGCACAAACCCGATGGTGATACCTTCTCGGTGGAATCGTTGACTCCATGCAGCCATGGATCGAAGGGTGCGAATAATCTTCATGAGCCTGGGGGCGGGTTGCAAGTTGGGCGAGACCCATAGCGAGTCGATGGCTGGGGAAACAGTAGACGGACTTCCGGCTGATGTCCGGCCTCAGCGAGTAATTGGCTGATGGTGCGTTGGAGTAACGGATGCACAAAGAGCGGATCGAGTTCACTCAACGGCATGAGGACAAACCGTCGATGGTGCATGCGAGGATGCGGCACTATGAGATTTGGTTCGTCGATCACCCGTTGGCCGTAGAACAAGATGTCCAGATCGATGGTTCTGGGGCCTGATCGGTTTTCCTCATCTCTGCCGAGCGAGCGTTCGATTTCCTGGAGAATATCCAAGAGGCTTTTCGGCGTGATCTCCGTCTCGAGCTGCACGACGCCGTTCAGGAACCAGTCGCTACCCGGTCTGGCATGATCGTTCACGGGCTCGGTTTCATAGAGTAGCGACACGCCCACGATTCGCGAGTGTGGCAGCAGGCTCAGCAACGTCACCGCGCGGTCGCAAAAATCGAGCCGATCCCCGACATTTGATCCGAATCCGATGAATACGGTCTCAGGCATAGAACCAGTTTGGAGTTGTAGAGTCGTGAGTTTTCAGTTATCCGGAAACTAAAAACTCAACATTAAAAGCCCGCCTTCTTAATCCGTTCGACTGCCTCTGCCAATCGCTCTTTCGACGTACAGACGGTCATTCTGATGTACCCTTCGCCCGGCGCGCCGAAGCCATTGCCAGGCGTGGTCACGATTCCGGCCTTCTCCAGCAAGTGAGCGGTAAAGGAAGTGGAGGTATATCCCTTGGGGACCGTGACCCAGATGTAGAACGCAGCCGGAGGAGGATCGACTTCAAGTCCAAGTTGTTGAAGGCCTGGAACAAGAGTATCGCGTCGCGCTTGATAGATTTTGCGAAGGCCGTCTGTAACGGAATCATCCAATCCCAGCGCCGTGATCCCTGCAGCCTGTACCGCTTCGAACACTCCGGAGTCCAGCTGGCTCTTCACCTTGCCCAGAGCGGCCAAGACATCCTTGTTGCCGACAACGAAACCGATACGCCAGCCTGTCATGTTATAGGTCTTGGAGAGTGAATGGAACTCCACGCCGACGTCCTTGGCTCCATCGATTTCCATGAAGCTGACAGGAGGTTTCCCATCGTAATAAATTTCAGAGTAGGCCGCATCGTGGCACACGATCACCTGGTTCTCTTGCGCAAACTCGACCACGCGCTTGAAGTAGTCCTTGGTCATGATGACCGACGTGGGGTTGTTCGGCGAATTTAGGAACATCAACTTCGCCTTGTTGGCTACGTCCTTGGGGATGGCCTTCAGGTCTGGCAAGAAGCCGTTCTGCTTTGTAAGCGGCATGAGGTGTGAGACGCCTCCGGCGAAGTTGGTTCCAACTGGATAGACGGGATAGCCGGGGCTCGGGACGAGCACGACATCGCCTGGATCGACGAAGGCGAGTGGAATATGCCCGATGCCTTCCTTTGAGCCGATCAGTGTCAGGACTTCATCGGCTGGATCGAGTGTCGCGTTGAACCGGCGCTTGTACCAGTCAGAGACGGCTTTCCTGAACAACAGCATGCCCTCATACGAAGGATACTGATGATGCTTCGGGTCTTTGGCGGCCTTGCTGAGGCTTTCGACGATGGGGGCTGGCGTCGGCAAATCCGGATCGCCGATGCCGAGGTTGATGATATCGACTCCCCGGGCGATCGCGGCCTGCTTCATCTTGTCGATCGAGGCAAACAAATAGGGAGGAAGCGTTTTAATTCTGGTTGCGACTTCAATTGGAAAACCGGCCATGGTGCAGAGTGCTCCTTTTTTCTAGAATGAATCTCAGTGAGGGTGCGACGGAACCCCTAGGCTACTTCAGGAACAAGGCGGTAATCAACGCGCAGAATCCAGCACATGCCCAATGAGTCGATCGGCGATGTCATGGAGTTGCGGGAGATGAGGGAGTGAGGTTGTCTTTACTTGTTGGGTGGTGACGTCTGCCTTCGAGAGATCCGGCGCACATTCACGGCACAACGAATCGATGCCGTTCTCTTCCATCTCCAAATGAAAGAGAAGTCCGTAGGCCCGAGCGCCATAGCGGAAGGCTTGCAGGGATGCGATGGCGGAACCGGCCAAGGGCACACAGTCTTTGGGAAGATCGAACACTTCGCCGTGCCATTCAAAGACCTCGAACGACTCCGGCAGCGTCCTGAATACCGGGTCTTGTTTCGCCTCCATCGTCAGCGTGACTGGGGTCATGCCGATTTCCAAGGCCTTGCCTGGACGGATGGTTGCGCCCAATGATTTTGCCATGAACTGGCTTCCCAGGCATACACCGATGACCGGTATGCTGGCGTGAAGAGCTGACCGAATAAACGACGTCTCCTCTGCGATCCACGGATCTGGATCGTTCACCGACATGGGCCCCCCCATGATAATCAGTATATCGCCGGTATCTTTCGGGAGACCGTCTTGAGGGACGAGATACGGTTCCAGACTTACGCCACGCGCCGTCAGCGATCTCGCAAAGGCTCCGGGCCCTTCAAAGGGAACATGTTTCAGACAGACGGCGCGCATCAGAAGACATCGTGCGTTGACATTGTAGGATAACTACTCGTACCAGTAACCAGCTTCGAGCTGAATGTATACACGAGAGCAGGGTGTGCGGCAAGCGTCGCGTGGGAAAAGAGATCAGGTGATGGGACAAAACTATACGGCGGTCATTAAGCGGGATGAGGGTGGTGGATTGGTTGGATTGAAGAAGTCCCGGGCGTCAACTGCCAGGAGCGTACCCGAGAAGCGTTGATCGAAAGCTTGCGAATCACTCTCGTGGAGGCATTGGATCTCATCTCGCCAGGAAAATTTGCAAAGACCTGAAGATTCCCAAGATTCCTTGATACTAGAAGTGCAGCCTCTTCGTCCTTGACTCCGCTCTTAAGAAATCTCTAGCCGGGCTGGACGGGTTTCTTACGAATGTTCATTCGTAAGGCATCAACATGGCAATTCGTTGCGTCCCGTGATGCGTACCGTGCCGTATGGTGAGGATTCGAGAAGTGAGCCCGCTGGCTCGTCTGAGAGTAGAGCGGCATTGCAGCAGACGTGTTGATGAATTACGCTCTGGTGAGATGAAGGTGCCGGCTGCCGGCATGGAGGCTATCTTTGATATTGTCAAGTCAAAAGTTTCTCAGTAGTTCAAAAAATGAGGCTAAGAGGATCAAAATAAAAAATATTTTTGTCTCCTTGTGAGATTTTTCGCAAGTTGATATAGACATCCGTCCGTTCTGGACTTATACTGCGCCAGAATTTTTCTTTGTCAGGAATATGGACTCCACATGTCGGTCATGACCGAGGAACGACAACAGATCCAGTTAGAGCTGGACGGATTAAAACGAACGCTGGAGTGGACAGAGATTCAGCGAGAGCAGCTGTTGGATCGCTTGGATATGCTTCGGCTTGATAACACTCGCCTACAAGATCGCGTCGAGGAGTTAGAGCGTCAGGTGGAAGGGCTTAAGCAGCAACAGCCCATGTTCTAGCCTCGTCATTCATAACGGTTTTCCACATTGCATAGAAGCCGATGAGAAGCGTGAGCGAATCAACCCTTCGTCTCGCTGCTTGCTCGTATAATTCATGAACGCTTCTATTGTAATCAGCAGTTTTTTCTCATGACAAGCCTTTCACCACTGGGCTCAACTCTCTGACCTTCATCATTCTGTCTGAGTACGCTCGGGCCCTTTAGGGCCTGCGCACAGTTTTGCAGCGACTCAACAATTGCTCATGCACTTCCATGAACAATGCGGGATAATTCCTAATTTCCTGATTCTTACCTGAATATTTGCGAGCGCGGGCAAACGCGCTCATACTGATGTGAGCTCGTTATCTGTTATGATCAGTCAGGGCCACCGAGCCTTCACCCGATGAAATATCATGTTGTAAATATCGAGGACTTACGATGGCTGCTGGGTCATACCGGCGGGTTTCGAGGCGGGTATGTCACGGATGTGCAGGTGTCCAAGCGACGGTTGCTTGACGAAGCATCGGGGCGAGAAGTGCTTGCGGGGACCACAGTCACCGTGGTGATCCGCTATCATATTCACCAGATGTCTCGCGTCGCGAAACTGACCATGACCGGTGTGACGGATTTTTCAATGTTTGAACAAGAAGGGGCTGATTGTTCGACACTGGGGGTCATCCAAGCGGAGCTAAACGAAGGAAGGCTCCGTTTCTGGTTCGATCCGCAGGGCGAGCTCTATGTCGTGTGTGAGGAAGCGCAACTGGAAGAAGTGGCGGCGCCGAGTCTCGAACCCTTGTCATTGGAGCAGGTGGCTCAATGGACATTTCAAAGTGAGATGTCGGATTGGCCAACGGTCACATGGCTCTTGGCCGAGTTGGATGTGGCGGGTGTTCCCTGTGCCTGGCGGGCCACGACTGTATCACCAAAGCGTCATTCAGCTATTCAGTGGGAAGGAGATCTGATCCTTACATCAATGCAGGGCACAGCGAATGTCGCAGGGATTCACTGTCTGTTGTACGGATCGATCAATGGCCCAGGGTTTGGCATGGTGCTGCGGGTTCGTGGCATACAGGATCGCCGCACTGGTCAGGTGCTCTCGACTCTGGCTGATTTGATCACCCGGAGATTCTCCGGTCAGTGCTTAGTGGGCAACACGATTATTCCTGGCGAAGACTGGCAGAATTGGAAATCATTCGAGCAGCAACGCGGGGCTGAGGGATAGGGAATGAAGGTGATTAAGGAACACTGCCGAAGGAAGCTGGCTGTTCAAAGGGCCCGACTTCTCATCCATCCAACCCTCGCATGCCAAGACGCGCCTTCCAAGCAAAGACCGCATCCGATGGAAATACCTAAGCGTCCTGCTTCTCATCCGCCCCACACCAAGCTGCCAAAACAGCTCGGTCTTCGAGAGTGCTACGTTGAGGATGCTTCGAGGTGGGAACGAAGTTAGCCCAGCGCTTGTCCGCTGGCCTGTTCCGATAGACGTGTACCGTTGATGTGTGGGTATGCAACGGCACCGTTGACGTTTTTCATGCCGTTGACATGTGTCTTGCCGTTCACGTTCTTCTCGTTCACACATTCCACCAAGGCCCATAGCCGCAACGGATTCACATGCTGCTTCCGGGAGACATGCAGCGCCGTTCCGTCCAGCACGGTCTGTAGCGCCAGGTCCGTCCGCCATCCGAGATGCTTCGTGAGAGGGGACAGCACTTTTTCTATGGCGGCGATGGCCTTATTGTCGTTGCTGAAGTGATTCAACATGATAATCCGTCCACCTGGCCGGCAGACGCGTATCATTTCGCTGACCACTTTGCGGTAGTCTGGGACAGCAGTGACGACGTAGGCTGCGACGACGGTATCGAAACTATCGTCTTTGAATGTCATTTCCGCGGCATCCATCCGGTGCAATTCTACGTGACCCATCCGGTGTTCCGCTGCTTTCTGCTTCGCTTGATCCAGCATGCCTTCTGAAAAATCGATTCCAACGATCCGGCAATGGCGGGGGTACATGGGCAAGGCCAAGCCGGTTCCAACTCCAACTTCGAGGATTTTTTCATGAGGCTGGACGTTCAAATTCTCAATGATTGACTGGCGTCCTTCGTGAAAGACTTTCCCAAAAATCCGATCGTAGATCTTGGCGTACGATGTATAGACGCGCTCGATCTTCGCTAAATCCATATCACCTCCGACTCAGACGATAAAAGACGACTGACGATCCTCGACATGCGAGGGATGAGCCCACTGCCGCAACGACAGGATGGAAAATTTGTGCGGCGGAGCACCTGAGTGGAGCGAGGGGACCCGCCTGAGCAGCACGTGAGGCTACTCTAGCCAACTCGTTGCAACGAGTCAACAGATTATCTCGGCCCTCTCCCTTGATTCACCTACGGCCCCTATGGGATAGGTACAAGCATGATCTTCGCTGGCTTCTTTGCCGGTGCGTTGTGTCTCGGTCTTATTCTTGGAGACTGGTTCTATTTTTTGCGTCTCACGCCAGACGCGAGTCGGTATGGATGCAGCATTGCCCGTACGTATGATCGATTCACCCATACGACATTGAAGCAACTCGTCCATCGGTTTGATGCCGCAGGGCTCTTACTATTGCCGCACGGCACCGCTCGATTGTATCAAGATGTGAACCAGATCGTGATTCGCCAGAGATACCGGCTCTTCGCGCTCGGCTTTCGGACCCTCTGGCCATTGAAAGGGCTGATTTCTTTGTCTCCGGAAGGCGATGAGCTCGCGGTGCTCTGTCGAAAGCTCACGCCCTGGTCTTCGGCTCTGCTTACCGGTCTCTGGTTCGTCGTCGTCATCGTCGGGACGGCAGGAGCGCTGATCTCCTTGTATCTCGAGGGACAACTGGCGGAGGTAGGCGGGGTGGCATTGGCGTTTGGAGTCTTAGGATTTGGGTGTATATTTTTACTATCGGGAGCCATTACCGTAGTATTTGCTTATCGGCTGGAGAATTCACGGCTGATGATCGTCTATCAGGAACTGCGGGAGGTTCTGGAAGGAGCTCGATTACCGTCTTGAATGAGCGAGCGGCGAAAAAAAATGTGTGAGCACCTCTGAATTTTACGATTCTATACATCTGGACAACAGAAGTATCCCGCGCAGGATGCAAAGCATTTCTCACCCGCCCACCCCAAGCTGCCAAGACAGCTTGTTCTCCGAGTGGGGTACGTTGAGGATTTGAACAATGCGAGAACGACGCATGGGAACGCGCGTGTCCTTGGGCGAAGGGGCTGTCTCGGCAGACTCATGGCGGGAGGGTGAAATATCCGCCGGGGGTGGGCGGGTGAGACCAATGACTTTTTCAGCATCCTGCTAGAGATACAGATTGAGGAATTGATCATATTCAGCAGGGAGATTCAAGCTGGACCGGTTGCGGGCGAGAGCCGCAATGATGCCGCGATGTTTCTTGCTGAGTCCCGACGATTCAAAGGCCTGACGAAAGTGCTGCCATCGTACGGTTGCGTCGGTGGTGAGGCGTGCGCGCTCCGACGGTGTCAGCGCGTGAACGGAGGTCGTGAGGGAGCGAATGGCCTTCTCGACGCTTTCGTAGGGCGGCGCCAGTTTGAGCTGAGCATAGAACAGTTCGAGGTGATGACGGAACTCCTCTCGAAGCGCCTGGATGTGATCGGGAGTGGGAGCAGTCGATTCAGACATGGTGACGAAGGATGATACGAGAAGTCATAGCGTTGCGACAACAGGTTGTTCATGTTTATTTTAAGGAGGTTCGTATGAAGCGTCTGTACGGGTATGTCTTTGGACTCATTGTAATTCTCGCGTTGGCTGGTTGTGCGTCCCACCGCCATCATGGCATGGCCGGCGAAGGGAAGGGCGATGCCTATTGGCAGAAGGGTCAGCAAGACATGTCCGCGTTGATCGATCGGACGGTGAAGGATCCGGAGAAGGCCGCGCAAGTCAAATCGATCGTCGGTGAGATTGTGACGGAGTTGAAAGCCGGCCGTGAACAGGAGCGTGCGGGGCATCGTCGGCTCTATGAGCTCAATGCCAATTACTCGGCGACGCCGGAGGAGTTCACGAAAGCGCTTGACGACGCGAACAATCGGCGCATGCAGTCTGCTTCGAAAATTCTCTCACTCCGTTTTAGGATGAAAGACCTCATGACGCCCGACGAGTGGAAGGCCTTGTCGGATCAGATGCTGGCCTACAGCAGTCGCTATAGGCACGGAGAATCGGCCCCAAAGGCCGGTTACTAGCGGGCTGCTGAAAAGCCGCTCATAGAATCGTGAAACGTTAGACGTGAAAGGTGAACGTGAAACATAGGATTCAGAACGCTCTCCTTCAGATATCTTTTTTAACATTTTACGTTTTACTTTTCACGACGACAAGATTGAACCCTTGAAACTATTAAGACGAACTGTGAGCCGGTGCGGCTTTGAGCGGCAGGGCTGCCCAGGTTGCGCCGGCGTCGGTTGAGCGGTAGAGGCCGCTGCCATTTGTTCCGGCATAGAGGAGTCGAGGATCGCGTGGGCTCATCGCCAGGGTACGGATGTTCAGGGAACCGAGTCCCTTGTTGATGGCCATCCACGTCTGTCCACTATCGAGACTTTTCCACACTCCCCCCGGCCCTCCGATATAGAGAGTCTTTGGCTGGGCCGGATCCAGGAGGATGCTACTGATGAACAGGTCGGGAAGCGATTGCCCGATTCGCTCCCATCGTTCACCACGCGTGGCCGTGCGGAAAAGTCCCTTCGTAGTACCGGCATACACGATGTCAGGATTGATTATGTCGAAAACAATCACATTGACTCCCAACGCCATTCCTCCCATTAACTCCTGTTCGGGAATCAGGCCATTGTTGATTTTCTTCCATCCCATTCCAGCGCTGTCTGACCGATAGATTCCTCCGGTCGTTCCCGCGTAAAGGACCCGATGATCACGTGGGTGAATGGCGATGGAGACCACGATATGGACCTCTTTCATCCCAGCCATGCGTTCTTCCCATTCACGCCCACCGTCTTTGGTATAAAAGGCGCCGACGGTTGTGGCGGCGTAGATTTGATCATGGTCTGTCGGATGAAAGACGAATTGATTGATAAAGGAGACGTGTTCTTTGAGTCCAACGTTGTGAGGAAGCCAATGCTGTCCGCCGTCCGGGCTTTTGTAGACGGCATCGGCCATCGTGCCGGCATAGATTGTGGCCGGGAATTCAGGATCGATCGCCAGCGTCGTCACTCTCCTGGCGCTGAAGCTCGGAAACCGCTCCCACAACTGGCCCTCGTCGCGCGACTTATAGACCGCATCGTTCGTGGCCACATAGAGGATATTCGCGTTTGTCGGATGCAACGCGATGGACACGATCGCTTCGCTCTCTTTTTGGCAGCCAGTCCCGGCGAGGCACAGCAAGAGGGCGAAGAAGGCAACGAACGACCGAAGCGGGGTCTGGTGGGCGCGACATGTCGTCATGATGGACAGCTTTATTGGGAAAGGTCGGCGAGAGACCTAATCACAGCGGTTGAAGGGGAGTCAAGATGGGTAGAGGAGCAGAATGGAATGCCCCCACGCTCCGGGTGTCTCGCTCGACCACCTACGTCACTCAGCCGCGAGCATCAGCACAAGTCGCGCGACGGCATTCCATCCCGCATGTAGAAAAGTAGGACGACCACAGAGTTGAACGCTCTCCGCCACGAACTGAGGGCTGGACCAGATCCAAGCTGGAGGTGGGCTGGCACTCGCTGACTTCGCTCGCCGCTCAGCGCAGCGTTAGGTTCATTGGATTTTTTCTACTGCCGCCTGATGACAAAAGGCACCGACTCGCATATAATTTCTGGGTGAAAACTTTCCATTGGAATCCCCAGAAGAACGAGCAGCTTAAAGCAAGACGTGGCGTTTCCTTTGAGGATGTGGTTCTGGCTATTGAGTCTGGCGGGTTATTGGACGTTGTGGAACACCCCAATTCCACTCGTTATCCAAACCAGGGTGTTTTTGTTGTGGCAATTACTTCCTATGTGTATCTCGTGCCACACGTAGACGAAGCGGAGTACGTCTTTCTGAAAACGATTATTCCCAGTCGCAAGGCAATGCGCGAATATGGAATGAGGGGGAAACCATGAAATCTCTCGATTACTATGAGAAGCAAATTCTGTTGGCTTTCGAAGCCGGCAAGCTTAAATCGACGGTAGCTTCCGAGGCGTCTCTGCGTCGATATCGCGAGTACGCTCGTGCGACCCTAAGCAAGAACAAGCGTGTAAATATCAGGCTGTCTACGCCTGACCTTTCTGAAATCCAGGCTCGTGCTGCAGAAGAAGGCGTTCCCTACCAAACGCTTATTGCCAGCGTATTGCATAAGTTCGTGGCAGGCCGCTTCGTCGAAAAGCCCTCACGTCTCACTACGCGTTCAAGTGGACGCGGAAAGAAGCGCCGGGCCGCTTAATGCAGCGTTGGGCCATGAACCCCACCGGCCGCCTACTGACGACAGATGACTTGGATCGGAAGCAAACCTACTTTCTCGCGAAGCCGCGTCGCCACAACCGCTTCCTGCACGGCTGGGGTGTGATGGCGGGATTGGAGGGCCGGCAAGGAGATCAGCGAGCGTGGTGGATGAGCGGCTCGGAGACTATCGCGAGTCTCTGGGGGGTGAGTCGCCCATCACCAATGCCATCATCGTACTACGCGGCGCTCGCCGATCCCAAGCCGCAACGCTTCGACGTCTAGCTCATGCTCCAGATGATGCAGGATTTCGTCGCTGATCGTGCCGTCATTGCGCAGGCCGATGAGGGCCAGTCGTTCGGCCGTCAGCGTTTCGTGGCGCAATCGCTGAAAGGCCACAGTGGCTTCACGAGAAGCATCCTCCTGAACGGCCGCAGAACGTGCCATGCGTTCCAGCTGACGCCCATACTGCACACGCAATTGTTCGACGTGCTCTCTCAGTAGCCAATCTTCCCCCGTTAATTGATCCAAGCGAGTTAGTGCAGCCGTCGCCGCATGCTCGCGCGCCATGAGTTCCTCTTCTTCAAGCCCATGTCCTTCTTCAATATGTAACAGGCGAATCAATGGAGGCAACGATAGGCCTTGGAGCACGAGCGTGACCAGGATCACGACGAAGCTGATCAGAATGATTTCGGCTCGAAAGGGGAAGGGCGTGCCGGCAGCAGTCGTCATCGGCAACGCTAAGGCCGCCGCAAGCGTCACGATCCCGCGCATACCGGTCCAAGAGGTCAGAAAAATGTGAGACCAGGGCGGCATGGGATCGCGAGTCCGCACGGCTGCGCTCACCCACCGTGGTAGCGCGGCTGCGAGCGGGACCCACAGGAGCCGCACCACGATGGCGGTGAGGCTGATCAGGGCTCCGGCAAGCAGAATCGGCCAAAATTTTCCAGATGGTACCGCTGCACGCAGCGCACCGAGCTGAAGACCGATCAGGATAAAAATCACGCCGTTCAGGACAAAGATGAGCAAGCCCCACACCGCGCGCGCCTGAATACGCGTGGCCGGGCTAACCGCATCGCTGAAGTATCGTCGGAGATGCAGCCCGCCTGCGACGCAAGCTAACACCGCCGACGCGTGGACCGACTCGCCAAGCACCCAGGCGAGATAGGGCGCCAACAACGTGATACCGATATGGATCAATCCATCACTTGTGACGCAGAGCGCCCACCGTGCGAGCATCGCGACCCCGATACCCATGATGACTCCGACCACGGCGGCAAAGACGAACTCGAGCATCGCCCCTCCCAGCGTAAACATGCCGCTTACTGCCGCGCCGACCGCGACGCGATAGAGGACGAGCGCCGTGGCATCGTTGACAAGACTTTCTCCTTCGAGAATCGTCACGACGCGCCGCGGAATTCCCAGGCGTTTCCCAATGGCTGTGGCCGATACGGCATCCGGCGGCGAGATAATCGCTCCAAGCGCAATCGCTTCCGCCCAACCTATTCCGGGCAGTATGACGCGCGCTGCCGCTGCCACAGCCGCCGTCGTCGCCAGTACGAGTCCGACTGCCAACAGCGAAATCGGCCTGAGATTCTGGCGAAACTCGCGCAGCGATGTAAAATACGCCGCGGCCCAGAGAATGGGGGGGAGGAATACCAGAAACACTAAATCGGGGCTCAGTGTGACCGTGGGAAGTCCCGGCAGCATTCCCAGAACCAACCCACCGATGACGAGGAGAATGGGATAGGGAATCAGGATTTTCTGGGCGATCGTTGTTAATGCGAGCACCACCGCGAGCAACAAGATGACAATCTCGAGTTGATGCAGGCTTTCCATCTCATCCTCTCTGAAACTGCCGCCTAGGTGACGGGCGTGCTAGGCTACGCGGGATGGAACATGGAGTCAATCGAGATGGGATTTAATGGAGCTTCCTGCAGGAGGCTGGCATGCACGAGTCGGAATTACTTTCGATACTGTGATCATTAAGGAAGCATGGCTTAATTTCCTCCCCCCGACAGTGAGAGAAACGGTGCTGAGCCTCTATTATGTCAAACCTCAGTGACTGCTGTTCTATTAGGACATGGACCATATAGACAGGATGAGCCTGCTGCATCACTGCTGAGCAGGCTCATCTGGGGTCATGAACATACGGCGGTTCGTTAGGACTTCCTGTTATAGGTAATCTCCAGCACTTTCATTTCCTTGCCACCGTGATGAGTCCCGTACATGTCGAATATTTGGGTATTATCGTCGACAATCTTCCAGATCGCACGATGTGTCATCCTCCCTCCGTCAGGTTCAGGATGGGACCCTTTCAGCGTGATGGTTTTACCGTCGGCGCTGGCCGTGCCTTCCATGATGAAGATCCCCGTCCCCATCGTATCCATCCAAGCCGTCGTATATTTCTTGGTCATGTTGTCATAGGCGTCGATCCCAACCCCAGAGAAGGGTTGCCCCATCATGTTGCCGGTGAATTCTTGATAGAGAAAACGACCGTCCAACAGCATCTTCATCTCCGCCGTTCCCGTCGATTCCGTCGGGGGCTTGCCGGGCTCCATCCACTCCTTATTTGTCGTCGTCCAACTGCCTACCAAGGTGGCGAACAACTTGTGTGGCTCGCCTGGGGTGGCCATCTTTTTGTACATCTCCATCATCGCTTGCGGATCCTTCTGCTTTTCTTGCTTCTTCTCTTTGGCCAACACAGGGGATGCGATGAGAGCCAACGCGAGGCAGGTAAGGGGAACAAAAGTGAAACGCATAGGGAACTCCTTTATGTGATAGGAATTGGTTGATGGTTACTGAACATCATGATGTTCCTGCGCTCATGCAAGGACTAAAACTCTGAGACCGCCACTCATCCACGTCCTGAGAATTCTTACTCGTGAGCCAAACTAAGGTGCTAGGCATCGACGAAGATCTTGAATCCGCCATAGACCATGCGCTTGCAGTCAAAGGGCATCGATTTTTCGTCGCACATGTGGGCGATGCGCGGATCCTTCATGACTTTGGCATTGACGCGATTGCGATGCGCACGCGACTTAAACACGATGTACGAAAAGATCACCGTTTCGCCGGACTTGGTCTTGGCGTTTTTGGGGAACGGAATCCCCATCTTTGTATTGAGATCATCGCTGGCACACTCTCGATATTCCAGCGCACCATGCTCACGCCAGATTTTCCCCGCCTTCTGCGCCAAACGGCGATAGGCGTCCAGGTTTTTTTTCGGGACCGGTAACACATATCCATCCACATACCCCATGACTCTCTCCTTTTCTTCCATCGCAGATGTATGTCTCCGGATTCTCTAGGGAGGGGCGACGTTGCTCCGGATTTGCAAAGTCCACCGCCGTGCGGAGTCCCGTGCCGCTAGCCGCAGGCCTTCTTCGCCGCCTCCCTGAGTTCTTCCGGCTTCACATCACGAACGTGCGTGGCGACCGACCAGTGGTGTCCGAAAGGATCTTCGAGTTTACCGTAACGATCTCCCCAGAACATATCTTCGAGCGGCATCGCGACTTTCGCTCCGGCTGTGACGGCTTGCTTGAAAAAGGTCTCCACATCTGGGACATAGAGGTGGATGGTAACTGGCGAACCTTTCAGTGATTTTGGCCCGAATGATTTCCAATCAGGAAATTCATCCACGAGCATGACAACCGAATCACCGATTCGGATAAGCGCATGAAGGAGCTTTCCTTGTGGGCCAGGCACCCTCCCCAATTCAACGGCATTGAAGGCCTTCTTGTAAAAGTCGATGGCATCAGCAGCACCGGCGCATACCAAGTGCGGTGTGACCGTGTGCATCCCATCTGGAATAGGCTGTACATTCGGCTTGATCATGGTTCCCTCTCCTTGTGGTGTAGGGTTTGGAATCGGCTCTCCTCATTCTATTTCTTCGCATGGTCCTTCGACTTCATCTGCCACAGCCAGTAGCCGGCCATCAGTTCCTTTTCTCGGCGGATGAGCCATCACTTCTCCAGATCCTCTTGAACTTACCCATTTTGGTCAGGGTTTCTCATCCGGAAGCGTCCCCGCTTCCGAATCCTTAGTGGCCTGACTATGACCATAGATCGTGTAAAGACATCTCCTTTCTCGTTTCAGGTTAGTCTCTGGGTTTCTGAACCGGATTGATCCGCGAGTACTCTACCTCTTTGTCGAACAAGTCCCCACGAAATCGACACGGGGAGGACCTTTGGATCCTACTCACATCCTTATGGTTGCCTCACCCTATAAATTCTTTCATGAAAAACCGATCACGGCTTGAGAACAGACAACTTTATGCCCATCCATCAGCTGATCGAGAAACATTCATCGTCCTGACGCATGTACGCGGCCAAGAAAATCTCGCGCAAGGGAAACGATCTCATGGCAGTTTGTCTCAAGAGCCCAATGCCCGCCGTCGAGCAAATGCAATTCGGCTTCCGGTAAGTCCCGAAGATAGGCTCGTGCGGAGGCTTCGGGCATGTAACCGTCTTGCGGGCCCCAGACGATCAATGTAGCCGGACGGTGCAGGCGCAGATAAGCTTGATAGCGAGGAAACCACTGGAGATTTTCTTTTAATCCTTTCATCAAGCTTACGCAGAGCGCGCGCCGCGTGGGTGTGTCCATCAATGACCAGGAGAGTTTCCAAAGATCGGGTGGAATGCGCGTGATCCGTTCCGGTCGCACGTCATTGAGGAACTCATCGCGGAAGCCCTCTTCACTGACCGCTTGTTGCAAACCACGACGCCGTTCCGGCGCGGGATCTGCCCAATAAGTTTTTAGTCCGTCGTATTTCGGACCGAGCGTATCCTCATAGATGTCGCCATTCTGTATGATAAGAGCTGCCACGCGTTCTGGTGCCTTGATTGCGAGACGTAGACCGATCTGTGAACGATAGTCATGCAGATAGAGGGCGTAACGTCGGAGATTCAGACGGGCAGTGAACCGATCGAGTAGGTCGGCATAGCCATCGAACGTGTAGGCAAAGTCCGACGGGGTGCCGCTGTATCCGAATCCTGGGTAGTCAGGCGCGACGAGCCGCCAGCGGTCGGCGAGCGCGGGCATGAAGTTGCGGAACTGAAACGACGACGAGGGATAGCCATGCGGCAGCAGGACGACTGGCGCGTCCTTGGGGCCGGCTTCGCGGTAGAAGATGTGTATGCCATCGATCTCGACTGTCTTGTGCTTCATGATTTCCTGCTCCAACCACTATGTTCGACGGCGCTCCGATAAAAAGCGGATAAGCTCCGTCGCCGTTCGTTCAGGATTTTCCTCCGGCAAAAAATGACCGCAATTAAGGGCAACTCCCTGCACATCTTTGGCTCGCCCTCTCCATGCTTCTAGAATGTCACATCTCGCCCACATACCGGTCGCACTCCACAAGAGTAGCGTGGGGCAGGCGATTTTCTGGCCGTGATCGGCTTCGTCATGGACAAGGTCAATCGTTGCTGCTGCACGGAATTCCTCACAGGTTGCGCGGATTGCCGCCGCATCGAAACACCGTTGGTACTCCGCGACGGCCTCCGGCGCAAGGGCGTCCTTTGTGCCGCACCAATGGTCGAGACACCATCGTAGATAGAAAGCAGGTTCGGCCCCGATTAACCGCTCTGGCAACCCGTCCGGTTGGATGGAGAAAAACCAGTTGAATGCCGCTGTTGCCATCTCCTGATTAACGTTCGCGAACGCCGTACTGGTTGGAATGATGTCAAGCAGCGCAACCTCGGTGATGTTCTCGGCATAGTCAAGCGCCATCCGGTGTGCTACGCGAGCGCCCCGGTCATGTCCGACAACGGCAAACTCGCTAACGCCTAAACTCTGCATCACCTCAACTTGATCGCGAGCCATCATGCGCTTCGAATAAGCCAGGTGTTCAGGGTCGCTTGGCGGTTTCGCGCTGTCGCCGCAACCGCGAAGGTCGGAGCAGATGACGGTAAATCGCTTGGCAAGGATTGGCGCAACGCGATGCCAGCAGACATGCGTTTGCGGGTAGCCATGTAACAGTAAGATGGGATCACCGCTACCTCCTCGAACGAGGTTAATCGTCGTTTCGCGAGTTGTGATTTGCTCACGCGTGAAACCAGCGAACATAGAAATATCCATGTATTTGTCAGCAGGAACGAATTACCTAACCTTGTTAATCCATTGGATAAAAGCTGCCCAAAGCTCTATGATTTTTTCGCGTGTCTTTTCATCTTTCAAATCATTTTGCTCATTGAATTTGTCTGAAACTTTTGTCAGATAAAATTCCGGCTGCTGTAAAGCAGGCATATTGAGATACACAAGCACTTGCCGTAAGTGATGCCGCGCCGAATGCTCCCAAAGCATAAGGAGTGCAGCCGACGACAGTAACCGGCTTTCCATCCCATTTATTTTGCCCCTCCGGCCGCGAACCCCCGTCCAACGCATTTTTAAGAACTGGTGAATAAGAGCGGTTGTATTCGGGAGTGGCCCACAGTACGGCATCGGCGCGTTCGATACTGCCGTGCAAATCTTGACGCTCTGCGGCAAATCTGTTTCTAAATCTTCATTCATTAAAGGTAGGTGACTAATGTCTATTATCTCGACAGTGACATTTTTAGGCGCGAATCGTCGAAATAGTTTTACTAATTTAGTAGTGTAAGATTCTTTTCTTAAGCTACCGGAAAATGCGGCCACTGTGATGTTCATACCCGAGTGGTTGTTCATACTGTCCTCCAATGCTCAAGTGGACGCACCCGGCATCGAGTAGGGGAGAATGTACCCATCCATAGCCACTGCTTGATGCCTACAGGCGTAATTGGAAAACAGCACGGACAGGTATTTACGCTCCCTGTTCTGGAACAGCGTCTCGGGAAGGTCGTCGAGATGGTTGAACATGAAATCCCAGTTTGCTCAACACCGGAACGCATCTCGAAGTCCATCAGCTCGATCGCTTGTCATGCACAACGTTCTCTTCTAGTTTCAGCTGCCGTTGGTCTTACGCCTCAGTTCAGCTAATCTCTTGTAGCCCCGGGCGAGTGCATGGCCCTCCTTGAGTTCGGGGGCGAACGACGGAATTCCTTGGGCTTGAGGCTAAACAATGTTTTATGGCTCTCGACATCGATCGGCACCGACACATGCTCGTGCGTGACGAGCCATGTGTCTTTGATCTTGCGGAAGCAAGCGGTCCAGCGAAGCCATCGTTCGGTTCTTTGTCCATTCGTCAACGTTCCGCTCGTCCGATTGAGGCTGTGACTGAATGCGACGACATCGCTTACAGTGATCTTCGGGTCGTGAATCTCATAGGCAATCGGTCCCTCGTACGACGAAAATGTTTTTTCCCAATGCGTCTTGAGCGCGTTCGCTCCCACACATTGCAGAGGGGGAGTGAGATCGAACGACACGATTCCTGGCGCAAAGATCGACATGACGCCATGAATGTTCTTCGCGCGAAACGCCTTGGCAAAGCCGTCTATCAAACCGCGAATCTGGGCCTCGGCAATCCTTTTTTCTTCATCTGTCATGAGTTCATCCTCCTGCGCATCATAATTACGCCGTCCAATGGATCGGCGCCCAGCCGCGAGCACAGTCGACCGGTAAATGGTTACCTATGGCGGCATGCCGCCGACGACACAAGCCTTTCCCCCGAGCGAAGCGAGAAGGAGGGGTGCAGCTCAAGATGCAGCGCCGGCTTGTCTGCTGGAGCGCCTTGTTACGCCGCAGAGAGCGCACCGATCGTAACGTAATACCCGTCCAGATCTCGGAGTGAGAACTCCGTAGTTCCAGTGTTCGGGTTCATGTGAGGCTCTTCTTCGAGCGACCGACGAGCGAGCTCGCCCTTTTCAGTGCCATGTCAAAATCATCAACACGGAAAAACAAATGGAGTGGCCGAACGATCAAGCTCAGCGACCGCCCGCCGGGGAACGCCCGGTCGGCCGCAACAGTCGCTGACAAATTGCCTGAACCATCCGACGCCCAGAAGGGCGGCGGTTCGTTGCAGCGTCTGGTTGGTCCGCGTTCTGCATCGCTCATACAGCCTTACCAATCTCAAGATCGACTGACACGCCAAAATGATCGCTGCCCCAAAGTCCATCGTCGGGCTGATCAAGGACCAACTTGGCAGCGCAGACACGGCTATGCGCCTTGGGATGGGCACACCAGGAACCAACGAAGACATAGTCGACTCTCCGTCGATGATTCGGCTGCCGGACAATCTTATCGATTTCCGAGCGTGTATTTGGATTATCAATACTCCACGTGTAGCCCGGACCATCGCCAGCCACAGCCCATGCGTCGTGGTAGTGCACACTTCGTCCTCCGATCGAATGCAGTCCTGTAAGATAACGAATACTGCTGGCGTCAGGCGTGGCGTTGAAGTCCCCAGCGATAATCGTGGGGAGATCCGTGCGATGGCGAGCGTCCAGATCCGTGATCGCCAGCACTTGCCGCTCGCGCACGGCTTCGGCTTCGAGGCGCCACGATGTGGTCGCGACAATGCAGAGGAAGTCGCCCTCTCCTGGCAGGGAGACGAGACTAGCCAAAGTGCACCAAGGAACGTCTTTAGCGTCCGGTGAGCGAAGGTATAGGACCTCAAGTATTCGATGCGACCCTCGCGTGGCAATTGCATTGCCACCATAGCGATCCGACGCGAGCGGCACGGTCGCCATGACTTGAGCCTGATGGGTGCAGTGATAGCCCATGTCGCGAAAAAGCCTGTCGAGTTGGTTGCGCTCCGGGGTATATACCACCTCTTGAAGCGCGACAACGTCAGGATCAAGTCGGCGCAGCTCCCGATGGATCACATCAAGACGCCGAGGGTCGCCTTCCTCATTCCAGATGTTGAGAGTAACAAGTCGTAAATTCATGGAATGTAGCAGTCACGCCTGAATTAAGCCGAGCCACGAAGCGGTGTTGGTTTATATGATTGTTAGACAGCGATGTCCGATACCCCAGACGACAGCAGTCGTTGACAAGCCAAGTTTCCACTCAAGCAGAATTCATCATTCCGTAGACCTGTCAAAAACCCGAGGAGTGATCGCGACCAGGAGCGAACCGGTTCTCTCTGCCATATGGTTGAGCACTGATTATTTTGAATCTTGTCGAGGTTGCACCGAAGCGACAGCAGACACGTTCAACCACCTGCCGCCGCGCCCTCGCCCAACCTGCCGCCACGGAACCTTTCATCGCAATTTTTTGCCATCATGGTGAGCGTCAGTGACATTCCTCCGTGAACGACATAACCGCCTTAATAAATGCCTGCGGAACCTCCAGCGGTGAGAACTCTCCGCTACCATGGAGCACGCCACCGTTGATGCGCTTCGCGCCCGCCTTCTTCAACCCTGGGAGATAATCTTCAGGGCGGCGGCCATCGGCATCGCCGCGCAGGTACAGTATCGGTGTGTGAATGTCCTTGGGCCGACTGTTGCGCTCAGCATCGACCTTCAACGCTCTGTACCAATCGAAGCCCGCTGTCAGCGCCTCGTGACGTTGATACGCTTGCGCGAACTTCGTTCGATGAAATTCGGAAACGGCCTCCTTGTCCCCTGCGAGCGCGTTAACAAAGAAATCGAAGTAGGGGCGCTGATGTCCGCTCACAAGAAGCTCGGGTAACTCGGGAATCGCGTGAAATGCGAAGTGCCAGATGCGGGGATCCGACAGGACCTGCGACCACGGGTCGATCCCGGGTAGCACCGTGTTCATGACGACCGCTCCAATGATCCGATGGCCATAGTCGCGCGCGCCTGCGTATGCGATCATACCGCCCACATCGAACCCTACAACGACAATCGACTGTGCGCCGACTCGCTCGGCTGCTCCGATGAGAATGCCTGCTAAGGTCTGTTTGTCGGCAGAAGGCGGCATGCCGTGCGAATCACCGATCGCCGGAAGATCGAAGGAAAGGACAAAGTGGTCGGAGGCGAGTTCGTCGATCACTTGGTCGTAGACTTCTTTCGATTGAGGCCAGCCGTGCAAAAGCACGAGGCCGTTCTTGGCGGGATTTCCAGCTGCCAACAGACCGAGCGTCAGTCCATCATATTCAATGGCTTTCATGTGCATATCGAAACTCCTTCGGCATCGCTATCACCTTGTACCGAATATTGGCACCATCGATCGATACAGATCGCCAGAAACTCCTCCCCGAGCAGAACATCTTTGCCGCCTGCCGCATCGCTGGCGCGGTTCAATGGCTTTATTGACCTGTCGGTTTTGCCAAACACCGCGCTTCTTTGATCTTGCAAAGCCTTACAAGCATCTCCTCGTACTCTTTATTAATAGCGGCTCTTTCCGCTACGCCGAGAACTGAACCATGTATCCATGGGGACCATGAAAGATCACAAACGGATCACGTCTGTCCGGGCATTCGGATCCACGCCATCGACGTGCGCCAGCCGCCGGGGAATCGGCATCCCGCCCATCGCCGACATGGACGCGCGCAGGACTTCGCTCAGCGCTTGTCGTACTCGTCGTGGCGGCGGTACCAGCCACTGCCGTGGAGGTCACCCATTCCTTGCACCCTGGTCTCGTTCCGTCCTCTAGGCGCGCGGTCAAGCCATTGGTACATGCCCAGAGGCCGTCCAGTCGGAGCTCGCTGCGGGTGCTCATCGATCGGTAGTTGTGCTGGACGACGCCCGACCGCTGCTCCTCCTCGGTGAACGCCACGCCGTAATCGTAGTTAAACTCGCTCTCAAACGAGGACGCCCAGGGAAACGTCCACTCCATCCGCCGCTTGTGGGCCTGCAGCTTCGGGAGCGGCGCCCGCGACACCGCCCACAGCATCACGTCATGATTGGCCAGATGAATTGCGAACCCATTGAAGCCATCCGCGATCGTAGAGCAAGTCGGACAGCCCGCCTTGTAGTCGGGCTCGAACATGAAATGGTAGACGAGGAGCTGCGTGCGCCCTTGGAAGAGGTCTGCCAGCGAGGCACTGCCTTCATCAGTTTCGAATCGATACTCTTTGTCGATTCGAACCCACGGCAGCTCCTGCCGCCGCCGGGCCAGCTCGTCGCTACGCCGAGTGAGGTCCTTCTCCTCCGTGAGCAGATCAAGCCGGGCTAAGAGCCACTCTTCACGTGTTCCGGTCTTATGTTTCGTCATCATGTGTTGTTCCTTTTTTATTGAGCGGTGAAAAGATAGTTTTTGCTGCTACTACAGCGTACGATCCCGATATTCAACACCACACTTAGACAAAATAATTGTCATGGCGAATGCAGAGATCCCTCCATTCCTCGTCGCTGAACTGCCGGCCTGCTGCCTTTTCCGTAATGGCCTCGAAGTACCCCTCACGCGGAGCACCGGGCGCAAACAGGATCAACATCGAAGCCGACTCGTCGGATTCATTGTGAAAAGCATGAATTCCACCTTCCGGCACGTACAAAAAATCTCCTGCTGTCGCGGCAATCCAGCGTTCTCCGTTAAAGAGTCGCATCGTCCCAGACAAGATGAAAAACGATTCGGACATGGTCCTATGGAAATGGGTGTTGGCTCCTGTCGAGCGCGGCTTCGAATCCCATCGATAGAGCCCGAACTGACCATGAGTCGAGATGCCGGTTGCTACGTAATGAAGAGTCCTGTCCGCACCGACTTCGAGGTCAGGCTGTCGGCTCGCCCGCCGGTAGACCGCGCTGATCTCGCCCTTGTGACCAAAATACTTTGGATCGGGGTAGGACATTTGCGTCTCCTTTCGGCTTGACGGCCTTCGTCCAGCGCTTGATCAGCGTACGAATATCAAGCGGACAGGTGCGGACGGCCGATCGAAACGATGACTGCAGATTTCTTCATCCGCTTACCGCTGGTCCCTTGTCGTGGCGCGCTGCAGGAGCCAGGCTACCCCCCCGTCTCCCTGGCTAATCAGAGATGGCCACCCTCATGAGATTCGGAACCCTGTGTTTGCGCGAACAGAGGGTGAGGTCGCGACGTTGTCGTCCCACCGCTGCCGTACGGACGGGTGATAATCTCCATTAGGTGGCCGTTCGGGTCGTCGAAGTAGACTCCACGCCCCCCGTCCCAGGTATTGATCTCATCGTGCTTGTGGCGCGAGGGATCTGCCCAGTAGGTGAGGTGCCGGTCACGAACACGTGCGAAGATCTCGTCGAATTCGCTCTCGTCTACCAGGAAGGCATAGTGTTGGGATGTGATCGCACCGTCGACGTCCACATAGTCCAGTGAGGTGTCGTCGCTCACCCGCACCATTGCAAACGGCCCGACTAGTACGGGTGCCGGGAGGCCTAGGATCTCAGTTAAGAACTGTGCCGCCTTCTCTTTTTCGTGCGCGTCAACGATGGTGTGGTTCAGACGGACGGCCATAATCGTGATCCTCTCATCGTTAGGTGGCTTGTCTACCTCGGTCGCATACCGGTACCCTGACCACCTTTCGATCGGGTGATAGACGTCGACGGTGGCCCGATATCGGAGGTGTCGTGCAGGCGGCTGGTCGCGGGCCGTGACTGACCTCGACGGATTTTGCCAGTCAGGCGTCCCCAGCCCAAGGGGCTCCACACGATGGCGCCGACGCCCTGATCCAGCCCAAGCGGCATCAGTTCCCATTCATAGTCGCGCCCGATGAGTGAGTAGGACGTCTGGTTCGCGACGTAGCGCGAGTACCCATAGCGGTCAGCGATCGCGAGCGATTTCATCAGTTGCCAGCCGGAAAAATTGGAAACGCCGATGTAACGAACTTTACCGTCACGCACCAGATCGTCGAGCGTTGACAGCACCATTTCGACGGGCGTCATCGCATCGAAGCTACCAAACAGATGTCGATCAAACGCCGGGCTTCGGCAACACCGGTTTGACCCCAAAGCGCTAAACAGTGGCCCCTTGCCGCCAAACGTACCCGCGCCGTAACTTAAGAGAGGAACTTTGAATCCTGAATTTCCGAGGTAGCGATATTCCATTATCGATTCCTATTAGTGATGCGCTCGGTCGGTATTCGGGAACCGGACCGCTTACACGCTCTAGAGCTTCTTCGCGCTGTCAAAATGGAGCGTCCCTCTTTTCACTCGCCTAATCCATGGCACTTCCTGGGTCATGGGACAGGCCGTGTCTCCTTCCGGCTTGACGCCTTCGCCCGCACTCAATCAGGGCACGAACCTCAGTTTCGCCATTGTACATGCAGCGTTCTTCATCCTTGAACGCTGCTCCGATTATGCCGCCTTCTTATAGGCCGCCCGGAGTGTCGCCACGTCGAACTTCACCATCTTCAGCATTGCGTCCGCCACGCGTTTCGCTCGTTTGCGGTCGGGGTCGGCCATCATATCGAAAATCGCCGTCGGCACAATTTGCCAGGAGACGCCATATCGGTCTTTGAGCCACCCGCACTCTTCCTCCGAACCGCCGTCCAACAATGCCTTCCAGTATTTGTCGATCTCGGCCTGGTCGTCGCACATCACGCAGAACGAAATGGCATGATTGAAAGAATCGAGCGGTCCCGCGGTCATGGCCATAAACGGCTGACCGCATAGCGTAAACTCCACAATTTTTACCGACCCAGCGGGACCGCTCGGCGACTCAGTCGGCAAATCGGCGACGCGGTCAAGGTGCGAGTCGGGAAAGATCGAACAATAGAAGCGAGCGGCTTCCTCGGATTCTTTGGCGTACCAAAGGAAGGGGACGATTTTAGCCAGAGTCGGCATGTCGTATTCTCCTTTCATCTCATCAGGCGCTCGTCAAACCGTGTGAGCTACGATTTTCTGGTGTATGTAATCTCCACCATTTTCATCTCCTTGCCCTTGCCGTGCGAACCATACATTTCGAAAATTTGTGTATTAGAGTCCGGAAACTTCCAGATGGCTCGATGCTGCATGACGCCTTCAAACGGATCGGCGTGGCTCCCTTTGAACGTAATGGTCTTTCCGTCCGCACCCGCCTTACCTTCCATGGGGAAAATATTGGTTCCCATCGTACTCATCCATGTCGTCAGGTATTTCTTGGTGAAATTGTCATACCCGTGCGTAGCGATACCGGTAAAAGGCTGGCCCATCATCTGACCTGTACACTCCTCTTGCACAAAGCGGCCGTCGAGCAGCACTTTAAAATCGCACGTGCCCGTGGATTCTGTCGGTGGCTTGCCAGGCTCCATCCATTCTTTCGTGTGTGTCGTCCATGTGCCGGTAAGACTCGTCAGTTGTTTATGAGGTTCACCGGGGGTAGCCAGTTTTTGGTACGTTTCCATCATGGCCTGAGGATCTTTGACCTTGTTTTCCTTGGCGAATGTTGGAGTGCTGATGAAGAGCAACGTCAGACCTGTCGCTATAAATAATAGGCGGTACATACGATCCTCCTGAAAAACGATAAAGGTTGTGAGCCGACCTACGAGAACACTGACACTGGAGATGCTGTAAGTCGTTGATCATGTATTCTCGGGCTTCTCCCATAGAGCGACGACATTGCCTTCGAGATCCGCGAAATCCGCCATGAATCCCCATTTTCCGATGGAGTGTCTAGGCGTCACGACCTTTCCGCCCCGTGTCTCAATGGCCTTCAACGTCTTGTCGATCGATTCTGTTTGCACGACGACTGACGGGTGATCGTCTTTGGATTTGCGCTTATAAAACCCTCCGTTGATTCCCCCCGGCTCAATCGGATTCTGATCTTTATCGACTGTTGTGGTGGTGGCCATTGCTCCTTCATCATCCCACAGGTCTATCTTCCAATCGAACACCGCTTCATAGAACTGTTTTGCCTTTTGAAAGTCCGATGCCGGAATTTCAAACCATGCGACTTTGTTTTTCATGTGGTCCTCCTTTTGTGACGTTTCACATCAGTTGTTGAGACAGATTGCCGCTCGCGATGATCGAAGTGTTCTCATGCTGGCGAGCCATCCGTTGATTCATTGTTGCTATCTGGCAAACGCGTCGACCTGAACCCATAAACCAAGTCGCCCCAACACGTCATTCAAAACTTGTTGAGGCTGAGCGGGAAGCGTACGAGAGCGCCAGGCGACAAAGCCGTCAGGACGTATCAGAACGGCGCCATCCTCTTCGACGCCATACGCCGTAGGCCAGCGATTCTCGATGTCCTTCACATCGCCCCCAAAGCAGTGACATGCGAGACCGAAGGCTGTGCGTTCCTCAATTCGTCGCGCAGCCTCTACCCAAGGCGCGCTATTCCCGCCGGTTAACAAAACAAAATTCTTGCCGAAGAGATCAAGGGTTGAGATGCGCTGACCGTTGTGCTCAACAATCAAGTGCGGAGCGCGTGATCCAGGTCTCGCAGAAAGTTCACGCGCCCTCTCAAACGGCCGCTCCACGACATCACTTTCGGCAATCAAGGCGCCCTTATGATAGAGCTGACCGAGCACGACATCATAATCGTCCACCATCGCTACCGGCGGCGGCAATTGCTTACCTGGATCCTTGAACCATGCCTGCAATCTCGCTAACGCTTGTTCAAGCGAATGCTCCGCAACCGGTCGGCGCTCGTGGTCATAGCTATCGAGGAGTGTGGGATGCGCGGCGCCGCTGAACACAGCAGCGAGTTTCCAAGCCAAGTTATGAGCATCGTGGATCCCAGTATTGCCACCAAACGCACCGGTGGGCGGCATCACATGCGCTGCGTCGCCCAGGAGAAATACACGTCCGTTACGGAATCGCTCGGCGATGTATGCCGCCACTTCCCAGACCCTCGCATCGACAACATCTGCCTTGATGTCTTCCCGTCCGGCGCCCCTCCGGATCAGCTTCTTGCAATAATCTGCATTGAAATTCTCGGGCCGCTCGCCTCGCTCAGGAAAATATTGTAGTGCCAGAAGCCATCGCCCGCCCGTACGTGGCGTGAAGGTGCCATTGAGATCGGTGATGAAGCAGGAGGTCAATCGCTTTCCATGCAACATCGGTTCCATATCGGTATCAAAGATGATGTTTATCCAGTGCTGAGGTACACCGGGGCCTTGGCATGAAATGCCAAGCTGTTTACGAACAGTGCTCTGTGCACCGTCCGCGGCGATCATATAATCGGCAATGACGTGTTCCTTTTTCTCCATCGTGCGATGATGGATTACGGCATTGACGCATCCCTCATCCTGCTCGAACGATAACAGTTCGGTATTGAAATGCACGGCCGCACCGAGACGCTTGGCATGCGTCCGCAGGATCGGCTCAAGAATGTGCTGATCACAGGTTGCCGGGTTGGTCGGACTCAGGCTCTCGACACTGGGCCAGGCCGCATCACGCATCCATTGGATATCCGGATTTGCCAGATTCTTGCCTCGTGCGATGCCGCCTCCTTGTTGGTCGCCGGATTGATTGGCACGAATCTCGTCTTCGATTCCAACGGAGCGGAATATTTCCATGCTGCGCGGCGAAATGCCGGCAAATTTGTATTGAATGGAGGTGCCTGGATGGCGTTCCACCAGCAGGCATTCAACGCCGTGATGGGCCAGCAGTAACGCCGTTGTAAGCCCGTTCAAGCTTCCTCCAACGATCAAGACGGAAGTGTTTGTTGGCATGAGACTCTCAGCTCCCCGTCGACCATCCTAATCACCGCATACATTGATTTGACGGGGGGTCCACTTCGATCGATTACACTGTCATTGGTTGTGTCTCAGACATCTTCCAGTTCGTATGCATCAATGCGGTATAACCGTCTCGACCACTTGCTTGATGTCATAGTCAATGCGAGTCTTCATCATGGTAAGCGGAGCTCACTTTGTTTCAACCGTGCGTGCCCTTCGTGGCTGGCTTGCTTTACTAATCACCGCTTCGGGGTCGTAGAGGCTGAGTGTTAGCCAACCGTCAGCAGTTCGAGAATATGTCCGTTTGGGTCGCAAAAATACACGCCTCGTCCTCCGTGTCGATGATTGATCGTCATGTCCTGTAACGCATTTGGCTCACTCCCATATGGAATGCCTGCTGCCTGAATACGTCCGAAGATTGCGTCGAACTCCGATTCGCTTACTTTGAAGGCGTAATGATGGACCTCACAACGGTCGACGTCATCGTCGAAATCGAGCGTGAGCCTCTCATTGACCCGAACCGGAGCGAAGTACTCGACCGTGCGCTCATCGAACGCCAGGCCAAGAATCATCGCGAGAAACTTCGCCGACGCCAACTTATCGCGTGCCGGCACGATCGTGTGATTCAGTTCAATCGTCATGGAAAATCTCGGTGCGTTTTGTGGTTAGGGAGCACGAAGCTCTCCTTTTCTGCAATGTCATGTGGCGGCCTGCGCGTCGCCTTTTGTGTGACCTGCCGGGATACGGTGGCAGATTTCAAGGCGGTTTCCGCATGGGTCTTCAAAAAATACAGCGTAGTACCCCGGCCCTTCATCATAGCCCGGGCCTTCTATATTGCGTCCTCCGGCTTGGCGCACGACTTCTGCGAGTCGATCTACTTCGTGCGGGCTCTCCGCCCAAAATGCGATGCGCGTCTCATTGGGGACATGGCGTGGCGATTCGGTCATTCCGAAGAACTCTCCCACGCCCGACGAGACCTCCGCTTCACATGTAAACCAGGCGTCGACGCTCACGTCTTTGGTAAAACCGAGGGCAGGCAACAACCGCGCGTAGAATGGCCGTGCCACCGCCAGATTCGGCACTCTTAAATCGATGTGGTCGAAACGTCGGAGAATCGCTGTCATAAACCTGCATACCTCTTCTAATTTGGAAGACTGGACAGATACGTATGGTTGCCGGTTCAGTATTATTGTCGAGACCGCCTTTGATTTAGAGACTAGGAAGAACCCCAGGCTGCCGAAGTAGAACATCCTAACCACCTGCCATTGCACCGACGATGAGCAATGGCTCTTCTCCTTTCCCGACGGCTTCTGGTAGCGGAGCATCCGGCAATTCATGGGACAGATCTTGTTCACAGGCGAAGAACCGCACGAATGCTCGACGCTTGAGCGTGCCGTGATCTCGAATCGTCCCTCGTAACATCGGAAAACGGGCTTCGAGAGCGTCGAGCACCGAACGCAATGTGACTGGCCCCTCGACGGCGAGCTTCACCTCACCTTCGACACGAGCTAGCGTCCGCAAATGTGCTGGGAGTACAATCCGAATCATTCTATTTCAGTCCTCGTTTATAAAAATCGCTCTGAGTGTAAGGCTGCTCAAAATGTCGTCCAGCGAGGCCGCAGGGAGCGAGCTAAGTGAGGCGTACCCTCTGGGGTATGTCGCAGCGAAGGTCGCGACTGAGAACGAAGCTGGCGGCCATTTTCAGCAGCCGTCAAGGCAACGTCTGGACCTCGACAGACAATACCGCCGGAAGATCCCGGACGATCGGACTCCAATTATCTCCTGCGTTGGCCGATCCGTACACTTGCCCACCGGATGTTCCGAAATAGATGCCGCACGGATCGAGTGAGTCCACCGCCATTGCGTCGCGCAGCACATTCACATAGCAATCGCGCTGCGGCAAACCGTTCGTAAGTGCTTCCCATTCGTTCCCACCCGTCCGGCTTCGGTATACGCGCAGCTTTCCGTCTGGAGGAAAATGCTCGGAGTCGTTCTTGATCGGCACGACATACACCGTCTCCGGTTCGTGAGCATGCACATCGATCGGAAACCCGAAGTCCGTTGGCAGGTTTCCGCTGATTTCGTGCCACGACTCGCCCGCGTCGTCGCTGCGCATCACGTCCCAATGTTTCTGCATGAACAGCACGTTCGGGCGTGTTAGGTGCATGGCGATGCGATGTACACAGTGGCCGACTTCCGCATCCGGGTCTGGAAGCTCATATTTGGATTTCAAGCCGCGGTTGATCGCGCGCCAAGTCTTGCCCCCATCATCGGTTCGAAACGTTCCTGCAGCCGAGATGGCAATATAGATGCGCCGTGGGTTGCTCGGGTCTTGCACGATCGTATGCAGACACATTCCGCCGGCACCGGGCTGCCACAAATGTCCTTTCACATCGCGGAGTCCGGACAATTCCTGCCAGGTCTGCCCGCCGTCGCTCGATCGGAACAGGGCCGCGTCTTCGATTCCTGCATAGACCGTGTTCGCGTCGGTCAGCGACGGTTCGAGATGCCAGACCCGCTTGAATTCCCAGGGACGTTGCGTGCCGTCATAATACTGATGCGTTGTGAGCGGCTTCCCGGTTTCTGAAGAGGTGTCATAGACGAACTTGTTGCTTTCTCCCTTCGGCATGCCATCCGGAGTGGTGGTCGGTTCGCCCGGAGGAGTGCCGGGTTGATGCCATGTCTTGCCGCCATCATCTGAGCGCTGGATAATTTGCCCAAACCAGCTGCTGGTTTGCGAGGCATAGATGCGGCTCGGCTCAACGGGCGAGCCTTTGAGATGACATCTCCCATCCGGCAAAGTGTGGACCACTGACATTCCACTGTTTGCGCGTTCCGTCCGACGTGAGGATGAATGCGCCCTTTCGTGTCCCAACCAGTAACCGAACGTTGCTCATCTCTTACCCCTTATCTAGCAATGGTGAAAATGTCCACATCACATCCTCGCGCTGGACGGACATTTTGAACATCTGTCTCGGGAAATGTTAAATACAGTCCGCCGTTTAATGCATGAATTCCTACCCCTCGATCTAACGTCACACACCCCTTCGGTCCCCCAGAGACCTTTGCGCCTGCTTCTCCATAGTGGCTCATGTTTCCGATCTTGGAGTTCTTGAAAACCGGCACATAAAACTTCGCCGCCTCTTCGGCTTGGTCATCAAACCACAAATAGGAGTGATCCGTTGCATTCCATGGCCCTCCCATCGTATCTGCCGATTGTTACATGCATGTTTCGGTGCACGTATCGGACTCACTATTTCCGTAGTTTTTCAGTCTTCCTGCGCAAGCGCTCCTCTTGCTCTCGTAGTTCAGGCGTGAACTCCGGTCCAAAATCCTCCGCCTCGAATACCTGGCGAATCTCGATCACAGACTCTTCGTTTGGCATCGGATTGGGGCAGCGTTTGACCCATTCGATCGCCTCCTCCTTCGACTTGCATTGCCAGATCCAGTAGCCGGCAATCAGTTCCTTTGTTTCGGCAAACGGTCCATCGGTCACTGTCCGTGTATGTCCAGAGAACTTCACGCGGGCACCCTTCGAACTCGCCTGGAGTCCCTCACCTGCCAGCATCACACCGGCGTTGACCAGCTCTTCGTTGAACTTGCCCATCTCCGTCAACAGCTGTTGGCTTGGCATGATGCCCGCCTCCGAATCCTTCGTGGCCTTTACAATAATCATGAATCGCATCGTCATGACTCCCTTTGGTTTAAATTTAAGAACTAGGCTTTCGAACGAGGACCCGCCAAATCGACAACACCGCGGGTTCGTAAGGGCATGAGTTCCCTCAGCCGATTCTCCTGCAAGTACAGGGCGAGCCATACGCAGATACCCAGAGTGATTTGCATGAAGATCGGCTCGCCGATTCGCAAATGCGCCAAAATCGCCCCGCCGACGTATCCGGTCAAGAGAATTGCGCCCACAATCGACGTTGCCGGAATCAGATAGATCACGACGCAGGAGATTTCGAGAATCCCGAGGGGCAGGATGAGTGACGCCGGCAACCCCAGATGCGCCATTCCTTCCTTCACCTCACCGCCACCCATAAATTTCATAGCTGCGCTCACTGCGAGTAGGAGCGAGAGGAGACCTACAAGCACTCGACCGACCCAGATCATTTTTCCACCTGTTGCAATCACAGTCTCCCTCCTTGGGAATGACCGAAGGTTCTCCCGGTCCGTCCTCAAGCCAGACGCGGCCTGACGACTGCTTCATTCTCGTTATCAACTGTTTCAACTGCGGGCGCCGGCGTTTTGTTTTCTCGTGCTGACACAAAATAGTCGTTCGAGACGTCCACAATCGACAACAGCCTTGCCTACCTCTTTCACGGTGGGCGTGCGCAAGCGCTCCTCGTGCTTTCGGAGTTCAGGTGTGAACTCGGCTCCGAAATCCTCCGCCTCCAGCTGGCGAATCTACGACGACTCCATGTTGTGGTCAAAAAGTGAAAAGTTTCGTCCATGACCGCACTCGTAAGCCGGAAGAAGTTTGATGCAGTTGACTTGTTCTGTTCTCCGAGCTATGGCAATGATCGTTCCACAGGAGTTATCCTACCTCGACAAGACGCCCAAACATTGGAAAACAGTGACGATGTTGCTCAGGAGAGTTGAATGAGTAGAGAAGAGCAGGATGATTGTGACGAGGAAGACCTTGCCGAAATATCGGCAGATGCCGAATGATCGGCGAGCCTAGCGTGGTCGAGAGATGTTTAGCTTCTGCATCTTGGATTGGAGGGTGGTCCGTTTCATGCCGAGCTTCGTTGCAGCGCCCGAATGACCACTGATAGTCCAATTTGAGTCTCGCAGTACCTTGAGGATATGTTCGCGCTCGGCTTGTTCCAGTGTTGTTGATCCGGAGTTTGTGACTGGATTCGGTGTCCGTTTCAATTCAGCCAACGACACAGATAGATTCGGTCCATGGGTAAGAATCACCGCTCGCTCAACGAAATTTTCGAGCTCCCGCACATTGCCTGGCCATGAATAGTTCTTCAACGCGTGTATGGCTTCCGAGGGGATCGACTCGATGCGCTTCTTCATTCGTTGCGCGAATTTTTGAGTGAAGTGTCTCGTGAGCAAGGGAATATCTTCCGGTCGTTCGCGCAAAGGAGGAATAGTGATGGGGAAGACTTTGAGTCGATAGTAGAGGTCGCTCCGGAACGTGTGGTCTTTCACCATCTGGCCGAGGTCACGATTGGTTGCGGCGAGCACACGGACATTCACATGAACCGTCTTGGTGCTTCCCAGACGTTCGAACTCCTGTTCTTGCAGGCGCGGAGTAACTTCACTTGGAGCTCCAAGGGAATCTCTCCCACCTCGTCAAGGAAGATTGTCCCTCGGTCGGCCAATTCGAATCGACCGATCTTTGTGGCGATCGCCCCGGTGAACGCGCCCTTTTCATGCCCGAACAGTTCGCTCTCCAGCAATCCCATTGGAATGGCGGCGCAGTTAAGCTTGACGAAAGTCCGGTCTCGCCGGTCGCTATGATTGTGCAGGGCCCGCGCGATGAGTTCCTTGCCGGTCCCCGTTTCGCCTAAAATCATGACCGTGGAATCCGTCCGTGCGACGGTCTGAACCTCTTTGAGCACCAGTCGAATCGCCTGGCTATCCCCAATGATCTCTTCGAAGTTGTATTCGGTCTGGATCTCCTCTTCGAGATACAGCTTTTCCTCCGTCAACTTGTCCTTCAGCTGCGCGATCTGTTTGTAGGCGACGGCATTTTCGACGGCGAGAGCGATCTGTTGCGCCACTTGGCTCAGCAACTCGACGTCTTCCGGCGTAAACCCGGCATGCTGCCGGCGGCCGATATTTAGCGCACCCAGCGGTCGTTTGTGAGACAACAACGGCACACTGCAGAACGATTTCACTCCACGAGCCAGCAAGTCGCGCGCGATATCAGAAATCGCCGATTTTTCTTGTAAATCCTTCTCCAGACACACCGTTGGCTTCCCTGTATCGATCGCCACGCAGGATGGCGACCAGCTTACCGACTCCGTGCGTCCTCGTTCGATGAAACTCTCGTTGGTGGAGAAGTCCAATACACGAATGCGCCACTCACCGGTCTCGGCATCGCAGAGCAGCAAGCTGGAGCCGTCATGCTGGATGACTTTTCTCAGACAAGCGCTGACGGCGACGAAGAGAGCGTCGAGGTCCAGATGCGTGACGACGGCATTGTTCACCTCCAACAGCAACCGTTGTCGGTCGCGCTTCTGTGCTAACTGCTGTTGGGCGGACTGAGCACTTTCGTCGTGCAGCACATTGTCGACGGCGACGGCGACCTGCTTGGCGACCTGCTGCATGAAGGCAATCTCGGCTTCTTGATAGACTTTCTTCTGCACGCTCCCGAATCCCATGGCGCCGAGCCGGCGCTGGGCTGTCGTCAGCGGCACCACACAGAAGGATTGCACCCCGTTCTCGCGAAACAGCGACATGAGTTTGGGAAACCGGTGTTCCTGGGACACGTCATCGACCACCAACGGCTGTTGAGTCCTCCACACTAATCCTCCTGGCGCTTCGTCCACGGGTGTTTCCAGGCCGGGCTGAATGTTGGACGGGGGGGTCACCGTGAACAATAGCCAGAGGCGCATCACCTCGCATGCGGAGTCATGCAGTGCCACGTAGATAAAGTCGAACGGGACGATGTGCGGCAGCCGGTTCGCCAGGTCGTTCAGTAACAGATTCAGGTCACGATATGAAACGATCGATTCCGTCACCTCCAGGAGCAGCCGCAACCTGTCGCGTTCGTGGGCTAGTTGTTGCTGAGCCGTTCGTGCTTCTTGATGGACTAACACATCGTCAACCGCAACCGACACCAGTTTGGCCACATGGTTCAAGAATTCAAGTTCTGAGTCACCGAAGACGTGCGGGGTCATGCTTCCGAATCCGATCGCTCCTAATCTGCGAACAGCTGTTGTGAGGGGCAGAAAGCAACAGGATTGCACTTTCAGTCCTTGCAGAATCGCTACGACTTTGGGAAAACGGGTTTCCTCATCCAGACATGGCATGACAAGCTGCTGCTGATTCCTGAGCACCCAGGCAGAGGCGGATTCTTCCATCGTCAGTTCGATGCCATCCGGCACATGCTCACCCTGAGTCGTTTCAAGAATGTGACTCCTCATCACATCACGTATGGGGTCATGCAAAATGAGTCCAATGAATTCGAACGGGACCACTGACGGCAGACGCTTGGCTAGTTCTTTGAAAAGTACCTTGAGATCGCGATGCGCGGAGATCGCTTCCGTCACTTCAAGCAAGGTGCGATACCGTTCTTCCATCGTTTCACACAGAGAGAAAGGCGAAGGATCTATGATCGTTGAGTATGGCCTATTGACTGAGGAGGCTCAAGAGCGGGATTGAGTCCTCTGCTCGAACGTCACCCGCGTGCGGGCCAAGCCGACGAAGCAGGATCAGTGATGCGCTCTTTTGGACTCTGGCAAGCCCGCGATTTCCTGTACCAGCCTAACTTCGACGGTGCCGATGCGTGCGCCTGGCACGCGGCCAGCGATGCCGATCGCTTCGTTAAAATCATTAGCCGTGATGAGAAAGTAGCCCGCGATCTGTTCTCGGGTTTCGATGAAGGGGCCGTCAGTCACCAGCGGCTTGCCTTCACGCACCCGCACAATGACCGCCGTGGCTGCCGGGTGCAGCGGCGATGCATGAACGTATTGTCCCGTGGCATGCAACTGGTGCGTCAGTTCAATGGAGTCGGAGAGGAGTTGCGATTGCGTCTCCTTGTCCATGTTCTTCAAGGCGTCTTCGTTATGATGCACGATCAACATGAACTTCATCGCGTGACTCCCGGCATGGTTGCGGTTGGTTGTTTACGTGCACCCGTTGTCTTTGAGCGGTCGAATCTCGATGCTCCCGAACTGAGCTGCGGGAAATTTCGATGCGATCCGTATGGCGTCGTTGAGGTCTCTGACATCAATCAATAAGTAGCCGCCGAGCTGTTCTTTTGTTTCGGCGAACGGGCCATCGGTTGTCGACGTCTTACCCTCGCGGACTCGCACAGTCGTGGCGGTTTCCACGGGGTGAAGTGGTGAAGCGGCAAGAAGCTGACCTTGCTGCTGAAGTCCGTCGCAATATGCCATTGATTCGTTCGAGAGTGCGATCCGCTCGGTCTGCGGCATCGCGTGAAGGACCTTTTCTTCAACGTAGACCAAACAAAGATATTTCATGGTGTACTCCTCTAAGAGTGATCGGTCGAATCCATCCTTCGACTGTGAGATCGTTATGCTGCACGCTCGTTCATTTCCCAAACGGCGAACGTATTGTGGTCCGTGTCTTCGCAAATGGCGAGTTTCAGGACCTTTACTACTGCCTTGTCAACTGACGGGACGGACACATACACCGTGATGGTTTGTGACGGGTGCAACCGAGGCATGAGTCCGCCGTCCAGCGTAACATCCTTTCCGCCGGTATCGATGTGCCAGTACTCGGCGATGGCGGCGGGGCTTTTTGCGAACTTCCAGCCGAACAAAGAGCTGTAGAACTTCTTCGCCCGGTCCAAATCGTCAGCCGGCACTTCGAACCAGCAGATACTCGCCGGTATCTTCAAGGTCTTTGTCTTTCGCTTCTGTGTCCGTTTCGCCACAGTATCCTCCTGTCCTGGATATCTTTGATTCGGCCCTCAGCATCCAACCGGAATGAGCCTAAACATCGGCCTTCGATTCAAACGGTGGTTTCCGTCAGTGAGTGCTATTTCTCGCCTTTCCCGCCTCATTTAGTTCCCTGATCGCCTTGTCAAGATGCCGCTGTCGAGTCTCGTCTGTCTTGGCTTTCTCAATGGGCACCGTGTAGAGTCGCTTCTTACTGTAGGACAGTTGTTCGAAGCGTCGTTTGGCGTCTGGATGACGAGCCAGTGCTTTGTGCAACTCGGGCGGCACAGTAACTTCGCGAGACGCGGTATCCAACTCGACATCAACATCCACTACATCTCCACCTGCGACTCCGGCGGCTTCGCGCACCTCGGCGCTGATACCGAGCATGTATTTACCGCCCATCACAGCGACGGTACTGCGATACGTATACCCATTGATGGTGACACGTACCGGCGGTCTCTTGCCCCCTCCTAGTGCGTCGACAACGGTCGCTGGAAATTCGATTCCTGTGGCCGTCTTACCAGCTTGTAGTATCTTGGTGCGGAATTTCATTATCGGCTCCTTATCTGTACTTCATATTGAAGCTCGCACTGCAAATGCAACGTAATTTCCAGCGTAGTGTCTCCATCCTTCATCTTAGCCATCCCCTGCTGAATTTCTTCAGGGCTTAAATCGCGTGTATGAGTCACTACTGACCAGCGATGACCAAACGGATCCTCTAGCACGCATTGACTTTGAAGACACCACTGGCCAGGTTTGCGTATTGGACGATATGCTCGTGATAGTTGTCCTATGCATGATCTCCCCTTCCTTTGACCCCATTCGAAATTGCTGCTGACATACGATAGTCGTCGAGGGAAGCCAAAATCGACAGGTTCCAGTTTTCTCTCACGTGGCGTGTGTCGTGTGCTCGTAAGCGAGTGACATTCCGTGAAAATTCTGGTTCTTTGAGCGTTCTTCAGACGAGAGTTGGATTAGCCCGGTCTGTTCGACCAGGCAGAGTGAAAACGGAATGGACCATTTCCCCGATTGACATGCAAGTAAATGCCTGCATATTATTCATCCGTCAACGCAACTCCTGGCGGCAGCAGCCCGGAACGCCGGCTTACTGCCAGGACCTTGACGCCGCTGCTCTCCGGCGCGCGCTCGACGAAGCTGATCGAAGCCGGATTGCGGAATACCGCGCCGAACAGGAGGCTCGTATCAGGAGGCTTATTGCAGCGCAGACAGCAAAAGGATGAGCGTCTCATCCTTGACAGCACGTATCGCCTGTCTGGCGTGATCCTGACCGTATCGACGGAATGATCGTTGACTAGCACTCACAATCGAAAGAAGGAGAAAATAGATGACTGCAATTACCACTCCCTACTCAGGTGGATGCGCGTGCGGCGCGATTCGCTACGAATCCACAGCAGAGCCGATTGTAATGCTTCACTGTCACTGTCGAGATTGCCAGCGAGCCAGCGGAGGGCCGTTTTCGTCTTTCGTCATCGTGCCGACGGAAGCATTTAAGCTCTTGCAAGGCTCACTTCGTTTTCGTGCCTCGCCCAGTGAGGCGGGCGGCATGACCCGTCGAGGCTTTTGCCCTACTTGCGGCGCGCCGATTCAGGTCAATACCGACTCACAGCCTCAGATTGTCGCGATCAGAACCGCGAGTTTGGATGATCCGAGCTGGTTCAACGTGCAGGTGGATGTGTGGACATCAGACGCGCATCCGTGGGACCACATGAATCCCGTGCTTCCAAAGTTTGAAAAGTATCCGACAGCATCAGGCACGTGAGGAAGGGCCTGAAAGGCAATAGCCCAGAGAACAAGAGAAAGGTGCAGGAACCTTCCCTCTATTCATGGAGAGCATAAGGTTCTCGGTATGGTGAAATGGGCCCGGAAAAAGGCTTCGTAACTCGTTTCATGATCGACGCGCGTGCTGGCAGGTGGTTGACGGGCTCGAAGAATGGATCGGCACAAAGGTAAGTTTCGATCTCAAACAAGATGGTGATTTCACCATTGTCCTCTTCAAACACCCTCGCCAAACGATGTCCAGATCAGCAACTGGCACTAAGGCACTACCGATGAAGGTCCTGAGCTTGCGGGGTCGAGTTCAACGCGATGCAACTGACGACCGCAGGTCATCGTTCGCGGCGGATGTCGACAAAGTCTTCAAAGCGCTGGCTGACCCGACCCGCAGGCATCTGCTGGACCTGCTGCATCGAGAGAACGGCCAGACGCTGACGGCACTCTGTGAGCACAGGCATATGACACGCCAAGCCGTGACACAGCACTTGCAACAGCTCCAGGATGCCAACCTTGTCGCCATTGTGTGGCAAGGTCGAGAAAAACTCCACTACCTGAACCCTGTGCCATTGCATGAGATCCACGACCGCTGGATCGAAAAATTCGAGCACAACCGCGTCAATGCATTGCGTGACCTCAAGAAAAGACTGGAAGGAGATGACGATGACAAAACCTAGCTTTGTGTACGTGACCTATATCGCGACGACGCCGGAGAAGGTATGGCGGGCGTTGGTCGATACAGACGTGACGCGCCAGTATTGGGCTGATCCAACTGACGATGATCCTGCACATGAGAATGTGTCGGATTGGAAGGTCGGTTCTCAATGGGAGCATCGACGCGTCGACGATACGCGCACGGTCGACATTGTCGGTACGGTCGTCGAGAGCACCCCTCCACGCCGCTTGGTGATCACATGGGCGAGGCCGAAGGACGCCGGGGACGAATCGAAGCATTCGTGTGTCACATTCGATATCGAGCCGCACGGCGACGGGCTCATTCGCATGACGGTCACGCATGAAGATCTCGAGCGCGACCCCAAGATGCTCGAGGGTATATCGAATGGCTGGCCGAAAGTTCTTTCAAATCTCAAGACGCTGCTTGAAACCGGCCGCGCACTCCCACGCGTACCTTCGGCAACGTAAAGAAGAAAGAAGGAGCGAAAGTGGCGTGTGCAACGCCTGGCTCTCCGTGCGCAGGGAGCTGCTCGCAAAGGAGAGAGACTAAGGCAGTGAGCACGAGTCCATCCTCAACAGGAGGTCGTACGGAGCATTGTTGGCTGACTAGCCTCGCTGGAACATCGCGGCCCAGAGGGTGATGCCTGGGACACTTACATCCTGATCGAAAACACCGTTTCCTAGTCGTCACAGGTATCGATTTCGCGTCTCTCGTCACCGCGTGCTTCACCGATTCCATTGTGACGACGAAAGCTAGGGCGGACATCGACTCAATTCGATCATGGATATTGGTACACGACTAAACTGAAAGAATTCGCAAAAACTATTGGTATTCCGTTTGCGAATAGGCTGCATAAAGACGGACTCAAGGACGGCATCAAGCTATTCCTTAGCATTGGCGAGATCAGATCCCCCCACACACGAAGCCTCTCCATTCCACAAACAAAAGACGTCAAATTAGGATTGAGCCTCGACCTCCCGAGTACGATCTTTACGATCGCGTCGGCTGCGATCTCGCCCAAGTCGGCGATGTCAGGCGCTGCAAGCCCAGAGGCACACGGCCGGTCAGAGGGATTCGGAGTTTGACGGACCGCGCCTGGCGAGCAAAGTTTAGAAGGTTCAGATAGAGCGTCAGGGAGCGGATAGGTCATCAGAGCGCAGCTGCTCGTGCGATCAGAAACAACCCTGCTCCGACGGCGACGGCCCCGGTGGCTCGCGCGATGCGCTCACCGTCCGGTGCGAGACGCTCGACAGTGATGGCTGCCGCCACGACAGCCATCACGCGAAGGTCCATGACGCCGATGACCAGGAGGATCGCCATCAGACCGACGCAACACTGACTGCAGTGGAGGCCGAGGCGCAGGCCTTGTCGCCAAGCCGTGCCGGCGTCGGCCGGCATCCTGCAGCCGTGCCTGGGTGTCTCCCTGCAGATGGCGAGGTGACGCACCTTCCGCGCAGTGAGCTGGAAGAGGCCGGCCATCAGGACAACCACACCGACCATGATCGGTACGGCGCGTGCCAGTGCCGGCCGCTGCATTTCTGCCACCGCCAGCGCGACCCCCAGCGGAAAGACAGCCATTCCGACCACCGTCCAGACGAAGAAGTACCCCGCACCTATGAGTGCGGTCAGCCGATTGAGGCTCGTCTCACCTGGTCCGTCAACGGCCTGGCGATAGCGCCACAACATCGGGACCAAGGACGGCAGCATCATCGCTACCATCATCATGACCCACATACCAAGGAACCACGTTGCGGCACCGATCCACGTCTGTCCTGGCATCCGCATCCACGCCATCGACATGGTCCAGCCGCCTGGCATCCGCATCCCGCCCATCGCCGACATGGATGCGCACCAGATGATCGTGACTGCGGCGCTGGCAGCGAAGAGCAGTGCCGAGACGCCGAAAAAGGCTCGCCGGGAAGCTCGCTCGGAAGACATCGTCGAGAGATCTCCAGTCCCGCAGTTGCGCCATGGCAATCGCCGACCTCGCTCAGCGCTTGTCGTACTCGTCGTGACGCAACCAGACTCCGCCGGTCTCGTTGCGTCCCTTGGGGGCCCGATCGAGCCACTGATACATGCCCCACAGGCCGTCCAGTCCGCGCGCATAGGTGGAATAGGTGTGGTAGATGACGCCGTCTTCGAGCACGAACGCGCTCATGCCCGGCATTTCGCGCATGTAGGTGGCCACGTCGGTTCCGGTCATGGCAGCGTGCTTGGCGGCAACACCTTCACTGCTGGCGCTCTGCAGGCCGCCGCGCTGGTAATTGTATTCAACGTCCCCCTCGCGCTGTTGTTCCTCGGTGACTGAGGCGTTGAAATCGAAGTTGAAGTCGCCGCCGAGGGAGGACGCCCATGGAAACGTCCACTGCATGCGCCGCTTGTAGGCCTGCAGCTTCGCGAGCGGCGCGCGCGACACCGCCCAGAGCATCACGTCATGGTTGGCGAGATGCACGGCGAAGCCGTTGAATCCGTCTGCGATTGCCGAGCAGTTCGGACACCCTGCTTTATAGTCGAGCCCGAACATGAAATGGTAGACGAGGAGCTGCGAGCGCCCTCTGAAGAGGTGTGCCAGCGAGGCGTTCCCTTCATCGGTCTCGAATCGGTACTCCTTGTCGATCCGGACCCACGGCAATTCTCGCCGTCGCCGCGCCAGATCGTCGCTGCGCCGCGTGAGATCTTTCTCCGCCTTGAGCAGCTCGAGCCGTGCTGCGAGCCACTCTTCACGTGTTCCAGTCGTGTGTGTCTTCATCATCATTTTCCTCCATCGAAAGTCTCGGTTGTACGTTCCGTTCTCGATATGGCTCGTGATGGATGGTCATGGCAGGTGCGTGGGGCTACAAGACGCAATATGTTAGCGATGCCTATTTGTCCCCGCGGCAGATCCAAGCCTGTTGGTACGACAGCATGTCACTACGCCTCGTGCTGAAGAGCAGGCGTCCAGACGCCTGCAGTAGGCTCGTCGGAAAGCTCGCTCGGAAGACATCGTCTGGAGATCCCCTTTCAGGCCGTTGCGCCACGACAGCGACGACGTTACCTCATCGCTTGTCGTATTCGTCGTGACGGCGGTACCAGTCGCTGCCGTGGAGGTCACCCATTCCTTGCACCATTGTCTCGTTCCGTCCTTTTGGCGCACGGTCGAGCCACTGGTACATGCCCCAGAGGCTGTCGAGTCCGCGAACATAGGCCGAGTAGGTGTGGTAAACGGTGCCGTCCTCGATCGCGAACGCGCTCATGCCTGGCGCGTCTCTCGTCATCGTCGCCGGGTCCGTGCCATAGACGGCACGGATGTCCTCGTCACGAAGTTCACTGCGGGTATTCATCTCGCGGTAATTATGCTCGACGACACCGGACCGCTGCTGCTCCTCAGTGAACTCCACTCCGTAGTCATAGTTGAAGTCGCTCTGGAACGAAGATGCCCACGGAAACGTCCACTGCATGCGCCGTTTGTAGGCCTGCAACTTCGCGAGCGGGGCACGCGATACCGCCCAGAGCATCACGTCATGGTTGGCTAGGTGCACGACGAACCCATTGAAGCCGTCCGCGATCGCTGAGCACGACGGACATCCGGCCGTGTAATCAGGGCCGAACATGAAGTGGTAGACGAGGAGCTGCGAGCGCCCTCGGAAAAGGTCTTTCAACGAGACCTTCCCCTCATCGGTGTCGAATCGATATTCCTTGCCGACGCGAACCCATGGCAGTTGCTGCCGCTACTGCGCCAGCTCATCGCTATGCCGCGTGAGGTCCTTCTCCGCCTTGAGCAACTCGAGCCGAGCTGCAAGCCACTCTTCGCGCGTTCCAGTCGTGTGCTTCGTCATTGCTCCCTCCCTTGAGTGTCCTTCGTCGTTCGTTCCGTTCTCGATGAGACGAGCTGGTTGATGCTCGTAAGATATATTAGTACCATCGAACGAATGATGGGAGTGACAAGTATGGCGGGATTCAGATGGACTCGCTAATCATGGCTGCGGCGCGTGCGCTCGCGGCGGGTGACCCCCTCGGTGCACTGAATCGGGTCGCCTTGCGCGGCGACGCGCCTGCTCTCGCGCTTCGAGGCATCGCGATGGCGCAGCTCGGCGATTTCGTTCGAGCGAAGGCGCTCCTGCGACGAGCCGGACGTGCCTTTTGTCCGAAAGAGGCCGTCGCCCGCGCCAGGTGTGTTGTTGCCGAGGCCGAGATCGCACTTGCCTCGCGCGACTTGGGCTGGCCTGCGAAGGCGCTCGAGGCGGCTCGGGCGACGCTTGAAGAGCACGGTGATCGGGTAAACGCCGCGTATGCGCGCTATCTCGATGTCCGGCGCCTCCTTCTGATCGGGCGCATCGACGAGGCTGAGCGTCGGCTCGCCACGCTCGACCCCACGCCCTTCCCTCCCGCGTCAAGAACCATCCATGAGTTGGTGGTTGCGGGGATCGCGATGCGGCGCCTCCGTACAAAGGCGGCGCGCGTTGCGCTCGCTCGGGCTGAGCGTTCCGCGCGCCACGCAGGTATCCCTGCGCTGACGGCGGAGGTCGAAAGCGCATCCCTCGTCCTGAACAGGCCCGCGGCGCGCCTGATCGCGCGTGGCGAAGAGCGACTCCTCCGCCTCGAAGAGGTTGAAACGTTATTGGCGTCGAAATCGCTCGTCGTGGACGCATGCCGTCACGTCGTGCGTCGCGCACGCATGGTGGTCTCGCTCGCAAGGCGCCCGGTTTTATTCGCGCTCGCACACGCGCTGGGCGAGGCGTGGCCCGGAGACGTACCAAGGGAGATGCTCGTTGCGCGGGCATTCGGAGCGAAGCTCGCCGATGAATCGTATCGCGTTCGGTTGCGGGTCGAGGTCGGACGACTTCGCACGGTGCTGCAGACGCTGGCTGGCGTGAGCGCGACGAAGCGAGGGTTTGCGCTGGCGCCGCGCTGCGCACGCGAGGTCGTCGTGCTGGCACGGCTCTTCGAAGAGCCGCATGCGGCGGTGCTCGCCTTCCTTGCCGACGGTGAGTCGTGGTCGAGCTCGGCCCTGGCGCTCGCGCTTGGCGCCAGCCAGCGTACCGTACAGCGGGCACTCGAGTCGCTTGCGACAGCAGGCAAGGTGCAGTCATTTGGTCGCGGACGAGCATGTCGTTGGACGGCCCCGCTTATGCCGGCATTCACGACGATCTTGTTACTCCCCACTCCCACTGCCGAGTGACTAGGATGGAAGCATGATTCGATCAGCGGCTGAAATCCTCCGTGAGTATGGACCCTTTCCAGGTGTCGACCACGTGCACGGGGTTACGTTTGACGGTCAACACGTCTGGTTTGCATCCGGAGACAAGCTGAACGCCTTGGATCCTGCGAGCGGGAAGAGGGTGCGCTCGATCGATGTCGTGGCGGATGCAGGAACGGCCTTCGATGGCCGGCATCTGTTTCAGTTCGCTGAGGATCGCATCCAGAAGATCGATCCGAAGACAGGCCGTGTGCTCGCCACGATCCCAGTGCCCGGCGGCGGCGGTTACTCGGGACTTGCGTGGGCAGAAGGGACGCTCTGGGTGGGGCAGTATCGAGACCGGAAGATCCATCAAATCGATCCCCAAACAGGGACGATTCTTCGCACCATTGAGTCCAACCGCTTCGTCACCGGAGTCACCTGGATCGATGGCGAACTCTGGCACGGCACCTGGGAAGTTGATGAGAGCGATTTGAGGCGAGTCGATCCTCGAACGGGAGAGGTCCTGGAGAGGCTCGAGATGCCGCCAGGAATGGGTGTGTCGGGGCTCGAGTCCGATGGAGGCGATCAATTCTTTTGCGGAGGAGGAAGGAGCGGGAAGGTAAGAGCCGTTCGCCGGCCCAAACGAGGCTCCGCGGCGGGCAGCGGTCCCAAGACCCCGAGCAAGTAGTCAAAGCGGAGTCGGAAACAAAGGAGTCGGGAATCTTTATTGAGGCGATATGTCATTGAAGCACAGCGGGCTAGATCGTTCCGCCCTTCGTCCTCTCCTCTCCCGCGATCACACATCGTCACATGACGACGGATAGGGTTTCGACTGTTAGTTACACTTCCCAGTGGCGCGGTGTGCCGCAGGTGATGAGATAACTGAACGTCGCGGGCTCTCTCTGCGTTTCGATTCAGGATTACCATGTCCGAAAATGGCGAGCAAACCACTCCTGCCTCATGATGTAATGGCGCCATGAAACTCGATTCTACGACCTGCTATCGCGCACTGCGCGCACGCGACGCGCGCTTTGATGGGCGCTTTTTCGTGGCCGTGTCTTCGACGCGCATCTACTGCCGCCCAGTTTGTAGGGTGAAACCTCCCAAGCGTGAGAATTGCCGCTTCTATCCGAGGGCGGCGGCTGCAGAAATCGCCGGTTACAGACCATGTCTACGTTGTCGGCCCGAGCTTGCGCCGGGCAATGCGAGCGTGGATGCGACCACGCGCGTGGCTCAAGCTGCGGCGAGCTTGATCGAAGACCGTGCGCTTGACGGTGAAGGTCTGGTGGCCGTCGCGTCCAGACTGGGTATTACCGACCGACATTTGCGCCGTGCGTTCGGCGCCGAGTTTGGCGTATCACCCGTGGAGTTCGCACAGACACAGCGCTTGCTTCTTGCGAAGCGACTGCTAACCGATACAAGCTTGCCGGTCACTGAGGTTGCGTTTGCCAGCGGCTTCGGCAGCCTGAGGCGGTTCAACGCGCTGTTCAAACAGCGCTACCGTCTGCAGCCCGGACAGTTGCGCCGGCATATGAATGGTGCGGCAGTGCCTGCCACCGACGTGTTGAACTTCGAACTCAGCTTCCGTCCGCCTTATGACTGGCCGGCGATCAGCACGTTTCTCGGTACCCGGGCGATTGCCGGGGTTGAGATGCACAATGGGACCTGTTACCGCCGTACAGTGCGCGTGGTGTTGGAAGGCACGTCCCATCTCGGCTGGGTCGAGATAGGACTGTCGCCGAAAAAGCCGGCGTTACGTGTTGCTGTTTCCGCATCGCTCATCCGCGTTTTGCCGGCGGTACTCTCGCGGGCCAAGGCACTCTTGGACCTCTCTTGCAATCCGACCGAAGTGGGGGAGGCGCTCGGGAGGCTGGCGCTTCGTCATCCCGGCATCCGCGTGCCGGGTGCGTTCGACGGATTTGAGGTGGCCGTGCGCGCGATTCTTGGGCAGCAGGTCACGGTGACCGCGGCCAGCACTCTTGCTAGCCGCTTCGCCGCGTCGTTCGGTGACCCAATCGACACGCCGTTTGATGCACTCACTACAGTGTTTCCCGCCGCGACGCATGTTGCCGACATAGCCCCCCGTCTCATCGCCCGCCTGGGCATGCCCGAGATGCGCGCCCGCACAGTGGTCTCGCTCGCGCGTGCCGTAGCAGAAAGCGATCTCACGCTAACGCCTCACACTGATATCGATGCAACGTTAGAGCGCTTGAGAGCGCTGCCGGGCGTGGGCGAGTGGACGGCGCAGTACATCGCCATGAGGGCACTCGCGTGGCCGGATGCGTTTCCCCATACCGATCTTGGCGTCATGAAAGCGCTGAATACGAAAGATCCTCGCCGCATTCTCGAAGCCGGAGAAGCCTGGCGGCCGTGGCGCGCGTATGCCGTGATGCACCTCTGGAATTCACTGACAAAGGAGTGATCATGTACTACTACGATTACTATCAAAGCCCTCGTGGGCGTATGTTACTGGTTGCCAATGATAAGGCGCTGACAGGCGTCTATTTCCTTGGGCAGAAGTATCAGCCGCGCATCGAAGAAGGATGGAAGAAGGACGTGCGGCATGCGATGCTTCGTCAAGCAAAGCGCGAACTCGCGGAATATTTCGGCGGCACACGCACACGCTTTACCATCAAACTTGCACCACAAGGCACCGCGTTTCAGCGCGCAGTGTGGAGGGCGATCGCCGGCGTCCGTTTCGGCAAGACCATTCCCTATGCGGAATTGGCACGGCGAGCGGGCCGTCCAGGGAGTGCACGGGCGGCTGGGGCGGCCACGGGCCGCAATCCGATCGGCATCATCGTGCCCTGCCACCGTATCGTCGGTTCGAACGGCGCACTCACCGGCTATGCCGGAGGTTTGGCGAAGAAGCGTGCGCTCCTGGCACTTGAAGGCATGGTTTAGTGACTACGCGCGGCAGTCAGTGTCGCGCGCCACCACATCCACTTCCTTCTTCTTCAGGTTGCCGAAGGTGACCGGGGAGAGGGTGACCGGTTCAAGCAGCGTCTTGAGATTCTCTTTTCCGGCGTCGTCGCGATATACGTCACCTACAGGAAGCTAGGTTTTGTCATCGTCATCACCCTCCAATTTCTTCTTGAGGTCGCGCAACGCACCGAGGCGACTACGCTCGAATGGTTCTATCCATCGCTCATAAATTTCATATAGCGGCATGGGGGTCAGGTGGTGGAGTTTCTCTCGACCTTGCCACACAATGGCGACGAGGTTGGCTTCCTCGAGTTGTTGCAAGTGCTGCGTGACGCCTTGGCGTGTCATGTGCATGTGCTCGCAAAGTGCCGTGATCGTCTGGCCGTTCTCTCGATGCAGCAGGTCCAACAGATGCCTGCGGTTCGGGCCAGTTAAGGCTTTGAAGACTTTGTCGATGTCTGCCGAGGCGAAGACCTGCGCCGGTCAGTAGAATCCCGTTGAACTCGACCTTTCATGCTTAGGCCTTCATCGTTGGTGTCTTAGTTCCAGTTGTCGATCTTGATGTTGTTGGGGTACGAGGCGCCTTTCCCGGTTTCGACGAGGGACTTCAAGCTGATTAAAAAAATCCCCCACTTGGTGCTGCAATGGTGCGTCAATTCGACGGGCTCCTTCCAGCCGTGGTGTTTGAAATTGATGATGACGTAGTCGCTCTCTTGTCTGAGTTCCCAACTGACCTTCGTGACGATCCATTCCTTAGGCCCGTCGACGCTACCTGCCATACCACACGCCTGGTGGGTTGGAGTTCCAGAACCTTCATGTCAAAAAAACCGCGCTCGCCACATTGAAAATGGATCACTTCACCGACGTTACTTTCCCCTCGCGTATCGTCCGTCCACCAGCTGGCAAGACCTTCGCGGGTTGTCAATGCCTTCTACACTTCATCCAGGGACGATTTAATTCAGACTCTATGTTATCAGGTAGCGGGTCGACAGAATCTTGAAATCCTCCACATCCAACGAGACTGAGTTACATGCTCGATGCTTGCCAAGAGACTTGCGATCTGTGTCATGAGCCGCATACCATAGCAAAGACCAGACACTCTGGTACACGAGCATTGCCGCTATGCGGCAGCTCAGTGTTGGTGTGTATGATCGAGATCCTGTATCCCCAGGCGGTCGTGCTGCCGCATTCCTTCGGTCGCGCTCGCATGTGTTGGCGAGTCACAATATTATCGTCTGCGAATTGGAATGGTCACGAGTGGCTTCGTCTTTGATGTGTTTAATTAGAGTGGCAGGAGGGTCCTGTGAAGCTATCTGATGAAGATCAAGAGGCGCTTCGCCATGCGAAGGCTCTTCTCGAGAATCCTGGGCTCGCAGCGAAAATCACAGGATTGATCGGTATGCCGATCGAGAAGGCGCTGAAGCAGCTTCCGGACAAATGGGCAGCGGTCGTCAATGAGGCGACCAGGAGATCGCTGGAGACCGCACTCGAGGCCGCGCTGCTCACGCTTGACGACAAGCCTCGGACAAGCTCCTGGGAGTTTCTACACCAACTCGCGGTCGCGGCGACCGGTGCGGGAGGAGGCGCGTTCGGGTTGCTGGGTCTTCCAGTCGAACTTCCCGTATCCACCACCATCATGCTGCGCTCCATTGCAGATATTGCACGAAGTGAGGGTGAACGTCTCAGAACACCTGACGCCAAACTGGCGTGCCTTGAGGTCTTCGCTCTTGGCGGGCGTAGCCAGATCGACGATGCAAGCGAATCTGCCTATTTCCTGATACGTGGCGCTCTGGCAAAGTCGATCTCGGAAGCTGCAGGATATTTCACGGAGAAAGGTCTTGTGGAGAAGGGCGCACCGGCAGTCATCAGATTCATCGCGCAGTTGGCCATGCGCTTCGGCGTGAACGTCTCTGAAAAGGTCGCGGCGCAAGCGGTGCCCGTGATCGGTGCGGCCGGAGGAATGGTGATCAACGTTCTGTTCATGGATCACTTCCAGGAAATGGCACGGGGCCATTTTATCGTCAGAAGGTTAGAGCGCACGTATGACCCGCAGGTGGTGCGAGCGGAGTATGAAAGGTTGTGAGTGGTAACCTTAGCCGTCCTTCTGCTCGCGGAACGCGCACGATAAACTGTGCTCGTCCGATGCACGCAGTCAGGTCGCAGCACTCTCGGTCTTGCAACTCGCATAGCGGTCGCTCAAGAAATCGCCGCTGGTCCCCCATGAGGGGGGAGCCCGTTCGTAGGAAACCCCTCTCGGCCCCCGATACTGAGAGACCCAGACGACGTAAAGTTTCTTGCCTGTGCGATATCTGCAGGAGTCCATTGGCTCGTCAGCGGTGACGACGACCTGCTTTCGATCGGGAAGGTCGAATCGGTCGAGATTGTTACCGTGACGAACTTCCTCCGCCACCTCAAACGTAAATCCTAGCCCATCATTCGTGACCACTTCTGCTGCAACACGCCGAAACGCCATTGCGACAAATCTGACCGTCGCAGGGATTGCTGCTTCACTTCGGCAACTCGTTTAGCCGTCGTTCAAGAAAACGCCGTTCTGGTTCTTGTTGGGTGAGATCAAGAGCACGTCGGTAGGAAGTGCGGGCTTCCGCTGTTTGACCAAGTCGGCGGCAGAGGTCAGCCCGCGCCGCATGGGCCAAGTGATAGCTCCCCAGGTCGCCCCGCGCGAGGATCGCATCGACCAATTCCAAACCGGCTAACGGATTGTCTCGCATGGCGACTGCGACTGCACGATTTAGCTCGACTACGGGAGAAGGGTTCGATTGCATCAGTATATCGTAGAGCTGCACAATCCGAGTCCAATCTGTTGCATCCGAGCTAGGCCCCTGAACATGTGCCGCTGCGATCGCCGCTTGGATCGTATAGGGGCCGACTTGGCCCGTAGCGAGTGCTCGCTGCACCAGCGAGCCTCCCTCCGTGATCTGACCCCGGTTCCACAGAGCACGATTCTGATCCTCCAAGAGGATCAGGTCACCGTCCGGCGTTGTGCGTGCAGCACGTCGTGAATCCTGCAACAGCATCAGGGCTAGAAGTCCCATTGCTTCGGCTTCTGGGAGCAGTTCCATCAATACTCTTCCCAGGCGGATGGCCTCGCCTGAGAGATCATGCCGTGTGAGTGAGTCTCCAGAAGAGGCCGAGTATCCTTCGTTAAACACCAGGTAGATGATTCGGAGAACTGAGTCCAGGCGATCCGGCAGCTCTTTCTCCAGCGGTACTTCATAGGGGATACGGGCATCGCGGATCTTTGCTTTCGCCCGCACAATGCGCTGCGCAATGGTGGCCGGTTTCGTTAAGAACGCGCGCGCGATCTCCTCGGTTGTGAGTCCGCAGAGTTCGCGCAAAGTCATGGCTACTTGCGCTTCTGGTGCTATGGCTGGATGGCAGCACGTAAAGATTAGACGCAGGCGATCGTCTTCGACGTGTTCGTCGTCCCACTCATCGGGATTGCCGGTGCTGGTTTCAAGCTGCTTGGCGAGTTCTTCCATCGATGCATCATGCCGCACGCGCCGTCGTATGCCGTCAATGGCCTTGAAGCGGCCGGTTGAGACGAGCCAGGCCTTCGGATTGGCCGGTACGCCATTGCGCGCCCACTGTTCAACTGCGACGGCAAAGGCCTCGTGCAGTGCCTCTTCGGCCGTTTCAAAGTCGCCGAGGAGACGAATCAAGGTCGCGAGCACCTGGCGCGACTCAGTTCGGTAGATCGCCTCCACCACCCCGCGCACATCTTTGATCTTGTCTTCCCTCATCAGCACTGAGCGTCCCGGTATGTGGGCGGCAAGGGTCGAGGAAGGAACCTTGGTGGCGCAGACCTAATCACAGGATTTGACGGAGAGTCAAGACGGCAGAAGAATCAAAGAAACATTTATAGGTATACGAGCCGGGGGTGGAGGTGGTGGATCAAAGCTGGAGATCTCCAGGCTGCAACACCAGATCGGCTTATTATTGATGTGAGTACCATTCTTATAGCGCCGAAAGATGACGCGAGGGAGGGGCTAGTATTGAGGTAAGCGTTTTGACCAAAGATGAAAACTTTGTATCCGGGTGTCGGAATAGAAGCGGGGGGAGGAAATACGGACTTGATTGGCAGGCTGTTCAAAATGGCCAGACTTCTCACCCCCCACCCTGGCGCGCCGAGACGCGCCTTTTCCCAAGCAAGGCCGCAGCGAGCGAAGAGGCGTGGTGGTACGAAGCGCACTTTGTGAAGCCATTCGCCCGTCGCATGGTTCTTGGCGAATGGAAAATCCCTTCCAGTGCTTCCGGCCACCGAAAAACTCTCTTTCACGTTGAGCCTCTGGAGGAAGCCGCGCAAATTCTTTGCAGATCCCATGGCTGAGCGATGCGAGAACGCCGCACGGGAAAAGGCTCGTCTCGGCGAGCCGGGGGTTGGGCGGGTGAGAAGGAGACTTTTTCAACAGCCTGCTACAGTTTCTGCATGATCCGTTCAGCATAGCCGACCAGTTCCATGTAACCCTGTCCGTGAATGGATTTTCCTTGCGCTGTGCCGGTCGTCTCGATGGCGCCTTCCCAATAGGCCACTTGTGTGCTGCGTTTGGGGGAGAGTTCCTGATCGGCCATGCGGGGAGCAATGTCCAGTGAGAGTTGCTGCGAGGGAATGGTGAGGTGCCAACGTTGTGGATAGCGCGCGTGACTGGCCGGGCTGGTCCAATAACTGATTGGTTCTAGAGTGACGTCTTCGAGCACAAGATGGCGTCCTTTTCCGTCGCGGTCAATGAGCGTGCCGCTTGAAGCCGGATGGGCCGATCCGTCCGTCCGGCGAAGTCGATACAGCATGAGTTCCCTCTGGTCGTCGAGCTGGAGGCTAAACCAGTCCCATCCGACTAAATCCTTATCAAGATCGGCGGATCCGAACTCGTGGTCCATCCAACTTGTGCCGGCCACGTCGAACGATTCGTTCCCGATCGTGAGTGTGCCGGTTGTGGCCAGTCTGGTGAAGGAATAGTAGTGAGAGGCTTGTCCTGGGACCGAGCCTTTGTGGCTAACCCCGTCGGTGCCATGCACCACAAGCGGTTTCTCCGGTGAGACGGTAAACTGGATGGCCATCTCGCCATCCGCCGCTTGGAGTATTTGAGTGTTGGGAGCAGCCATGGGTGATTCGGCACTCCACCGATCGATCCAGACGTGGAGATGGTCCTGTGCCGCACCAGCTTTGCCCAAACCGGCTCGACTCATTTTATCCACATAGTGAAACCGGTCGTTGCTGAGATCGCTGATGGCGAAGTGAGCCAGGTACAAGTGTGTGACGGCCCACTTCGACGGCAAGGTCTGCGTTTGGTCGCGCGGCATGCCACGGCGGAAGAAGGTGAGCTCATAGCCGAACGTCCGGCCGGCCTTCGTCGTGACCTGACCGGTGTAGTACCACCATTCGGTGCGAAATTCTTCGTGCGCCCCATGATCGCGCGGGAAAGAATATCGATAGCCTTCCGTGGCAAAACGGAACTCCTGCGCGGTTTCGACTGCAAATCCTGGAACAACGATCGCCAGACTGCTCAAAAGGAACAAGATGTATCGGAGAATGCGCGGGAATGTGTGCATGCGAGATCTGCTATTCGTGATATGAAGACGCGTTGCGTGCGCTTATATCATGCTCCGGTACCTGGCACAATCTCCTGTGTTGACAGGGGTTTTCATCGACTCGACGCGTGCACGACACCCGTCTCGCGCCGTTGACAACTTGTCAACCATCAGCTATCGTGAGCCATGGAGACCAATCACGAGCGCGGACAACAAGGACGCGACCTGCCTCATAGCGCCACGGCGTTTCCCATTCCGTCTCGGATTCCGGTGTTTCCGCTTCCGAACGTCGTGCTGTTCCCCAAGACCTATCTTCCCCTGCATATTTTTGAGCCACGCTACCGTCAGATGCTCTCAGATGCGGCGATCAGTGGCCAATGCATCGGTATGGCCCTGCTTAAGGATGGATGGGAAACGGACTATTATGGTCATCCACCTGTGTTCTCAATGGGGTGTGTCGGTCGGTTGGCTAACGTACAGACGTTGGCCGATGGTCGATCCAATATCCTGTTGCAGGGGCTGGAGCGGTTTACCATTGAACAAGAATGGTATGACAAAGCTTATCGTGAAGCCACGATTGCTGTCACTGTTCGAGGCACAGAGACGTCACTAGATCCTGTGGTTCGACGGAGACTGTTCACCATGCTCGAGTCCTATCTCCAATCCCGCGACGACGCGCCGACATGGAAGGAGTTGTTTCGGGAAGCAGTCAGCGATGAGATCGTCGTCAATACTCTGTCCACGTACTTGGAGTGTACGTCCCTGGAAAAGCAGTTTCTGTTGGAAGCAGACAGTCTTCATCAACAAGCCCGCCGCCTCAGCGACCTCATCGAATTTATGATCCACGATCGATCCGGTGCGAAGGGCTGGGACTGATGGATCGCGCGATCGCGATCCAGGTGTCTCGCCTCACGAAGGCCTATGATAAGCATACGGCCGTCTCCGATCTGTCGTTCGAGGTGTATGCCGGTGAGATTTTCGGCTTGTTGGGGCCGAACGGGGCGGGGAAAAGCACCACACTCAGGACGCTGATCACGCTGCTGATGCCGACCTCAGGCACCGCCAGTATCTTAGGCCACGATACGGTGCGTGAAGCGGATGTTGTCCGGCGGCTGATCGGGTATGTGCCTCAAGAGCGGGCCATTGATCGCTTTCTCACCGGCCGGGAACACCTCGAACTGCTCGGCGCGCTCTACCACCTATCCAAAGCCGAAGCCGCGAAACGGATTGCCGAGCTGCTCAAGCTTGTGGAATTGGAAGAGGCGGCCGATCGAGCTGCAAAAACATACTCTGGGGGGATGAAGCGGAAGCTCGACATCGCCTGCGGCCTCTTGCCGGACCCTAAGATCTTGTTCCTCGACGAACCGACGTTGGGCTTGGATGTGCAGAGTCGGCTTCGGATTTGGGACTATGTGCGGATGTTGAAGGAACGTGGCATGACGATCGTCATGACAACGAATTACTTGGATGAGGCGGATCAGCTATGCGATCGGTTGGCTATCATCGACGGGGGAAGGATCAAAACGCTTGGTTCGCCGGCTGAGCTGAAGATTGGATTGGGCGGCGATATTGTGTCGTTGACATTAAAGGACCAGAGTAAGATCCCGATGCTGGTATCTGCATTGACGAACCAACCGGCCATGCGAGCCGTCAAGGCGACGCCAACCGGCCTAGATATCCGGGTTGAGTCACCAGAGAAGGCGCTCCCTGCCATCCTCGAGTCCGCCAATCGATTGGATTGCCAACTGGAGTTTATTGAGTACCACCGGCCACGGCTGGATGACGTCTTCATCGCCCATACGGGCCGATCGATCAAAGACGATATTCCAAAGGAGAGTGAGGGGTAATCGATGATGCGTATGCGGTGTGTTTTAAGATCTGCGCTGATCACCCATCACTGATTACAGATCAGATCATGCAAGAATATTGGCAAGAAATCAGTGCGTTGACGATGCGATGGGTCCGGCGACTCAGTCGCGAGAAGTTCAGTATGTTGTTCACACTCGTGCAGCCGATGCTGTTCTGGTTGATCTTCTTCGGCAACCTGTTCCAACGGGCTGCGGATGTGCAAGTAACGCAGGCCCCGGACTACATCAGTTTTCTGACAGCCGGTGTAGTTGTCATGACCGTGCTCAACAACGGGCTCGCCGGGGGTGTCGATCTGTTGTTCGATAAGGAGAACGGGTTTCTGGAGCGGTTGATGACCACGCCGATCCATCGGACGTCTGTGATTCTGAGTCGCTTCATCTTTGTCATGACGATTACCTCGCTCCAAGTGCTTGTGATCCTCGGCGTGGCCTTTTTGTTCGGCGTTCAACCGGTCACAGGTCTTCTTGGTATTGCCGCAATCTTAATGATCGGGATGCTGTTCGGCGTCGGTCTCACAGCGATTTCTATGGCGATGGCCTTTTCCGTTAAAAGTCACGGTGACTTCTTTTCGGTCCTGGGTTTCCTTTCGCTCCCGATGATTTTTTTGAGTTCGGCCTTGGTTCCTTTGACGGGAATGCCTGCCTGGATGGGATTTCTGGCGCGTTTTAATCCGATGACGTGGGCGATCGACGCCGTGCGGCCATTAATCCTTTCCGGCTGGACTGAAGCGCTTCCACATGTTGGAATGGTAGTGATCGTCATGGTGATTTTCGACGCGCTCTGTCTCTATGGGAGCGCCAAGGTATTCCGTCGGGCGATGGGCTAATGGGCGGCTTGAGGAGTTCCATTATGCTGACAAACGAAAGCCAAATCAGGGCTTTAATCCGGCTGCTGGCCGATGAGGACGAAAGGATCGTCCGAACCATCAGTGGGAAACTCATCGACATCGGTCCCACTGCGGTACCCTTGCTCCAAGAAGCGGAAGTCGAACAGCCGGAAATGGCAGACCGCCTTGTCTCGGTGCTCGAAGAAATCCGCGGTGGTCATCTGGAAGAGGAGCTCGCCCAGCTGGCATCGCAGCCGAATGCCCCGATGGATCTCGAGCGCGGCGCGTTCCTGATCGCACGCTATGCCTATCCGTCACTTACCGTTTCCTCATATGCACGGCAACTCGATGAAATGGCGCAGGAAGTGCAAGATCGAATCGGCCCCCGCGCATCGGGTGAGGAAACGATCAAAACGTTGAATCGATATCTCTTTACCGAGCAGGGCTTCAAAGGCAACACGAAGAATTATTATGAATTGGAGAATAGCTATCTCAACTGTGTGATTGATCGACGAACAGGCATTCCGATCAGTCTTTCGACCATGTATCTCCTTGTCGGTAAACGGCTTGGTCTTCCGGTGTATGGGATTGGGATGCCGGGCCATTTCCTCGTGAAGTACGAATCGGATCGCTACAAGATCTTCGTCGATTGTTTCAACGGAGGGGCGTTGCTAACCGAGAAAAATTGCCAGCGATTTCTCACAGAAGCTGGCTACGGATTCGACGAGAAATACTTGCAGCCGAGTCCGGTGCGGGCCATCCTCTCCCGCATGATCAAGAACATCTTGGCTATCTATGCCAAGCTCGACGATCCCCTTAAGAAGGCCCGCCTGACGAAATTTATGGAGATCCTCGGGTGCGACAACCGAGAAGGCGGTCTCTAATAAACTTCGTAGCCTGCTGAAAAAGTCCGCCAGCGGCGTTCTCCCCTCGAAAGCATCCTCAACGTAGCCCACTCGGAGAACAAGCTGTCTTGACAGCTTGGGGTGGGCGGGTGAGAAACGCTACGCATCCGGTGCTTTCATCGGCTGCGGCCTTGCTGGACGGACTTTTTGAGCAGGCTGCTAAAGTTTGATGGACATTAAGTCGCGCGCCATCACAATCTTTCCCCTGAATGCTTCCCCTGCCTGTTCCCGCACATTGTACCGGTCTGTGATCGGATAGAAATGTGACAGCACGAGCCGGCCGACTCCAGCTTCTCTCGCGACCTGCCCACATTGACCGGCATGCAGATGGACGGGGTTTGGTCTGCTTGCTGGAAAAGAACAGTCCAGTACCGCGAGATCGGCATCTCCACAGAGACGCACAAGACTCTCGCAGTATTGCGAATCGCCGGAATAGGCGAGTGTTTTCCCCCCATACTCGATTCGATACCCCAGACAATGAAGCTGCGGGGTGTGAGTCACTGTTCGTGGGATCACTCTTGTGCTTCCAATCATGAACGCCCGGTCGGCTACCTCTTTGAAACGAACCGCGAACGGTGCCTGTGTGAAACCGGGTAAGGTGGCGATGAGAGTCTGGAAAAATTTCTTAGTTCCGCGAGGGCCGATGATGGTCAACGGAGGTCTTGACCCTCCTTCATATTTGGTGAAGATCATCGCGTCGAAGAAATAGGTGATGAAGTCGGAAAAGTGATCGGCGTGGTAATGGGAAAAAAGAATGTGAGTAATCCGATGTCGATCTACACCGGTCTTGAGGAGGTTCACCAACGTGCGTGGGCCAAAGTCCAACAGAAGGGTATGGTCGGTGCGGACGAGATAGCCCGCGGCTGCTCGTGTGGGGTGTATGTTTGTGCCTGAGCCGAGGATGGTGATGCGCATGGGTCAGAATCATCTCAACTTTCTTGGCGAAAGCTATCCCGTAAGCGCAGGAGCAGCGTGCGAGTCTGGTCCACTTCTTCGGGACTCAAGGCTCGTGCAAAAAACGGACGAAGAAAGGTCAAGTGAGCCGCAAAGGTTTTTCGAAAAAGCGCATTGCCTCTCGTCGTAAGCGAGATCTTTGTGCAACGGCGATCTCGTTTCATGGCATCTCTCCGGATCAAGCCCTTAGAGACGAGTCGATCGAGGACGCCGGTGAGCGTACCTTTGGTGACGAGCGTATGGGCCGAGAGTTCCGAGCAGGTCATGCCTTCCGTGTCCCCCAGCGTCGCAATGACATCAAACTGTGAAGGCGTCAGGTGCAACGATTTGATGTGGCGGATGTCGATGCGCCAGAAGGCCAGATAGGCTTCGACGAGCGGTCGCAACACTTTCAGATAAGGGTCGTCCTTCAGATCCGGCAACTCCATGCCGAGAGGATAGTCCGCATTAGAACAATGGTCAAGGGGGGAAGGCGGGCAGCCTGGTCGTCCTCCCTGCTCGCGGAACGCGCACGATCAGAATGTGCTCGTTCGACGCGCGCAATAGAGGATCGACCAGGCCGCCCTTGAAGAGATGGGTAGCAATCTCGGAAGGATAGGGGGAAGGCTGGCCAGGTGCCCTTCTTGCTCGCAGAACGCGCGCCCTGAGAAGGGCCTCGTTCGATGCGCGCAGTGAAAGGCAGCCCTGGCCAATCCCCTTAGAAAAGAATAAGACAAAACCGGGAATGGAGGCTGATTGATCTCCTGTGCTCGCAACGCGCGGTCGCGGACTCCCCTCATTGGACGCGCGCAGTGGAAGATCAAGCCATTCCTGAAAGATAGATAAGCGTGCTTGGGAGGGTGTTGGGAAGAGTGGCGGACTTTGCCAAATACTGGTAAAGAGCAGGGGAATCATTCGTCTGATGCGTGTCGTGAAGGACCGTTAACCTGCTTCTTTAGAAGAAGGGACGACGAGGGTAAGCCGTTTACTGCGAGTCTGTGCAAACACCTGTAGGTGACGTCATTCAATGAGTTGACACCCACCAGCAGCGAGTCGTAGCCTGTTGTCCATTCCGAGCTCGTACAAAATGAAAATCGAAGACTTCCTTCGCTTCTACCCGCTTCGTTCCCAGAACATCATGTGGTTTGTAGGTGCAGGGGCATCAGCTGCTGCAGGCATTCCAACAGCCGGAGATCTCATCCGAAAGTTTAAACGTAATCTGTATTGCGCTAAACAGAAAGTGTCTATCGAGTTTTGCGCTGACCTAGCTGACCCAAATCTTCTAGCGAGATTGCAGCAATTCTTTGACTCATTGGAAGAGTTTTCCGCAGTAGAGAAAGATGACGAATACGCATTTTATTTTGAGCGCGCATACCCTGCTGAAAGTGATAGGCGCAGAGTGATTGAAGAGGTGGTAAAAACGGCAACTCCTTCTTTCGGTCACCTCGCCTTAGCTGCGCTACTAAAATTGGACAAGTCGCGTGTTGTTTGGACAACAAATTTTGATCGCTTAGTCGAAGACGCGATTATTGTAATGCAAGGGACTAGTGCCAAGTTCGTCACTGCTACTTTGGGTGAGCCAGAGTTGGCGCTCCAGGCAATCAATGAGGGGCGTTGGCCAATTGTCGTAAAGATTCATGGCGATTTTCAATCTCGGCGCCTCAAGAACACCGTTGATGAGTTGGCTGCTCAGGATGCCAAGCTCCGACGGTCATTGGTCGAAGCGTGCCAACGGTATGGCCTCGCAGTTGTTGGTTATAGTGGACGAGATAAATCAGTATTGGACTCTCTCGATGAAGCAATCAAGGGTGGTGAGGGCTTCCCCCAAGGGCTATTCTGGTTTCAACGTGGGGAAAGCCAAGTATCTCCTCGTGTCCTTTCGCTAATTGAAAAAGCGCGATCCAATGGCATAGACGCCCATATCATTGAGTCAGAAACCTTTGATGAATTGTTTCAGGATATCCTCCTTCTAACTCCAGATCTTCCTTCTGATGTGAGGAATAAGCTCCAAGAGCGGCGACCTCGCGTCACAGATGCACCAGTTCCCCACTATGATGGCGCATTGCCAATAGTAAGAGTTAACGCATTGGCCATTAATTCTCCGCCGACGGTCTGTAGACGGCTGGTTTGTAAGAAGATAGGTGGCGCGACTGAAGTGAAGGATGCAATCAATAGATCTGGTGCGTCTGTAGTAGCAGCGAGACGTCGGTTTGGGATTATCGCATTTGGTAGTGATGAACAGGTGCGAAAAGCATTTGGTAGCTACGACATCGCAGAGTTTGATCTTCCCTCTATAGAGCAACGAAGACTGGCTTATGAATCAGCGGAACTTGGATTGCTCTATGATGCGTTAGCTCGTGCAATAGGCCGCCAGTTTCCCCTTATTGTTGAGAGGGGCAGGTCGGGAGTAGTTGCTCTGGTTCCTGCTGAGAAAATGGGGCTTGTCTGCTTTGAGAAGCTGCGCAAGGCATTGGGCCCTCTGACGGGTGTGGTTCCTGGAACAGGATTGAAATGGGCAGAAGGTCTTCGATTAAGTCTTCAGTATCGACTTGGCAAGTTATGGTTGGTCTTTGCGCCATTTATCTGGCTCGAAAAAACCACCAAGGATGACTCGTTCACCATTTCCAGGGAGTTTGCCAGAAAACGCGCTGCAACTCGTTATAATAAGACATGGAACGCGATACTTGATGCTTGGATTTTTACACTTTCCGAAGATAAGGAGGAGTTTGATTTGCGTTCATTTGGAATAGGCGATGGTGTTGATGCTGTATTTAAAATTTCCAATAGGCAAGCCACTAGTCGCAGGAGAGTTTGCTGATGTCAAACTTACAAGAAGTGGTGTTTCCGGCGCATGGACTCTTGGCTGAACCTAACCTGATATTCCATCCGGATCGCCAAGAGGATACGCACAAGCATCCCCTAAAGGGATTGCTTGAATTTGGGCCTTATAGCAGGTCATTTGGGGTACAGGTATTCGACCCAATTCGAGTCGCAGCCATTTTCCCGTATGGTTGGTCCCAGCGCATAGACTTTTTATTCAAAGAATTGGAGCAGAGACATTCCCCTCGTGAGAGGAAGGCCTATCTAATTGAATTCCTAGGTTTCTCAAGGATTTTTGGGGTTCGAGTGGTTCGTGCTAACGATCAAGCTCAGGTCGAATTGCCTAGCGGACTTGATAAGGATATCGCTTCTAGCGAGCGACCACATCTCGTGCTAGCCGAAACGATTAGTCGTGCTATTGCTTCATTGGAAGTGAAGCGAAGCCATTTTGACGTGTTGCTGATTTTGCTTCCTGAGAAATGGAGGGCTGGGTACGAGGGGAGAGATGAAGAAGATTTTGACCTGCACGATTATATTAAGGCTACATCGGCGTCGAAGGGGCTACCGAGTCAGATTGTATTGGAGAAGGGAGGCCTAGACTACTTCTGCAGAGCGAGCGTCATGTGGAGATTAGGCATCGCCTTTTATGTTAAAGCTGGTGGCGTTCCGTGGAAACTAGCTCATGCTGAACAAGATGTTGCATACGTTGGGCTAGGATACGCAATTCGTTCAACCACGAATAAGCAGGCCCGTTTTGTTAGCTGTTGCAGCCAGGTATTTGACGCAGATGGGGCTGGGCTCGAATTTATAGGCTATGAAGTAAAGGACCCAAGTATTGAGCAAGATAATCCATTCCTTTCGCGCGTCTCAATGATGCGTGTAATGTCGAGGAGTCTTGCTCTGTACCAAAAGCGGCACGCTGGTCAAAAGCCGAAGCGGGTGGCAGTATTCAAGTCAACTCCTTTTAAGCCTGAAGAAATTGACGGTTGTTTTGACGCGTTGCATGGCACCGAAAGCATAGATCTAGTTCAGGTCCAGCAAGATACATCCTGGCGTGGCATCCATCAGGAGTTCGAAAGCGTTGCGAGTAACTATCCATGTGTACGAGGGACTTATCTCCCACTCGGAGGACGTGATGTTCTCCTATGGACACAGGGAAATGCCCCAAGTGCTGTAGGTGGTGCCAATTTCTTTAAGGAAGGAAAATCAATTCCTCAACCACTCCTTCTGACCAGGTTTGCGGGACACGGCGGATGGGAAGATAGTTGTCGATGGGTTCTAGGTTTGACGAAAATGAATTGGAATAATGACAGCCTCTACGACAAGCTGCCTGTAACTCTCAGCTATGCAAGTATGTTGGCACGTACTCTGAAGAGAATTCCTCATCTGACGTCGCAGCCGTATCAATTCAGGCTTTTCATGTGACACTCCAGGCAGCTTGTGCAAAGTAAGAACGAGAGTCAGACATAATTGTTGATTATAGGAGCCTGCTCGTCTTGCTTGAAGCGATTGCGGAAGTGCATTGGGTGCAATGCATGACCGTTAAGGTCGTCCTCGGGAACCAAGAAAAGGTACCGGGAGTCTTTTCATGCGCAGTCGAATGATTTCTCTAAAGCCATGCTTCATGGCGCCTGTAACGGCGCATTGGGATTCGCTTCCAAGAAAAAACATCGATTTACTAAAACAGCAGGATAAATGCTGCCACGCCCGCCTTCATCAAGGCCAGCCGTTCAACATGTCGATATCGGATGCGATGGTCTTTGGTCAGGACAATCCAGCCGCGTTGCCCGGCCTCGGTGAGCCAGTCTTCATCCTTTGCATCAGGGGGAAAGTGGTCGTTGTGGATGTGGAGTGTGGCGCCTGCCTGACGAAGCGCTGTGGCCACGCGCTTCTTTCCCAGAGATCGATCGAGGAAGAAGACGAGCGCTTCAGGCGGCTTCGACGGAGAGTTCGCACCTGATGGCTTCTTCGATTTCGAGCCGCCGGCGTCCATAATCGTCTGCCAAGTCGTCCACGGATTCGCCGGCCTTATAGCGTTCCGCAATCACAGCCGTTGGAATACCGGTGCCTGCCAACACAGGTCGGCCAAAGGATATTTGTGGATCAATAACTACGGCCCTGGGCTCTTCTTGAAGGTCGCGTTTCCGCGTGAAGGGATACAGTCTGACCGGGATGCCCTTGAGATCTCGTTCGATTCGATGGAGGTGCGCCTGGAGGATCTCTTGAATGGCCAATTGTCCTTCTTGAGAGATGTTGATCAATTGACTGAATTTTTTGATGAAGAGGTTCAGTCCATCTGTGACGAATTCCTGATCAGCCAAGGGATGTTTCGAAGGGAATTGTTTCGAGAGGTAATTCATCGCGGCTCTGACTTTTTCTAACGGAATGTCGTGCTTGCGACGAATGGCATCGAGGACATGAATTTCCACCAAGTTCATGAAAGAAAGCAATTTCATGTCTGGATCGGGGACCTCGATGATCGGTTTGGAGAAACGGACACCGGTAATGCTGCGGTAATGTCGGCCTGAAACCCAGTCTCTAATTGTCGTGCGCGGAATGCGCAGATAATGCGCGGCCTCCATGATGCCATAAGAAGCAATTTCTCGCGCATCAAAATATTTGTCGAACGCTGTAGCCTTCTGTTTCATGAGCCTGATAGGCACTGTATCGTTCTCATCCTTGCTGGTCAAGTAGCGGGAAGCGGAATAAAAGTGGACGAAAGTCTCTTCTCGGCGGTGTGGCCACCGCTACCTGCCTTAGTCATACGCTCGTTCCATTCCTACTTGTTTCTCAAGGGCGGCCCGGTTCAACTTCGAATGTGCGCGTTCCATCATTCTCCCTCGCGGGTCGGCTAGATGGTATCCCACTGCGCGTGTCCAACGAGGGTCTTCTGAGATCGCGCGTTGCACGAGCAAAGGAGACCGTCTAGCTGACCCGCCCCCTCCTGGCTGCTCCTCCCACGCCCTGCTAAGATACTATCCCCATGAGCATTCATTCTGAATCGGGCAAAACTAATCTGGTCGCCATTGCAGTCCTCGTCGGCCTCGTCATTACCGGCGTCTGGGTATGGAAGCGTCTGTCGTTCGATACCCAAGACTATGTGATCGATCAAGCCATCCCCATGGTGTTTGCGGTATTGGTGATTGCGGCGGGGCTGTTTCTGTTGGTCCGGGCGTTCACCCGCCGCAGAGCGCAACGGCGTGAACGCGGGAAGCTCATCGCCTCGTTCAATCAAGCTACGACACAAGAGAAGAAGTTGGAAATCGCCTTTGCGCTGATTGAAGTGAATGGGTACAGGGCCGAGGGGCTAGAATCCGTGACGCCCGCGCTACGAGATCTCTTCGCAACGACGTTGCAGTCGGCATTGGGAGACAAGCAGCACCGGGTTCGCGGGATGGCGGCTAGTTACCTGGGTGTTCTGAACGATAACACTGTGATTCCTCTTTTGGTGAAGGCACTGGAAGATGACCACGCCTATGTCCGTTCCAGCGCGGCGTTGGGATTGGGCCGGTTACGTGCCAGTGAGGCGAAGGAGAAATTGAGGACTGTCATGGAAGGAGATTGGGATCAAACGGTCAGGAGTCGATCGAAGGAGGCGTTGGAGCGGATTAAATAGTTCAGACTGGTGTAAGCGACGCTTCGTTGGCTATCCATTCGATGCATGCGATTTCCGGCGCGCAGTTCCATCGCAGGGGAATTAACGACCATCCTAGCCCACGATTGACATAGAGTCGGCGGCCAGGTTCTCCGTGGTGACCATCGGCTCTGCCATTACAGCCTGGAGGGAGCCAGAAAGTCGGTACGCCCGGGATGCGCCACTGGCCTCCATGGCTATGACCGCAGAGGATCAGGTCGACAGCGTGGTGGTCTTCCAGTTGGTCGAGGATGTTCGGTGCATGGGCGAGCAAGAGGGTGTAGCGGCCTTGCGCGCGCGGCGGCAGGCAGCTCAAGTCGGCTCGATGCAGTGAGGGATCGTCCACTCCGACAATGGCGATCTCGCCATCGTTCGTAGAAATGAATGTGGCTTGATTGATCAAGAGGGTGATTTTGTTGCGATCTGCAAGCTCGCAATACTGATCGATTGGCACGCCACTGTAGTGATCGTGATTGCCTAACGTGACGAACACCGGTGCAATTGTGCGCAAGCCTGATAGAAATCGAAAGACATGCGGCAGCCCCTCCGGCACGTTGAGCAGGTCGCCGGTGACAAAGATCCAATCAGGATGGAGTTCGCCGATGCTGGCCACGATGTAATCGTGCCGTCGCTGATAGTGGTCGAGATGTAGGTCGCTCAGATGAACCGCTCGCCGACCGGCCAAGGGTCCGTGCACATAGGTGAGTCGGGAAATCTCGTGTGTGGAGAGTCCGACTTCCCAACTGGGAAGGCGACTAAATGTTCGATAGAAGGGTTCGCTCAGGCGAGCGCCGATGAAGGAACGGGCTCGATCGGGCCAAGACACGGTGCGTCGTGTCATCCCATCACACGATCCAGCTCGACACGGTCGGAAGGGGTGACACGATAGCCTCGCTCGTACAGATCACTCATACCTTGCATTAAGGCGTCCATATTACGGCTGTGGTACCAGCTATCGAATCGCTCCATCAGAGCGGTAACCTGCTTTGGGATCGGCTCTTCGTCGTGGTACGAGAGGGTGAGGGAGCGGAGTAAATCTTGAAGTTCGAGGGGACTGTAGGTCGCATCGTCATTTCGGTCGGCGACCAGTGCGAATTCATAGAAGGTCAGGCTGACTGAGAGCAACGCCTGGGTCTTGGCAAGATCATCTCGTGCATCATCCATCCCTCTTGGATAGTGGCGAAGGCAATCTGCCTCGACTTGTGATGAAGGTGTGGGGTTCCAGCCGATTCCCTGCACGGTGGGCGGATGGGTCTTTCCCCCCTTATAAAACCATAAGACGCAGGTGTTCGCTTGGGCAAAGGCCTGTTTGTCTTTGTGGATCTGCCGGCCGATGTGCTGGGTAAATTGTTGAAAGATCGCGTTGTCTCCACCCAATGAGTTCCCTGAGAACAGGACACACATCAGAACAATGATGAGCATCCCTGATCCTAAGAGGCAAGGCTGTTGGGTTATGACTGGACGAGTGGACATAAGAAAAGTATACCATGCAGGCGCTTGTATCCCACCGATATCGCTGAACGGTGAAGCACGTACATGAGCGCGAGGAAGGAGGCTCTCCCACCATGACTATGCCGTTTTTGACTGCCACACTACCGGGCATCGGTGGACAGATACGGGCGCTGCCAGAAGATTTCCTGGTCGAGGAACAGCCACTATATCTTCCTTGCGGAGAGGGTGAGCATCTCTACATCAAAATCAGAAAGCGCCTGCTCTCGACTCCTGACCTCGTCCTGCGGCTGTCTTCAATTTTGGGAGTGAAAGCGCAAGCGATTGGAGTGGCAGGCCTCAAAGATGCGAGGGCCGTGACCACGCAGATGGTCTCGCTTCTCGGTGTCATGCCTGACAGGCTGGATCGATTGAAATTAGACGAGCAACTCTTGTCTGTCGACGTACTCGGCTGGCACCGGAATCGCTTACGTCCTGGACATCACGCTGGCAATCACTTCCGGTTGGTGATTCGAGATGTCGCGACACACACCAGAGAGACGGTGCCTCTGGTTACTGACATATTGTTGCGACGCGGCGTGCCGAACTATTTCGGTCCGCAACGGCAAGGACGACGCGGGCTGAATTACCAGACTGGAGCCGAACTGTTGGTGGATCCTGCGCGCCGAAACAGGCTGAGCCGGTCCAAGCGCATGTGGTATCTCAACGCCTATCAGTCGCATGTCTTTAACGACATCTTGGCCCGGCGACTGGCTCGACTCGATCGTATCCTGGTTGGAGACTGGGCGATGAAAATGGAGAACGGCGCCTGTTTTCTGGTCGAGGATGCAGAAAAGGAACAGCCACGGGCCGATCGATTTGACATCAGCCCTACCGGCATTCTGTTCGGATCGCGCGCCTCTTGGGCCGGCGGAGAGCCGGGCGAGATCGAACGGGCGGTGGCCGCTGAGGGCGGAGCGACACCGGAGTCTCTCATCGAAGCCGCGAAGGCCTGCGGGTTTCGCGGTGAACGGCGCTCGCTTCGCATTCCTCTCGCCAAGTTGGAATGGGCTCTGGATGGATCTGTGCTCACGCTTTCCTTTTCGCTCCAGCCAGGCGCTTATGCGACGAGCGTGATACGCGAACTCATGAAGACCGAGTGATCGGCCGCTGAAAATGGCTTCCCACTTCGTTCTCGGCTCAAAGAAATCCTCAACGTAGCCGAGAGGCTACGCCTCCGGTTTCTTCTCGCCTGCGGCCTCGTTGGAGAACCATTTTGAGCAGCCTGCGAGAAAAGCACTCCAGTCGCCCTTAGGAATCGAAGGCAGTGCATATGCTTGAAGTAGGTGGAGAGTTGTTGTGCATAGTCACGTCTGATCTGCACGGTTGATACTGGTGGTAGAATCTGTGAGGAGCCTATTTATATAAGATGGGGGAATCAGACTGATGACGCATGACCAAGAAACCGTCCTGCTTGAGGGCCATATCATCGATTCGTTGATCCTGGCGAAGGTCCTGGATAGGATTCTGATGATGGGCGGCACATTCGACATTCAGGAGATGCAGATCGGCAAGACCCGCGAGGAGCCATCGCGGGCAAGGATTGCGGTGCGGGCTTCATCTGCGAAACTGCTCAGCGAGATTCTCCAAGCCATTCAACCACACGGCGCATCGGTCGAGAGAGAACGGGACTGCCGGCTGGCGGCGGCACCGGCGGACGGCATCTTCCCCGACGAGTTTTATGCGACCACCCATTTGCCCACTCAGGTGCGAATCGGCGAACAGTGGGTGGAGGTGGAGGGGATCGAGATGGATCTGGGCATTCTCGTGGATCCGGTTGGTCCGACTGCGCGGACGGTGCCGATGGGAGCAGTAAAGCGAGGAGATCAGATTGTGATTGGCCGTGAGGGTGTGCGGGTCATCCCGCTCCAGCGGCCACGTGATCGCGATGTGTTCAGCTTCATGGAATCCCAGGTCTCGTCCGAGCGTCCCCATGGCCGTGTCATCAGCGATATCGCCAAGCGCATCGTGCAGTTGCGCGCAGGATTCCGGGAAGGGAAAGCGAAGAGCAAGGTACTGCTGGCAGGAGGCCCGGCGATTGTTCATGCAGGAGGGCGCGACGCGTTGGCGTGGCTTATCAACGAAGAATTCATCCATGTCCTGTTCTGCGGGAATGCGCTGCCGGCTCATGATATGGAAGTTGATCTCTATGGCACCTCACTCGGCTATGGGCATGCGGCTGGTCGCGTCGTGCCGCACGGGCATGAACACCATTTGCGAACCATCAATCGGATCAGGGCCATCGGCAGTATCGAGGCCGCGGTCAGGTCCGGAGTCGTCAAGACCGGAATTATGGCAGCCTGCGTAAGACGGAGTGCTCATGTTGTGATGGCCGGCACCATCCGCGATGATGGGCCGTTGCCCGGGGTCATCACGGATTCGCTGGAAGCCCAAGCGACCATGCGGGCGGCAATTCCCGGTGTCGGACTCGCCTTGCTCGTTGCCTCGACGTTGCATGCGGTGGCGACGGGAAATTTGTTGCCTGCTACGATCCCATCCGTCTGCGTCGATGTCAATCCAGCCGTTCCGACGAAGCTGGCGGATCGAGGAAGTTTTCAGGCTGTCGGGTTAGTCATGGATGCGGCATCGTTTCTGAATGAACTGGCTCGAGGGCTGGGGTGGAGGCTATGAGCCGTCTGCTCGTCTGTCCGCCGGATTATTTCAGTATCGACTATGAGATCAACCCATGGATGCGCCGTTCGAATGTTGTCAATTCTGATGAGGCCGTCCGTCAGTGGCATCACCTGATGCAGGTGCTCGAACAGGATGTCGGCGTCGTACTTGAGCGAATGAAACCGGTGGTGGGACTACCTGACTTGGTGTTCACGGCGAACGCGGGAATCGTCGTCGAGGGCAAAGCAGTACCGAGCCGTTTTCGCTATGCCGAACGGCGGAAGGAAGAGAGGTATTTTGAGGAGTGGTTTCGTCGGCAGGGGTATGACGTCGTCACACTGGATTCCGATAGCTTCTTCGAGGGAGCAGGAGACCTCTTGGGTTTTTCCGAAACCTGGTTCGGTGGCTATCGGCAGCGATCGGACATCCGCGTATTCCCAACGCTCAGCGCCTGGTTCCATCGAGAAATCATTCCACTAGAACTCGTCGACAATCGGTTCTATCACCTCGACACCTGCTTGTGCCCTTTGAGCGGCGGTGAACTTCTGTATTTCCCTTCCGCCTTCGATCGCTATGGACAAGAGGTTCTTGCCGAGCGGATCGCTCCTTCCAAACGTCTTGTGGTAAAGGAAGCTGAGGCTCTCCGGTTTGCCTGCAATGCCGTTTGCGTCGGCAAACACGTCGTGCTGCCCGCAGGCTGCCCAGAAACAGAATCCCTCTTGAGCTCGCGCGGCTATCTCCCCCATCCAGTTCAACTCGATGAATTTATGAAATCGGGTGGGTCGGCGAAGTGTCTCACCTTAGCCCTCAACTAGCCGACTGCTGAAAATGGCCTCCAACTTCGTTCTCGACTCGAAAAAATCCTCAACGTACCCGAGAGGGTACGCCTCCGGTGTTCACTCGCCTGCGGCCTAGTTAGCGGAGCATTTTGAGCAGCCTCTTGGTCCGTCCATGCTGAACAGAGCAATGAAGGAAATTCCGTTTGACGGATGACTGTTGACCCGATAACGCAGGATACTCAAAAAGGCCGTTCAGCAAGGCCGCAGCCGACGGAAGCACCGGAGGCGTAGCCTCTGGCTACGTTGAGGATGCTTTCGAGGCGAGAACGATGCTGGCGGACTTTTTCAGCATCCTGCTAGGGTTTTTTCTGCCGGAAGAGGAACGATCCATACAAGCCTGCTATGGCGATGGTGACGAGTTCGATCGTCAGCAGCAGTCTGCTCACGATGGCGTCCGGCGTGGGGGGCGATAAGATGAAATGTAGACCGAGGAACTCCGGAGCCTGTGATGGCGGAGTTTCCCAGGGTGGAAAGAGAAGTGCGAGGGCCAGCAGTGCCACCATGCAATACAGGATTTCGATATTGAGCTGTCCGGGTCCAGAAGTCGTGGGTGCGGAAGGTGGTGGTGGCGGGGAAGCGTCGACATGGTCTGCATGAAGCCGTTGACCGCACTGCGTGCAGTAACGGCTAATCTCTGGAAGTTCGCGTCGACAGGATGGACAGAGTTTCATGGATGGTTCCTGTGTAGGCTACACGGAACCGCGTGGGTTTACTAGCAGGATGCTGAAAAAGCCGCCAGCAGCGTTCTCGCTCAGAGACTCAAGTACGAAGCGTACGCCTCGCCTATTCCTCCGCTCTTCCGGCTCTGTATCGGCAGGGCGGGAAAAGCTTGGTCCCTGGATTTCTGGTGAGGATTGCTTCTCCTTCATTGACAGGTGAAAGAACTGCTTCCTATAATCCACGAGACGTACAAACCGAGCCGTATATTCCTTCCGTCGCTCACACGCTTCATTCATGTCATCCATCCATCGCATAGGAGTTATCGGAGCCGGTGCGTGGGGCACAGCTCTGGCAAAACATCTCGCAGAGAAAGGTCTCCATACGCTGCTTTGGGCCTATGAACGAGAGGTGGTGGATGCCATCAACGGGAAGCACCAAAATTCGGTCTTTTTACCAGGCGTCGCCCTTCCTACCTCTCTCATGGCCACTGGATCATTAGTCGAAATCGCCCAACAGAGCGAGGGGCTGCTTTTTGTGGTGCCGTCACATGTTGCACGCCCTGTGTTGCGCGAGCTGGTCCGGTCCCTTTCCGCTCCGATCCCGTTCGTCAGTGCGACAAAGGGAGTTGAGGAAGATACGTTGAATTTGATGACGCAGGTGATCACCGACTACCTTCCTTCTGCCATGCACCAGGACCTCATGGTGTTGTCAGGTCCGAGTTTCGCCGCAGAAGTCAGCGCGGGGAAACCAACGGTGGTCTGTTTAGCCGGAAGGAATGCGGAGTTGGTTAAGACGTTCCAAGCGGCATTGATGACACCGGCCTTTCGCGTGTATGCCGACAGCGATGTCTTGGGCGTTCAACTCGGTGGAGCACTCAAGAACGTAATGGCGCTTGCAGCCGGCGTGGTGGATGGATTGGGGCTGGGTCATAATGTGCGCGCGGCATTGATTACAAGAGGATTAACTGAGATGGTGCGCTTGGGTGTCGCGATGGGCGCGGATCCGCGAACCTTCTACGGATTGTCTGGCGTCGGCGACCTGGTATTGACCTGTACTGGCGCCTTGAGTCGGAATCATACGGTTGGTGTGAGATTAGGGAAGGGTGAGCGGGTAGAGATGATCCTCCATAGTATGCAGGCCGTGGCTGAGGGGGTGCGGACGGCGAAGGCGGCGTTAGGACTTGCACGACGTCATCATGTCGATATGCCGATTGTGCAAGAGATCAACGCGGTGTTATTCGAGGGGAAGTCATGCCGAAAGGCGGTCACGGATTTGATGGAGCGCGATGCCAAACCGGAGAAAGGGAAGCCATGAACCCTGAGGCGCTTGAACGATTGTTGACTGCGGTACAGAAAGGCGCCCTGCCCGTGAAGACCGCGATTGGGCAGCTCCGTACCTTGCCCTATGAAGACCTTGGATTTGCGTCTGTCGATCACCATCGGTCATTACGGCAGGGGTTTCCCGAAGTCATTTTCTGCGAGGGCAAGACGTCGGCTCAGATTCGCGCCATTGCGAAAGCGCTGTTGAAACACCATCGCCCGTTGTTGGCGACGCGCGCGACGCGCCAAGTGGCCGGCATCATCAAGCGGCTTGACCGTCGAGCCGTCTATGATGACGAGGCACGCATTGTGTCGATCCGTGACCCGAAGCGGCGGCTGCAAGGACACATCTTGGTAATGACGGCGGGCACCTCAGACATTCCTGTCGCAGAAGAAGCGAGAGTCACGGCGGAGGTGATGGGAAGCCATGTTGAGACGCTCTATGATGTGGGGGTGGCCGGCATTCACCGGTTGTTGGAACGCCAAAGTCGGCTGATGCAAGCCCGGGTAGTGGTGGTCGCCGCAGGGATGGACGGAGTCTTACCGAGTGTGGTTGGCGGGTTGGTTCCCTGTCCGGTCGTGGCTGTGCCAACGAGCCGGGGCTACGGCGCAAGTTTCGGAGGACTTGCGGCATTATTGACGATGCTGAATTCCTGTGCGGCGGGGGTTGGGGTAATGAATATCGACAACGGCTTTGGGGCCGGCTGTCTTGCACATCGGATTAACGTGTTGGCATCCTCCTGACCAGTGCGTAAGCAGAATTCCTTTGTGGCTACCGCACGTCTACTGAGCCCCGTTTCGGCCAGGATACCATCAGCGTTCTAGGTCCCTTCTCGCCATTCGCCAGCAATTTGGCACGCACTTCGAATTGATAGTGGCCTGCCACCGACGCGGTTTTTTTCAGGTCCAATCCGTCCCACTTCAAGAGGACAGAGACTTGCGGAGGAGCGGCGCCGTCGGTCGAGGCGGCGTGTGGCTCCAATCTGGTGCGGGTGGTCAGAAAACGGAGCGAATTTCTCGACGGCGACGTGATGAATGAGGACACCTCTAACAGTGTGGCGCCGTCCAGCTCTTTGGGCAGCTTGACGACGGCGGAAAACTGTAGCGCCCCGGATGAAATGGTGTAGGGGTTGGGTGAGATATCCAGGTTGAGAATTTTGAGTTCCGGCTCGGGTCGAGGGGCTCGTTGAGGTTTCGATTTTGCCAAGGCGTCAGGCGGGGTCCAGAGGGCCAGTGCAACGCAGAACAGCATCCAGGCCATCCGACCGATTGACGATCTGAATCGCGCTGAATGGGGGGTACTCAAGGACCGGTAAATCAACATTGGTGATGAGCGCGTCACGAAATTGTTGATGCGAAAGATCAAGACGTAAGGTAAGTCCACTCGGGATAACATAGCGTTGATGAGCTGTCAACGTATTCGAGCCAACGACACATGCATGCGTCTGATTGATGAGCGCACGAGCTCGATCGTCGGCTATTCAGCAAGACCTACTTGCCAACACAGGCGTGATCGCGAGGAACCATCATGAATGCTTTCCCGCCGAGCCGATTGCCGTTCCTAGGCGGCTTGGGTAAGATGGGCGCGGTTTGAATCTTACAGGGAAAGGACATACGTGGGCGCACATCTTCATTTCGATTGTTATTCCGGCATCAGCGGCGACATGATTCTTGGTGCGCTTGTGGATGTGGGGGTTCCGTTCTCCGGTTTGGTGAGCGGTCTGAAGCGACTTGGGCTTTCAGGGTTCACGCTCCGGAAGCGGCGGGTGCATCGAGGGGCAATTCATGCGACGAAGGTCGATGTGGTGATCACATCGGGGCTGCGTAAGCCGCTCTCTCTTCATCGAATCTCCAGCATTCTCTCCAAAAGTCGGATTCCCGATACGGTCAAGCAGCGGAGCCGATCGGTGTTCGATCGATTGGCCGAAGCAGAAGGGCATGCCCATCGTGTGGCTAAAGATCATGTCCATTTCCATGAAGTCGGAGTCCTGGACTCATTCGTCGACATCGTCGGTGGGCTGATCTGCTGCGATCTATTGGGTGTCACCCGTGTGACGTCTTCTCCAATTAATGTGGGTACGGGGACCCTGCGATCTGCACATGGAGTATTGCCGGCGCCTGGTCCGGCAGTCGCCATTCTCGCACAGGGGATTCCGATATACAGCGCAGGCCCTTCCCGTGAACTCACCACGCCGACAGGCGTGGCCCTCTTGCGCACATTGACATCCGAGTTCGGTCCCCTACCGATGATGACACCGACTGCCATCGGTTATGGAGCGGGCGATGCCGATCCCGAGGGTTGGCCAAATGCGTTGCGGGTGTTTCTCTCCACTCCACCGTCCAGAGGGATGCGTGAGCGGGATACCGTGCTGGAGCTTGAAACGAACCTCGATGATGTCAACCCGCAAATATACGAATATATAATGGAGCAGTTATTCGCCCGTGAGGCGCTCGATGTGACACTGACGCCAGTCATTATGAAACGCGGGCGGCCGGGCGTTGTGCTGACCTGTCTCGCAGCCCCTGCGCAGCTGGACCGGATTCTTGATGTGATGTTTCAGGAAACGACGGCATTGGGAGTCCGGATCCGCGAAGTGATGCGACAGATTCTCCCGCGGCGGTTTGTCTCGGTGAAGGTGCGCGGAGGGGTCGTGCGGATGAAGATTGCCGATGTTAGTAAGGCCATGGTCAAGGCAGCTCCGGAATATCTCGACTGCAAGCGAATCGCCGAACGAACAGGCCGTCCCGTAAAGGAGGTGCTCGAAGACGCGGCCCGTGCCTATGCCACACAGCGGATCGTTCGGCCGATGGGCCGGGAATGACGCTCCTCCTTTATACCTTTCTGTTTTTTGTCTCTGTCGGGGTGACGCTCGGCGCCTGCACACTCTTTACGAACGCCATTGAATGGGTGGGCAAACGGTTCAACTTGTCCGAAGGCGCGGTTGGCGGTGTATTGGCGGCCATCGGCACCACACTTCCTGAAACCTCGATCCCTGTCATTGCCATTTTTTTTGGGAACAGTCATGCCGAAGCTGAGGTGGGGCTGGGTGCGATTCTCGGCGCTCCATTCATGCTCACAACTCTCGTGATACCCATCTTGGCTATCTTGTTGATGGTATATGCCGGGTTGGGGAAGCGAACCGCCGCCTTCCAACTGAACTATCGTGATGTGACGGGCGATCTCTCATTCTTTGTGGCGGCCTACAGCGTGGCGCTGGCTTGTGTGTTTATTCCTTCTCGACCGGCGCATGTCATTGCCGCCGTCGGGTTGATAGGGCTCTATCTCTATTACGTGAAGCTGAAGTTCAGCGAGACTGATGAGGAGGGGGGCGAGAACGGGGTTGAGCCGCTGCTCTTTGCCAGAAAGGCGGCAATTCCGTCGTTTGGACTGATCGGTCTTCAAGCGATCATCGGCCTAGCCGGGCTCGCAATTGGAGCACACCTCTTCGTGCTCGCCGCAGAGACGATTGCGAATGCCTTGTCGATTTCTCCCTTGATCCTGGCCCTCCTCGTTGCTCCCTTGGCGACGGAGTTGCCTGAGATGTCGAACAGTTTTCTCTGGCTCTACCGAAAGAAAGATCGGTTGGCGGTCGGGAACGTCACCGGCGCGATCGTGTTCCAAGGCACCATTCCGGTCTCGATCGGGCTTCTCTTTCCAGCACAGTGGGATCCGAAGCTTGGAATTCACGTGACTTGAAGTCGCGGCCGCACTGACCCTATAGTGAGTCGTATTAATTTAAATCATACCAACATGGTCAAATAAAACGAAAGGCTCAGTCGAAAGACTGGGCCTTTCGTTTTAATCTGATCGGCACGTAAGAGGTTCCAACTTTCACCATAATGAAATAAGATCACTACCGGGCGTATTTTTTGAGTTATCGAGATTTTCAGGAGCTAAGGAAGCTAAAATGGAGAAAAAAATCACTGGATATACCACCGTTGATATATCCCAATGGCATCGTAAAGAACATTTTGAGGCATTTCAGTCAGTTGCTCAATGTACCTATAACCAGACCGTTCAGCTGGATATTACGGCCTTTTTAAAGACCGTAAAGAAAAATAAGCACAAGTTTTATCCGGCCTTTATTCACATTCTTGCCCGCCTGATGAATGCTCATCCGGAATTTCGTATGGCAATGAAAGACGGTGAGCTGGTGATATGGGATAGTGTTCACCCTTGTTACACCGTTTTCCATGAGCAAACTGAAACGTTTTCATCGCTCTGGAGTGAATACCACGACGATTTCCGGCAGTTTCTACACATATATTCGCAAGATGTGGCGTGTTACGGTGAAAACCTGGCCTATTTCCCTAAAGGGTTTATTGAGAATATGTTTTTCGTCTCAGCCAATCCCTGGGTGAGTTTCACCAGTTTTGATTTAAACGTGGCCAATATGGACAACTTCTTCGCCCCCGTTTTCACCATGGGCAAATATTATACGCAAGGCGACAAGGTGCTGATGCCGCTGGCGATTCAGGTTCATCATGCCGTTTGTGATGGCTTCCATGTCGGCAGAATGCTTAATGAATTACAACAGTACTGCGATGAGTGGCAGGGCGGGGCGTAACCTAGGTGACAGAAGTTAAAAGCCTCCGGTCGGAGGCTTTTGACTTTCTGCTAGATCGGCCGCATCGAATATAACTTCGTATAATGTATGCTATACGAAGTTATTAGCGATGAGCTCGGACTTCCATTGTTCATTCCACGGACAAAAACAGAGGGGAAAG